>Ga0187894_10005052_pt1 | contig 13769 bp, 11 predicted proteins | sample GBC1701081metaG_FD_136650 | JGI IMG/M metagenome (GOLD analysis project Ga0187894, IMG submission 136650) | White microbial mat communities from a lava cave in the Kipuka Kanohina Cave System on the Island of Hawaii, USA - GBC170108-1 metaG ...
CATAAAAAGCGTTGAGCCGCTGTGGATTTTGCTGTCCTTTTGGCTTTGAGCGACGGGAATATAATCCACTACATACAGAGCTGTCAATTGCATTTCTCAACTATATGTTGTGGTCGCTCGTAAGTGGCGGCAGGCAAACGCGATATTTTGTTAAGGCTCTTCTTTAAGTTTCAAGAATGGGACATGAGGCGATATGGCGGCCTTCTTCGCGCTGACCGCGATTGTGGGCGGCGCGCTGTCGGTCACTGCCACGGTATGCGTCGCGGCGCCTGTGCGGAGAGCGATCAAGCGAAGAGCCGGTTGGCAAACACACCAACCGGCTCGAATTTATCTCGACACGAAGAATGGTATTACGGACAACCAACTGAAGTCGTCAGCACGTTGACCGGCCTCAACACTCCATCCGGCCCTCGCAAGAACCAGATCGCCAGGTTGGCGCCGCTGCCTTTTCCAAAGGTCACGCTGAAGGCATTGCTCACGCGCCCCGGCTGGAAGACCGTCGTCTGGCCACGGTTCTGATTGCCCGGCGTGAAGTAGTTGTTCGACCCAGCGGGAATCGTGACCGCCGACGAGTTCTGGCCCTAATACCTGCGCGGCCAGGCTTACCTGAAACTGAACAGGGCCGCCGAAGCCGAGGCGGATTTCCGGAAAATTCTCGACCATCGTGGCCAGGCTCCGCTGTCAGCCCTATATCCACTGGCCGCTCTCGGGCTGGCGCGCGCCTCGGCGATGGCCGGGGACGCGTCGAAAGCTCGCCAGTCATATCAGGATTTCCTCGCACTGTGGAAAGAAGCGGACGCCGATCTGCCAATGCTGATTGAGGCGAAGAAGGGGTTCGAGAAGTTGAAATGACCCGCCTCGCGCTGGGGCCGCAGCTTTGCCAACGCCTCAGGCTTGATGTAATCTGCCCGCGAATTACCAATCCGCAAAGTTTGCAATAACGATCATTACAAAGCGAGGTTCAATTTATGGCTGCATGGCTAGTGTTGGTTTACGGGGTTCTGGTGGCTGTCGGTGGCGTGATGGGATACGTCAAGGCCAACAGTACGGCCTCACTGATTGCAGGCGGCGTTTCAGGGCTGGCGCTGGTAGGGTCGGCGGTGGCGATGATGAAGGGCGCATATACCACCGGTTGGTGGATTTCGTTGATCGTCGCGCTGCTGTTATTGGGCAGATTCGGGAGCGTAGCCTTATCGAAAGGCTTCGAACTGATGCCCGGAGGCTTGGTCATCATTCTGAGCGTCATTGTCATCGCCGTGTTGTTTGCGAATCGCGCGTGATGGACGCTCAACAAAGGCGAAATTGAATGGTAGTCGCCACGTCGTAGCGACATACAACTTACATTCCAAATCAGCCTCACCGAAGGCTGGCTTAAATTTCAGGAGGCAACGAACGATTATGAGCAGTAACGTTTACAAAGCGCAGACATTCAACCTGAGTGGCTTGAACGGCATCTCGGACGGAACGCTGGCGATGCACTTCAAGCTCTACGAAGGCTACGTGACCAACACCAACATCCTCAACGAGCAGCTCGCGGAGATGATGAAGGGGGAGGTTACGGCGAAGGAGATGCCGATTTATTCCGAGCTGACTCGGAGGCTCGGCTTCGAATACAACGGCATGGTTCTGCACGAGTGGTATTTCGGGAATATGAAGAACGGCGGCAGCGGCGATCCCGACAAGAGTTCGGCTTTCTACAAGGCCGCCGAAGCGAGCTTCGGCAGTTATGAAAACTGGAAGAAGACTTTCGTGACCATCGGCAAGATGCGTGGCGTGGGATGGGCCGCCTGTTATCAGGACCCGGTCAGCGGGCGGTTGTCGAACCACTGGATCAACCTGCACGAGACTGGCAATGTCGCGGGTTTCAATCCGATACTGATTATGGATGTGTGGGAGCACGCGTTCATCCGCGATTACGCGCCAGCGGATCGCCCGAAATACATCGAAGCGTTCTTCTCGAACATCAACTGGGCGGCCTGCGATGAGCGGCTGGCCAAGGGCGGCGCGGCGCGTCCGGCTGTGATTGGTTAGCCCTGAATCAAGGATAACCACTGAGAGAGGAAGCGAAGGAGAATACGGAACAAACGGAAATAACGGAACAGACGGAAAAGTATCAAGAACCTTTTCCGTCTGTTCCGTTATTTCCGTTTGTTCCGTATCCTCCTCTCGATCAAAAAAGGAGAGCCTGCCGGAAATGGCAGGCTCTCTTGTTTTGATCGAGAAGTTGTCTTGCGTCGCTCAATCCTGCGACTCAACAAGTACGAAGGAGCCACGTCCGTCGGGGCGGCGGACTCTCAACAGGACTTCCTTCTTGTCGGCTTTTTGGATCGCCGCGTTGAATTCATTGACGTTGGTGACCGGTTGTTTGGCCACCGATTCAATCACGTGGCCTCGCCGCAACCCGGCCGCCGCGGCGTTGCTGTCAGGATCGATATCAACGACGACGACTCCGCGCACCGAAGGCCCCAGATTGTATCTCTGCGCCAATTCCGGCGTGATGTTTTCGACGCGGACGCCGGAGAGAACTCCGAGCGACGGGTCCGGATGCTCGTTGCCCGACGGCTTTTCGGGAGCGCTCGTCGATTCAACCTCGGCGAGTTTGGCGGTCACCTCGCGTTCGGCGCCGGCGCGCCAGACTTTGAACTTGACCGTGGTGCCGGGAGCGGTTTGCGACGCCGCATTGCGCAATTGCGAATCGTCAGTGACGCGCTGGCCCTGAAATTCAGTGATGATGTCTCCTGGTTTGACGCCTGCCTGATCGGCGGGCTGGCCTTTCTCGACATCCTCGACGAACGCGCCAGTGACGCCTTTGTAACCAAATTGTTTTGCAAGGCTGGGATTAATGTCGCTGACCCAGATGCCGAGCTTGCCACGGCGAACCTTGCCGCTGCTAATCAATTGATCCATCACGCTGCGGGCCATCTTGGTCGGAATGGCGAACCCGATTCCCATGTTGCCGCCGGACTGAGACAGGATTTGCGACGGGACTCCGATCAACTCGCCGCGCAGATTGACCAGCGCGCCGCCCGAATTGCCGCGATTGATGGCGGCGTCGGTTTGCAGAAAGTCCTCGTAAGTCCTGTTGCTTCGCCCGGGCGATTGACGGCCTTTCGCGCTGACGATGCCCATGGTCACCGTTTGGCCGATGCCGAGCGGGTTGCCGACGGCGAGAACGATGTCGCCGACTTCGACCTTTTCGGAATCGCCGAGAGGCACGGTTGGCAGACCCGTCGCGTCAATCTTGATCACGGCGACGTCGCTGGGCGCGTCCGCGCCTATGACCTTGGCGGTAAATTTACGATTGTCGTTGAGTTCGACCTCGACTTTGTCCGCGTCCTCGACCACGTGGTTGTTGGTCAAGATGTACCCGTCCGGGCTGACGATTATGCCTGAACCAACGCCACTGGGCATCAGACGGCCCTGGCCCTGCGGTTGGCGCGGGACACTTCGGCGGCGCGGCGTTCCTTCGTCGTCCTGATCCGGTCGCTCGAAGAATTCGCGGAACGGATTATCGAACAGGAAGGGGACTTGCTGCTGCGATCTGCGCGAGGATACGTTGATCGTCACGACGGCGGGCGTAACAGCCTTGGCGATTGCGGAAAATCCGCCGTTGATCGTGATCTGTTCATTTACCTTCGCGTCGGAAGAAACGTAGATGGGGACTTTTGCGCCGCCGCCGCCATTGAACCATCCTTTGGTAGTGGCTGCGGAGCCGAAGACCGCGCCGACAATCAGCACGCCAACGCCAATCAGGCTTAGGAATGTCAAGTTTGACCGTCGCTGACGCCGGTCAATGTTAATGATGTGGTCTATTCCGGTTTCCATACCTCTCAACTCCTATTTGCAATCAAGAATTCAACCCTTAAGTTTCATTGCGCGCGAAAAACATCTTAGCAATGGCTCAGGGGGTTTTCAAGAAACCCGAATCAGGCCAACAGGGCTTTTGCAAAGTCGCTTATGAAGGCCATATGCCTTAAACCGTCGAACGCGCGTAGAGACGCTGGTCGTCAATCCCTTTCGCAAACAGCGCGACGCGATTGTTCACCACCGTGGCCGCAAGCGCCGCATCCGTCATTCCCGGATTCGGCAATACATGCCATCCGCTCCACGCGCCGGTCTGGCTCGCGACGTTGATGTAAGGCTGCCGGTCAGCGCCTTTGACGAAGAGAAAGAGCTGCTCTTCGGTCGCGACGGCCGTGATCGGATCGTCGGTGCGGCCCGCGCCGGGGATTTCGGCCCACGGCGCCCAGTCGCCGTCAACCGTGCGCGCTTTGAGCAGGATGCGTTTCGAAGTCAGCCCCTTGATGAAGACATAAAGCTCGTCCTGGAATGAAACGACCGTCGGCGTGACGTCCGTCCCGCCGCCTCCGGGGATCGCATACCAGCCGCTCCAGTAACGCCCGCCAGGCGCAAGCTCGTTGAGATAGATTCCACGGTCGTCGCCGACCGCGCACAGGACCAGCCGCCCGTTAACTATCGCGCAGGCGCAGCCGGTATTGGTCAGCAATCCGCCAGGGACTTCTTCCCAAGGTTGAACCGTTAGCTCAGTCTCGGCGGGCGAATAATATTTATGCAGAATGCGTCCGTCGAATTGGACCGCGAACGTGTACATCCGGCTGTTGTGGCGCGCGCAGGCTAGCGCGTGCGGCGTTGTCACGCTGGCGGGATCACGCCTCCACCCGCGCCATTCGCGGGCGCCGAGCGGGTCTCCGGGCAGGATGCCGGCGGCCAGGCGACGGCCGCGTTCCTGAGTGCTGTTGAGATAAATTTCGCGGTCGCTCAATCCTTTGGTAAACAGAACGATCTGGCCAAGAGCGTCGGTCGCGGCGGCGGGCGCGCGGTCGGTGGTGAAATTGCCTGGAACCAACTGCCAATCCGTCCAATTCGGAATTCGCGGAGTTTTGACAGCGAAGCACCCGGCCTCCAACTCCGTGCCCTGCGCGTCGAAGCCGGAGGTTGACCATCGTCCGGGCGCGCGCCCAACCTGTTGTTGAGTGTAGCGCGACCCGTCCCACGCCACTTCCCACAACTCGCCCGTCATCTCGTTGACGACGATCATTCGCCCGAGCCGATTGAGAAACTGGCTTGAGCTGACCGCAAAGAGACGGTTCTCGCGTTCGCTGTCGAAGCTGAGTTGGGCTTGAAAATACGAGCCGCCGTTCGGTGGGATGAACTGGATGTCTTCGGCGGCGTAGCCGATGTTGGCGAGCAGATTCCGTTCGCCGTCTTTGCCAACCGTATAAATCTCGCCGCCGCGCGGGTCGTGGTCACCGTAACCTTCGACGCCGACGATCATCTGTTTTGCGAACGGGCCGAAGGTCGCGGGCGCGACAGCCACTCCTTCCAACCGCAAAACCAAATCAGTGTGCAGCGTGAAGCTGCCGTCAGGATTGACCAGATAAATCTTCCCGTTGGCCTCGGCCGCGATCAATCGTCCGCCGAAATCGCCTTCGGTGTCGAAACAGATTCCGCCCCACAACCCGTCGCCTTCGACAAAATCAACCCAGACGTCGGCGATCACTTCGCCGCTCGGCGAAAGCCTGGAGATTGCGGTTCGCGGCCCGCGCCCGATAAAGACGTCGCCCGGTGTGAAGCCCGCGCGGGCCGGAGGCCCTGATTCGGGGACGATGGCGATCTTCGATTCGACGCGCTGGAACATCTGGTAGCCGGGCGAGAAACGCGAGCGCGAGCCGTTAAGCGCGACGGCGCTGATCATTTGAGTCCTGCCGGCGCCATCGCCGTGGACTGGCGCGAGCGAAACCAGCAGCCGATCAAGCCCAGGATGATAAGCGACGCCTTTCGGGTTGACCGGCTCGCCCGGCATAATTGATTGATCAAAATCGCCGCGGAAGTTTATCAGCTCGGTGAACCGGTATGGAAAATCCGAAGGAGGAAGAGTGACGGCGATTGGGGTGGTGGGAATGAACGCCATGGTTGAAATCCTGTGGTGTTGGTAGATCACGAAATCGGGGAGGAAGGGCATTTTCCATTTTCCATTTGAGATGTGATATTTGCTATTGCCCGGAAACCGCTCAATGTTCATTGGGCATTGGTTCGGCAATGACAAATATCAAATCTCAAATGGAAAATGGAAAATGGAAAATGAAACTCTTCGTGATCCGCTGATTGTCGGGGGAGCTGTTTTCTCAATTTGCGCTCGCGCCAGCGCTCTGCAACCGGTTGGCGTAAAGCGGGAAACGCGCGGTCAGTTCCTTCACCTGCTCTTTCACGCGCTGTCTGACCGGCTCGTCTTCGGGCGATTGCAACACGTCGGCGATCATCCGCGCGATCCGCCGCATTTCTTCTTCGCCCATCCCGCGCGTGGTTACGGCGGGCGTACCGATGCGAACGCCGCTCGCCTTCAATGGTGGGTTGGTGTCGAACGGAATGGTGTTCTTGTTGACCGTGATGAATGCGGCTTCAAGAGCTTTCTCCGCGTCTCTGCCCGTGACGCCTTTCGAGAAGACGTCAACCAGGAAGACGTGGTTGTCGGTTCCGCCGGAGACGATGCGGAACCCGGCGTCGCCGATGGCTTCGGCCAACGCTTTCGCGTTCGTCAGGATTTGCTGTTGGTAGGCCTTGAATTCGGGCTGCAGCGCTTCTTTGAAGCTGACAGCCTTGGCCGCGATGATGTGGACCAGCGGGCCGCCCTGGACGCCGGGGAAGACGTTGCGGTCGAGGTCTTTCGCGAACTGCTCCTTGCACATAATCATCCCGGCGCGCGGGCCGCGCAGCGTCTTGTGAGTGGTGGTCGTCACGAAATCGCAATGCGGAACGGGCGAAGGATGCAGGCCCGTCGCGACCATTCCCGCGATGTGCGCGATGTCGGCCATGACCGCCGCGCCCACGCTGTGCGCGATCGCCGCGATGCGCTCGAAATCAATCACGCGCGAATACGCCGAGGCGCCGCACACCAGCAGCTTCGGTTTATGTTCGTCCGCCAGCCGCTCCATCTGCTCGTAATCAATCGTCTCGTCTTCGCGCCGCACGCCGTAAGCGACGACGTTGTAACTCTTGCCCGAAAAATTGAGCGGGTGGCCGTGCGTCAAATGCCCGCCGTGCGACAAATCCATTCCGAGGATCGTGTCGCCGTATTGGCAGGCCGTCAGGTAAACGGCCATGTTGGCCTGGCTGCCCGAATGCGGCTGGACGTTGACGTGGTCGGCGCCGAACAACTGCTTGGCGCGCTGGATGGCCAGGCTCTCCACCACGTCGGTGAATTCGCATCCGCCGTAATAGCGTTTGCCCGGATAACCTTCGGCGTATTTGTTCGTGAAGACCGATCCGGCGGCTTCGAGCACGGCTTCGGAAACGAAATTTTCCGAGGCGATCAGCTCAAGCCCATCATTCTGGCGGCGAGTTTCGTTTTGAATCGCCGCGTAGATTTCAGGATCGGCTTCGGCTAGCGAGCGATAATGGTTCTTTTGTATAGTCATTTATTTTTGCAGGCTTCCTCTTCGAGTTTTGTGATTTTTTCGATTCGGCGTCGGTGGCGTCCGCCTTCGAAATCGGTGGTTAAAAAGGCGCGTATGATTTGATCAACGGTTTCCGGGGGTGTGGTGCGGCTGCCGACGGCGACTATGTTCGCGTCGTTGTGTTGGCGCGCGAGCTTCGCGGTCTCTTCGTTCCAGGCCAGCGCCGCGCGGATGCCCGGCACTTTGTTGGCCGCGATCTCCATGCCGATGCCGCTTCCACAGACGAGAATGCCGCGTTCGGCCTCGCCGCTCGTAACGCCTTTCGCCACGCGCTCGGCGTAATCGGGATAATCAACCGAATCCGGGGAGTTGGCTCCGAGGTCGTCATACTCTACGCCCATTTCATCCAGTGTTTTTTTGATGGCTTCTTTGCCGTCGAAACCGGCGTGATCGCTGGCGATCAGGACTTTTTGCATAGCAGCTACTTTCCCTCAAAGGTTTTCGGTTGCTGGGGAGACGGATGATCGATTACTAAGCTGGTATGCTACCGCACGAAGTCGAAGGTTGTCGAATGCGGATTGCGGATTGCGGATTGCGGATTGCGGATTGCGGATTGCGGATTGCGGAATGCAAAATGACCAAGCATACTTCCCGCCTGTTCAACAACGGCGAATGAAACATGTTGTAAACGATGAGATCGTCCACCGGGCTTAAATCATCTCTCATTGCCCTCTTTCAATCCGCAATCCGCAATCCGCAATCCGCAATCGTTTGGGTTTTCGCCGCGATGCTGCTGGTTTCGTGGCGGCGGTGGCTTTCGCCCGTCGCCGATTGCGGGCGCGAGATGGATCTGCCGCTTCGACTGCTGAACGGTGAGACGCTTTACCGCGACGCGCATTACATTTACCCGCCGTTTTCGCCTTATTTCAATTCGCTGCTTTACCGGATCTTCGGCGCGCATCTGGACGTGTTGCAGGCGAGCGGAATCGTTTGCGCGATTCTGATCACGTTTTTGTGTTACCGCATTGCGCGCAGGTTGCTCGCGCCGGCTGAGTCCGCGCTGGCGACGATTACGGTGATCCTGCTGTGCGTCTTCAAACCGGCGGGCAATCTGATCTCGCCGTACGCATACGCGGCGCTGCACGGTATGACCTTCGCGCTCGGCGCGCTGCTGCTGACGTTGCGGTATTCGGAGAACGGGAAGCGTAGGGAACTGTTCGCCGCGGGCGTTTTGATCGGGCTAGCGGCGATCAGCAAACAGGAGTTCGCGCTGGCCGGGGCGATCACAGTGACCGCGGCAGTCGCGCATCTCCATCGGACAAATTTCAAAAAGCTCGCAGCCGATCTGTCGCTGGCCGCCGCGTCCGCGCTGTTGATCGCATTACCTGTTTACGCGGCGCTGCTCGGATTCATCGGCTGGAAGATCATCGTCGAGGACTGCCATCTGTTTTTCACGTCTCTGCCTGCGTCGCTGAAGTTTTATAACCTGCATCGAACCGGATTCGACCGGACGCTCTTTTCGCTGACGCAGATGGTCGGCGGCGGCGCGGTCGCGGTCGCGGCGATGAGCGGCGTGGTGCTGCTGAGCGACCGGACGCGCAGAACTTTTCGCTGGGCCGCTCCCGTATTCGCCGCCTCGCTGTTTGGGGTGATTTTGATCAGATGGTTGGCGGGCAAACAGTGGGACGGAAGTCCCGTGCGCGCTTTGCCGCTGCTGCTCGTCGCCATCCTGGTTGTCGAGTGGAGGAAGAATGTTCGTAGTACCGGCTTCAGCCGGAATGGGCGCGCAAATCAAGTCCTTCCGCCTGAAGGCGGTACTACGAACGGGAATGGGCGAGCAGGTCAAGTCCTTCCGCCTGAAGACGGCGCTACGAACGGTTTATTCATCGTCGCCGCATACAGCCTAGCGATTCTGGCGCGAGTTGTGTTGCGCGTGCCGAGCGGTGGGGCTTTCGGCGGGTTTTTTCTGCCGACGCCAATGATCCTGTTTTGCTGGCTCTTCACGCGAGGACTGCCCGCGTCGGTTGAAAGATGGGCAGGGCAGGGGCCGGCCGCTTTTTCGCGGTTGCGCCCACGTTTGCAGAGGCTCGGATTCGGGTTGCTGGCCGTGACTCTGTTCGCCACCGCGATAGTCTACGGCGTTCGTTACCGCAAAAACTTCAACTATGAGATCGCTGTTGAGCGCGGGCGTTTCTTCGCGCCGAAAGTCACGGGGCAGGCGATTGACGAGGCTCTGAAGTTTATCGAATCACACACCTCGCCGGGCGAATCCATCGCCGTCTTTCCCGAAGGCGGCGATCTGGCTTTCCTCACCGGACGCCGAACGCCGTTCCGCCACCAGATTTTGATTCCCGGGTTGATGAGCGAAGAAGACGAGCGAAAGACAATCGAGCGGATGCGACAAGAACGGATCCGCTACGCGTTCATCGTCAACCGCCCGATGCGCGAATTTGGCGCCGAAGCTTTTGGCCGCGATTTTTATACTGAACTGGGCGCGTGGATTGATAAGCATTACCAGTTGGTCAAAGTCTGCGGCTCATCGCGCGACGAGCGGTTGCGGATCGGCGACCCGGTCTTCTTCGTCAAGATTTTCGAGTTGCGGGACACCGGGCAATAACAGTACCGCGCGCGTGAGCGAGCGGTTGTCTCCGCAAACCACCGCTTGCTCACGCGCGCAGTACTTACCGATGTCCCAATTTTGTGCGGTTCGATTTAGGTTTCCAGTTTCGCCGAGGGTTTGGTGTTGGGGAAAATCTTTTCCACACTCGCTCGCTTGGGCATGTTGTAGGCGTTCACCGGCTGCGAGCGGTTGACCCACAACGTGTAATACAGGTGATCGGCGCGCGGGTCGTCAGTGTTGGGATGCAGCAGAATGGTCAGTCCCAGGCTGTTGAGTTGCAACCACGGCACGATGATCGGCAGCAGGTCGTTGGTGAAGCCGAAATAGAACGAGGGGGTCACGTGTGGACCGCGCGGTTCCAGGTTCCAATTGCCCAACTCCACCGGGAAACGCTCCGCAGCCCATTTGCGCACTAGCGCGGCCTTCTCGTAAGTGTCTTCGTCGAAATAGAAATGGGCATGGTAGCTCTTGATGTCGGTGTACGGGCGCGGCGTTTTTGGCAGGCCGTTCTCCTCTCCCGGCCGCACGCTCCGTGGCCGGGGCGTCGGCTCCTTATAGGTTTCATAGCCCCACGGACTCTTCCCCACATCTGGCGGGGGCACGACCGGCCTGAAGCTTAGACTGCCGGGAGTAGCCAGATCCTGGCCCGCCGCCAGGATGTTCCCGGACATGACGCCCGCCGCCGTCAGGCCGGCATTGACGATGAGCTTACGGCGCGTAGGCGAAAGCAGATCGGCCCACTCCTGATCTTCCGCTGTGTTGTAAATGATTTTTTCTTCGTCAGACATGATTTTCTCCTTTGTTGTCGCGTTTCCGCTGTCCCAAAATCATAGGCGCCTGTCGCAGCCGCCGCCAGACTCAAGCTAATTTACCATCAGGAGCTGCGCCTGTCTGTAGATGCGAGCACAAAAGGAAAACGGGCGTCGCGAGACGCCCGTTTAGTGATTGATTTAAATAATCGGGGCGATAGGATTTGAACCTACGACCTCTCGGTCCCAAAGCGAGCACCCTGGGATAACCTGACACAATGTGGCCCTTACAGATGCCTGAAATCATTGAGTTTTAGCAGCATTGAAATCCCAAAGTATCTGTTCATGTCCCACATTATCAACTGAATGTGGCCGCAAATGTGGCCGCAAATTTGCTATCTGTCATATAAGGGAATCGAGGCTGAAGTAGTGGCCAATGAGCGAACGACTTTTGCGCAGCTCGCCGAAGAGTTCCGCAATAAGAAACTAATTCCTGCGGTACTCCGACAGATTTGCTTGGACAGAAGACGGCCTTGTTCGGCATGACTCGCACAGGAAAATCCAACACTACGAAAATTGTTTTGAAAGCCATCTTCGCACTTCGTTGGGACGCAGAAAACTCCCAGCGAATCGGCCAACTTGTCTTCGACCCGAATGGCGAATATGCGAACGAGAATGTCCAGGATGCGGCGACACATGCCGACAACCCAAACGCTATCAAGAATGTTTGGAAATGCGCTCCGGCAGCGCAACAGGATAACTTTCGCGATGACATCGTGACTTACGGAATCTCGGAGCATCCGAATGATCCAGATCGTATTCTGATGCTGCTGAATTTCTATCTTGACGAGAACCTACAGACGGGGAAAGAGATTATTGACGGATTTCTTGCTGGAGACACAACGAAGTTCATCTCGAATTTCCGAGATGTCGTGGTGGCGATATGCGAAGGGGCGTTTGGATTCCGGGTTTGGGCGCATTTATTTGGGAGATTGTCGAAACGTTATCACCCACTGGGAAAGCCGCTCTCCTAAAACCAAGGCGAGCCTTCTCCTAACTTCTCCGCCTTATTACGGAGTCACGAATTACTTCTATGATCAATGGCTGCGGTTATGGTTGCTAGGTGGCCCAGAAAAGCCTCAAAGCCCTGGCGAGCCCTGCAAACGAAAGTTTGAAAACAAGAAACACTACGTTGATATGCTATGCCAGGTGTTTGCAAAGTCGAAATCACTCCTGAAACGAAATGCTGTAGTGTTTGTGAGAACTGACGCTCGTCAGTTTACGAGGGAGTCAACAATTGAAGCTCTCGAGTCTGCTTTCCCTCGTAAAAAGCTACGCAGCGAGAGGTTCTCGCTACCAGATTTCTCACAAACCGTCTTGTTTGATTCGGATTTGGAGTCGGAAGGAGAAATTGATTTTGTGATGTGGTGAGGTGATCAGATTTTTCCACACACAGCAGCAGACCCAATGCGGCGCAATCGCTCCGTTCCCGGTCACGCTCGCAACGCCGCCCCCCGCCGAACCATTCCCGGCAACAGCAATCTGGTGACCGTCGAGGAGTCGCCGACGAAGGAGACGGACCGATTCATCATCGTGCGCCCGGGGGATGGATTCGCCTCCCCGGCGACGATGGCCCAGATGAAGCGCTCGCCCGCCACATCGGTCATCGTGCAGATGCAGAGCGGGCTGGTGCTCACATTTCTCTTCTACCCTGTGCAGCAACTCGCGGAACAGGCCCACCGCGTCGTCGTCACATACGATCGCAGCGAGGTGATGGCGGCCAGGAGGGCCGCGGGTCTGGCCGTCAATCTCGACAGCGCCGAAGGAGCGAGGCCGCGCACCTCGTCGGTGCGCATACCTTCATCGCAGGCCACAACGCATGCCGCAACGACGGACGAAACAACTCCCGCTCGTAATACCCGGCCAGCCGGAGATCTACATGGATACGGTCGACCGCAAAGGCAAGCCTCTTCAGGTTGAGGTGGTCAAGAAGCTCGCGACGGAGACGACAGCCACGGACGACCTGATCCCTGCGGGCGCTACCCGCTATTACGCGGTCGTCTACGAAACGCCGATTCTGGGCGCCAGGCAGCGACTGCGTGCGATCGTCGGACAGACAATCGCAGCTGATGAACCGGCGACCGCAAACCTGACTTCATCCAAACGCTAACTCGCGGAAGGGAGCCAAAGATGAATTCAACCGGAAATAACGACCTGCGACACAACGGCCCCGCCGGCGTCGCTGAGCGCGAGGCCGGCGAGACGCGAGATCCTTTCGCCGTCCCTTACGCCGCCCTTGATGACGATGGGAATGACACGACAGGCGCCGAGGAACGGCGACCAGAACGCAGGCGAAAACGTCTCATCGGCGCGGCGATCTTCTTCCTGATGTTGATCGCTTCGGGGGCCGGCCTGTGGATGATGTTCAGCGGTGGCGGTAAGAAGATCGACCTTCGGGTGCGCGACAACACCGGCAAGACCGAGCAAGCGGCGCGCGACCCTGAGAGCGTGACGGCGCAGGCGATCGCCGAGGTCCGTGGCGCGAGCGCAACGCCAACGCCTGCGGCGAGCGCCTCTCCGGCGATAGGGACAACAGAAGCGACAGGGGGACCGAGAACGATCGTCGTGCCAGCCACACCAGTTACTGTCCCCATAGATGGAGCCTCATCGCCCACGACGGAAGCGGGCATGGGGCAACAGGGCGGCGCGTCTCGAACACAGGCGGGCGCGGCGGCAAGACCAATGGGAATCGTTTCCGAACGCAATCCAGAGCGCTCGATCCGATGCGCTCCTGCGCCTGTCCCTGTCTCAGCGCGTCAATCGGTCGTTGGCGCTTCCGCGACCACGAAGCTGCTTGAGCATGCCGAGTCCGCCGTTCTCAAGCGCGCCGAGCCTCGTGTCGTGTTACCCCCGTTCGGCGCGATGCTGCCTATCCGAACGATGGGCGCTCTCTACACGCTGCGTCCCGGCCTTGCGCGCTTTGAA
>Ga0187894_10005053_pt1 | contig 13768 bp, 17 predicted proteins | sample GBC1701081metaG_FD_136650 | JGI IMG/M metagenome (GOLD analysis project Ga0187894, IMG submission 136650) | White microbial mat communities from a lava cave in the Kipuka Kanohina Cave System on the Island of Hawaii, USA - GBC170108-1 metaG ...
ACGGGTGGCCTGTCCCGCCTTTGTCTCTTCACGCGCGCGAATGTATCGACCGCAGCGCTACCGATGTGCGATCACCCGCGGTGACTCGCCACGAGCACTGCGTTAAGGATAGCCGGTCTGACAACACCTCCGCACGGCGCACCCATGAGGACCCTCCGTCTCACCATGGCGCAGGCCCTGGTCAGGTACCTGATCGCTCAACGCACGGTACTCGATGGCCAGGAAGCGCCGCTGTTCGCCGGCGTGTTCGCCATCTTCGGCCATGGCAACGTCACCTGCCTCGGCGAGGCGCTCGAGGCCGCGCAAGAGGCGCTACCGACATGGCGCGGCCAGAACGAGCAGTCGATGGCGCTCGCCGCCATTGCCTTCGCCAAGGCCACCCGCCGGCGCCAGATCATGGTGGCCAGCAGTTCCATCGGGCCGGGCGCCACCAACATGGTCACCGCCGCCGGTGTCGCACATGTCAACCGCCTGCCGGTGCTGCTGCTCGCCGGCGACACTTTTGCCAATCGCCTGCCCGATCCGGTGCTGCAGCAGATCGAGCCGTTCCACAATCCGGGCATCACGGTGAACGACGCCTTCCGCGCCGTGACACGCTACTGGGATCGTATCGCGAGACCCGAGCAGCTGATGGCATCGCTGCCCCAGGCCGTGGCCGTGCTGCTGGATCCCGCCGAATGCGGGCCGGCTTTCATCGCCCTGCCGCAGGACGTGCAGGGCGAGGCGTTCGACTATCCCAAAGCGTTTTTCGAGCCGCGCGTGCACCGCATCGCGCGCCCGCGGCCCGATGTGGAACAGCTGGCGGCCGCTGCCAGCCTGCTGCGCGAGGCCCGGCAACCGCTGCTCATCGCCGGCGGTGGCGTGCGTTACGCGCTGGCGGAAGCCGAGCTCGCCGACTTCGCCGAGCGCCACAACATCCCGGTGGCCGAGACGGTGGCTGGACGCGGCGTGCTGCTGCACGACCATCCGCTCAATGTCGGCGCGCTGGGCGTCATCGGCGCCGCCTCGGCCAATGCACTGGCGGCGCAAGCCGATGTCGTGCTGGCGATCGGCACGCGGCTGCAGGACTTCACCACCGGATCCTGGACGGTTTTTCAGAATCCCGATTTCCGCCTGATCACGCTCAATGCGGCGCGCTTCGATGCCCACAAGCATCGCGCGCTCGCGGTCGTCGGCGATGCCAGGGCAGGCCTCGCGGAGCTGTCGGCCGGCCTGCACGGCTGGCGTGCGTCCGACAGTTGGCGCCAGCGCGCACAGGACGAGTACGGTAGCTGGAACCGCATTGTCGACCAGCACTCTGGACCGACCAATGCGCCGCTGCCCTCCTACGCCCAGGTGATTGGCGCCATCAACCGCACGGCGGGTGCCACCGACATGGTGGTCACGGCCGCCGGTGGTCTGCCGGGCGAGTTGACCAAGAACTGGCGCGTGAAGTCGGTCGGCACGTTCGACTGCGAGTTCGGCTTCTCCTGCATGGGCTACGAGATCGCCGGCGGTTGGGGAATCAAGATGGCGCACCCCGATCGCGACGTCGTCGTGTTCGTCGGCGACGGCTCCTATCTCATGATGAATGCCGACATCTACAGTACCGTGCTGACGGGCCACAAACTGATCATCGTCGTTTGCGACAATGGCGGCTACGCCGTCATCGACCGGCTGCAAACGTTCAAGGGCGGCCCCTCCTTCAACAACCTGCTCGCGCATTGTCGCACCGTACGGCAGGTCGGTGTCGATTTTGCCCGACACGCGCAGTCCTTGGGCGCGCTGGCCGAACGCGTGACATCGGTTGCCGAGTTGGCGCAGGCGTTCGAGCGCGCCAAGCAAGCCGATCGTACCTATGTCATCGAGATCAAGGTCAGTGCCTCGCAATGGACGCCGGGCGATGCCTGGTGGGATGTCGGCGTGCCCCAGGTCAACACGCGCGACAGCGTGCGCCAGGCGGCAGCCGACCATGCCGAGGGCAAGAAAACGCAACGGATCGGAGTCTGACCATGGCCGTCCACCTGGGCGTCGCGCCGATCGCGTGGTCCAACGATGACCTGCCGGAACTCGGCGGTGACACGCCGCTGGAGACCTGCCTGCGGGAGAGCCGCGCCGCCGGCTTCAGCGGCACGGAAATGGGCAACAAGTTTCCGATGGATCCGGCCAAGCTCGGCCCGATCCTGCAGGCACACGGCCTGAGGCTTGTCTCCGGCTGGTTCTCGGGCCGCCTGCTGGAGGGCTCCGTCGACGCCGAAAAGGCGCGCATGGAGCAGCAGCTGGCCACCTTCAAGGCGCTGGGTGCGCCCGTGATGGTCTATGCCGAAACGACCGGCAGCGTGCAGACCCAGCGCCAGACACCGGTCAGCCAGCGTCCCCGCCTGCCCGCCGCGGATTTCAAGGACTATGGCGCCAGGTTGACCGCGCTCGCCGAGTACATGGCCGAGCGTGGCGTGCCCATGACCTATCACCATCACATGGGCACGATCGTCGAGACCGACGCCGAGATCGATCTGTTGATGGCGAGCACCGGGCCCGCCGTCGGTCTGCTGATCGATACCGGTCACGTCACCTACGCCGGCGGCGACGCGCTGGCGCTCACGCGCCGGCATGCCGGTCGCATCAATCACGTCCATTGCAAGGACGTGCGGGCACCTGTGCTGGCGCAGGCGCGCGCCGGTGACTGGAGCTTCCTCGAGGCCGTGCTGGCCGGCGTGTTCACCGCACCGGGCGACGGCTGTGTCGATTTCGCCGCGTTCGCCGAACTGCTGGCCGACATCGGCTACAGCGGTTGGACCGTGGTCGAGGTCGAGCAGGACCCGGTCAAGGCGCCGCCGTTCACATACGCCAAGATGGGTCACGACCATCTGACCAGGCTCTTCACCGCCGCGCGCCTGGTGATTGCACGATAGCGCCTGCCATGCGGCAAATCGTGGCGGCATTGTCGGGCGATCGTGGTCCTTGAAACGCCACGTTTGCCGTCACACATCGCGGGGGACCATAAGGAGGTTTCGTCGCGATGCAATGTCCTGTCTGCACCACCGAACGCCTGGTCATGGCCGACCGCCAGGGCATTGAGATCGACTATTGCCCCAAATGCCGCGGCGTCTGGCTGGACCGTGGCGAACTCGACAAGCTCATCGAGAAATCCACGCCTGGCGTCCAACGTTCCGAGCCCAGCGTCCAACGTACGGAGCGCCGGGATGACGACGATCGGCGCGAAGCCCCGCCGCGCCAGTATGAACGGGACGACCGCCACGCCCCGCGTTATGGGAAGCACGACGATGACGACGACTACAAGTACGGCAAAGGCCGCCGCCGCAAGTCGTTCCTCGGTGATATCTTCGATTTCGACTGACCGGTCCTGTCATCCCGAGCGCAGCGAGGGATCTCCCGCGAATAGAGTCTCCATCCGCAGGAGATCCCTCGCTGCGCTCGGGATGACGACCCGAACTGCCCTATGACAGCGGGCGACCCGCGACGGTGATGCGGTGCATCAGGCGGCGCTCGCCGTGATAGTCGTTGGCGGCGTAATGCCAGGTCGCACGGTTGTCCCAGAAGGCGATCGCGCCCGGCGTCCAGCGGAAGCGGCAGGTGAATTCCGGACGCGCCGCGTGCCGGTAGAGATGCTCCAGCAACGGCTTGCTGTCGGCGTCGGACCAGCCGTCGAACCGAACCGTGAAAGCCGGATTGACGTAGAGCGCCTTGCGGCCCGACTCGGGATGCGTGATCACCACCGGGTGTGAGACCTCGCCGCGCACGGCGTGGGCGTTGCCGATGCGGTCCGTCGTCTCTCCGCCCTGCTTGTGATACCCCTTGGCGCCGAACACATGCTCGTCGGAATGGATGGCGCGCAAGCCTTCCAATGTCCGGCGCAGGCCGTCCGACAGCGCGTCGTAGGCGGCGTACATGCTGGCGAACAGGGTGTCGCCGCCCTCCTCCGGCACCTCGCGCGCCAGCAGGATCGAACCCATGGCCGGCGCCGGATCGTAGCTGTGGTCGGTATGCCAGCCGCCGCCGATGTTGGTTTTCTGCGCCTTCTCCTTGCGCACCTCGGCGATCTCCGGATAGCCCTCGACCGGCGTGAAGAAGCGGTTGATGTCGATCGGGCCCCAGCGGCGCGCGAACTGGATGTGCTGCTCGGGCGACAGGTCCTGGTCGCGGAAGAAGATCACGCCGTGATCGACGAAAGCGTGACGGACCTCCTCCCACTGGCGGTTCGACAGGCGCGCCAGATCGACGCCGGAAATCTCCGCGCCGCAACCACCCGTCAGCCGCCGCACCTGGATCGTCTCGTACGTCATGGTCGCCTCCTCTTCGGCAAACGCTTGACCTGTGTTCATCCACTCTATAATCTGAATCAGAACCATGATTCAGATTGCGAGTCAAGCCCTTCCCCCTACCGACGACGACAGGGCCGGCGCCCTGCCCGCCAAACAGGCGCGCAGCCGTCGCACCCGCGATCAGCTGCTGGCCGCGGGCTACCGCCTGGTCGAGGCGCGCGATTTCGAGGCGGTGTCGATCGCCGACATCGCCAAGGCCGCGGGCTGTTCGGTGGGCGCTTTCTACTTCCGCTTCGCCGACAAGGACGCGTTCTTCCGGGCGATGATCGCCCATCGCCTGGAGGAAGCGCGCACCAGTATCAGTGAGCTCCTCGAAACGTCAGATGGCGGCGATCCGCTGGACGTGCTGGTAGCGGCCATCGCCGAGACGTTCCGGCGCCGCCCGGGCTTCCTGCGTGCCGCTCTGCGCAAGAGCATGGAGGATCCCTCGGTCTGGGAGCCGATGCGCGCGCACGGGCACTTCGTGGCCGACCGCTATCTCGACCGCCTGTTTCGCGACGCCGGCCGTCGGCCGGCCAAGTCCGTGGAGCTGCGGATCCGCTTCGCGTTCCAGATCATGAACGGCACACTGATCAATGCCCTGGTCAATGCACCAGGGCCTCTGCATCTCGATCACCCGTCACTGACGGGTGAACTCGTGCGCGCCATGCGGCTGGTCATCGCTGCGAATGCGACGTCGAACGAGAGTCCCGATCAGCCGCGGAAGCTGGCGTCCATCTCACGCTCGAAGAGCGCGTAGCCCGACTCCTTGCCGACGGTGAGGAACCGGCGGCCGTCGCGCACCTCGATGACGGGCAGCACCGGCTTGGGCGCGTAGGCACCGTAATGCGCCAGCACGGCCGCGACGGTGGGAATCTCCGCCAGCTTCATCAGGTTGAGTTTGGTCGGAAACAGCATGGTGTGGCGGCCGGCATCGGCGTCGGCGATGGCCTGCGCCGGCTGCACCCACACCGAGTCGACGGACTCGTGGCCGTCGTGCAGCGCCACCTGGTCCGGCGGTGCCGCCGCGACGAAGAAGCGCGTATCGAAGCGCTTGGGCACGAAGGTGGGCGTGATCCAATGCGCGTAGGGCAGCATCGTATCGCAGGCCAGCACCAGCCCCTCAGCGGCAGCCATGTCGGCCATCGTGATCTCGCCCTTGACCGACGCTTGGCGATAGCGGTCCTCGATCGGCTTCAGTGCCGCCGCAGCGATCAGGTCGGTAGCACCACGCCGGCGCGCCAGCAGAATTCCGGTCTCCTCGAACGCCTCGCGGATGCCGGCGACGCGGAACGCGAGTTCGGCATCCGACAGGCCGTCGATGCCGGAACAGAGATCGCGCAGGCGCAGATCGCTGTCGGCAGCGTCAACCTTGCCGCCCGGGAACACCAACGCGCCCGACGCGAAATCGATCTGATGGTGGCGCACCACCATGAATACTTCGGGTGTCGACGCCGGATCGCCGTCAACGGACGGCCGCAGCAGAAGCACAGTAGTGGCGGGTACGGGCGTCACCGGCGGTTTCTTGTCGGACATGGGACCTTGTTCAGTTGGAGACTGTTGCACAACGCCCACCACCCCGAGCGCAGCGAGGGATCTCCTTGAAGGAGTCTCTGTTCGCAGGAGATTCCTCGCTGCGCTCGGAATGGCGGTCTGTTGTCATGCACGGGTCGGATCGTCGGACACCTGCACGAGCAGCTTGCCGAAGTTGCCGCCCTTCAGAAGGCCGATGAAAGCCTGGGGTGCATTCTCGAGGCCCTTCACGATATCTTCGCGGTACTTGATCTTGCCCGCCTTCACCGCGGCCGGCACTTCCTGCCAGAAGTCCTGCATTTCGGCGAAGTGATCGCTGACGATGAAGCCCTTCACCAGCGCGCGCTTGACCAGCAGCAGACGCCAGTCCGGGCCGGGGTTCATCTGCATCTCGTTGTACTGCGAGATCAACCCGCACAGCGGCACGCGCGCGAAGTCGTTGAGCTGCGGTACCACGGCCGCCTGCACCGCGCCGCCGACATTCTCGAAATAGACGTCGATGCCCTTGGGGCAGGCTTCGCGGATCGCCTTGAACAGATTGGCGCCGGCGGCCTTGTAGTCGACGCAGGCATCGAAACCGAGTTCCTTGACCACGTAGTCGCATTTGTCCTGGCCGCCGGCGATGCCCACGGCACGACAACCGTGCAGCTTCGCGAGTTGCCCGACCACCGAGCCGACGGCGCCGGAGGCGGCCGACACCACCACCGTCTCGCCGGCCTTGGGTGCGCCGATCTGCATCAGGCCCCACCAGGCCGTCTGGCCCGGCATGCCCAGTACCGACAACGCCGCCGATATCGGCGCCGCCTTGGGATCGAGCTTCATGGACATCGCGCCCGGCGATACGGCGTGGCTCTGCCAGCCCGAATACTCGACGACGAAATCACCTTCCTTGAACTTCGGGTTGCGCGATTTGACGACCTGCCCGACCGTGCCGCCGACCATCGCATCGCCGAGATTGACGTTGGCGGCGTAGCCCTTGGCCTCGCTCATGCGGCCGCGCATGTAGGGATCGAGCGACAGCCAGATGGTGCGGGACAAGTATTCGCCATCCTTGGGTTCAGGCAGCGGCGCATCGACGACATCGAAATTCGCCGGCGTCGGTTCGCCCTGCGGACGCGACTTCAGCACCACGCGGCGGTTCATCTCGGCCATGGAAGCCTCCCTTTGGATTATCGCGGCACCGTAGTCGCATCACCGTGGCAGCGCCAGCGCATCGATTTGCTGCGCGAAACCATGGGAACGACGCCTGCCGTGTGACGTTGGTCTCACCACCAACCATCGTGACGGCGCGCGACTGATGGGCCCGCTGCAATTCGTTTTCCTGGGACTTGCCACGGCGCTGGGCCTGGTCGTCCTGGGTACGCTGCTGTCTATTCGTCGTTGCTTAGATGCCATTGGTCTGACGAGTGAAGATGAGCCTCGTCGATCCGCAAGCCTTCTGGAAACTGCGCGCCACCATGCTGGTGTGCATGCTGGTCACGTGCGATGGCCCGGCGCTGGGCGCACAATGACAAAGCCCGCCGGCTTCCCGGCGGGCCATGCGCTGTCGCGTTGGACGTTGTTCGCGCGCGGCGTCTAGAAGCCGGCCATCATGCGCGGAAAGGCGAAGCTAAACGCCGACGCCAGGACAAAGCCGACGACAAGCGCGACAAGCAGGTAGGCGAGTAATTCCCACCACGCGGCGTGGTCGCTGGCATGCGTATGGTCAGCGATGAAACGATGGAAGCGATCGACCGTGGCCATGGTTGCCTCCAGCTGCTGGTAATGCCTCAACGGCATCGGCAGGCGTCAGTTGCCTCGGTATCTAATTATGTAGTCACTCCCGCGTCGGCCTCAAGTACGGGAACCGCATAGCTGCAGCGCTCGTTGCTCACCATGAGCATTTGGTCAGGAGGCCAAAGAATGCGCAGCAAGCTGCTGCATGAAGATGATGGCCAGCGTACTTTTGCAATCGTGCTGGACAGCGGCGAGGAAGCCGTCGCGGCGCTGAACGCCTTCGTGGCGCGCGAACACATTGGTGCGGTTCAGTTTTTAGCCATCGGTGCGTTGAGTGGCGCTGTTCTCAGTTATTTTGACTGGGAGCGCAAAAAGTACCTTGCCATTCCCGTGCACGCGCAGGTCGAGGTCGCCGCCTTGACCGGTGACGTGGCGCTCTCGCCGGAGGGCAAACCAGCCCTGCATATTCATACGGTGCTGGGCCGCCGGGATGGCACGGCGTTGGCCGGCCATCTCACCAAGGCTCACGTGCGACCGACTTTGGAAGTCGTGCTGACCGAAGCGCCCGTCCATTTGCGCAAGATGTACGACCCGGAAAGCGGCTTGGCTTTGATCCGCCCGGACCTCTGAGCGGCACGGCCACCTCGCTGGCCGGAACGCCGCGGGAATCAGAGTCGGGGGCGGCTCGACTTGCCGTGTGCCGCCCCGCATCATCCAGCCGATATGACGGGATCATCACCGCGCACCTTCGTGTGTCTATCCGGCGCCTGGATGGGCGGGTGGTCATGGACGTTCGTGGCCGACAAGCTGCGCGCGGCCGGGCACACCGTCTTCACCCCGACCTTTCGTGGCCTTGCCGAACGCGCGCATGAACTGTCGCCGGCGACCAGTAACGAGACCTGCACCGAAGACGCCATCGCTTGCCTGGCCGATAACGGCCTGCGGGACGTGGTGCTGGTCGGCCATTCCTTCGGCAGCCTGATCGCCGCGCTAGTGGTCGATCGCCTGCCGGCGCCCGTATCGCATCTGGTGATCATCGATGGCGGCATCCCGCGCGATGGCCAGTCGATCTTCGGTCGCATTCCCGAGCCGATCGCTGCCAAGCGACAGAGGCTCGCCATGGAAATCAACGGCGTCAAAGTCCTGCCGTTCGCGCCGGTGACCAGCCTGATCATCGACGACATGACCCTGGCGCACTGGACGCACAGTCAGCTCACGCCACATCCCCTGCGCTGCTATGTCGAGCCGATCCGGTTGAACAACACACCCGGCAACAGCGTGCCGATGACCTACATCGCCTGCGTGAAACCGCGCTATCCGGTGTCCGCCGGCAACCACGAGCGTGTGCAGGCAATGCGCGACGTGCGGTTCCGGCCCATCGAGGCCGGCCACAACTGCATCATCTCGGCGCCGGATCTCGTGGCGCGCGAACTGCTGGCGGTGCCGTAGCGTTTTTGGACCGCGGGCGTCCACGCCCGCATCGCCCGAAGCGCAAGCGCAGAGTGACAGCATCGGCGCTGTGCGCCGAGGCGCGCGTGGACGCGCGGTCCAAAACGACGAACACTTGCTTCCCGTGCACCTGCTTGGCTACGGTCGGCGCATGACAACGTTTCCCTACCCCCTCGAAGACCTCGACCTGTCCGCCCCGCTCGACCGCCATCGCGCCGCGGTGCTGCCGGAATGGATCGACTGGAACGGCCACATGAATGTCGGCTTCTACGTCGTGGCGTTCGACAAGGCGACCGATACGCTCTGCACCCAGCTCGGCGTCGGCTGGGAGTACACGCGCGAAAAGATCGGCATGACCTTCGTGCTGGAAGCGCATGTCACCTACGACCGCGAGATCCGCGAAGGCGATCCGCTGCGCATCACCACGCAGGTCCTCGACTACGACACCAAGCGCGTGCACTACTTCCACACCATGTATCATGGCAGCGACGGTTGGGTGTCCGCCACCAACGAGCTGATCCTGATGAACATCGACTTCGAGACACGCCGCTCGGCGCCCTGGCCGGCCGAGACCTACCGCCGCCTGGAGCAGATGGCGGCGGCGCACGCCAAGCTGCCGAAACCCGACAAAGCCGGGCGCACCATCGCGATCAAACGACGATGACCGCGGCAATATCCATTACCGTCCCTTGAACACCGGCTTGCGTTTTTCGGCGAAGGCCATCATGGCCTCGCGCGAGTCCTCGGTGGTGCCCAGCTCGGCCGTCATGTTCTGCTCGAAGCGATAGCCGTCACGCAGGCTCATGTCCTCGATGGTGTTGAGCGAATGCTTGGCGAGCTTCATCGCCACCGGGCTCTTGGCCGCGATCTGGCGCGCGAAGTCCATCGCCGTTGCCATCAGCGCATCGGCCGGCACGCAGGCCTCGATCACGCCCAGCCGATAGCACTCCGCCGCCGGTACGCGGTAGCCGGTGAACATCATGCGCCGCACCAGCGAATGGCGTCCGAACAGGCGCATGGCATGACGGCCGCCACCCATCAGCCCAACATCGATCTCCGGCAAGCCGATGACGGCTCCCTCCGACGCCACGATGATGTCGCACGACGCCACCAGCGCCAGGCCGGCGCCCAGCGCCGCGCCGTTCACGGCAGCGATCACCGGCTTGCGGCTTTCGACGATGCTGTGAAAGCACTCGCGGGCACGGCGGCTGTGGCCCCACTGCTCGCCGGCTTCGCGCACCTTGCCGGCGCGACCCTTGATGTCGGCGCCGGCCGAGAACACCTTGCCGGCGCCGGTCAGTGACGCGGGACGTCATATCCGGCCTTCACGCCATGCGCCATTCAGCGACCCGCCAATGCCTGCAAGGCAGCGCCGCGAATCCGGTAGGGCAGCCACGTCTCGATGTGGGCACAGCCGATCGCTTCGTAGAAACGGCGCGCCGGATTCCAGTGCAGCACATTGAGGTCAATGCGGCCGTAGCCCCTATCGCGGCATTCGCGCGCCAATGCCGCCATCAGCGCCCGGCCGACGCCCGCCTGGCGCACGTCCTGCTCGACCCAGATGTCCTCGACGAAGATACCGCGGCTGGCCTCCCAGACCGAGTAGTTGAACGTGTAGAGCGCATAGCCCACCGGCCTGCCATCGAGCTCGGCGACCATGGTGGCGAACTTCGCATCCGGACCAAAACCGTCGCGCGCCAGGATCTCCGGCGTCGCCTTCACGGCATCGGGCTCGCCCTCGAACGTGGCGAGTGCGACGGAAAAACGGTGGATGGTGGCGGCGTCGGCGGGCGTCGCGTGGCGAACAGTGACCTGGGACATGGGAGGCTCAGAATGCGAGATAGCCGCCGTCGACCGGCAGCACGACGCCGGTAATATAGCTGGCGGCATTCGAGCAAAGGAAGACGACCGGTCCGGCCAGCTCGTCCGGAACACCGCAGCGGCGCAGCGGCACATGCGTGAGGTACTGGCGCAGGCGCTCGGGATCTGCACGGGTCTGCGTCGTCATCTCGGTCTCGATGATGCCCGGTGCTATGGCATTGACGCGCACGCCATGCGGCGCCAGCTCGTTGGCCAGCGCCCGCGTGCGCGATGGCTCCCTTGGACGCTGAATAGGCTGCCGAATTGGGCGGCCCGACGAAGGACTGGATCGACGCGACGTTCACCACGCTGCCTTTCGTGGCCTTGATCTGCTCGACGAAGGCTGTGGTGACATTGAAGGTGCCGTCGAGATTCACATCGAGCGTGGCGCGCCATTTGTCGCGCGCATCGGCTTCCGACAGACCGCCGCGCAGCAGGATGCCGGCATTGTTGACCAGGATCGACGTTTTGCCGTGCCAAGCCTCGACATCGGCCGCGAGCCGCTCGCAGGCGGTGGCGTCACGCACATCCAGGGTCACCGCCTGCGCCGTCCCGCCGGCGTTCTGGATTGCCGCTGCGCTCTGCTGCGCCAAGGCGGCATCGACATCCGTCACGACCACGATGGCACCGGCCTTCGCCAGCCCGAGCGCAATCGCCGCACCATTGCCGCGGCCGGCTCCCGTCACGACGGCAACGCGGCTACTCAGAAGATGATCCATCTCACCCCCAAATTCTCCAACTCACAGACTATCGTCTTTGTCGTCCTGAGCGAAGCGAAGGACCAGTTGAGCCGTCGACACGCACGGTCGGTGAAACCGACGCACCAAGCGCCATCGATGGTCCCGTGCGATCCCACGGCTCAACGGGTCCTTCGTTTCGCTCAGGACGACAGGCCGGCCCGCGCTGCGTCGATCGCCTCGCGGATGGCGGCCTCATCGCCGACCTGATTGGCCAGCAGCAGGATCAGACGCGCGTCGAAAGCGCGGCATTGTGCCTCGTCGAGGCCTTTGTGGGCGTCCACGATCAGATTGTAGACGTCGTCGGGCCGCGCCAGGTTGAGGTCACGCCGCAGTGCCATGGTCCCCCCTTCAGCGCCCCGAGGACCGCCGCACGCCGTCGGCCAGCGCCGCCAGATCCAGGTTGCGCCAACGGCCGGCAATGACCTGATCAGGCCGCACGAGATAGGTCGTGCCGGGCCGCGCATGGCAGCGCCGCGCCAGCAGGCCTTCGGTATCGTGCAATGCGGTCCACCCGACTGGCTGTGCCCCGGTGTCCGATAGGATGGCGAGACGCTCGACGTCAACGGGCCCAGCCAGGCGCGTCGCCGCATCCGCCGGCAGCGACTGCGGCACATCGGTGAAGGTCACGACGGCAAATCGCCCCGCGACGCGCTCGGTCGCCCAGGTGCTGCTGCCGTTGGCCAGCGGCGCGTCCGGCAGCACATCGCCGGGCACCGGCGCCTGCCCCCAGTCGCCGTCAGCACTGCTCACATGCAGGGGCGAATCATCACACCGCGTCGGTCGCGTCAGCCGGCCGCTGTTGACCATGGCGCGCGCGAACGGAAAATCGCGAGCCAGATCCAACACGGCGTCGCGCAGGACGTGGCTCGCCGCAAACTTGGGGGTGATGAAGTCGGTGCTGCGCGTCGACTGGCGGATATTCTCGCGCGCCGCCTGTACGCGCTCGTGGTTATAGCTTTCCAGCAGCGATGCCGGCGCAGTGCCTTTGACCACCAGCGCCAGCTTCCAGCCGAGATTGTCGGCGTCCTGCACGCCGGAGTTGCCGCCACGCGCCCCGAACGGCGAGACCACGTGCGCAGCATCGCCGGCGAAGATCACCCGGCCATGCACGAAGCGCGACAGCATGCGGCAGGTGAACTTGTAGATGCTGGTCCACTCGTGTTCCCACTGCGCGTCGGGGCCGAACATCATGCGCAGGCGGCGGTCGATATTCTCGATCTTGCGTTCCTTGTCGGCATCGGCCTCGCGACCGAGCTGAAAGTCGACGCGCAGCACGTCGTCGGCCTGGCGATGCAGCAGCACCGAGTTGTCGGGATGAAACGGTGGGTAGAACCAGTATTTGCGGATATTGGGCAGCGCCGTCTTCATGCGGATGTCGGCGATCAGGAACTGATCGTCGAAGACCTCGCCGTCGTAGGGCAGCTCGAGCAGGCCACGCACAGTGCTGCGCACGCCATCACAAGCCACCAGCCACTGGGCACGCAGCGTGTAACGCCCGTCGGGCGTATCGACATCGACGGCGATGTGATCGTTCGCCGGCCGCACGCCCGCCACCTTGTTGCGGAAGCGCAGGTCGACGCCGGGAACGTCGCGGCAGCGCTCGATCAGGAACTGCTCGCAATAATACTGCTGCAGGTTGATGAAGGCCGGGAAACGCTGGCCCGGCTCCGGCTGCATGTTGAAGCGATAGACCTGCTGTTCGCCGACATAGAGCTCGCCGGTGTCCCAGGTGACGCCCTTGGCCACCATGCGGTCGGCGACACCCAGGCGATGCCAGACCTCCAGCGTGCGCTGCGCCTGGCAGATCGAGCGGCTGCCGATGCTGACCGTGTCGTCCTCATCGAGCACGGTGACCGGCACGCCCTTCAGCGCCAGGTCGAGCGCCAGGGTGAGGCCGACCAGTCCGGCACCGACGATCACCACCGGATAGGTCGGTGTGGCACAGGTACCGACCGTGAGTTCGGGCGGCGGCGAGTAGTCGTACTTGGGATAGACGTAGCTGCCCATCGGCGCGGCCTTCCCGGTTGCCTACGCCAGCGCCGCTATTCCAGCGACTTCCACATCTCGATGTCGCGCTCGGCCGTCCAGATGCGGGGATGCTCGACGCCCTTGGCCTCGTCATAGGCGCGCGACACGTCGAAGGGCATGCAATGCTCGAAGATCACCCAG
>Ga0187894_10005054_pt1 | contig 13767 bp, 12 predicted proteins | sample GBC1701081metaG_FD_136650 | JGI IMG/M metagenome (GOLD analysis project Ga0187894, IMG submission 136650) | White microbial mat communities from a lava cave in the Kipuka Kanohina Cave System on the Island of Hawaii, USA - GBC170108-1 metaG ...
AAGGGTTGATTCAATGGTGCTGTTGTACGGTTGGTCGATGATGGCATTGTGACTCTTGTGCGGCGGTTCGATTACGGCCGGACAGTGTGACCTTTCCAACACACCACGAACGCTTCACACAGTTCGGTATGCAATCCGCCGCCACGCTTCCTTCGCGCCGCTTCCTGGTGATCCGCAACCCGACGGCCGGCCGCCGTCACCCGCGCGTCTTTGATGCGGTCCTGACGCGGGCTCGAGCGGCCGGCCTGGCGGTCGACGTCGTCGATACCGAGGCCCGCGGCGATGCCGAGCGGCTGGCCCGGGACGCCGATGCCGGGCGATACGACGTGGTCGTGGCGGCCGGCGGCGACGGCACCATCAACGAGGTCGTCAACGGCCTGATGAACCGGCCGGTCGACGATCTGGCCCTGGGCATCATCGCGCTGGGCACCGCCAATGTGCTGGCGCGCGAGATCGGCGTCGGTACCCGGGTCGAGGTGCTGGCGGCCACCCTGACGCAGGGCAAACCCACGCCGGTGATGGTCGGCAAGCTGACCGAAGCATCGGGCGCGGAATCCTATTTCCTGCTGATGGTCGGTGCCGGCTTCGATGCTCATGTCGTTGCCGGCGTCGACACCGACCTGAAACGTCGCTTCGGCAAGGGCGCCTACGTCTGGCGGTCCTTGGTTGAGATGGTGCGCTATCGCGACCGGCGTTACCGGGTCGCGATCGACGGCAAGCCGCACGACGTCGCTTCAGCCGTCGTCAGCAACGGGCGGTTTTATGGCGGCGCCTTCGTCGTGGCGCCGGCCGCCGACTTGCGGCGGCCGATCCTGTCGGTGTGCCTGTTCGAGCGCGGCGGCCGCACACAGGTGATGCGCTATGGTGCGGCGCTGGTCACCGGCCGGCTCCCGACGACGAGCGGATACCGCGTGATCGAGGCAACGCACGTGCGCATCGAGAGTATCGATCAATCGCCGGCGGCCGGCACCGAGCCGGTCCAGGTCGATGGTGATCATACGACGGCGCTGCCCGTCGTTGTCGCTGTCGCGCCGCGCCGGTTACGGCTGCTGATGCCGTCCTAACCTTGCGCCGGTGAGGTCTTTTATGGCGCTGCGGCGCGCAGGCGGGCGAGCGTGTCCTGGGTCGGATAGCCGTCGGCAACGACGCCGGCGCGGACCTGGAAGTCGCGGATGGCGGTTCGTGTGCGTGGGCCCAGCAGTCCGTCGATGTCGTCGCTATAGAGACCCAGCCGCTGCAGGCGGCCCTGCAAGTCGAACACGGCCTCGCGCGCCAGGGGCTGGTCGTCGGCCGGCGGCTGTCGCATGAGACCGGGACCACCTTGGATCTGACGCGCCAGCTCGCCCACCGAGAGGGCGTAAAGCTGCGAGCGGTTCCACACCATGATCACTTTGTAGTTCGGCCACAGCAGGAAGGCCGGACCGCGATAACCGGCCGGCAGCGCAATGGCGGCGCGCTCGCCGAAATCGTTCAGCGATCGGCCGTCGGCGTAGCGCACGCCCAGAGCCTGCCATTCGCGTGCCGTGCGCTCGGTCGACAGATCGACACGCGCGTAGTCGAAGCCCTGCGGCAGTGTCACCTCGTCATGCGAGGGCTGTCCGCGCTTCCAGCCGCTCTTGGCCAGGAAATTGGCCGATGAAGCGAAGACGTCGGGCAGGCTGGCCCACAGATCCACCCGGCCATCGCCATCGCGGTCGACGGCGTAGTTGACATAGGTCGAGGGCATGAACTGTGTGTTGCCCATGGCGCCGGCCCACGAGCCTTTCATCTGCGCCACGCTCATGTGGTTGCGGGCCAGGATCTTCAGGGCCTGCACCAGCTCGTTGGCGAAGAACGTACCCCGTTTGGTCTGGCAGGCGAGCGTGGCGAGCGAACGGATCACGGAGAAGTCGCCCATGATCGTGCCGTAGTTGGTCTCCAGACCCCAGAACGATACGAGATAGGCCGCCTGGACGCCGTATTCGCGCTCGATCGGATCGAGCAGCGAGCGGTGCCGGGCCAGCAGCTGCTGGCCCTTGGCGATGCGCTCGGCACTGATCGCGTTGCCGAGATAGCGGCCCAGCGTGAGGGTGAATTCCGGCTGCTTGCCGTCAAGCTCGACCACACGGGGATCGGGAGTCACCGAACGCAGCACCGGCTCCGCCGTGGCCTGCGGCACGCCTTGTCCCACGGCGGTGTCGCGGATGGCATCGAGGCAGGCGCGGAAGTCGGCCGACTGCGCGGCAGCTGGCGCGCCGCCGGCCAGCAAGCCGCCCGCCAGGAGGACCATGGCCATCGACGACCGCTGCCGCCGGATGAGGGGGATCGTGGCGTTCATGTCCACCTCATAGGCCGGAAGGCCCGCCCGCGACAACCGGCTGTCGCGGTTGGGCGATGCCTACTCGCCCGCAATGGTCATACCGTCAACCCGCACGGTGGGTGCATTGACGGCGCCCTTGAAGGCCAGGTCATTGGCCGGCGTCAGGTTGAGGAACATGTCCTTGAGATTGCCCGCCACGGTCATGCCGGAGACCGGCCATGCCAGCTTGCCGTTCTCGATCCAGAAGCCGGCGGCACCCCGACTGTAGTCGCCGGTGACGCCGTTGACGCCGAAGCCGATCAGCTCGGTGACATAGAGGCCGCTGTCGATGTCACTGATCAGGTCGTCAACCGACTGGGCGCCGGGCTCCAGATAGAGGTTGCTGGTCGACGGGCTGGGCGGCCCCGAGACTCCGCGGCTGCCATGGCCGGTCGGCGCCAGGTCGAGCTGCCGCGCCGAGGCCATGTCGAGTACCCACGTGGTCAGCACGCCGTCATCGATGATGTTCCAGCGCCGCGTCGGCAGGCCCTCGCCATCGAACGGCCGGGAGCCCGATTCGCGCTTGCGGTGCGGATCGTCGACGATGCGGATGCCGGGCTTGAAGATGCGCTGGCCCAGCCTGTCGAGCAGGAACGACGTCTTGCGCGCGATTGCCCGCCCGTTGATGGCGCCGGCGAGGTGGCCCAGCAGGCCGGACGCGATGCGCTGATCATAGACGACGGGTGCCTTGGTGCTCTTCATGCGGCGCGGATTGAGGCGCTTGACGGCATTCATGCCCGCGGTGCGACCGATCTTCTCCGGTGCCTCGAGCTGATCGACGTAGACGCCGCTGGTCCAGTCATAGTCGCGCTCCATACCCGTGCCGTCGCCGGCCAGCACCGAGCAGGAGAGCGAATAGCCGCCCCGGCTGTAGGTGCCGACAAACCCGTTGCTGGCGGCCAGCGCCACGCGGGTGCGACCCCATGACGCCGAGGCACCTTCCGAATTGGTGACACCGGGTACGGCGCGCGCCGAATCCTCGGCTCGCGCGCACCAGTCCGCCAGATCGTCGACCGAAGCGTCGGCGCCGTCGTCGAGATCGAGGTCCGGCCATTGCCGGGCCAGCAACTCCGCTGGTGCCAATCCGCAGACGGGATCTTCGGGCACGGCGCGCGCCATCGCCACGGCACGCGCCGCCAGTTCCTTCAAGGCGTCAACGTTGAGGTCGGTCGTCGAGACGATCGCCTGGCGCGTGCCGACAAAGGCACGCAGGCCGAAATCGCGGCCTTCGCTGCGCTCCAATTGCTCGCGCGCGCCCAGCCGCTGGCTGACCGAAAGCTGCGTGCCCTCGACATAGATGGCATCGACGGCGTCGGCGCCGGCGGCCTTGGCCCAGCCCACCGTGTCATGCAGCAGCGCTGTATCGATGGCAGGCGGCGCCGGACGCGATGCCGGCTGGATGGCAGGTGCAGGCAGCGTCTTGCGCACAGGCGGCGGTGCGGCGGCTTTGCTCTTGACAGCGACGGCGGTGTTGCGCGGCGCCGTTGCGGCAGTCTTTGGTTTCGCGTCAGCCTTCGACGTGGTGGCGACGGGACTTGCCTTCGCCTGGTGCCGGGATGGGGTCGGTGCGGGCCTCGGGGTGCTCGGCTTTGTCTTCGCCTGAAGTCCAGCCGGTTTCTTCGGCGCAACCTTCTTCGGTGCGGCCTTTTTCGGCGCGACTGCCTTCGCCACGGCCTTCTTCACCGCGACCTTCTTCGCGGCGACCGTCTTCACCGCCTTTTTTGCGACGGCCGGTGCTTCGCGCTTTGCCGCTTTCTTCTTTGCTGCTGCCATTCAGGAACTCCGCAACGCGCTCAACCGAGCTTTCGTCGAGGTAATAGGACACAAATGGCCAGGAAGCGACCCCTGATGAGCGGTCGCGCCATGACCACGCACCGCACGGCAGCGCGCCGTGCGGTGGTCAGCGACCATAGAGGATCAGACAGCCGGACGCATCAGGGCATAGTGCGCATAGCCGCGATACAGCGATTCGATGCTGACAGAGAGGTTGGCGCTCGTGGCAACGGTGCGCAGTACGTCCGCAAGATCGTCGCACGGCCTCACGTCGAAGAGAGCCAGCCATCGGCGCAAGCCCCGGCGAAGCCAGTGCGGCAAGCCGTCCTGATCGCCGAAGTCCACGATATGCACCTGGCCGCCGGCGGCGAGCAGGCCCGGCATGCCGGCAACCACGTCTCGCCAGGCCGGAATCATCGACAGACTGTAGGAGATGAAGATGCGATCAAAACGCGTGCGTCCAAAATGGCCAGTTGGATCGAGGGCGCAGGCGTCCGCCTGGATCACGCAGATTTGCGATGACAGACCGCCGCGCTCGATGTGGTGCCGGGCTGTCGTCAGCATGACAGACGAGACGTCGAGCCCGTAGAAGCGTGCGGCTGGATAGCGATGCGCGGCGGCAATCAGGTTGCGGCCGGTACCGCTGCCGATCTCGAGCACGGTACCGCCTGATGGCGGTGCCAGCCCTGCGATCAGCCGGTCGCGCCCCAGCAGGTAGTACTTGCGGCTGAAATCATAGAAATGCCGTTGATGCCGGTACATCCGGTCCATCAGCACCGCGGCCGGCGCGCCGTTCACGGCCTGGCCCACGCACCTCACCCTGAGGAGCGGCCCATAGGGCCGCGTCTCGAAGGGTGGCAATCGCACCCTGTGTGTTGCCCATCCTTCGAGACGCATCGCTGCGCGATGCTCCTCAGGATGAGGCTTGTGCGGGAAGCAGCGGCGCTCACGAGCTAGCCTCGCCGCACATAGAGATGGAAGCCACCGTAGATGGCCGAGCGGTCGCGGGCCGCCAGCGCGCGCGCGGTCGCTTCCTCATAGCGCCACTGCGTCAGAGTCTCGTCACTGACGCGGCCCGGCAACAGGCTCGGTTCGGCCGCCGTGCGGAAGATCACACGGGCATCCGGTCGCGCCGTGCGCGTGATCTGATGCCACAGGGCATTCAACTGAGCATCGGTCATCCAGTCCTGCGCATCGAGCAGCACATAGCGGTCGACGGAGTTGCGGTGCCGGCTTTCGAGATAGTCGGTCAGCGAGCGGTGCAGGACTTCGACGCGATCCGCCCGCGCCCGTACGGCCTCGAAATGATCGCGCCGCAGGTAGGGCGGCAGCGGACCGTCACCGTCGTCGGCATAGGATCTGCCGAACGCCTGCCAGGCGAAGTAATTGTCCGCCAGGCTGAAGCCGCAAGCCAAGCGCTCGACACGCGCGCGCAAGACCGTGACCACGTGGCCGTCCGCCGCTGCGGCCAGCGCATCATACTGGGCCGGCGGGATGCCGAGCCCGTAGAGCGACATGCGGTTGCTGGTCGCCCACCGCACCAGCTTCTTATCGAACAGCGGCGCCAATGCCGTGTCGAAGAAGTTGCGCTGTTCATCGAGGGTACGGGCGCGCAAGGCGTGGCGCAGATCAACACCGTAAACCCGCGCCGCCCAGTAGCCGGCGCTCAGGAAATGGCCGAGCAACCCGTGGCGATAGAAGTTGCGCGCAAACAGCGACACCCGGCGGCGACCCAGGCCGAACAGGCCGCGGCCTTCCCAATAGGCACGGGCCTCGTCGTCAAGGTGCGGCGCGAGAAAGCGCCAATAGGCGGCGACATTAGCCTTGTCGTCGGCTTCGCCGAAGAAGCGATAGAAGGTTGACCAGTTGGGCAGGCGCTGCGCTGCGGTGAGCTTCAGGCGATTGAGCGCGACATGCGCTCGGTTGAGATCGACGGCGGTGATGCGCCGCGGATCGGCCGTCAGATAGGAGAGGATGTTGCAGCCGCCCGACGCGATCGCCACGACATGATGGTCCGGCGTGATCGCCAGCGCTTCGAGATCGATCTCCGGATCCTCCCAGATCTGCGGATAGACCAATCCTTTGAAGGCCCAGGTGAAAAGATGTTCGAGGATCCCGTCGCGGGATAGGACGCCGTTGCGATGAACGGCCTGTTTCAGCAGCTTGCCGCTGTGCTTCTTGTTCACACCCGTCCTCACGCTGCATGTTCAGCGCGTGACAACTTAAAGGACAGGTGATGTTGGTTTGATGACAGGCGGGCGTGTGTTCCTGCGGACAGCAGAGGCGATCAATACCCCGTGCCGTAGAGCACGCGCGCGACGTCGGCATTGCCCTGCGCCATCCTGTAGGCACCGGCGAGATAGCGCACGCCCCACGTGAGATTGGTGTCGGGATCAAGCAGGCCGGAGGCGGGGCCGCGATAGCCAATGCCGCGCGCGGTGCTGTACTTGATCTGCATCAGCCCCATCGCGCCGCCGCCGCCGACCACGCGTGGGTGATATCGGCTCTCCTCGAGACAGATGCGGTGTATCAGGGCTTCAGGAACGCCGTTGGCCTTTGCATGCTTGGCGATCAACTCGTTCAGGCTTGCGCTTGGTGCTTGCGCCACGGCCGCCGCCGGTATCATCAACAATGCCATGATCGCAGTGGTGAGCATCTGGCGACGGATCATCGGGTCCTCCCCTTCTTGCGAGCAAAGCGGCCCGACCCGTCAAATGCACGACGGCGGCAATTAAAACGTCAAGGCCAGCCAAATAAGGCAAAAACAGGGCAGGCCGTATTTCGCAGCGCGATGAAGGTATTTCCGGTGACGCGCTTGCGGGACGGATGGGCGCTCGTCATCCTCCGCGCCACAGTCACAACCGTATTGGATTTTCGCTCCATGAAAGCCGTCGTCCTCGAATCTTTCGGGCAGCTCGAGATGCGCGATCTGCCTGTGCCCAAGCCCGGTCCGGGCCAGGTCTTGGTGCGCATTCGCGCCGCCTCGCTCAACTACCGCGACCTGCTGATGGTCAAGGGCGGCTATGGCTCGGTGGCCAAGCCGCCGTTCGTGCCGGTGTCGGACGGTGCCGGCGAGGTAGCCGATGTCGGTTCCGGCGTCACGCGCGTGAAGCCGGGCGATCGCGTGACGATGAGCTTCTTCCAGAAATGGCTGGCGGGTCCGGCGCACCGGCTCGATCCGCGTGCCGTGCCCGACAAGGCGCCGCTGGGCGGTCCGCACGACGGCGTCTTGCGCGAGTTCGGCATCTTTCACGAAAGCGGCGTGTCCGTCATTCCGTCGCATCTATCGTACGAGGCGGCCGCCTGTCTTCCATGTGCCGGTCTCACCGCCTGGAGCGCCGTGGTGGCGCAGGCGACGACCGAGCCGGGCGACGTGGTGATCACGCAGGGCACGGGCGGCGTGTCGATCTTCGCCCTGCAGTTCGCCAAGCTGCGCGGCTGTCGCGTCATCGCCACCTCGTCCAGCGACGAGAAGATCGCGCGTCTGAAGCAGCTCGGCGCCGACGTCACCATCAACTACAAGACCACGCCCGAATGGGGTAAGGCGGCACGCGCCGCCAACGGCGAACAGGGCGTCGACCAGGTGGTCGAGGTCGGTGGCGCGGGCACGCTGGCACAGTCGATCCGGGCGACCCGTTTCGGCGGTCTGCTCAGCATGATCGGCGTGCTCGACGGCGCCGCGGGCGACGTGCCGGTGGCGCTGATCGTGATGAGCAACCTGCGCCTGCAGGGCATCACCGTGGGCAGTCGGGCCGACCTCGATCAGATGATCAAGGCTATCGATGCGGCGAAGCTGGAGCCCGTGGTCGACCACGTCTTCCCGCTGGACAAATGGGCCGACGCCATGGCGCACATGAGCGCCGGCAAGCACTTCGGCAAGGTCTGCATTGGGATCGGGTGAGGCAGTACCCTTCTCCCCGCGAAGGCGGGGAGAAGGGAGTACCTAAAGCAGCTGGAAGTAATCGATGGAAAGCCGCCACGGCGGCGGCGAAGGCGCATCGGACAGGATGCCGAAGAAGATGTTTTCCGTAAGCCAGTCGTGCCGGCCCTTCTGCACCTCGAAGGTGGGCACGACCCGCATGTAGAATTCCGACGGTTTCGGCTTGTCGCTGATGGCCGAGTCGCGCCAGCGCGCGAAGACCTCCGGCGGTGCGCGGCGGATGCCGCGGTTGCGCAGCAGGATCACCGTGCCGTCATCTTCCTGCAGGCAGTACCGTGCGTCGATCCGCAGGACCCCCTCGGGCGCGATCAGGGGAAATTCACCGCCGCCGGGCAATACTTTGCCGCGCAAGCGCGGGCCCTCGAAGACACCGTCCGCCAGGGGGACGAAGAGGCGATCGCCGCCCGTCGGCAACGGGCCGATGCGTTGAATGGCGTCCGACCCGATGCGCAGATGGACGGTCATGACAAATTCGAATGTCGGCTCCATGGCCTCTCCTCCCAGGCGCGCAAAGCCTCGGCGCGTTTGACGTCGTGCTGGATGTATTGCGCCGCCCACCAGAACAGAGCGCCGCCCAGGACCGTCACCACGGCTGGCAGCATCAGTGAATAGCGGATCGCGGTGGCGCCGTAGGTGGGCCGCAGGGTGTCGTTGGCGACGCCGATGATCAGGGGCGCGACGCCCAGACCGACCACGGTGACGACCAGGTAGAACGACGCCGTGGCCAGCGCGCGCATGCGTGGCTTGGCCGTCGCCTGCACGACAGCGAAGATCGGCCCCATGTGAAAGGCGAGCAGGACCGAGGAGACGCCGAAGCAGACGATGGAGACCGGCAGCGAGCCGGTATGTAGCGCATAGAGCAGCACCGGACAGGCCAAGGCGCTGGCGATGGCCGGCGCCCACAATTGCCATTTCTCGCTGCGCGCGCTGAGGCGCTCGACGATGAAGCCGCCCAGCAGCAAGCCGATCGGACCACAGGCGCCGCGCACGATCCCGGCATAGGTTCCGATCTCGCCGCTGTTGAGATGGTGCACGCGGCCTAGGAAGGCCGGCAGCCAGACCGAGAAGGCGTAGAGATCGAAGCCCAGCAGCGCGCCGCCGAAGACGGTGAGCACGAACGCTCTCTGCGACAGCAGGAAACGCACAGCGTCGGCGAACGAGGTTCGGCCCACATCGATCTTGGCCGTCTCGCTCTGGCCACGGGGCGGCTCGGCCACCGTGAGATAGAGCACGATCGCGAGCACGATGCCGGGCAGGCCGGCAACCGCGAAGGCAACGCGCCAGCCGTAGTAGAGTTCGACCCAGCCGCCGATGAAGTAGCCGAGGAAGGTGCCGATGTAGGCGCCGGCCTGGAAGATGGCGAGCGCCCGCGCGCGCTTCTCCTTCGGAAAATAGTCGGAGATCATCGAATGGGCCGGCGCTTGTCCCGCCGCCTCGCCGATGCCGACGCCGAAGCGGGCCATGGCCAACTGGACGACGTTCTGCGCCAGCCCGCTGATGGCCGTCATCGCGCTCCATACCAGCAGGCCCAGCGAGATGATGGTCCGGCGGCTGCCGATATCGGCCAGCCGGGCCACTGGGATGCCGAAGACGCTGTAGAACAGAACGAAGGCGAAGCCGGACAGAAATCCCATCATGGTGTCGGACAGCGCCATGTCCTTTTTGATCGACTCGAGCAGGATGTTGATGATGCCGCGGTCGAGGAAATTCAGCGCCTGCGCCAGCATGAGCAGGATCAGGCAGTAATTGGCTTGCAGTGGACTGATCTTGGGCCGTGCCTCGGCTTCGTCCGTCATTGTTTCCTCCCGGCTTTTATTTGCCGATGCCAGCGCGACAAGGCGCCGGTATGTCGGCACGGGAGGCTGCGGGCCGCGGTGCGCCCTGCATACAAAGACTATTAAATATGTGATATTTGAAATCCTGAACTCACCGTGAATGCCATGGATCTGCACAAGCTCGATCTCAATCTGTTGCGGGTCCTGGACGCGTTGCTCGATACGCAGAACACCAAGGCGGCCGCGGCGCAGCTAAACGTCAGCCAGCCGACCATCAGCTTCTCGCTGAAGAAGCTGCGGGACGCCCTGGACGATCCGCTCTTCACGCGAGTCTCGCACGGCCTGCAGCCGACGCCCCAGGCGCTGCGCCTGCGCGACCCGTTGAAGCGGATCTTCGCGATTGTCAGGGATGACGTGCTGACAGCGCCGCGCTTCGATCCGGCCACGACGATCCGTCCGTTCATCTTCGGCCTGTCGGACGTCAGCGAGGCGGTCTTCCTGCCAGCGTTGACCCAGCATCTTTTGCAGCAGGCGCCGCACGCGGTACTGAGGTCCATTCCGGTCGGCGCGGCCGCCATGGAAGCGCAGCTCGCCGCCGGAACCGTCGACCTGGCCCTGGGCAATTTCCAGAATCTGAGGAACCCGACGCTGTTCCAGCAGCGCCTCTTCTACCGCAACTTCGTCTGCATCATGAGCGCGCGCAACCGGCTTGCGCGCGGGCGGTTGACGCTCCGGCAATTCATCGCGGCCAGCCACGCCGTGGTCGATCGCGGCGCGCTGGCACAATCGATTCCGGAACGGGCCATGGAACAGCTGGGCATTGAAAGAACCGTCAAGGTCCGCTGTTCGAACTTTCTCAGCGTGCCGTCGATCATCGGCGATACCGACCTCTTGATGGTGGTTCCCGACGATATCGGCAGCCTGCTGGCCCGCGATGGCCGGATCAGGATGCTGCCCGTGCCATTTGCGCTGCCCAATCTGCATGTGAAGCAGCTATGGCATCGTCGGTTTCACAACGATGCCGCTAACAAATGGCTGCGGGCCCAGGTCGCGCGCCTGTTCCTCAACAAAGTCTCAGTCGTCTGAGGGCGCGGATCTTGGTCCGCGCTCTCAGACGGATGTTTCCTAGTTCGTCGTGCGCGGGGTCGTACCCGTGCCGGGGCCCGTGCTCGGCGGGGTGCGCGGCACGTCCTTCACATAGCCCGGATAGTAGACCGCGCTACGGTCGAACTTCGGCATCTTGGACACCGACTCCTTGGTGGCGGAGGGATAGACCATGTGGTCCGCCGCCATCTGCAGGTCGGTGATGGGAATCGCGACCAGCCGATCGCCGATGCCCAGGAAGCCGCCGACGCTCAGCACGGCATAGTTGACCTTCGAGTCATTACCCATCAGCAGATCGTCGATGGTGCCGATCTTGTCGCCAGCGCTGTTGCGCACCGACGTGCCGATCATGGCATTGGCGCGTGCCACGGCACCATCAGGCACGACACCCTTGTCGATGGTCGAACTCATCGGCGGCGGCGATGATGGCGGTTGACCCGGCGATGTCGTCTGGCCAGGCGGCGTCGTCTGGCCCAGCGCCGGTCCGGTCAACGCGAGCGACATCGCCAACGCCGAAGCCACCACCGGGATGGTCACATGCTTGGTTTTCATGGCTTTCTCCATTGCCGACTTTGGCCCGCCGACACGGGTTTGCGCCCGCAGAAGCGCGCTCTTTGAGACCAACGCACAAGCGCTGCGGAAGTTGCCGGTATGCAGCCCGGCGGCAGGCGGCCTGCAATAATCGGCAGCGCAATGGTTTCTTTCGCTTTGCTGCAAGCCGCGAGCAGCGCCCTGGCAACTTTGCTGCCGGCAGCGTGCGTGAACATTTTTCACCGCAACGCCATCGTGCTAACCTCTTGGAACGAGGAGGCGCAGCAGCGCCGTGCCGAGCGAAAAGGAGGGCACGATGCCGCGTCAGGATAACAAGTCGCGGTGGCGCAACATCGCCATCGCCAGTCTGGTGCCTGTCTTTCTGAGCGGGTCGGCCGAGGCACAGCAAGAGCAGACACCGAGCCCGCAGAGTGAACGTGTCCGCCTGCCGGAGGCGGTGAAACGCGCGCTGCCGGCGGTCGTAGCGCTGAAGGCCACCATTCCGCGCACCGCGCGTTCGGCCGAGACGCTGGGGACAGAGCGGGCGGGCCATGGCGTTGTGATCGACGAGGCCGGCCTGGTGCTGACGGTCGGCTACCTCATCATGGAGGCCGAATCGATCGAGGTCATCGAGGCGGGCGGGCGGCGTGTGTCGGCTGTCGTGCTGGCCTATGATTACGAGTCGGGCTTCGGCCTGCTGCGCACGGCGTTGCCGCTGCGGGCAAGCCCGCTGCCGTTCGGCGATTCCGACGTTCTGAAATTCCGTGACGTGGTCACGGTTGCCGGTCACGGCGGTGAGGAGGCGGCGCAGCGCGCCGTCGTGGTCGATCGCCGGGAGTTCGCGGGCTACTGGGAGTATCTCCTGGAAAACGCCGTCTTCACGTCACCGCCCTACGGGCTGTTCGGCGGCGCCGCGCTGCTGGGCGACGATGGGGCCTTGCTGGGCATCGGGTCCCTGTTCGTCGGCGACGCCTACCGTGCCCATGGCGGCACTTTGCCCGGCAATATGTTCATCCCGATCAACCGGCTGAAGCCGATCATCGCCGTCATGAGGGAGGGCAAGCGGCCGGCGACGTCCAAGCCCTGGATCGGCGTCTACACCCAGGAGGTTCAGGGTCGCCTGGTCATCGCCTACGTCTCGCCCGACAGTCCCGCCGACAAGGCGGGCCTGCGGCGCGGCGATATCATCCACGATGTCGGCGGCAGCGAAGTCGAGGAGGTGGCAGATTTCTATCGCAAGCTGTGGGCCACCGGCAACAGCGGCACGGCGGTGACGCTCGGCATCGAGCGCGACGGCGTGCCGGAGGATGTTATCGTGCGCTCGATCGATCGCTACAAGTACCTCAAGCTCGATTCGAGCCTGTGATGGCTGGTCTCGATCGGGTTGACTCGCCTGGGCGGCCTATATAGTTACACATGAAACTAATTGGCCGCCCCATGGCGGTCGCGCCCGACGGCGCAGAGGAGGGACGACGATGGCCAAGGCCTTCGCCTCGCAGGCGGACATGGAAGACAAGAAGATCACCTTCAGCCGGCTGTCGGAGCATGCCTACGGCTTCACCGCCGAGGGCGATCCCAACACCGGCGTGATCATCGGTGACGACTGCGTCATGGTGCTCGATGCCCAGGCGACACCGATCATGGCGCAGCAGGTTATCGAGCACATCCGCACCGTGACCGACAAGCCGATCCGCTATGTCCTGCTGAGCCACTACCATGCGGTGCGCGTGCTGGGCGCCTCGGCCTACGGCGCCGAGCACATCATCGCCAGCGAAGCGACGCGCGAGCTGATCGTCGAGCGCGGCATGCAGGACTGGAAGTCGGAGTTCCAGCGCTTCCCGCGCCTGTTCCGCAACGCCGAATCGATTCCCGGCCTGACCTGGCCCACGATCACTTTCAATGACCGCATGACGATCTGGCTGGGCAAGGTGCAGGTCGACATCATCCACGCCGGACGCGGCCATACCAAGGGCGACACGATCGCCTGGCTGCCCGACGAGCGCGTGCTGTTCTCGGGCGACCTGGTCGAGTTCGGCGCCACGCCCTACGCCGGCGACGCCTATTTCCAGGACTGGCCGCAGACCCTGCAGCGACTGCGCGACCTCAAGGCGGAGGCATTGGTGCCGGGCCGCGGTGATGCGCTGATGACGCCTGAGGCTGTCGAGGAAGGGCTGGCGGGCACCCAGGCGTTCATCACCGAGCTTTATGCCGAAGTGAAGAAGCGGGCGCAGGCCGGCGGCGACCTCAAGACTGCCTACGATGCCGCCATGGCCAAGCTTGGCCCGCGCTACGGCAACTGGGTGATC
>Ga0187894_10005055_pt1 | contig 13762 bp, 14 predicted proteins | sample GBC1701081metaG_FD_136650 | JGI IMG/M metagenome (GOLD analysis project Ga0187894, IMG submission 136650) | White microbial mat communities from a lava cave in the Kipuka Kanohina Cave System on the Island of Hawaii, USA - GBC170108-1 metaG ...
CATCTTGAATATTTTTGCGATCCGCGTCTTTTTCTCATCGCCGTATTCGACCTTTGCGGCATACATTTCGTGATCTTCGCCGCGATTTTTCGCTGCGCTTATTGCGTTGCGCACGCTACGCGGCGTGGTTTGTTTTTCGTCAAGACCGAGATCCTTGATGCACGTCTTTATCACTTTTGTCGAATCGTCAGTGTCGTAGATCGTGAATGACCTCTTGTAACCTTCGTCGAGCTTTTCGATGTCTTGTCTTAAGATTCGGACGCACAAACTGTGAAACGTCGAGATCAGCGGCGCTGATTGCAGCCGCTCGTCTTTGAGTAGTCGTTCGACACGTTCGCGCATTTCGCCTGCGGCTTTGTTTGTAAAAGTTACGGCGAGAATATTGTGCGGCGCGATGTTTTTTTCTGCGATCAGATACGCGATACGAACGGTGATCACACGCGTCTTGCCCGAACCGGCTCCGGCGAGAATGAGCAGCGGACCCTCAGTATGCTTAACGGCCTCGGCCTGCTGCGGATTTAGTGATGATAAAAGTTCCATTCCGAAATTGTGAAAGTGATAACTGATACGTAAAAAACTTATTTAGCGTCGCGTTTTTGCCTCTCGCGTTCTTCCTTCTCACGCATTTCTTTTCGATAGGTTTTGAAGAAAAAATACATCGCAACGACACAGACGATCAATATCAAGATCATCATCGCTGCGATGAAATAAATTTCCGCTCGTCCGGCTCCGGGCATAAACTTAGTCTAATGTCCAAAGTCCAAAGTCCAAAGTCAGTATTCGAGTTTGAACTTTGGACTTTGAACCTTGGACTTTGGACTGTTTTAACTCGGTGCTTGATTAGGTGGGAATGATCGGTGTGGATCTTCCATCAGACGGTTTTTGTAAACTTCGGGCAGCGAGCGCACTTTTTTGTCTTTGTCGGTGACGATGTGAAGGGTCTCGCCTTCGGCGATGAGCGTTTCGTCGGACACGCGAAAGACTTCGTAGATGAATCGTAAACTGCGGCTGCGAAGTTCACCGATCTGAGTGCGAATGGTCAAAACATCGTCGTAATGTGCAGGTGATTTGTAGCGGCAGTAGGCTTCGGCGACGACCATTAGAGCGTCGTCCTCTTCTTCCATCTCTTTGTAAGAAAAACCTTTAGAGCGACAAAACTCGCTCCGGCCGGCCTCGAACCAGACGAGATAATTCGCGTGATGCACGATTCCCATCTGATCGGTCTCGGCATAGCGGACACGGACTTCGGTTTCATGCCAACCATCCATAAACAGTGGTCGGTGGTCGGTTGTCAGTGGTCAGCGAAAGAACGAAGGAACTCTCCTTCTGATCACTGACCACTGGCAACTGACCACTGAAATTTGGCTGGGAGACAGGGATTCGAACCCCGATAGGCAGATCCAGAGACTGCAGTCCTACCATTAGACGATCTCCCAGCGTTAGTAATAAAGTAAAAAGTAAAAAGGCAAAAGTCAAAAATCCGATATGGCTTCTACCACACTTTATTACCTTTACTTTTGACTTTACTTTTGACTTTTGACTTTTGACTTTTTACTTACGAATAGGCCGTAACGGATAATTTGACCGTGTCAGTAGCCCGCACGCAAGTAAGGGCTCAATATTGCCAAGATGAGCCCTTACTTACGTGCGGGCTACTGACACTAGTTTATGTACGACAAAGAAATTCTCAATAACCGTCTCGCTTATCACGAGTATCATATCCTCGACAAATACGAAGCCGGGATCGCGCTTGTCGGGACCGAGGTCAAGAGCATCATGGCCGGACGAATACAGTTGAAAGAGTCGTTTGTGCAAATCAAAGGTGACGAAGTTTGGCTGGTCGGCGCGCATATTTCGCACTATTCGCACGGCAATATCAATAATCACGACGTTTTGCGTGAGCGCAAGCTGCTGCTCAACCGCCGCGAGATCGAAAAACTGCAAAAAGAGACGACGCAAAAGGGCATGACGCTCGTCGTGACCAGTATTTATTGGAAGAGCGGGCGAATAAAATTCGAGATCGGCGTCGCAAAGGGCAAGAAACTTTACGACAAACGCGAGACCGAAATGCGTAAAACGATCGAAAAAGAAACAAAGGCCGAGTTGAAACAGCGGCTGAGATAAGTTATAGATATTACAACGATTTATTGCGTTAAACCACAAATTAAAGAGGTGTAAATGAAGGTTCAGGGAATTTCCGGGAATTTTACTGAGGCAAGTGCGGATGCATTGGCCGTGGCTGTTTTTAAGGGCGAAAAGCCGACCGACGGCTTGCTACAAAAGCTGGACAAAATAACTGGCGGTCTCGTCGCACCGGTTTTTAAGGAGGGCGAATTTAAGGGCGATGTCGGCGAAACGGCGCTGATTCGATTTTCACCGCGAGGCAAAGTTAAAGCGAGCCGTCTGTTGCTCGTCGGTGTCGGCAAGCAAAACGATTACAAACCGCACGTTGTCGCTTCGGTTTCGGGAACTGCGACTCGATTCCTGCGAAAACGAAATCTGAAGAGCTTTGCATTGCTCGCGCGCAGCAGTGGCGACGCGGTTGAGACGGCGCAAAATGCGGTGCAGGGTTTTATCACGAGCCAGTTCGAGATTGATAAATACAGGACAAAAGATAAAGAGAAGAAGGCAGTACGAACCCTCGTTGTGTGCGTCGATGGAGCCGATCAAAACGATTTGAAAGTCGGCATCGCGCGCGGCCGGGCGATCGGCGAGTCGATGAATTTCACCCGTGATCTCTCGAACGAACCGCCAAACATCCTCACGCCGACCGAGATGGCCAATCGTGCCAAAGCGATAGCCGACGAAACAGGCCTTAAGTTCGAGGTTCTCAACGAAGCGAAGATGGCCGAGCTTGGAATGGGCTCGCTGCTGAGCGTGTCGATCGGCTCGGAACAACCTGCAAAACTGATCATTTTAAGATACACGCCGGAGAATTCCACCGGACAGAAAGGCGAGCTTCTCGCGCTCGTCGGCAAAGGCGTCACGTTCGACACCGGCGGCATTTCGCTCAAGCCCGGCGAGAATATGGACGCGATGAAATACGACATGACCGGCGGCGGAACGGTGATCGGCACGATGCGCGCGATCGCGTTGCTCAAGCCGACGGTTCCGGTGATCGGCATCGTCGCTGCGGTTGAGAATATGCCTGACGGTAAAGCTTCGCGGCCGAGCGACGTCGTTCACGCTATGAACGGCAAATCAATCGAGATCCTTAACACCGACGCCGAAGGCCGTCTCATCCTCGCCGACGCCGTCGCTTACGCCGAGACTCAAGGCGCGACTCGCATCGTCGATATGGCGACGCTCACCGGAGCCGTGATCATCGCGCTTGGCGATTTGAATACCGGCATTATGGGCAACGATCAGGGCCTTGTCGATGAGATCATCGAGTGCGGCAAAGAGGTCGGCGAAGGTTATTGGCAGTTGCCGCTCGGCACCGAATACAGCAAGATGATCAAATCCGACATCGCCGACATCAAGAACATCGGCCCACGCGGCAAGGCCGGCACGATCATGGGCGCCGTGTTTATTCAGGAGTTTGTCGATAAAGCAAAGTGGGCGCACCTCGACATTGCGGGCACTGCATGGTGCGATAGCGTTAAAGGTCATCAGGCAAAGGGGCCGACCGGCGTTGCGATACGGACGCTGATAAAACTCATAGAGCGATCACAATAACATGTCAATAGCCCGCACATAAGTAAAGGCTCAACTCGGCTAACATGAGCCCTTGTTTATGTGCGGGCTACTGACACAGGCAAAACAGGAGCTAAAATGAAAAAGATTATTCGCGAAATTCTATTCGGCAAAAACTCGATCCTCAGCGGTCTCATCGCGCTCGCAGTAATGGGTTCGATCGCACTAGGATGCAACTGCGGCAAAGATATTGATCTCGCAAATCTCGCTAAGAACGCTGACAGTTCATCGACTTCGCCCGAGCGTGCCAGCGACGACGGTTCGGTTCCATCGAATTCGGTCGTCGAAGGCTTGGTCAAGAGCACCATGCGCGAATTTGCCGACGCGGTCGATACGGGCGACTTTAATGCTATCTACAACAACGCCTCGGAAGACTTTCAGGGCACCTTCACCGTCAATGAGATGACCAAGGCATTCAAATCCTACACCGACAAAAAGAAGGTCGTCGTCCCAATATTAGAAAAGGTCGAAGGCCAGGACGCCGAGTTCGCCAGCCCGCCGTCGATCAGAACGGAAAAAGGTTTGAACATTCTCGTCGCCAAAGGAACATTCAATACGAAACCGTTTAAGACGCGTTTCGATTACGAATACGTCATGCGCGGCGGCGAGTGGAAGATGCTCAAACTGGTTATTAACATTCCGTAACAACAGCACCCCTACTTACGAAGGAGGGGTGGTCGCCGCTTCGGCGGACGGGGTGGTTCTTTTGTTCGCTTCGTCCAAGCATTAAATATGAAGATCCACGAGTATCAAGGTAAAGCGATCCTCGCCGAATACGGTGTTCCCGTGCCGCGCGGAATTGTCGCGCGAACCGCTGACGAAGCCGAAGCCGCTGCGAAAGAACTTGGCACCGATGTCGTCGTCGTAAAGGCGCAGATACACGCGGGCGGTCGCGGCAAAGGCGGTGGTGTTAAGATCGCGAAATCTCCTGCCGAGGCAAAACAGCTTGCGGGTGAAATTCTCGGAATGCAGCTCGTCACGCATCAGACCGGCCCCGAGGGACGCGAGGTGAAAACCTTGCTTATCGAGGAAGGACTGCCGATCGATCGCGAATTCTATCTCGGTATCACGCTTGATCGCGTGACCGGGCGAAATGTTTTTATGGCGTCGTCCGAGGGCGGAATGGATATCGAAAAGGTCGCCGAAGAAACGCCCGAGCTGATCCTAAAAGAGACGATCGATCCGTCGGTTGGCTTTCGCCCGTTTCAGGCACGCAAGCTGGCGTTCGGTCTCGGCATCCCGAATGAGCTTATCAATCAGGCCGCGTCGTTCATGATGAAACTCTACGACGCTTATGAGAAAACCGACGCCTCGCTCGTCGAGATCAACCCGTTTCTGCTGACAAAAGACAGCCGCCTGATCGCGCTCGACGCCAAACTAAACTTCGACGACAACGCAATGTTCCGACACAAGGATTACGCGGAGCTTCGCGACCTCAACGAAGAAGAGCCGCTCGAGATCGAAGCTTCGGAGCACGACCTCAATTACATCAAGCTCGACGGCAACATCGGCTGCATGGTTAACGGAGCCGGCCTCGCGATGGCGACAATGGACATCATCAAACTCGCAGGCGGCGAACCCGCGAACTTTCTCGATGTCGGCGGCGGTGCTTCGCAAGAGCGCGTCGAGCAAGCATTCAAAATTCTGCTCGCCGACACTAACGTCAAAGCCGTGCTCATAAATATCTTCGGCGGCATCGTCCGCTGCGACATGGTTGCCAACGGCGTCGTCGCTGCGGCAAAGAATCTCGGCGTCTCAATTCCTATCGTCGCCCGCCTCGAAGGCACCAACGTCGAAGAAGGCCGCCGCGTCCTGCGCGACGCAAACATCGGCATCATCCCCGCCACCACAATGAACGACGCCGCCGAAAAAGTCGTCGCCGCTGCTGCGTAAACTCGCCCTGCCTTATTGACAGTTCTTTATGAAGCTGCCCAGGCCTTCGCCGCCTCCTTTCAAAATGTTGACCTTGTCCTTAAGAAACCCTGCGGCCCATTTTTCGGCCTTGACGGGATCGAAGGTGTGTGTCGATGGGTCGGAGACTTGTTCCCAACCGCTGCCACCTTTCGTCAGTTTCTTCGAAGCCCGAAGAGCGCCGCGCTCTTCCGACTGTTCCGATTTCTTTTTCCTTACCCAACTCTTGTTAATACAAATATCATACGTAATGCACGCGGCAGTGATCTTTTTCGTGTCAATGTAAATTTCCACGTTAACTTCACCGACGGCCTTATTTTTTAGGCGAGATTTGGCGAGAGCGTCTAGAATATCGGCACCTGTTTCGAGATATTCAAATAACCATTCGGCCGCGCCGGCTCCTGCCCCGCTTCCTTCTGGCAAATAATCGAGCAGCCCGCCAGCCGTCGCGATCCTGCGCCAAAATTCCGCCATGTTCTTAGCCGCGTCGGCCGAGCCTTCCTTATCGGTGTAAAGCCTGACGATGACTTCGCCTTTGGGATCGAGGACCTCAAACATTTTCCTTTCGACGCCGATCGTGCTTGTATCACCATCATTGCAAGGCGGTTTCGCATCGGCGACAGGCTTGTCCGTAGACGGCGATTTTGGAGGATCAGATTTGGGGGGATCGGTTTTTGGCGGATCGGTTTTTGGTGGTTCCGGCGGCTTCGGCGGATCGACCTTTTCGACGCCGTCAACATACAGCGTGCCGTTCTCGCTCGTTACGTCACCGAGCTTTATCCAATCGCAAAATTTTATGTTCGGTTTATTAGCGCTGCGAATGTATATCGTTACAATTCTTCCGTCAGGCATTTTTACTTTGACCTGCCACACGCCGCCCCCGCCGTTCGGTGAGCTCTCGACGTGAAGAATTGAGCCGCTAAGATTTGAGATCGGGATGACTTGGACGGTTGCGTTGACATTAAATGCTCCTGCCTGAACGCCTGTCAAAGAACGATTGAAAATTGCGTTGCCGTTCGGCTGCACGTCCGATGGCGAGATCTGGATGTTTTGAACATTTCCGCCATCCATTTTGACGACGCCGCTGCAACTCAGATCGAGCGGCACGTCTTGCCGGATGCCTTCGAGGCCGCTAACCTGAATGGTCAACGTTGTGTTTTCGCCCTTCATCAGATTCGTTTTTGGCGCACTCAAATTTACTCCCAAGTTGCGAAAAGGCGCTTTCGTGGTTTGATTGTTTTCCGTGACTGTAATTTGTGTTTGTCCGGTAACATTTGTAGGACTTGAAACGACAAGTTGGCGAGGTGATTCGGCAAGTATTTCCGCCGATTCACCGCCCATTGTGCAGGTGGTGTTTGCGGCGTTGCCATCGAACGGGCCGGTGATGACGACCGGTCGGCCTTGCTGTCCGAGTGTGGGCAATACGAAACCATTCGATGTGGCAGGCGTCGGAGGCTGAACCGGAACAACCGAACGCCCCAATTGCTTTCCGGTGCTGTCCTTGAGCAGAATCGTCAGCGAATTGGCCGAAGGCGCGGTCAACTTCAAAACACGATCCACTACCGAAGTTTTCTTTTTGTCGATTTCGACCACGTAGCCGCTCAATTCCCCTTTTCCGCCCGGCTCCGCAACGACTGTTCCTGAGATCGCGTCTCCGGCGGCCATATCGTCTGGCAAGCTAACTTTTATTTTTCCGTTCGCAGTATCGAAATTAACCGTGCGTAGTCCTTGCTCGAATACCGTTTGCTGCGTTTGACGGAGGCGATTAGTAGTTGCATTGATCGGCAAATAAAAAGTCGAACAGAGTATTGGAACAAACAGGCCGCAACTGACCAGTTTTCGAAATATCTTTCGCATTGTCTTCTCTTAGTAAAATCGAACCATTGTCAAAATTTGGAGACTACCGTGCAAGGCAATTTCCAATAGAAAGGTGGTGAGGTTAGGAAGAATTTGCAAGCTAGTGTGTAGCAGTTAAGGACGAAAGTCAAGCATTGTTATGTTCTACAATTCGACAATTTCTTCTACTCTCGCATGGGCCGCCGAAAAGGTCGTCGCCGCTGCGGCGTAAGAATTTTAGCCACGAATTTACACAAATAAGCACGAATTAAGAGACTTTCAAATTCGTGTCCATTCGTGGCTAAGTCTTTTCCTAAACTTTGATGTAAATCCGTTTGCGATACAGCAGCCACATCAAAAACAGCCACAGCAGGATGAAGCTGATCGCGAAGGCGAGCGAGGCGTCGATCGGGTTGAAGATCGGCGAGTAGATGTTTTGCATTATCCAGCGCCCAATCGAGATGGTCGTGCCTTCGGGGCCGGTGACTCGATAAGCTGAGATCATGCGGGCCATGATTCCACTGAAAACGAAGAGCGCGAGGGCGTTGGCACCAAAGACTTCGAAGGGCCACGCCCAGCGGCGGTAGCCTTTGATGTCGATCAGCCAATAACAAAATCCGAGCACAAGTAATGCGAGGCCGCTCGTCGCGAGCACATACGAACTTGTCCAGAGAGCTTTGTTCATCGGGAAATAGCTGTGCCAGATGAGGCCGAGCGCGAGAAGGACGAGGCCGAAGCCGAAAAGGCCGGAGACTTTGTTAAGCTGCGTTAAATCATTCAACAAGCTCCCCTCCTTACTAAGGAGGGGTGGCCCGACGCTTTCTGTCGGGACGGGGTGGTTTTTAGTTGAATCTGAGACTTCGGTGATTTCTTTTGCGGACGAAAGAACCACCCCGTCAGCCGATGCGGCTGCCACCCCTCCTTCGTAAGGAGGGGAGCTTTTTGTTATCCATCTGCCGGCAAGAACACCCGAGATCGTCGTCACGATCGCGGGGATCGTCGACAAGATCCCTTCGGGGTCGTAAACTTTGCTGCCGCGCCAGATGTGGTTTTCGGTGAGGATGAGGCGGTCGAGATACGCCGCGAGGTTGCACGCTTTGTCGTTGATCGTCGTGACTTCGCAGCCCGGCACGGGAATCACGGTCATCAACAGCCAGTAACCAAAAAGCAGGACGAGCGAAATACCGACCTGCTGCTTCCAATTTGTGTGAAGAAAGATGATCGACGTGACGAGGTAGCAAACCGCGATCCGCTGAAGCACGCCCATTATGCGCAGCGTGCCAAAGTTGTAAGGCACGACATTGTAACCCGCGAGATTCATCGCGACGATGCCGATGATCGCGACAACGGCAAGCGCGATCGCGAGCTTGTAGCTTCTTAAAAGTAAAAATAAAAACGCGGCGGCGAACGCAAGCCACGTGAGCATCTTGAGCGAGTCGGGAGCGTCGCTCGCCTGAAATTGAAAGAACGGAATGATCGACATCGCCGCTCCGCAAAGATAGATGAGCAGCGAGCGGGAAATGATCTTGCCGTAAACGCCACGCTCTATCGCACGCTCGTCACTGCCCTTCCTTTTTCCCAACGCTATCGAGATCGAAACTCCGACGATGAACAAAAAAAACGGAAATATCCAATCGGTCGGCGTCAGGCCGTGCCACTCGGCGTGTTCGAGCGGCCAATAGACAGGCGAGCCGCCGGGATTGTTGACGAGCACCATCCCAGCGATCGTCATTCCGCGAAACACGTCGAGAGAGATGAGTCTTTCTCCGTCAGCCATAAAGAAATTTTGCCCGCGAATGACGCGAATCAAGCGAATAAGAAATACGAGAAATTCACCTTATTCTATTTTATTCGTGATAATTCGTGTAATTCGCGGGCAAAAAAACTTTTACCAGTTCATTCGCTCGCGAAGCCGCGTGATGTGTGCGGTGTGATGTTTTGAGTGCCAGGCGTAGAGAGCAAGTGCGGCTTCGAGTTTCCAGCGTCCGGTTTCGGGATGAATAAATTCACGCTCGAAATCGGCGTCGGTCATCGAGTCGAGTACCGCCGCCCAACGTGTATGCAGAGCGTCGATCATCTGCAACGAGACATCGATCGGCAGCTTATTATCGCCAAGCTCGGCCCAGCGGTCTTCGTAATACGGACGGATCGTCGGCGTTTCGTCCTCAGTCAGCGCGAGCTTAAAGCGAATGAGACAATTCGCGTGACTGTCGGCTATGTGATGCACCGTCTGCCGAACGGTCCAGCCGCCGTCGCGATACGGCGTGTCGAGCTGCTCTTCGCTAAGATCGGCGACCGCTGCGGCAACATCAGCGTGCGAGTCTTTAATTGTTTGTAAATTTTTGCTGCGGTTGGGATAATTTGCGGCGTCGAATTTGCCGATCGGGTAACTTAGATCTTCGCTCATAATATGCTCCTAAAAGCTCCCCTCCTTACGAAGGAGGGGTGGCAGTTCCGATGTTTTTTATCGGAACTGACGGGGTGGTTTTTTGTTTAGTTAACACCCGATATGAATCGAAGGCACCACTCTTCGCCATCTAAAAACCACCCCGTCCGCCCAAAGCGGCGTCCACCCCTCCTTGGTAAGGAGGGGAGATGTGGTTAGCCCTCGAAATAATTCTCAAACCGCGTGAACTCGCGCAGGAAAGCGAGCTTCACAGTGCCGGTCGGGCCGTTGCGTTGCTTGGCGATGATCAGCTCGGCCATGCCTTTGTTCTCGTCGGTTTCCTTGTAATAATCTTCGCGAAAAATAAACGCCACGACATCGGCGTCCTGCTCGATCGAGCCGGATTCGCGAAGGTCCGACATCAATGGCTTTGGCGGATTGCGCGCCTCAGGTGCACGCGAAAGCTGGGACAACGCGAGCACCGGAACGTCGAGTTCCTTTGCGAGCGACTTAAGTTCTCGTGAGATCTGCGAGACTTCTTGTTGACGATTTTCGTTGCGACGCGAGCCGCTGCCCATCAACTGAAGATAATCGACGACGATCAGATCGAGCGCTTTTTGTTCGGCAGCGAGACGGCGGGCTTTGGCTCGAATCTCGAGCGCCGAGATGGCCGGCGTGTCGTCGATAAATATTTTCGCCTTCGACAAAGTCGTGACTGCACCGGCGAGTTTCTCCCACTCGTTCGACATCAGATGACCGGTGCGAAAGCGATGAGCGTTGATGTGCGCCTCGCTTGCAAGCATGCGCGTGACGAGTTGCTCCTTCGACATTTCGAGTGAGAAGAGCGCGACGACAGCATTGGCACGCATCGCCGCGTTCTGCGCGATGTTCAAACAAAGCGCCGTTTTGCCCATCGACGGACGACCGGCGACGATCACGAGATCGGTTCGCTGCAAACCCGAAGTGTAATTGTCGATCTCGCTGTAACCGGTCGTAAGGCCTGTAATTCCGGTGCTTTCGCCCTCAGAGCGTGCCTTGATCGTTTCAAAAACATGGTCGGCGACAGGTGCGATCGGCGAGAAACTTTCCTTTGTGCGGCCTTCGGCGATCGCAAATATCTGTTGCTCGGCGCTGTCGAGAACGAACGCCGCGTCTTGTTCCTCGGAAAGGGCTTCGCTGGTGATCGCGTTGCAGGCACGGATGAGATTTCTGACGACGGACTTGTCGCGAACGACATTGATGTATTCGGCGATGTCGGAAAAATGCGGCAGGCCGAATGTAAGATTTGTGATCGTCGTCGTGCCGCCGATCGCGTCGAGCGAACCTTCTTTTTTTAGTTCTTCGCCGATGAGGATCGGATCGATCGTTTTTTGTTTTTCAAAAAGAGCGATCATCGCGGCGAACACGCGGCGGTTAAGCGGTGAGTAAAAATCTTCCGCTTTGAGATGTTCGAGAGCGTGCGCCATCAGCGCGTTGTCGAGCAAGATCGCGCCGAGAATGACGCGTTCGCTGTCTTCGCTCGAAGGCAGTGGTTTTTCGAGATATTGATCTCGTCGATTATCTGTGCCAGCAGTCGCCATGAAAAAATGTTGTGAAGTAGGAGTATTTTAAATGCAAAATTTCGCGTTGTCTAAAGACGGTTTGCGAATGTCTCTAACCGCAAACAAACAAAAGAGAAACCACGAAAGGGCACAAAAAAACACGAACCGATTTTTGATCGATTCGTGTAATTTTTTAGTTAGCTTTGCGAAAAATCGATTCTAAGCAGCCGGTTCTTCCGCTGATACCGCTTCCTCTGCAACGGTCGCAGTTTCTTCTGACGGAGCAGCCGCTTCCGCGTCATCATCTTTCTTTGACTTTGCTTTTCGGCCTTTCTTTTCGGGCTTTTCTTCTGCGATCTCGCCGCCTTCGGCTGTGACGGTCACGGTGACGGGAAGCGAGACTTCGCGGTGCAGTTTGACATTGACGGTGTATTCGCCGGTTTCCTTGATCGGTTGACGAAGGGCAATTTTGCGTCGGTCGATCTCGTAGCCCTTTGCCTGCAAAGCCTCGGCGATGTCCATCGAAGTGATCGAACCGAAGAGCGTTCCGTGATCGCCGGCCTTGCGTTCAAACGTAAGAGAAATACTCTCCATCTGTTCGCGTTGTGCCTCGGCAGTTGCTTTTTCGATCGCGGCTTTTTTCAAAAGTGCGGAGCGTTCCTGCTCGATCTGTTTGACGTTGCCTTTTGTCGCAAGCGTCGCAATTCCCTGCGGCAGCAAAAAGTTGCGAGCGTAACCTGCGCGCACTCTGACGATCTCGCCGCGTCCGCCGACGGTGTCAATATCTTCGCGTAATAAAACTGTTGTGTGTGCCATATTTTTCAAAAAGTGGTCAGTGGTCGGTGGTCAGTTGTCAGATGTTTTTACTGACCACTGCCAACTGGCAACTGACATCTGTGTTAGTCTGCGACGAACGGCAGCATCGCCATCGAGCGAGCGCGTTTGATCGCCTTTGAAACGCGACGCTGATCGCGTGCCGAAATTTGCGATATGCGGCGCGGTAAGATCTTTCCGCGTTCGGGGATGAACCCGAGCAAAAAATCAACATCCTTCCAATCGACGTAGTCGGGAACGACCTGTCGTGGACGTTTGCGTTGATAGCGTCGCGGACGATCGCCGATGACCTCTTCGTCAAGTCGCATGTCCTTGACATCCATTATTTCCATATCTTTTTCTGCCATAAGTCAGTTGTCAGTTAACTAAGCGTCAACTGCCTCCGATGTTTGTTGATTCTCTGTCGATGGACGGAACGACGCGCGTTTTGCGGCGCGGGCTTCGCGCTTATCGCGAAGTTTGGTCGCAGTCTTGCGATCTTCGTCAACGCGAACCGTGATGTAACGCATTATCATATCGTTAACGCGCATACGGCGTTCGAGCTCGGCGATCTCCTGGCCGGAGCCTTCGATCTCAAATAGGACATAATGCCCCGTCTCTTTCTTTTGGATCGGATAGGCAAGATTCTTCATGCCTATGTCATCCATCCGAACGATAGTGCCGCCTTCTTTTTCGATAAGCTTGCCGACCGCGTCGTTGAGCTTTTCGATCTTATCGCCCGGCGTTTCCGGGTCGATTATGTACATTACTTCGTATGTCCTATTTGCCATGTTTTAAATCTCCAATTTCAAATCTCAAATTTGAAATTACAAACTAATTAAATTTCGCCATCGCTGCTTCGACGCCATCTTTTATGATCGTCTCGACCGCGTCAGCCGACTGCTCCAGTATCTTTTCAACTTGCTCGAGATCGCCTTTCGCAAAATTATCGAGCACAAATCTTTTCGCATCCGCGACCGGATGTTCACGACTGATGCCGATACGCAAGCGAATAAAATCTTGCGTTCCCAAACAGTCGATGATCGATCGCAAACCGTTTTGCCCGCCGTGCGTCCCTCGCGGTCGAATTCGAATCGTCCCAAAAGGCAAGGCCAAGTCGTCAGAGATCACGATCAGCTTTTCAATCGAACGCTCGTCTTTCGCGAGCAAACAACTCACCGCCTCGCCGCTCAGATTCATAAACGTCTGCGGCTTTGCGAGCTCGACCTTTTGATTTTCAATAACGCTCTGACCGATCAACGATCGACATTCGTTGCGTTTTATCAACGTTTGCAAGCGTTCAGCGAGCACATCGACGAGCATAAAGCCGAGGTTGTGCCTCGTCTTTGCGTATTCTGGGCCCGGATTACCAAGCCCGACGATCAGCCAACTGTCCACGTCGCAAACTTACTCGCCGCCTTCGGCTTCGGGCTCGGCAGCAGGTGGCTCCTCGCCTTCAACAATAGGCTCGGCTCCTTCATCGACGATCTGCGGCTCGAGCACGACTTCCTTAACGATAATGATCGACGCCACGACCGCCTCGGCCGAATCGACAATTTCGATGCCTTCGCCGACTTTC
>Ga0187894_10005056_pt1 | contig 13762 bp, 14 predicted proteins | sample GBC1701081metaG_FD_136650 | JGI IMG/M metagenome (GOLD analysis project Ga0187894, IMG submission 136650) | White microbial mat communities from a lava cave in the Kipuka Kanohina Cave System on the Island of Hawaii, USA - GBC170108-1 metaG ...
ACAAAAATTGTTTTGATGTTCTCCTGTTGAATATTTTTTATTCCTTGTACCTTGTTTGTAATTACCCATACCTTGTGTCCCTCCTGAGCTAGCAATTCAGCTAGAGTTGCAAAAAGATAGTAGCCACCTCCAACTTCAGCTGTGAGATATCGAGTCAAAAGAAGAATGTTCATTTTTCTAAAAAATTTCCTCTTTCATATTTTTTGGTAATTACATTCTCATACATCTTTGTGATTTCCTTGCTCATAACATCAATTGTGAATTTTTTTTCAAGTACATTCCTTCCTTCCTCTCCCATATGTTGAGCAGCTTGAATGTTTGAAAATATATAATCAAATGATTCTGCCCATGCCTTTTCATCGTGTGCAGACACGACTAGACCAGTCTTTTGATTCTCTACAATATCACTCATCGGTCGTACATTTGAAACCAAAACAGGTTTTTTTTGCATAAACGCCTCCAAGATCACCAATCCAAACCCTTCAAAGCGGCTTGGAAATACTAGTGCCTGCGATGAGGCTATGATATGATTTTTTTCTTCTTCAGAAACATGTCCCTTGAAGGTAACATTATTTTGTAGATTGTATTGTTCAACCAATTTTTCTAACTTTGGTCGATATGGTCCTTTTCCAATTATTATCAAGTTAATTTTTGGAAATCTTTCTGTTAGAAGTTTTATCGCTTTAATTGCAACTTGAAGATTTTTGAAAAACACCAAGCGACCAACATAAACAAGTTGGTATGGATTTACTTGCACAATCTTGGCATCCTTAATTGGGATTGCATTGTGTATTACAAAGATTGGTTTTTTGACACCAAATTGTATCAAGTCATCCCTGCTTGCCTCACTTACAGTATGTATTGCTGAATAGTTAGAGCCAACCAATTTTTTTTCATATTTTTTACCCAACCAGGCTTTCAGGGGTGAGTTGCCCTCCTGCTTTTGCCATTCCTTCCAAAAGTTAGGATCGGTCGAGTAAAGGTCATGAATTAAAATTATGTGGGGCTTGGAAGTTTTTGCAGATATCTTAGATCCTGCCAAGCCTGCAACAGCATTTGAATGAATAATATCAATTCCTTCCTTTTTTACAATTTCTATTCCTTTTTTTGCTGCATCCTTTGTGAACCGAATTGTTTGCAACAGTGATGTCTTGTACTCTCCTTGGGGAATCTCGCGTGACACAAAAACCATTTTGATTTTAGGATGGACATTGTACTCCATTCCCTTGAATTTATGAGTAATTACCCAAACATTGTGTCCATTGTTTGCTAAAAGATCTGCAATAATAGTAAACAGTGAGGTAGAACCCTCAAAGTCCGGTAAAAAATTGTACGATAGTAAAAGAATATTCATCTTACTCTAGTTGTTAAATTTAGCTTGTTTTAATCTGTTAAGTAACCTGCCACAAAATTGTTCGTTTAATTTTTTCAATTATAAAGGTTAAAAATAAATCAAAAGCTGGCAAAGTACTCCTTTTCAATCTTCATAATTCAGACCTCTCTTCAAGATTTACATTTACGCATGTATCATAATGCTCTACATTTTCAAGTACAGAGCATCTTTCCTGTATTTCTTGACTTGTAGAAAGGTAAAGATGAAGATATCTCCCAACGGCCTTATAGCATTCTGCCTTAAAATCTTCAGGAACAGAATCACAGAATTGTAGTGCCTCATCTGGACCAACCTGTTTTGCCATTACTCCTGCCCCTCCAGCAACGCAATAGGTTTGATATTTCGGATCACCGGTCTGACAAGACGCAACAAACTGGCTTGAGCTAGCTAAAATATTCATTCCCCTGGATTGAGCACCCATACCATAATAGCATGTTTTTACAAACTTTTCTGGAAGTATCTTGTCACATTCGCCAAGACCTTTTTGTAAGGATAGCTGATTTTGTCTTAAAATATAGTTTGTCTGGTAATGATAACATGCACTTGCCTTTTCATCACTAAGCGTATTGCATGGATAAAAAATATCATCTTCATCAAAGACACCACCTTTGTTTTCAAAATTTTGAATTTGGTTTTCCATAAAAACTCCTCTATAACACGCATCTCTTTCAAGGTTTGTTCTAAACTCATCACATTTTTGTAATGTCGAGGCAATGTCATAATTGTAAGCCTTAAACAGACCGTGTCCAAAACCGTGTGAACAATCTATTCTAACAAGTGATTGTGGATTTTCGTTTAGAAAGTCACACGACTTTGTTAGATCCAAATTCTCTAGCTTCAACTTTTCCGAAAACATTCCAGCTAGAAAATAGTTTTCTATTATTCCATGATACATAGCTCCACCACATTTTGCAGAAGCCAAGGAGAGAGCTTTAGTGAGATTGGCATCAAAATATCCTAGCATAAACTCACCAATATGATGGGCCTGATGATGACAAATTAACTCTGATTGTTCAAATACTTCTAAGAGATTATCAACAGTTACCAAAAGTATTTCTTGGTCTTCATTTTGTGACAATTTTTGTAAAGATTCTACAGTACAATGCTCATCATTCCCACACGTAGATAGAATGTTATCTGCATACAAATTTCCAGTTTTGCTTTTTCGTATTTCCTCATCAATAAATTCGTCATAGGTCATCATCTCTACCTGAAAGGATCTTGTTTTTGGAGATGAATCATTTAGAAAAAAATTATACAAAAGTGAGGCCGAAACCACACCAATTGCTACAATGATAACAATAGATTTCTTTTTGTTCAATACTCTCATGATAGGGTCTCTCCTCTACTATAATTAGAGTTAGATTTGGATTCACATTTTTTACTATATCTAGGGCATTGGTATCTATTACTAGTAGCAATCATATCCAAGAAGGAATTTAAGTTAAGAAATTTGGATAACATCAAAATGAAAATATTATCGCTTACCACCAACTACCCTGAATCCCATAACCCAAAAACAGCTAGATTTGTTCATGATATCAACAAGGAATTTGTAAAACTTGGGATGCAAGTGAGAACCATAACACTTCACGCAAAGGGTACAAAGACCAACGAGATGATGGACTCTATAATGGTACGGCGATTTAGGTATCTTCCAGAAAATTACCAGTTCAACTTTGCATCAATTCCTGATGAGATAAGCAAGTCCAAGATTGGTTATCTCAAAATGATTGCAATGAGCTGGGGATTTTTTTGGACAACCTATTTTGAATGCATAAAGGAAAAACCAGACATTATTCATGCACACTGGTCTTTTCCATGTGGCTACATTGCTTACTTGATGTCAGTTTTCTTTAAGATACCATTTGTTGTGACGATTCATGGCGGAGAGATTCCTCTTTTTAAAAAATTTCATTTCATAAGAAAAAGAGTGATTAATGCACTAAACAAGTCGGTGATGGTTTGTGCAAACAGCAGCTATTCAAAAAATGAATTCATACAAATGGGAATGAACAAGAAAAAGGTAATCAAGCTAAACGTTCCCCCAAATTTTGTAAATCATTCATCAGACAAGAAATTACTTGAGGAGTTTAGAGGCAAATTTGCAAATCCTTCTACTAAAATTATTTTATTTGTTGGACGACTGGTGGAAAGAAAAGGAGTCGAGTATCTACTAAAGGCAGCTGACAAACTAAAAAACAAAAACATACATCTGATTATTTCAGGTGGTGGAGGACTAGAGACTAAGCTAAAGGAGCTAGCAAAATCTCTTAGAATTGAATCCAAGGTAACATTTTTTGGAAGATCAAATGATGAGGAGCTTGGGCTGTTACATGACATTAGCGATGTTTTTGTTTGTCCATCAATTGTGGATTCAAAGGGAAATACAGAATACCTGGGACTTGTAATTCCAGAGGCCATGGAGTCGGGACTGCCAGTCATTGCAAGCTCTGTTGGTGGGATTGTAGATACCGTTCAAAACGAGGTAAACGGTCTTTTGGTACCGCCAAAGGACCCAGGATCAATAGCAAAAGCTATTGAAAGGGTAATCTCAGACACGGATTTGGAAGAAAAATTAGTCAAAAACTCACAAAAAACAATAAAGGAATTTTCCCCTCAAACAATTGCAAAAAATTATTATGAAATATTCCAATCCGCATTACGAGAAAAACCTACCTAGGTGACTAGGGTTTCTAGTATCTAAACACGGAATACATATTATTGTGAACGTTATTTTGCTATGATTGAGAGACATTGAAGGATAAGCTTGGGCAAATTCTACTTGACTGGAGAGTAAAAACGGTTCTTCCACTTATTTCGGGAAATTATCTTGATGTAGGATGCGGAACAAATGAGATTGTAAAATCCTATTCAGGAAAAGGTACTGGTGTTGACGTATATCCATGGGAAGGTGCTGATTTGGTTGTTGAAGATACCTCCAAGCTACCATTTGATGACAAAAGCTTCGACACAGTATCTATTGTTGCCGCCTTAAACCACATTCCAAATCGTGAAAATGTTGTAAGAGAAATCAAACGGATTTTACGTGATGATGGTAAATTCATAATTACCATGATTCCGCCAAAATTTTCCCGAGTATGGCATTTTGCTCGCAAACGCTGGGATGCTGATCAGCATGAACGCGGAATGAAGGAAGGCGAGGTATATGGTATGACAACAAACGAAATTGAAAAAATTTTATTAAATGCAGGTTTTGCAGTCGTACATAAGAAAAAGTTCATGATTGGTCTTAATCATCTTTTAATTGCCAAAAAAAATATTATTGCAAATTAATTTACATCAAAGATTGTTTTTGATATAATCAACCGATGATATTGGTGAGGGCTCAACCTTTGATAAGACTGCATGATATATCGTAGAGTAATCAAGAAGATAATTCAAATTCATTAGTTTTGTTAAGAGACTTCCCTCATTCGAAAAAACGTCCTTGAAATCGATTCCCTTTTCATCAAAAAACCGCTTGAAAACCTTCCATCTCAGCTTTGTTTGCATATGATCGTCTATGCCTTGAATCAAAATTGGTTGAACATTAGATGGAATTTCCCATGATACAATTCCATTGTGACAGGCTTCTCCAACCTCTTCAATCATCACATGCAGCTTGGCGTTTTCCTGGAGCGAGTTTTTGAATCTAACAGCTGATGCATAAAGTCCTTGTGGATAATACACTAATGGAATATCAGTAATCCAAGATGCCAATTCCAAGGCAGGATTTTCCTCGGTCAAGTTTGAAGAACCAATCAGGCCTCCAGTTTTTTCTAATTGATTTAGTGATTCCTTTACATCGCCTTTTCCTATTGGGATTACAGGTTCTAGAACCTTTAGCATCGAATACAAAAACGAGGCAAATGACGATCTTGGGGAATGAACCATTGAGACATTTCGATATTCTAGACCATGCTCGTTGCAAAATTGCTGCATTTTTCCTCCACTTGAAAAACCAATTATTTTACTACCAATCTTTTTTGCATCTTCCAAAATACTGAGCGTCTCCATCGTATTTCCTGAAATGCTAGTTGTTACAACCAAGGTATCAGAGTTTACAGTATTTGGGATAATGTGACTTTTGATTGAGGAGACATGAATCTTGGTTTTTGATAAAATTGAAGAAAAGATATCATTTATCGCACCAGACCCACCCATGCCTGCAAAGACAATATGTGAAATGTCATTGTAATCGATTTGTTTGTGTGCAGCTTCGTATGCATTGGCAGCTAGGTCAGGCCAGCTATCATATGTCTTGTACATTTGTTGTGTGTCATATTTTTGTAATTGAGATTCTCCAAGAATATTTCTACGATGAACTGTTTTAGTTGACATAATTAGACTCTTATCTTAGATTGTCCTGGAAGAGTGTTTGATTGGTAATGTAGTGACGTAGATCCCGTTCTGCAAACTTTTGTCGTCTAAACACAACGCTTGCAAAGACTCCAAGCATAAAGCTTACTACGCCAAGTATAATAAAACCAGTCGACAAGCTTGTATTAACTAGTAAAATATTAGAAATTGTCAGAAGCTTTGCAAAGATTCCACCGCCAACTAATATTCCTGACAAAACTCCAAATGCAAGAATTGGTCTGTGGTATAATATTGTTCTAGATATAATTGACAGAGCACGAGTGGAATACCCAAAGATGCTCTTTACAACTCGTGATTTTCTTGCATCATTATAACGTACAGTAACAGGAATCTCTACTATTCGCAATCCCTTGAACTTGAGATCAATTAGAACCTCCTGTGTATATGTAAACTCGTTTACAACAGAGATGTTTAGCAAGGCCTCCCTGGAGTATGCCCTAAGACCCGTTTGCGTGTCGGTAAATTTCTGCCCGACAACCCATGATACAAGCCTTGAGAATATCTTGTTTCCCAAAAGTTTGATTCTAGGGATGTTTTTTGGTCTGTTTTTTTGGAACCTAGAGCCAATAACAACATCTGCCTGGTGATTTAGTATCGGAACTACAAGCTCAGGAATCTGATTTGCATCAAACTGCGAGTCTGCATCAACTGTAACTACAATGTCTGCATTCATCAGGATTGCATTTCTAACTCCAGTCATAAAGGCGGCACCAACGCCGCTGTTTCTTTTGTGAGAGATGATCTTGTCTGCTCCCCCATTCATAGCATAATCGATTGTCCTGTCGGTGGAGCCATCATTTACTACTAAAACCTCAACCTTTTCGATTCCCATTATTTTTCTAGGAATGCTCATTACAACATTTGCAATGTTTTCCTCCTCGTTATACGCAGGAACCAATACAACCAGTTTCAATTTGTATTTCTATGTGCGATCCAGATATACCAGTTATGAAACAACCTATCCAGTTTGAGAATCTAGATGATCTAATCTAGACTAGATTATCAATTTTTTGGTAGATGTCGATCAACAATTCTTATATACTATTTCATGAATGTATGAATAAATAATATTGTTGCCAGATCGGAATTTGATCGACATAAATTGTTTCGATCATATTTTTATAGATCTATTATGATCGATGATCGGGCATTGAGAGCATTGGATGAGCGTGCATTTACTATACCATTGGATATCATACGGGGGACCAAAGAAAATTGAGCTCCTGGAAGCGAGGCTTTTTAGAAATCATTGCAGAGATTCTAGATAGCCTTGCAGCTAATCCTCTAAGAAAAACACACATCACATACAAGTGTAATCTAGATTCTCGAGCTGTAACAAAGTATCTTTCAATTATGCTTTATGTTGGTCTAGTCGAGATATCAAAAAAGGACTCTTCATTTTATACCATTACAGAAAAGGGCATCAAATACAGAAATCAGTTTAACGCTTTTGCCGCACTGATGGAAAGAGATCTTGAAAAACTCACAATTCACAATATGGATGCACAAGAGATAATCGCAGAGCTAAAGATGAGAAGGTCTTAGGACATGGAGGTTTCTGGCGTTAACAAAGGCTCAAAATGGAAAAATCTTCTAAACAAACTACACAAGGATTCTGAAAAGTTATCGCAAATCAAAATCCAAGGTAATACGGATCAGTCATTAAACAATACCGACCAAACGGTAGCTGCAAATCAAGAACAAACTGTATCACAAAAACCAGAGAAGGTTAGAACCGATTACGAGTATGAGATGCAGCTAATCAACCATCTCCACCAAAAGGAGATTGGCGACTTTTCAAGACTAGAATCAATTAAAAATTATCTTACGGTAGGCCAGCCATTACTATATGAGGATAAAATTTACCTCCAAGACCAGTATGAGCAGCTAAAAAAGGTTGTAAAACTAAATGAGCAGTTCAATTCAGGAGGGGAGGCAAGAACAAGAACTACCCCGTTGCAGCCACAATCAATTCTAATTGATGATGTAGAGGTAGCCCCAACACATGATTTTATCTCGCTTAGCAAAACAATTTCAAACCTCATTCGAAATTCTACGCCTCACTTTACCATAGGAATCTACGGTGAGTGGGGAACAGGCAAGACCACTCTAATGAAGTCAATTGAGGCCAACCTTGGTGCAACGAATCCATACGAGGGAGGACAAAAGATTCTTCCGCTCTGGTTTAACGCTTGGAAGTATGAAAGAGAGGACAATCTTGCCACGGTATCTTTGCTAAAGACAGTTGGATATTCCATGGCAGGCCATCCAAGGTTTGACACCTTATCTAAAACAATCTTCAAGGGTCTGACCATAGTCAGCAAGGACCTGATGCAGCACATTGCAATGCAGGTAGTGTCAAAACAAAATTCTATCAATGATGAGGAAATTGATCAAAAGATGGACTATCTTCACAAGCTGTATCGAGATTCTGTATACTATGAAGGATTGGATAAAATCAAAGACGAGATGCGCACCATCAGATCACAAGATCCCGAGTCTAGGGTAGTAATATTCATCGATGATCTGGACAGGTGTTCGCCAAACAAGGCACTAGAGGTTCTAGAATCAATCAAACTATTCCTAGACATTGAAGGGTTTGTATTCGTAATTGGTCTCTCCCACAAAACCGTAACGCAGCTTATCACACACGCATACGAAACAACCGGAATCAAGGGAGAAGACTATATCAAAAAAATTATCCAGATTCCAATTAAGATTCCAAGCTGGTCAAAGGAGAGCATCATTGATCTTATTAACAACTCTATTACTCCGAAACTAAACTCCGACTATACAAAGTTCCTAACCCAAAACTCTGCAATGATTGCAAAGGTAATTGATTACAACCCAAGACAGCTAAAACGATTTATCAATAATGTAATCATCGCGTTTGAAACGTTTGCAAGCAAGAGTGGTTCACCTGAGATTCAGTTCAACGAGATATTTCTGGTAAAGATTCTCAAGTCAGAGTGGCCTGACTTTTACCGCGAGTTTGTTGCAAGCAAGGACTTTAGAGATATCGTAAGATGGATGATCACAAGGCCAGGTCAGCTGCGCAAATACTTCAAGTATCTGAGAACTCCTACAGAGGAATTTCCAGTGGAGCAAAAAAACAAGCGCCAGCTATATCTTCAAAAGCTAATCGAGCGCACAAACGGAAGAATAAACCCCATGATGATTGATATTCTGTCGGATTTTGATAATGACACATGGTTCTTCTTTGATAATGTCAAAGATGTCCTGTATGGAATACAAAACTGGAAGATTATCGACAGTGTGATGGATGTAGTCGAAGAGTTTTCCTACGATATCCAAATAGGATCTAAAAAACCAAAGGAACAAAATATTCCTACCTCTCCTCAAGTTTAGTCATTCCAAAAAGGCCAGTCATTGGGGATATAGTGCCATTTAGGAACACTATACTCTATCCCATAGCCAGCCTACTTAATACAAATATCTCATATCTACACGTATGAGAGATGAGAGAAGAGATACCCTAGCAATACTGTCTGATCTGCTAGAAAGCATGAACGAGCCAAGACGCCTCACACATCTTTTGTATGCATCAAACCTGAGCTACTCGCAGCTATGCAAGTATCTTAAGATGCTAGTTGAGATGGGCCTTGCCACAAAACAATCAAAGCCATTTCACTCATTTCACGTTACAGCAGAAGGAAAATATTTTGTAAGCTTGATTAGTCGACGCAACAAGGTTGCCGATCCTCTTCCAAATATTTCTAAATCAAGCTAAACAGTTCTACTGCCTTTGCAAATGATACATTTTGTAATGAGTGACACAACTGCTGGAGTTTTTTGTAGGGATCATTTTCATATGCAAGCTCCATTGTAGAAATTCTCTCAGAGCAGTATGCCTTTACCAACCCTAAATTGTTTATCTTCTCATCAAGCTTTGCAGCAAGCTCCCTCCCATCCTGTGTATTTTTAATCTCTCTTAGAACCATAAACTCATCGACAACCTTTGGAATCTGGTCTAGCTCATGTGTATATGCAATCATCAGAACAGATGAGCTGACATTTTGTACAGTAGATGTCATTGCACCCTGATCAAAACCTGTAACTACTACATACAACACAGCTGCAATTGCAACAAAAATTACGATCCGTGGTACCATTTACATACAAAGCACGCCAAAACCTTTACCGATTATGTAGCATGTAATCTAGATTACAGAATACATTTTATCTAGAATTTTATGATCCTAACCTTTCGATCTAATTTTTGAAAAATATGGATTATCTAGTACGCATGCGTTAAATATTATTTGTATATTCTTTTTTTGGGGGAATCCTGCACGCCCAAATAAGTGGAAAACACTTGTCTCTCAGTGTCTGGATCCCCCTATTGTAAATTGGAACCCTCTACCTCTGGTTATTTTAAAAAACACCAAAACTAGAAAAGGTGTGTCTGTTTTTCCTGAAAAGACACCCTTTGAGCCAAAATTTGGCAATTAAATTTAAAATACGGAGCTTTTCATTTTTTAATTATATGGGTAGACGAAAGACCCAAAAGATAATCAAGACTGGACCAAAAAATGTCACCACAGGCATGTGTCCATTATGCAAGACTATTGGCAGAATATTCATTTTAGGCCAACCAGGCGAGGAGCGAGCAAAGTGCCCTGCATGCAACCAGGAATTTGATTTATAGGCAAAAAATTCACCCAGCCCTCAACAAATTTACCCTAATCTTTTTAAGATCTTTTTCTTCTTATGAACAACATGAGTTCCGGCGATGCAGAAACAATCTATGAGCGAGTAGCAAAGCTAGAAGATGAAATAGCTTCACTACGAAACGAGGTTGATGTCCTAAAGAGGGCTCTGCGAAATAAAATTGCAAGACATGAAATTACTATGATAAAGAAAGGAAAGGATATTTCTTCAATCATTGATTAATTTTTTCTCTTACACTTCGAATCAGGTCTAAAACAAAATCAGCATCCTCTGCGTTGGGGCTAATCTCCAAGTATTTATTCAAAAATTCCAAGGAGTTATCATAGTGCAGTAATCTTTCCTCCAAGATTCCCTTGTCACGGATCTCTTCAGGAGAATCTGGTACTAGTGCCAAAACCATATTGATGCATCTCATCCCCATATCATATGCATAAGATTGCACATAGGAGTTTTTCAGATTCCTTGTAATGCGGATTAAAATTTGTTCAGATGTTATGTCATCTAGAAACTCTGGTAAAAATTCAACCTCCTCGCCATAATTCTGATAAAGAATTTCTTCCAAGTCATCAATGTTTAAAAGTTTTCCTTCATTGAATGGATCCAAGACCATATCCTCACCATTTTTTACAACAACATGGCTTGGAAAACCAGCCAGATGAATGTCTAGTCCAATGTGCTTTGCAACCTCGGCATAAATTATTGAAAGCGTAATTGGAATCCCAGACTTTTTGTCAAGTACTGCATTTAGGAAATTATTTTTTGGATTATAGTAGTCATCAGTATCTCCTTTAAACCCATGATGCCGAAATAGATGCTCATTTAGAATGGAGATGCGATACGTAGGACTATCATTTTGATTTATGGCAAGCTTGAGTGAGCTTCCAATGTCATTTAATTTTTTTATGTATTTGGAAATATCAAGTTCTGGATATTCTAAAATCTGTGCAAGCTTTAGGCATTTTTCAACTAAGCTAAACCTTGGATTTTTTGCAAACAAGGACCACTCTGCAACAAGTGGATCAAACTTTTCGTTCAACTTTAATGTCAAATCCTCATTGAACTCTTTTTAGATATCGCTGCGGTTCCTTTAGCTCAAGTGTTGATGGCGGATTTTCAATTAGCATTTTAAATGTCTCCTTGCCATGTTTTTGGTATATTTCTCGAGTAAAGTCCTTTCCCATGCTTTTTCTTACCTGGTATGTCGAAGGGTCAGTTCCCATAAAGGTCGAAAGATAGTTTTGAAAGTCAGAGTCATCTCTTAGAATATTTTGTACGGCAAACTCGGCCATGCCCTCCATTGTAGTAAAGGCAGCATGGTGAGTCTGAATGGGCCCAAGCCACCTCTGGTAGATGCCAAGCAGCTGCGGAACCATCTGGGCTATTTTGGGATCGATCTCGACTTTGGTATAAGTCATCACGTCAGGCCCTAGCACATTTACAATAAAGTTGTCAGGGTTTAGCATAAAAAAGAGGTTTGCGCGCTTTGCGGTTGGAAACTCATCAGGCACAGGCTGCAGCTTGAGATACTCTGTTAGCTCATTTACTACCGAGTCTTCTAATGAGAGAATAATTTTTGCAAGCTCCTCGTTTATTGTGTTTACTGCAATTACTGCCTTTTTGTTAATGTCGTGCAGGTTTTGCTGCAAGGAGTGAATCTGCTCTTCAAGTATTGTCATCTTTAGTGCGCCATAGTATCCCGATCTTACAGAGTCTGCCTTTTTCTCAAAGGGCTCACCCATCTTATAGAGTATAATCTGCGGGTAGCTAGAAAGGATAAACCGGTTTAGGTAAATTACAGCATCTAAGACATCGCCATATGTGGTTGTTATCTTTGAGATGTATGCCTTGGCGTATGTAGAGTAGACCAAAAACTTGGCAGTATTTCTTTTTATCAGCTCGGCAATTTTTTTTGTGTCCTCGTCTGCTATCGCAGAAAAGAGCTCATCAACATAGCCACGCGCATCGCCTATGGCAAAAACCTTTTTTCCCTTCATCTTTTTAAAGTCCTTGAGATCAAGATACTCTGTCTTTAGAACTGGCAGTATTGGGATTCCTACAAACTCCTCAATCTTTTTTGCAGTCTGTGGAAAGATTTGCCCACAAACCTCCTCTAATGAATGAAATTTTACGGAAAAGCTTGAATCTTCAGCAATCCTTGCTGCAAGCTCTGCAATCTCCTTTTCCTCGTTTATCTCAACAGCAAGCTGCCCAAGTAGTGCCTCTGCAAACTCCTCTAGCTCGCCCATGATGACAAGTTTGGCAAAAGGACTAGATTTAACGCTATCTTGTTTTGATAACTAAATCGCTAAATTAGAAATTAGGTAGATGCAAAGCCAATTCCTTGTTTTCCCTCTGGATTTGCACTCTCTTTGAGCTGTTGCCTGCAATTTTTTTATTTATCTTTGCAAACTCGTCATCTGATATGTAGTTGCGCATGTGTGCAAACCGCAAAAGGTTATAGGTCTCAGAAAAATCCGAGTCATCGCCATAGGTATCATCCTGCTGGCATAACCTCATGTCTAGGACTAACATCTTTTTTAAAAATGCCTCGACATGATTTGCATCACATCTTGTTTTTCTAATTATCTCGTATCTTATTTTGTTTTCAGAAAAAACGTACGCATTCTCACTTGATGATCTGTTTTTTAAAACCAAGTCCCTGACCAAATTTTTAATCTCCTCTTCGGAAACCTCAGGCTCGGCGGCTTTGAGAAAGTCTTGGCCGCTAGACATTATTTTAGTAATGTACTGAGCTAGTTTGCTTTCTATTTCCAAAAGAAATTTCTCAACTGCAAGCCTTTGAGAAAATTCTGTTGTGCTGTCTAGCTGTTCGCGAAGTCGCGCCTTTTGAAGTTCCATGTTATGAACCTGTTTGAGTGCGCTAGACAGTACGGTTTGAGCCGAAATCTCTGAAGCCAGCTGCAAGTACCAGTACTTGACATCCTCGTTTATGGTATTTCGATTAACATCAAGTCTCTGTGCAATTTTTATGACAGGTTTTGCCTCCTCAAAATAAAGCTTGTATACCTCCGCTCTTCTTTTTTCTTGCTCTTTTTTGGTGTATGGTCCACCTTTTTTGTGAATTTGTATTTTTGACATGGATTATAAAAAATAGAACATGCTTAAGAGAACTATTTTTCAAAGTTCGGTAACGAACATTTCGCAAAAAATAATAGTTCTTTTATACTAGTTCAGCAGATTTTGAAAAAACTGCCTAGTTTTGCATAGTTGTGTGTTATAATCCTAAAACCAACACACACCACTTTATTTGCAGTTTTTATCTAATCAAGCTTC
>Ga0187894_10005057_pt1 | contig 13757 bp, 7 predicted proteins | sample GBC1701081metaG_FD_136650 | JGI IMG/M metagenome (GOLD analysis project Ga0187894, IMG submission 136650) | White microbial mat communities from a lava cave in the Kipuka Kanohina Cave System on the Island of Hawaii, USA - GBC170108-1 metaG ...
TTGATCGCGCTCGACGAGGCTCTTCGCGGCTCGACCAACCCGGACGAGTTTCGCCTCAGACTCGCCGGCATACAAAATACGACCACGAGCTCGCGCGAAGAGATGGAAAAAACGAGCGGCGTCCACAACGTCACCGATGTCATAACGCGAAACTAAACACGCGGTCAGGTCACAGATCGACCACTGGCCTCGACAGACGAGATCGGTGTTACTGTTAACACCTTTCCCTTCGGCTTGGTTTAGCTTTTCAAGAGCCGAGTTCAGGTGGCGGCATGACTGAGGTCGGGTCGCAATTTCCCGTCGAGGTCTCGGGCGATGCACCTGGTGCCGCTTTTTTTCCCGTGATAAATCTAATTTGATGTGTCGAGGTCGAACGCTTGTCACTAACCCAATCATAGTAATGCAGGAAATCATCCTCGGTGCTGAGACCTTCGCAGTCATTGTCGAATAGCAGATCGAGAGTGCTCTGTGAAGGATACTCGTAGGTTTTTGACGGATCGGATAGTTCGACTTTGACACTCGACTCATCCTCGACCACGAAAACGATTTTTATTTCCCGTGCCACTTTTTGATCGAGGTCATGCTTTGTACCGCCGGGATACTCGGCATACCAGTATTCGACCAGGTTGTTGCCCGAAACCGTCCCGACAGGCACGGTCATGTGAATTAATTCCCTGTCCGGTCCGCTGTTCTGCTTGGCGATCAGGTTTGAATTCCCAAGCGAGTCCAAACCGTGCAAGCTATGGTGATTCATATCCAAGATCTTGTCGAAATCGTCTCCCTGCTTGCGCGGCGACGAACTTCCGGTAATGATACTCAAATTACGCGTAACCCCGGCCCGTCGAAGCGAATCGACCAGCACGCCGTCAGCCCAAAAATCTAATTTGTGATATTCGTCCGTAATAAACGTGACGTTCCATGCGTCGTTCCTTTCGTAGATCATCGCATCGCCATTGATTGTAATCTTAACCTTCATAGTGTTTCTCCTTTTTTTTAATGTTCTCGACAAACTAGTACGCGACGCTGCCGCCAAACACGGCGAAGCCCGCCCAGAAAAACGGATCGGTAAATTCACCCGACTCATGGCCGAGCATCTCGATCTGCGCGGCTCTCAGAGCCTGAGTGGTAGAGAGATCGTGCGACCTGCGCAACTCGTGAAAACGACTCATCAATCGTGTCGTCGCACCTGAATCGACGCTCCAGTGACTCGCGACGACGAGCGGCACATCGGCGGACAAGAACACGCTCGCAAGCCCAACCATGCCCTCGCCCTCGTAAACCGTTTCACCGCCGGTCTGACAAGCGGCCAAAACGATCAACTTGGTTTTCGAAAGACTCCGCGAGGCAAGCTCGCGATTTGTAAGAACGCAACTCTCGGCATCGGCGCCGTCTTTCGCAAACAGCAAATGCGAGGACATCGGGTCAAGCGGAGCAACGACATAGTGGCCCGCAAAATGAATGACGTCGGCCTGCGGGCTTGCTTTTAGAAAAGTCGAAGTCTTAGCATCTGCACGCAAAAACATCCGTTTCGATTTGTAATGAGAGGCCGATGTTTCAACTTCTTCCTTCGCCGACGGCAGATCGGGCAGATCCTGAAACGCATCGCGGTCGAACGCCGGATTGCCAAAGCCGAGGAAGGACTCTTCGCGTGATTGATCTTTCTCAGCAGCGGTCTTTGTGCACCGAATAAATACGCTCGCGCTCGGCGAATAGAGGATCGCAAAATCTTCGATGAGAACCTTACCGTCAGCGGATTCGAGTGCGACAAAAGGCAGAGCGAAAAGCAACTTGTCCGGAACGATCGCAAGTTCTTTTGCCGGATCGAGTTCGGCGACGACGGGTGCGATCAGTTTGTCGTAGAGCGCACGGCTACGACCGGAATGCGCCGCTTTATTCTGTGCGGTCGATATCGAACTTACAAATTCGCCGACTTCGCGTTCCAGATCGGACGAAGTGATTTCCAGCGTGTGCTGCGTAAATTTGTCGCGGGTAACGACCCAGATCAAAAGCGATCTCTGCAAGAGCGCGTATTGAAGTAACTGAACATTCTCCGGCAATGACATGCGAACTTCGGCAAGCGACAGAGGACGTTCCGCATCGGGTTGCATCGAGTCGAGCAATGTTCTCGCTCTCGCACTCTCGGCGTAGTTGTAGGCAGCCTCGTGATTGCGGCGATTTGTTTCGAACTCGCACGCCATTTCATAGATACCCGCCCGGAGATCGAAAAAATTACGTTGCTCGTCGATGTCTCTGATCTGCGATCGATAGCTTTCGATGTTTTTCAGCGTCGTGCCGATTTGCTTTTCCGTTTCGTCCGGAAGGCCGAGCGCGGAAAGCGAGACGACGAGCCCCTTGTTCGCCTGTTCGGGAAAGTAAGGCATCTCGACTGAGTTGTAAAGATTTACCGCCTCGCGATAACTCTCCGCCGAGTTGTTAAAGTTGCCGAGCCGTGCTTCGAGTTCGCCGAGGTTTGCCGCTGCTTGCGCCAGCGCTTTGTTCCGCGTGCCGATGTCGGCAATTTTCTCCGCAGCTTCGCGAGCACCGGCTGCCAATTGCCGCGCGTTTTCGTTATCGCCTAATTCCAAAGCGATCGAGCCGGCACTGCTGCGCGACGCAGACATCCACATCTTGTCGTCGAGTTCGTCGGCAAGCTGCACGGATGCGAGCGAAAGGTCTCTCGCCGCGTGAAAAAGTTTGAGGCGCGAAAGCATTTCGGTTGCGATCGCGTAATTTCTATATTTCTGTCGCCGGCTGTTATTTTGTTGGCTAAGTTTTTCGAACATCTGCGACAGACGACCGAGTGCTTCGTCGCGTCGTCCGACAAAGGCGTTCAAACGCGCTAATTCGACGAGATTCCGCTGAGAAATGTAGTTGTCGCCGATCTTTTCTGCGATGCGAAGCGCGTGTGCATGACTAAGGCGCGAGCTTGTGTGACGCTGCAATTTTTGTTCGGCACACCCGATCCAATACGAAACCGTCGCGTCGAGCCAGAGATACCGGTGGCGTTCGGCGTAATCGTGAACGCGCGACAGGACTTTGATACTTTCGGCGGACTGCTCGACGTTGGCGAGTGCGTAACCGACAAAATAACTTGCGAGTGCCGCGTTCCAATGATCGCCCGCGTTCTCAAACTTTTGTCGTGCGGACCGGAACGCCGTGAGCGCGTCGCCAAAATGTTGATCGAGGCATTTCGCATGACCATCGCGAATCTCCGCGTGCGCCGCCGTGAGCACTCCGAATTTATCGCCGTCAACCGTCGCATAAAAAAGGGCGATCTCGTTTGCAAACGTATCGCCCGTAGTTTTGAGTTCCAGCTCGCCCGCATAACGCAACGCCCGAAGCAACTCGTTGCGTCTCGCATCGGGTGCACCGACGTAAGATGCGGCGAGCCGTTGCGGCAAATATTTACCGCGGATAAGCTCGCGATTGCCGCTGATAAGTGCGGCGGCGAGAGCTTCGTCACCCGCTCCGGTCGCCGCGACAAATTGCGTTTCGAGATCGGCGGCGGAAATTTCCTGCGACTGTTTTTTGTCGAGAGCTTCGAGATTGCGGCGAGCTTCGTCGGCCCATTTCGACGTGGAATCGATCTCGAGATATTGCCGCCAGGCTTCACGTGCGCGTTCGGAAATGCCAAGAGCCGTCAGACAAAGCGCCCGGTTAAATCGCGGCTCGCTCAACTTCTGATCGACGGCGATCGCGAGATCGAGATTTTTCAGACTCTCGTTTAGATATTCGTATTTTTTTGTCGCGTCGCCGTCGGCGGCGGCACGCTGTCCGAGTTCGAGATAGATCGCACCGGCGTCGCTCAGCACGCGTGCGTCGCGCGGTGCCGCCGCGAGCGCCAGTTTAAGTTCGTCGAGAGCTCGGTCAAATTTCTTCTCCGCGAAATTCAGCACCGCAAGAGCATGATGCGCGGCCGCGTCGGCGTTATTCGCGCTTCCGTCGAGCAGATAACGCTCGGCACGGTCACGGGCGGCGGCGTCACTGAGTTTGACTGTCGCACCGCGAGTCACGACATGAGGCGAGTAATCGGGCAGCACCGTGATACGCGGCTCGAAAAGGCGCTGCCCTTCGTATGCTTTTCGCAGTTGTGCAACGCCCTTTTCGGCGTCCGACTCGTAAATCCCAAGCCGCCAGATCGCCAAACACGCAATAACTAAAACGGCGGTCACGCTTGCAAATCGCAGCCATCCGAACAGCGGCGCAAAGTTCAGATTCAAATTTTTCGCATCCGAGGTTTCGGGCGTCGGCGGCTCTGCGGCAATTTCGCGCAGACCGCTCACAAGGCTCAGCGTCTCACGACGATCTTCCGGGATCAAAAAATGCTCGTCAAAGCATTTTCGCTCTTCGCTCGTCAACTCGTCGTCCAGATATTGCTCGATCAGGTCGTCCTCGCAAATGCGAAGCTCGTCGAAAAACGCGTCGTCCGTCATCAACCGCTCTTCGATACCATCGCGAACAGCCTCATCCCCGACCAAGCCTAAAAGATATTTTCGAAGCGTGGAATTGTCGTCAAAATTCTCTTTCATTGCACAAAAAAAATTTGCTTCTCACTTATATATGACTTTTTTGGCCAAAAAACCACGCACTATTTTTTGTCCCGACGAATTTTTTTTCGCCCCTCGAACCTCCGTCGCAGCCTGAGCACCCGCATTTGCAAGGCTTTGATCGAAGTTCCCAGTCTTTTTGCAATTTTTTTTCGACAGGCAATTTTACCCGTCTTTTCGCAGCCGTAATAGTCGATCAGGAGTTCGCGTTCCGCCGTCGGCAGAGATTCAAGCCGTTCGCGCAGGTCAGAGAGCCATTCTTCATGTTTGCCAAATCGCGTGTCGGCGAGATTTTCGGTTAGAAGGGCGACGGGTTTTGGCGATCTTTCCCACTCGCGATAAACATTTTTGCCGACGCCGTAGAAATAAAAGGTCTGATCGCCGTCATAGCCGAGCGCGAGATCGACGGATTTCTCTGCAACGCGGTCGATCGTGCGGTCGGCAAGCATTTCAGGCTCATCGCAGCCACGCGCGGCAAATACGACGATCAGGCGCTCCCTGATCCGCTCGTACTTTTCGGCCGCGACCTGCTCATCCGCATCCAGCCAGCCAAGCAGAGTCCTAAAAGTCTCCGGGGTTAGAGTCTTTGCTCTGTCCATCGCAGGAAAATTCCTAAAAAACCTCTTTTTTGCTAAAGCCCAACTATTATCGATAAATTCCGCATAAATACCAAGCATTTAACCCCCGTTCTAAAATTTTTTTTTACTTTTACAAAAAAACCGCGTGGGTTTTTGCCAAAAAAAGTCATATATAAGTGGAAAGCAAAAATTTTATCTCGCGTCAGGAGCGGTATCACGCGGGTTGAGCCACTGATTTTTGGACTTGATAAAGGAGAACCAACGTATGACCAGATTGATCATTCTTGTATGCGGCATGCTTGCGGCTTTGCCAATCACCGCATCTGCACAGTCGTTTACATTGAGCGATGCATCGTTCGAAGTCGCCGTAAACTCGGCGTCGATGAAGACAAAAACCGTTACCGCAAACTTTTCGGCCGATCTTCCCGCTGACGCAAAGATCGAATGGGCCGGACACGAAGGCTTTCTCAGCTTGTCGCAGACTCGAACCGACAACAGGACGATCACGACGACCTTTACTGCCGTGAAACCCGTTACTAATCAGACAATAACAGCGACGTTTGCGGGGCAGTCAGCGACTATTTCTGCGACGGTCAAACCGGAGCTAAGCAATAAAACCGTAGTGCCTCAATTACGGACTACGGAGAAAGCGACTGGAGTTTCGATCGTTCGGGGCGGAGAACGGGATATCGCTCTGCGACTGATCGGGACAACTGCTGCACCGGGCTCACTGAGCGCCCAAAGTTCGACTGCCAACGCAACTGTGCAACTGGTCGGGTTGAATTTAAAAGTAACAGCCGTTACCGAGGGAACCGCCGTCGTTACGCTGTCGGGCAACGGAGACAGCATAGGTAACTTTACCGTAACCGTCACGCCTGCCATCGACATCGCCGCATTTCCGAGCGAGATCGTCATAACGAGGGATGTCGCCGACAAAGTTGCACTGGGGCCGAAACTCAACAACGCCGACCTGACCAAACTTGAGATTTCTCAACCGGCCAGTCCGACCGTCGCCGAGATCGTAAAGAACGAACTTATCTCCAAAGGCCCGGGTAAAACTTCGTTCACCGTTAAAGTTAAAGACACTACCCTCTCAAAAGATATTGCCGTGATCGTAGAGCCAAAGGCGCAGGACATCGTCCTGGTAGGACTAAATCCGAACGAATCACTGCGTAAAGGACGTAATAAAGAGATCACGGCAAAGATCAGGGGCGAAGGTAAAGATATCGAGGGCGACATCACGCTCGCCAGCGGAAACGAGGATTGTGTGTTTGTCGATGATCTCGGCGGAAATAAGTTCGTTCTCAAAGCCGGAGATGAAAATTGCGACAGCACGATAATCACGGCGACCGCGACGGTGAATGGCAAGACGCTTTCGCAGCGGTTCTCGATCTCGCCCAAAACCGTGATCGGATTCAAGCCGCTCAAGATCCGCCTCGACATGCTCGACGGCCAAACGGCAAGAGACCTTTTTGGCAAGAAGAGCACGGACGAGTATTTCATTGCCAAGATCCGACTATTCAACAATATCAAGGAGTCCGAGACCCAGAACGCAGATTCTATTCTGGTTTACAGCGAATCGCTTGAGGTCAAAGTCGCCGTAGAATGGCGGGTTCCGGGATCGAAAGGAAGAGTGCCCGTCTGGACGACGATCTATGATCCGGTGACCCGACAGTATGTCAAAGCTCAAGCGGTAGACGCCGCCGGCGCACCGCTCTTCGTTGAAGCGAGCGAGTGGCAAACCCTTGACGAGCAGACCGCGAGGGCATGGTTTCCCGGAGCGCAGCTTACTGCGGCTCCTGATCCAAAATCGCCGTGTAAGGCCATCAAACAAGAGAATATGTTTGTGCCGTATCGACCGCTCACGTTCGAGATGGTGTCGAACACTCAAGAGCGTCGCAACAACCGAAGTTGGCGCAGCCGTTTGCTGACAGCGATCTATGGGTTGACGAGCATGACTTCGTTTATTACGACCGTCGCCGTTCCGAAATCGAGCAACGACCTCAAGCCGGGTCTCGACAATTTCCGAAATCTCATAATCCCTAATTTTGAGAAGCTGTTTCCGAGTCACAACGAACTTGAGCGTCAGAACATCACCTCGATGGTGATGCGCCCGCTCGAAGAGATACCGTTCGGTTCGGACATCACGCGGATCGTCTTCTTTCCAAAGCGGAAGATCTCCGGCGTGCTTTCTAATCAGCCAAACGCACGCAAAACGGAGCTGCGCATCAGCGCCGTCAGCATTTCGGACGCATGCGCAGACGTCGGAATAATTACAAAGGTGCGCAACAACGGCAACGATGAGGACAATGTCCCGCAGCCATGATCGACTTAAGAAAGTGAGAAGTGAGAAGCGAAAAGTGAGAAGGGTTTTGAAGTCCCACAGGGCAGATAGCCACGTCGTTTAGAGGGTGTGTCAAAACTTGGCAACAGCGGTGATTTAGCTGCCTCAGCAGCGGCATATCTTTAGCCCCACGTGGAGTCCCGATTTCATCGGGACGGAACGTGGGGTCATATCGGCGAACACGGCTCATAACCTGCGAAGCGGGTGGCATAGGCATCGACCTGGTTACAAAAGGCGGAAATCCGGGTTGAGACTACTTCTCCTCTCCAAGGGGATCGACGCCCGATAATTTTGCGGGCGGGCGGGGCGGTTTTTACGTGGGTCTGACGAATGGTGAAATCATGATTATCGAAAGGACCGCCCCGTTATTTTTTCAAGGAGTGATCTAACTGAATTTGTTAAGAGGATAATTTTATGACGCTGAATTTTAATTTTTCGCAGACAGGGACTTCGCGATTTGCGCAGGTAATCGGAAGCGGCGAAGCGAAGTTTCTTGTCGGCAAGGAGACGGTTTGCGGGCAGACTATACTCGACCCGTATAACCTCTCGACGCGGAACGGGCCGGCTCGGATGCGGCGAAAAAACGCCGGCCCGTCTCCATTTTGGACACAAGGTCATTAGAGGAGGAATTTATGAGAACATTTACAGACGAAGAAGTATTAAAACGGGTGAGCAATCTGCCGACGTTTACCGGTTGGCCGACGGGAATGCTCGATGTTTGGATCAGATCGACGGCGGACGCGTTCGATTCGTTTGACGACAAGGCGTTTACTTATGAGTGTTACGGCAAGACAAAGAAGCCGAAGTTCGTAATGGCCCGCAACGGCACGACCAATGCCGGGTCATACGGCTTAAAGCATTTTGACAAGTACAAGCAAACCGGCTGCGCTGTGCTCAAGGCCGATGTGATCATTTACGACTCGCACACTTACGGGCCGCATCCTCTCAAAAACGGAAAGCCTGCGTATCGACAAGCGAAGAGCTGGCCGTACTTTCGCGACAGCAACCGTAACCAAAAGGCCGAGGAGATCGGACCCGAAAAGTCCGGCATTATCGGTGCGAATATTCACCGAGCAGGTGCAAACTCGACCGTGATCGGCAAATGGTCAACCGCTTGTCTCGTCACGGCGAACCTGCAAAAGTTTTTAGATTTTCTCGCCTACATGAAGTCGAAGGGAAATCCGCCACTGAACGTGTGCATTTTGAAAGAATGGGGCAAGGAAGCAACAACCGTTGCGAAAATAAATCGTGATTTCTTTTTCGATAACGTGCGGCTGAATCTGTTCGGCGGCTCGCTCAAACAGTCGCAGGTCGATGGACTCGAGGCGATCCTCGATGAGTGGGACAAGAATCTCGCGAAAAAAGACGATCGCTGGCTGGCGTATATGCTCGGCACCGTTCATCACGAGACCGATCGCAAGTTCGCGGGCATCGTCGAATACGGCCCCGACTCGTATTTCAAAAAATACGACGGTCGCGCCGATCTCGGCAATACCGAGCCGGGCGACGGTCTTCGGTTTAAAGGCCGCGGCTTTGTCCAGATCACGGGCCGCGCCAATTACACAAAATACTCCGGCGTGCTCGGCGTCGATCTCGTCAAAAACCCCGATCTCGCACTCGACTTAAAACATTGCGTCGCCATCCTCTTTCACGGCATGACGACCGGCGGATTTACGGGTAAGAAACTCGGCGATTACTTTAACGCGACAACCGCCGACTGGCTCAACGCACGACGCATCATTAACAAACTCGATAAGGCGAACCTGATCGGCGACTATTCAAAACAGTTCTACGCCGCACTGAGCTACACGAATTAACGTCTCTGCGCATGTTTATGAATTTGACGGAATTTAAAACCGGAACTAAGGAGTTCGCTCTTAAAGGCTGGACGAGCTATGTGAGCGTTGCGTTACTGCTCGTCCTGCTGCTCGCGATTCTCGGCACCACGACCGGTTACATCATCGAAATGCGCGCCGATCAGCTGACCAAAACGCACGTTCTCGATGAAGACAAAACGGTCGCCTGCACCTTCGCCGGCAGCGACGCCAAGGCGGCGTTTATCAACGCACAGCGCGCCGAGATCAGTCGCTTCGGCAACAGCCATCGGTGGAGCGCCGTCAAGTTTTTCTCCTACTTTTACACGACGTATATCGTCTTTACCGTCTTCGGTCTGATCGCGGCGATCTCGCTCGCCGTCATAACCAAAAACGGTATCGCGAAGGCCAGCCCGCACCTCATCACCGTTTTTCTCGTCTGCACGTCGATCGTCGTTTTGTATCAAGGCTCGTTCGGCGTCTTTCAGCACAGAAATAATATCGACAGCAATTCGAAACTCGCCGTCAAATACGCCGTGCTTGCCGACCAGATCGACACCTATTGTGTAACGGGCAAGATCAACGTGAGTGATCCGAGCGAGGCTCTGGCCGACGCTCTGCCAAAGGCGGCTGCAAAACCGGCGAACTCAACCGCCAACATCGAAAGAAATCCTGCGCCGTCGCAAGCCGAGACTCCCACCGTCGGAAAGATCAGAGCGTTTTATGTCGAGCCGACGGGCGACGAATTTATCAACTTCGTCGCATGGCAAATGGAAAACCTGCGCAATCTGACGATCGCGATCGACGATTCGAAGGTTACCGAGATCGACGGGAAACGATTTACACTTCAATAGGATGGAGGAACATTATGAAATTGAGAGTCGGCACATTTAACGTCAACAACCTGTTCGAACGGCCAAAGGTCATGGAGCTCGAGGGCTTTAGCCAAACCGGTAAAGAAGTTCTCAAGGACGTCTCCGATCTCGAAGCGTTGCTCGAAAATACCTCGTATGCAGGAACGGTCGGCGACGAGATCGTCAGAATTCTGAATAAATACTTTCACAAAATGTCGGTTAATCCATGGTTTCGCATCAACGAGATCAGGGAAAAACTTTACAGCGTCAAACAAGACGGCTCGGGCATAACGCTCAAGGCGAAGGGACGTTCGAGCTGGCTCGGCTGGGTCGAGCTGCTGAAACAGGAAACCAACGAGATAAGTATCCAGAACACGGCTCGCGTAATTAAAGAGATAAACGCCGACATTCTGTGCGTGATCGAGGTCGATGATCGCCTCGCACTCAGACGATTTAACGACTTTCTTCTTCGCAAAGAAAAAACTCAGTATAAGCACGCAATGGTGATCGACGGTAACGACCCTCGCGGCATCGATGTGGGCCTGCTGACGCAATATCCGATCGCGACCATTAAGACGCACATCGATGACGAATACAAATCTACGAGCGGAAGGCTTTATAAGATCTTCAGCCGCGACTGTGCCGAATACACGATCGATGTCGGCGGCGGAAAATTCGTCCACATCCTTTGCAATCACCTCAAGAGCAAAGGCTACGGCTCACCGGCGTCGAACAACGCAAAACGAAAAAGACAAGCGGATCAAATCGTTAAGATATTAAAATCTTACGATCTCACAACCGATCTCGTCGTCGTCGCCGGCGATCTCAACGACACGCCCGGCAGCGAACCGCTCAAAAAACTGCTCAAGCTAAAAAATCTTACCGACGTACTTAAAAAAGTCGATCCGAATTGGACGTATCATAGCGGCAACCAACAAATCGACTACATTCTCGTCTCGCAGCCGATCGCCGACAATCTTTTGTCCGTGACCGTCGAGCGACGCGGCATATTTAAGAAAAATAATCCGACTTTTCCAGAGGTCACAAACTCGGTAACCCAGGCGTCGGATCACGCGGCAATTGTAATTGAATTTAACGCCTGAATAAGACGGTCACCTCAACCCCTGACCAAACTGCTCCGTGCCGAATGTGCCGATGCCGTTTAGCCGAAAGCTGAACACGAACTTTTTCTCCTGACGAACTCCCACATTAAAGGTGTAATACTGTAACGCGATCGCACAGCAATCGTAAGTGTAGCCGGCGGTGTAGAGCGAGCTGATCAGCGGCGAAAGTTTTGTCGCACGGCGATTTTCAAAATCGAAAAAGAACGACGCACCGCCATACGGCCCGCGATCACGACGACCGAGCAGCAGCGACGGACTCCATTGCGACCCGCGACGCGTGCCCGCCTCTTTGCCTTCGCTGTTTGCAAATTGAGCGAGCGACGGAATCAGCGTCACAGCCCGAGTGTAGTAAAAGGTCTGGAACAACTTTACAAAACTGGAATCGTAACCAACCGTCGCCGAGATCGAACGAAGCCCGTCGCCGCTAAGCCCGAGATCTAGTCGCGAATTTACAAAGACGGTTCGCTGCGGACGATAGGTCGCGTCGATATTTAACGGCGAAAATCTACGCGGCACACCGCCGAATGTGTAAAAACTAAGCGCCGTTATCGGCTCGATCTGATTTCGCCGTCCCGCGATCAGCGCTCCGCCAAACGTCTTATCAAAAAAATATTTTCCGCGAACCGTAAGCGTGAAAATCTCATACGGCTGAACCGAAAGCGCGTCGCCGTTCGATTTCGCCTGAAGACGCAACAGTCGCTGGGCGTCGTCCGTCACGGCCTCGCCGTATCGCCGCGTGTAAAACCGATTCGTCACACCGAACTCGATCTCGTTGGTGTTCGTCGTCGTATCGATGTGATCGAATCGAATGATGCGATTAAAGTTGTCAATTCCTTTAACGAACCGATACGTCACGAAGGGTTCAATAACGTGACGTAATTTAAACGCATTTTCCTTGCCGTAAAAATTTCTCGCCAATGCTACGGGGCGAATATCGAAGGCAAACTCACCGTATTTTCTTATCACGTCGCGACCGACGACGCGTCGAAAACCATCGAGAGAATTTGAATAATACGTAACGCGTGCCGCACCGGTGAGCGTGAAATTAAAATTGCGCGTATTCAGCGGCACGATGATCTGCGGATAAGCGTCGAGACGCTGCACAAGCGACGGCGTCACGACGGGCGCCCTGCTGCCCGTCGCCTGAAGATAGAGATCGAGGTCGCTTACCTGTTCGCCGCGCGAAACCCCTTCGAGACTCGATCTGAAAGAAAAATACGCATCTTTAAAGAACGACAACCGAGACGGCCGCTTTTCAAAAGTGACGCCCGGAAGATTACGCGTTTTCTGCTGCACGTTCGGTATCGAGATCTCCTGTCGCCGCGCGATAAAGTTAAGCGTGTAACTTCCCCAACTCTTGTTGATAAAAGCCTGCGAAACTTCTATCGGCGAAATGATCTGCTGAATGCCGTCCGAAAATTCCTGTCGGAATGCGAGACTTGAGGTTTGACGCACATCGACCGACGCGGTAAATCCGTTTGGAAAATAATGCACGCCCTCGGCGTAAACGATCGAGCCGCCTTGATCCGGATGCGCCGCGTCAACACTCGCACCGAAGATTCTGTCCTTCACAACGTAGAAGCCGAAATTGAGATACGACCGAGAGTTGGCACGCGTGCGAAACTCCGCTCCGTAACCGATGCCTCTCGCCGTAAACACGTCGGCTCGCAGCGTGACATCCGCCGATTCGCCGAGCGTTTGGTAATACGCACCTGAAAGGCGCGCGCCCTTGCGAGACGAATAACCGATCGTCGGTGTCAGAAAACCCGAGCTGCGATCTTTTTCGCGAATCGGAATCGATGCGAACGGAACGATGATGAGCGGAATGTCTTTCACGCGAAAGCGCGCTTTTTTGAGTTTGACCTTATCGTTCAATTTTATGCGCGCTTCGTCGGCGGCAAAGCTCCATTTCGGCACCGCCTCTTCGCACGCCGTAAAGACGCCCTTTGTAACGACGACTTCATTCAAACTTACGCGCTCGACGCGTTCGGCTCGAAAGTAGATCACGGTGCCGTCGTTAGTTTGATTCGTAAAGCCGGTCGAGTCTTCGAAAACGCCAAGCTTCGTCTTGTAATTCCACACGCCGGTCGCACCCGTGATGCGCTGATCGTCGCCCTGATCGAAAATGACGCTGCCGCGTGCGACGATTTTATTTTCAGCTTCGTAGATCGTAATTTCGTCGGCTTGCAGACGATAAATGCCATAGCGAACATCGACGTTGCCGATGTGACGAACTATGCGTTTGTCTTTTTCGCCCTCGACGGTTTTCCTTTCGGAGTAAACGACGACTTCGATATCGCCGCCTTCCTGCTCGAAGCTCGGTTTCTTTTTCGATTTCGGTGCGACGATGGTTTGCTGAGGCGAGACCGGATTCACATTCGGCGTGTCGGTGATCGGGTTTGAGAGCTGTCGTTCGACAGGGTCTGTCTGTTGAGAAAATGCGGCGACCGGCACCACAAAAAACGTGAGAAAAGCAGCGCCTATTGATCTCTTAAA
>Ga0187894_10005058_pt1 | contig 13755 bp, 13 predicted proteins | sample GBC1701081metaG_FD_136650 | JGI IMG/M metagenome (GOLD analysis project Ga0187894, IMG submission 136650) | White microbial mat communities from a lava cave in the Kipuka Kanohina Cave System on the Island of Hawaii, USA - GBC170108-1 metaG ...
ACCCACTACTCCTTTTCCCACGCGGTGCCTTTCCTCGTTGTAGCTGTCGAGGAGTCTCCCGGGAGACTTCCCCTTGAGCACAAGGGCGAGCTTCCACGCGAGGTTGTACGAATCCTGTATCCCCGTATTCATTCCCTGCCCGCCGATAGGGCTGTGTATGTGCGCGGCGTCTCCGCATAAAAACACCCTGCCGTCGCCGTATTTATCGACCATGCGGTGATGGAGCTTGAAGTAGGCGAGCCAGTTGGGGTTGCCGACGTTCCTGTAATCTATCTCCCTCTCCGCCATGTGCATCCTTACGTCTTCGATCGTCGGCTCGGCCATCTCTTCGTCGATTGATGCGTCCGGGAGCTCGAACATCAGCCTCCCCCTGTCGCTGTAGAGGGGGAAATACGCAGTCACCCCCCGGGGGTGAATAAAGACCGAGAGATGGTGGAGCGGGTACTTCCAGTCGAGGTCGCAGTCGGCGAGGAGCCAGTAATTCGGGTAAGGAGCGCCCCTGAATTCGAGGCCGAGGAGATGACGCGATGCGCTGTGAGCGCCGTCGCATCCCGTTATATACTTGCAATCGATGAGCTCATCCCTTCCGCCGCTTAATTTTAAGCGCGCGGTGATCCCCGAATCTCTCTGCTCGATCCCCACGAGCTCCTTTTCGCGCTCGACCCTGATGCCGTACGATTCCAGATGAGCGTTAAGTATCTTTTCAGTATCGCTCTGAGCGAGAATAAGGAAAAACGGGTACTTGCTCTCAAGTGTGTCGAAATTAACGTGCGCAAGCGGTTTACCGTGATTATACATATCGAACCCGTTACAGATATTCCCCTGCCCGAGCATGGTATCCGCAATCCCGATGCACTCGAAGAGCTCGAGGGTCCGCGCGTGGATTCCGAAGGCCTTCGACTTGTCGGAAGGCACAGGGGCCTTGTCGATTATCCTGGGCGTGATCCCGTGTCTCGCGAGCTCGCACGCCATAGTGAGCCCCGTGGGGCCGGCGCCTACCACCAATACATCCGTATGTGAATTTTGAGAGTCAGTAATGATCGCCTCCATAGTTCGCCGGAACTGCATCTACACCGGAAGCACCATAATGAAATGAAGTGTGATACAATTCATTTTTCTGGCAAGCCTAAGTATACAAACGGACATACGGTAAAACAAATTTGACTTAGTATTTAATTTCATTTATCAATTGGATATGCCTAAATGTATGCTCATCGTATATGAACCGATTAATAAATTCGGTAGGATGAGTGAATACTGGAAAAACTACATAGAATTCTATGAGGAATACTGGGGAGGGCCGACGTCACCTTACGGAGTATGGTTCGGAAATGAGTACAGTGATTTCCGGAACAAGCTATCGAAGTTTCTGAACGTCGAATGGGATGAAGTCCAGGACTGCCTGTTCATGAAGGGCGGCGACGGGAATTATCTTATCTCCCCGCTCCGCTCATTTAAAAACACCTACATACTCGACTCAGATAATTATATTCCTCTCCAATGGTTTATTTTATTTGACGACAAGGAAAGGAAATTCTTCTACACCCACTTGGGGTTCGGCAGAATCCATTACGGAACGGACTTGAAGGAAAGCCTCAGAAGGATCGACGAAGCGGACGGGATTATAGATGATTTTGCAGCAAGGCACGGGGAAGGTGAAAGTCCGCCGGCGCTGTTGATGAAGCTGAAAAAGATTCAATCCGAGATGTTCATATTGAAAACCTGGCTATCGGAATTCGATATGTCAAGTTATGTCGTTCTCGATTATGGAGAAATCTGCTCCTTCTTAAGCCCATATACTCTTAATATGGATCATTCTTCAAAAGACATATGGGAAATGCTTAATAATCTGAAGATGGAAAATATGGGAGAGTCACAGCGAATCCTGAACTCGCTACTCCAGAGATGGGAAAGTGCAAAGCAAAAAATATTGACCGATGTATTGAAAAATGACGTCCAGTAGTGTTCCTTAGGATTTGAATCTGTCCGACCGAGGAAATCCATCGCAATCCACCTTATTCTCCCCTTAACAGGGGCTGCCATGCAAAAGATGCTACCCATAAGGAGCGTTCCCTGTACGAATGAAAAAAGCAAGAAATGGATTGTAATAAAAATGACATAAGGCTAAAATATGCTTATCAACCAGTATCGGAGAGATTAGAACATTGATCCAAGATGATTTTTACGGTTTATGGAAAGATTATCTACGGATAGAGCAGGCCATCCTGTATCTGGATGAGAACTTCCGAGAACAGCCTACGCTGAGCGAAATCGCCAGAAGTGCGCATCTGAGCGAATATCACTTCCATCGTTTATTTAAGAGATGGGCGGGCATCACTCCCAAACAGTTCCTGCAATTTTTAACAATCGAATACGCCAAGAATTTGTTGGACGAGTCTCGTAGTCTGCTCGAAGTCACTTATAATTCCGGCTTATCCAGCATAAGCAGACTGCATGACCTGTTTGTCACAATCGATGCCGTTACCCCAGGGGAATTCAAGAAAAAGGGCGGAGGTATTACCATTGTTTATGGCGCTCATCCCACACCCTTCGGCAAGTGTCTCCTGTCGGTGACGGAAAGGGGCATTTGCGGGTTGTCGTTCGTAACTGAGGACAACCTAGAACAGTCAATCAAGAATCTAATGAAAGAATGGGCCGGGGCAAGATTTATAGAGAACGTTGATATTACAAGGAGCTATATAGATACGATTTTCGTTCCCACATCCAAAGGCGACCGGAGGAAATTGAATTTATTTCTGAAGGGTACAAACTTGCAGATCAAGATTTGGCAGGCTCTGCTGAGCATACCGCCGGAGCATGTCCTTTCGTATGAGGACATAGCTCAATCCGTCAGCATCTCCGGCGCGTTGAAAACGGTCGGGGAGGCGGTCATGACAAACCCGGTCGCATATGTCATCCCGTGTCACAGGGTAATACACAGGATAGGAATCGTCGGACCCTACAGGTGGGGTACAGCCAGAAAAAGGGCTATGCTTGGATGGGAAGCGGCTCAAAAAAAACCCTATACACCGCTTTCAGATACAAATATACGTTGTGTCGTTGATTATCACGTGCAGAAGAAGCTTGAAAAATAGACTAGAGACTACGACGGAGGTTTATACATCATGATGCTCAAAGACAAAGTCGCAATAATCACAGGCGGCAGCCTCGGATTGGGTAAAGAGACAGCCGTACTTTTTTACAATGAGGGAGCAAGGGTGGTAATTACGGGACGCACGGAAGAGACACTTAAAAAAGCCATCGATGAGGCGAGGCAAAACGGAGGAGGCGAAATAGAATATCTGATAGCAGATGTCTCGAAAGAAGAGGATTGCAGGAATACAATCGATTACGTAATGAACAAATATGGAAAGATAGACATTCTGTTTAACAACGCCGGCGTGCTTTGGGTTTACAACACGCATGAAACCCCGATTGAAATCTGGGATAAAACTTTCGACATAAATGTTCGGGGCACATTCATAATGTCGAAATTCACCATTCCTCATATGCTCAATCAGCGCTATGGGTGCATAGTCAATAACTCTTCGATTCTTGGATCTAGAGCGGCCGCAGGTTGTGCGGCATATATTGCAACAAAGGGGGCTATAACCCAGCTGACGAGAGCAATGGCTGTCGAGTACGCGCAGCATGGCATTAGAGTGAATGCTATATGCCCCGGAACCACAGTCACGCCATTGGTCGAAAACCTGTTCGAGCAAACGGACGACCCGGAAGGAGCAAGAAGACTCTGGGAGTCCTACAATCCGATGGGCCGCCTCGGGAAACCGTCCGAAATTGCAAGAGGTGTTCTGTTTCTCTGCGACGAAGAGGTCGGGTTTATGACCGGCAGTATGCTTAACATCGACGGCGGCTGGATTGCATGGTAGAGGGGTTAATTAATGACCACAACAAATTTGCATAGACGTCCAGCACTCACGAAGAATAGAGACCACAGGCACGTTCCGCGACCGATTCGGGCCTCGGGAACATCCATATGCATAGCAGGAGAGATACGATCCCGAAGGGAACGATTTTTAAATAATAGCCGCCCAGAAACGCAATCACGAAACCGAGTATTATCACCATCTCGTTGAGAATGAGATTAATAAGCGAGATTTTCTGAAGCTCATATAGCAGGGAAAGTGCCCTTTTATCAAAACCGCTCAAGGACTCGATTTGCGCAAGCTGCCCGTATTCCGCACCCTTAGCCCCCATAGCCCTGGAGAGATCCGCGGCATCCACGTCCCTTTTCAAAAACATTGACAGGCGATCGTCCGAAAGAGAATAGCGGTGATAAAAAATCGAGGAGCCTGCAAAAGCAATTGCCAATACATAAAGAACCGTTTCCAAACCCATCATCCCTGCATCGCTTGACTTGTTAGTCCCGATCAGAATAAAAGCGAGAAAAAAATAAAACAGGATCGAACACGTAATAATAATCCATATGACACGCTGAACCAGTATGAGGGGCCGGATTAAATCCTTTAACCGAGGTGTTATCATGATAATTCGACCGGAGTCTATGATTCAATCAAATTATACATCTCGAAGAGAGCCAGGTGTAATAAAATCACGAGTACACGAGGAGGTTTTTGAGACCGATATTTCTCGGACGCAATCGAAGCCGCTCCCTTCTTACTTCAGGAACTGCTTGAGCGGACCCGCCGGATTGACGGCGTCCTTAAGCTCGGTGTAGCCTATGGTAACGAAATACGAGCCTTCCGCGTAGGGTCCCGCCGCATAAGGAGCGAAGGCGAACGTTACGCCCCTCGGCGAGATCACGAACGCCAGCAGGTCATCGGCTTTCAGCTCCTTCAACTCTCCGTTCAGTACCCACCCCGCCTGCTGTTTTCTCAAGTCTCTGATGCAGTAATCGGACAGGACTTTAATATAATTCGACTTGGGCATAAACAGGTCGGACAAGCCGAGACGAAGCGCCTTACCGTCTTTGATCCAGTAATTCGAGGACATGTAGAAAGTATTACCGTGGGCTCCGCCCGTATAGGAGAAGACCTCGCCCGAGAGGCTTATCAAGTCGGGTGAATAGTATTCAATGGAATAATTGTAATTTTCCTGCCATTCACCGGCCGATTCCTGAACGCTGAAAAATGTCTCAGCCTCATCGGTGAATTTTTTCTTCTCCGAGGCGGCTTCTTTTTCGAGCCTCTCCGTAATTTCCCGGTTAGCTTTGGTGTCGGTAATGAAGGAGGGGTACATATACGATGCCTCATATTTAGAATTTACATTTACATTCATCGTGACGAAGACGGCGACCTTCGTGAGCTTAAAGGACAGAGTTGAGAGACCGTTCGCCTTCGTCCATTCGCCCTCTAAATACTTTCCGAAGCCCTTGCCTTCGCTTCTGAATGCTCCTTTAAACGTCCCGGTCATCCTTCCCTCGTCATCCCTCTCGGTCAGGGACAGTGTCGAAGACTCCTTGTTCACCTCCCCCGTAAGAGAGATAGGTATGCCGACCCTGTCATACATATACGAGCCTGAGACGTCCCCTGAATCGATTACCAGCTCCATCTGAATAGGAAGATTGTCTCCAATCGCACCGATATAATAGTAGCGGGATTCCTTACCCTCATCACCCTGGGCAAGTACGGGCAACCACGGGGAAGCATTGGAAAATACAAATATCAAGAACGGGAAAGCGGCATTTCTCAGACTTACGTTTACCATTGATCGCTCCCGATTTTAATCCGCAATAATTCATTCAACAGTATAATAATCTTAAATCAAAAGTATCCTATTTATTTGCCTTATTTGCCGCTTATTTGCCACGGCGCTGCCTTCATTTGTCGCCCCATTTCGGAATCCGTCACAACAGCTTATGACAAGTTTTGTCAAAAATGTGCAAAATATTTGTCCATTTTGCGGATTAAACCTATTCCAGCACAATGAGAGAATGCATTTTATGCTATTACAAGAGCAAGTTGCAACATATTCAGGCATCTGGCACACCCATTGCATATTAAAATCAGTGAGTATTTAAGAAATCAATGGTAATTGAATCGGAGCAGTTTCAGGACTGACATAGAAGTGAAGATTTGTAGGATAATTCTTTAGATTTGCCAAAAGCGGCCATAACATATTCCCCATCCTCTAAAGGGTGAATCTTTGAAGAAATTCATGGGTTCACCCTTATTTTTTGCCGGACAGGCGACGACTAATTTGGAAGGGACTCTTTATTTCGGCCGGTTCTTTGAGAGGACATCCATCATTTCCGAGTGGATGCCGCTATTGGAGGCCAGTATCTCCCTGACGTAGATGCTGTATTCGTCCCCTGTGAAGTCCGTTACCCTGCCCCCCGCCTCTTCGACTATCAGCGCACCGGCCGCAGTATCCCAGGGATTTAGGCCGAGCTCCCAGAAGCCGTCGAACCTGCCGCATGCTACGTAGCACAGGTCGAGCGCCGCCGAGCCGTCCCTCCTCACCGCTCTTGCCCTCCAGATGAATTCGCTGAAGTGCCTGAGGTTCTCCTCGACCATTCGGGCGTCGTCGTAAACGAAGCCCGTGACTAGGTGACTCTCTTCGAGCCGGGACGAACCGGTCACGCTTATAGGCTCCCCGTTCATAAATGCCCCTTGCCCCAATTCCGCCGAGAACATCTCGTCCTTTATAGGGTCATAAACGAGACCCGCCTTCACCGAGCCCTCGATCTCGAGGGCTATGGAAATAGAAAAAAAGGGATAACCGTGCGCGTAATTCGTCGTGCCGTCGAGCGGGTCTATTATCCAGACGTATTCCGAACTCGTCGAAAGCCTGCCCGACTCTTCGGCGAACACGTCGTGTGACGGGAAGGTCCTCTTTATAGAGTCGATTATGATATCCTCGGACAGCTTGTCGATTTCGGTCACGAGGCTGTTTTTACCCTTGAACGTAATTTCTCTTACCTTCCCCAGATTCGCCTTCAATACCTCTCCCGCTTCTCTCGCGGCCTTTTCAGCGACATTTATATATAACAAGATAAACTCCTGACGAGTGACATCCGACAAGAAACGTACCCGGAAACCGGCATGCAGTCATACGTTCCCCGCTCTCCGGATCAGATTTTATTGAAGAATGAATGACGAGTCCGGGAGTAAGATCATTCAGCCGGGGCTTCGGGGATTATTATCCAGCCCAGAATATAAACGAGCGCCGCGGTGCCGACCGTGAACAGAGCGACCAGCGCGAACACGAGCCTGATCAGGGTGGGATCGATAGAAAACATCTCTCCCAGCCCCCCGCAGATACCGGCTATCATCCTGTCCGTCCTCGACCTGTGTAATTTCTTTACTTCTTCAGCCATGATTCACCCCCGTTTTCAATTATAAAGCAGTATACCTAAATATAACGCCGGGATTATCGATTTTACTCAATCTTAACAAGTCAATCGATTGCTCTGATTCAATCCTTTCGTATATGAATTGTATGCAAACCCGCAAACAAGCACATAAACCAGATTTTCGGCCTGATTGTTTATCACGTCTTCTTAGCTATAATAAAAAAACCGGGCTTAGGCTTCGAAGGATCGAGTTGCGAAATTTTAACCCGGAATAATCTCGAGAAAGCGACAGGAGACTTTCTAAATGAGCGATTCGTTAAAGCCCGGAATGAAATTCGAGTTCGACTTTACGATACCGGAGTCGAAAACAGTCCCCTACATATATCCCGAATCAGAGGAGTTCCAGCAGATGCCCAAGGTGTTCTCCACCGGGTTCATGGTAGGACTTATCGAATGGGCGTGCGTGAGGTTCGTGAACGAGCATATCGACTGGCCGAGGGAGCAGTCGGTCGGCATAGACGTAAGGCTCAACCACACCGCGGCCACCCCGCCCGGCCTCACGGTGAACGTGAAGGGTGAGCTTACGGAAGTCGACGGCAGGAAGCTCACGTTTTCCATTGTCGCCCACGACGGCATCGACGTGATTTCGGAAGGCACGCACCAGAGGTTTATCGTCGACGCCGAGAGGTTCACGGCTAGGGTTGAAAAGAAGGCGAAGTCGCAGTAGCGGAGAGACGAAGGAATCCCTCGTTATGAGTACCAGAGAGAACATATCCGGGGTCAGGGCGCTTACCTACGACGTCTTCGGGACGGTCGTCGACTGGAGGTCCTCGATTATCCGGGAATGCGGCAGGCTCGGCAAATCAAAGGGCATCGACAGAGACTGGGGGAAGTTCGCGGACTCGTGGCGCGGAGGCTACGCCCCTGCGATGAACATGGTCCGCACGGGGGAGCTCCCGTGGACGAGCATCGATTCCCTTCACAGGATGGTGCTCGACAGGCTGCTCATTGAGCACGGCATCGAGGGGCTCTCAGAGGACGAGAAAGACTATCTCAACAGGGCATGGCACAGGCTCGATCCCTGGCCCGATTCCATAGAGGGTATAGAGCGAATCCGGAAGCGGTTCATCGCGGCCACGCTTTCAAACGGCAATGTGTCGCTCCTGGTCGATATGGCGAAGCACGCGGGGATAACGTGGGACTGCGTTCTATCCTCGGAGCTGTCGGGGCATTACAAGCCCGACAGGGAGGTCTATTTGACGGCCGCGGGGCTGCTCGGACTAGAGCCGGGGAGTATGATGATGGTAGCGGCGCACACGGACGACCTCCTTGCGGCGCGGGCAGTCGGCTTTAAGACAGCCTACGTATCAAGACCGCTCGAATTCGGCCCTTCGGTCAGGGCGGAAGAAACCGACGGTATGCCGTTTGACATTATCGCGCAGGATTTCCTCGACCTCGCGGGAAAACTCGGCGCCTGAGCGCAAGTTCAGCTACTCGAAAGTCTGAATTTTATAGAGACCGGCGTAGATACCGTTTTTGGATATCAGATCGGCGTGGGTCCCATATTCGACGAGCCTGCCGTTATCGAACACGGCGATCGAGTCGAAGCCGCTTATCGACGGCACCCTGCTCGATATGGCGAGCAGGGTCCTCCCCTTCATCTCTCTCCTCAGATTTTTGAGCACCATGCTCTCGGTCCTGAGGTCGAGCGAGGAGAATACGTCGTCCAGTATGAGGACGCTCGGCTTAAGAAGGACGGCCCTCGCGAGCGCGATCCTCTGCCTCTGCCCTCCGGAAAGACTGAGGCCCCTCTCTCCGACACGCGCGTCGAACCCCCCCGGGAAGTCCATTATCTCATCGTATATTTCAGCGACCCTCGCTGCGCTCTCTATATCCGATTGGGTCAGATCGGGATTCATGAACGAAATATTGTCTCTCACCGTGCCGCTGAATACAGTCGTCTCCTGGGGGACATATACAATGCCCTCCCTGAGGGAGTCCCTCGTTATCTTTCTGACATCGACGCCGTCTACGAACATGGTATTCTCGGGCGGCTCTTCCACCCTCGTGAGGAGCTGGAAGACCGTGCTTTTACCTGAGCCCGTGGCGCCCGTGAACCCGACGGCCATTCCGGCGGGTATTTTTAGCGATACGTTTTTGAGGGCCCTCTTGCCGTTATAAGAAAAGCTCAGGTCTTTCAACTCGATCGTGCCTTCGATATTCATATCTGCCGCGCCCGACTCGACCTGGGGCTGCGGCCTGACGAGCAGTATGTCGTTTATCCTGTTGAGGGAAGCGTTCCCCCTCTTGATAATATCGACGGCCCAGCCCATGGCCATCATGGGCCAGGTGAGCATCGTCAGGTAGAGGAGCACCGCGGCGAAGTCCCCGAGGGTGATATTCAGTGTAATGGTGTCTATGCCCCCGAGCCATAGAAAAATCACCGTCGCGAGGGCGGCTAGGTACGTTATCACCGGCTGATACACGCCCCAGATCTTTATCAGACGGAGGTTCTTATCGAGATAAGCCGCACTCGAAGACTCGAAGTCCTTTACCTCCTCGCCCTCCCTCACGTAAGCCTTCACGACCTTTATCCCCGATATCGATGCCCTTGCGCTCTCCGTAAGCCCGGAGAAGGAGTCCTGCACCTTCTGGAACCTCTGCTCTATCATCCTGCCGAACTTCAGGATCAGAAAGCCCAATATGGGGAAAGGAATAAACGCATACAGCGTGAGCTGCGGGGATATGTACAGCATCGCGCCGAAGATAAAAACGAGGAGAAAGATCCCGTCGTAGGCTATGAGGACCCCGAGCCCGCAGGCGAACTTCAGCGTCTCGATGTCGTTTACAGTGTGGGCCATCAGGTCCCCCACCTTCCTCTGCGAGAAGAAATCGAAGTGCAGGCTCTGGAGGTGCGAGAAGAACTCGTTCCTGAGCGACTGCTCTATCCTGCGCGCGGCGCCCATTATGAAATACCTCCAGAAGAACCTGAATACGGACATGGCGACGGCTATCAGGAGCAAGATCAGGCCGTATTTCGATATATCGCGCAATCCGGCGCCTTCGATTGTCAGCGCATCGACGACTCTTTCGATTATCAATGGTATGGAGAGCTGGCAGAGGTCAACGAGTGAAAGCGCAAGCAGACCCGCGAGAAAAGAATATTTATATTTCCGGAGCAGAGAAAAAAGGGTCTTCTTATTCATTCATCAAGATCGTGCACGGGACTCGGAATATAGTTAAACGCAGGCCCCCTGAAGAACTTATTATACCTGACGGGGAACCCCGGACTCTCAAGAGATTCCAGACAAGGTCCGCCGCCCGGGGTGCGGTCAAAATCGTCTGTTTCCGAACGGCCACGCCGCCCGTCTAATGGAACGAAGGGGTCAGACCTTCACATAAGCGCAGCCGCCCGCGCGCATGGATAGACGCTGCAGAATTCCGCTGATTCGGGAAAGCCGGCCTGTTACTGTGCCGATTTGATACCCGGCCCCGACTGGCCCGAATTCAAAAGCTTTCCGTCAGGAGAATATTGGGCCCAGAACCAGTTTATATCTTTGGGGTCATCCCCGCCCAGGTTTATCATCGCCGATATCGATTGAAGCTGGTCCTGGTCGTCGTACTTTTCCTTAACGATAATCGAGCCCGGCGGAAGGGACTGGGATTTTTGCTCGATTGTCTCGTAGGCGATATCGTTTGCATAGGTTTTCGTATAGGATTTCTTTTTATCGGCATCCTTGGTGAGAGCGCCGGGACCCGGCATCTCTTTCCATTGCTGATATTGTTCCGTATTAATCAGAGTCCAAAGCTCGGTCGCTATCTCTTCGGGGGCTTTCTTGTTGAGCTCCTCAACCTGGGCCTGGTGCATTTCCTCGCTCTTCTTGACCGCATCTTCTACTGCCTCCTCGGCCTTCTCCGAAACGCTCTCCGCCTGCTCCGATGTCGCAGTTTCGTTTCCGGTATCGGATTTATCTTCGGATTTTTCGCACCCCGCATAGAGTAAACCAAAAGCGAACAGCAGCACTAAAAGCAAATTCGAAGCCCTCATGAAATCCTCCGTTCTTTTTTTGAGTGATAATTCTATCATCATGAGTTTGAAAAATCCAAAATTTACCGTCCTGCAGGGGGGGAGGAAATCAACCCTGACCCTCAGGACCCGGATCGACCGGAAGGGGCCGAAACGTATCCGGAAGATCACCGAATGATCACCGAAAGTACACCGAAAGTACACCGGAATTGCCGTTTTAAAAAGCGGGAAACCGGCATCAAATAACCCTGAAAAAAACTACTTGACAAAAATTTTGAGATATACTAATATCTCAATGACTGACTAGTCAGTTCAGCAATGGGAAACGGGCTAAACATGGCCCGGGTGATGGGTTAAACATGGCCAAGACACGTAAATCGATCAAAGAGCGGTCTCAAGCGCACAGGGGTCAGATCCCGAAAGGCGCACGCAAGGAAGAAATCATAAGAGCCGCCGCCAATCTCTTTTCACAGAAGAGCTATCACGACGTAACGATGGACGATATCGCGGAGAAAGTAGGCGTCGCGAAAGGGACCATATACCTCTATTTCGACTCCAAAGAAAAGCTCTATCTTGAAATAATGGAAGAGACTTACGAAGAAATCGAATCGATACTGGAGAAGGAAACGGCCAAGAGCGACCCGGCCCCGATGAAGCTGAAGAAGGTCTTGGGACTCATCTTTAAATTCTACCTTCAGAACCTGGACGTTCTCCGTATCCTGAGCAGGGACGAGACTCACCTCATCAGAGAGCACTACGAGCTGACAGAGCACTGGCGGCTCAGAAGGATCAAGCTCTATGAGAAGATTCTCGAGAAGGGAATAAACGAGGGGTCTTTCAGACCCTCAAATACCGAGCTAACGGCCCTCATTATCTTCGGGCTCGTCAGGTCGGTGATGTTTTATTACAAGAGCGAAAAAAGCGCGGAAAGTATCGCGGAAGAGGTATTTTCTATGATTTCCGAGGGAATCCTGGCCCCCGGTTACGAAAAGGCCGAAGCCGCGAGGATGTAGAGGATGTAGATGTAGGCATTCACAAATCATTCATCAACAAGGAGGTATTACAAATGGCAGTCTCATATCCATTCAGCTCTAAGATCAGCCATTTCGTTCCACCGAAGCAATGGGCCAGCATGAGGGTCGCCCGGGATCTGGAGAAAAAGACCGGGCAGAAGATAATCCATTTCGAGAAAGGTGACTATCAGGGACCGGATTTCTACACGCCGGATCACGTTCTGGAAGCTACCGTGCAGGCGCTCAAGGACGGTTACGTCAGGTACGATCCGGGACCCGGCCTTCCGGAGCTCAGGGAAGCCATAGCTGCCGAGATGACGAGGGAGGGGAGAAAGACAAAACCGGAAGAAGTGATTGTGACCGCCGGCGCCAAGCACGCCCTCACCATGTCGCTGCTCACGTTCCTCGAAGAGGGAGACGAGGTGATATTTCCGAACCCCGGTTATCCGCCCGACGAGGTATGGGCTAAGTACGTGAGGGCGAAAATCAACCATACGCCGCTTACGAAGCCCGACTGGCAGTTCGACATGGAAAAGCTCGAAGCCATGATCACCCCGAAAACAAAGCTCCTTATTATTAACACCCCGCAGAGACCGAACGGACACCTCGTAGAAAACCCGGAAGAGATTGCCGAGCTTTGCTTTAAATTTCCGAATTTGATGGTCATATCGGACGAGATCTTTTCGCACGTGACGTACGACAAGCCGCACAAGACGATATCCGCCGTACCCGGTATGGCCGAGAGGACGATAGTTATCGACACCTTCTCCAAGACATACGCCATGACGGGCTGGAGGATAGGCTGGGCAATCGCTCCGGTGCCGGTGATCGACAAGCTGTCGATATTCCTCCAGGACTCGATCACGAACGTCGCCGCGTTCATACAGAAAGCCGCATACGCCGCGATGGCGGGCCCCCAGGACTGGACTATCGAGAAGAGAGAGCTCCTCAAGAAGAAGAGGGACAGGATGGTCGCCGGGCTCAATTCCATACCCGGCATCCAGTGCGACACCCCGGACGGGGCCTTCTACGCGTTTCCCGATATAACGGGAACGGGATTGACCTCTCAGGAATTCACCGACAGACTCGTCGAGACGGCCGGCGTGGCCGTAGTCGCGGGGACCGCGTTCGGGAGCCAGGGCGAGGGTTATGTGAGGGTCACCTACGCGTGCGCTGACGAGGACATAGACGAAGGCATAAGAAGGATAAAATTAGCCAACCTTAAAAAATAAGCATGTCAGAGAAATACCGGAGACAAGCTTCTATCTTCCGCCCTGTCTACGCTTACGGGCACGGGGAATAGAAGTTTGTCTCCGTCTTTCTTTCAATTCACCGAAATCACAAATTATTATTGCAAATCGTCATCAAATCGATAAAACTACATAGATAATGAAGTCCGCTACGGTAAAGATCGCGAGGAGACTAATCAAGCCGTTTCT
>Ga0187894_10005059_pt1 | contig 13749 bp, 8 predicted proteins | sample GBC1701081metaG_FD_136650 | JGI IMG/M metagenome (GOLD analysis project Ga0187894, IMG submission 136650) | White microbial mat communities from a lava cave in the Kipuka Kanohina Cave System on the Island of Hawaii, USA - GBC170108-1 metaG ...
CGGTGGCGCTGTTGGCCTGCTACCTGCCTGCGCGGCGGGCGACGAAGGTGGATCCGATGATCGCGCTTCGCTGCGAATAGGCGCGCCCCATTCCCTCGAACTGCCTTCTCTTTTCGAGCGCTCGCTTGATGTGAGGATGCGAAGAGAGAGTACGGAAAAGACGGAAATAACGAAACAGTTAAGGTCTTTCCAGTTTCTTTTCCGTCTGTTCCGTTATTTCCGTCTTTTCCGTACTCTCTCTTCCTGCCTTCTCTTATCGCTCACTTAATGCCGCTGCGGCTCCCGGCATCGTACCGCTGCGCCTCGCCACTGAAACCTATTCCCGATAACGTCTACTCTAATCCGAGAACGCAATTGCAATTATGGGAAAAGCCGATCCCAAAATCGAACGCCGCTTTATATCCGGCGGCTCAGCCTCCGCGCCAACTCAAATGATTTGAGCGGCCGCCTTGGCCGCATAAGTGGCACGTGATTTGGTTAGTGAGGCAATAAGAAGGGAACCATTTCACCGGAGGAAGTCATGCAAACGCTACTGCAGGATCTGCGATACGGCGCGCGAATGTTGCTCAAGGCGCCCAACATCACACTTATTGCGGTCATCACGCTGGCGCTCGGCGTTGGGGCGAACACGGCGATCTTCAGTGTGGTCAATGCCGTGTTGTTGCGCCCGCTGCCTTATGACCATCCGGAGCGACTCGTGGCGGTCTACACCGCGTTGCCTTCCCTCGGTTACCCGCGCGTCGGATTGTCTGAGGCGGAGTTCGTCAGGTTGCGCCAGGAGAATCGTAGTTTCACCGAAATTGCCGCTTGGGACTGGGACCGGGCGACGTTGCGAGGCGTGAGCGAGCCGGAACGTGTGGTTGCGCCGCTGGCGACGGCGAATTTCTTCCGCACGCTGGGCGTCAAGATCGCGTTAGGCCGCGATTTCAATGCGGAAGATGAATTGGGTGGCAGGAATACTGTCGCTGTGCTGAGCCACAGTTTCTGGCGCCGCAAATTCTCCGGCGATCCGGCCGTCATCGGCCGGAAGCTGACGATAGACGGCGTTAGTTCCACGGTGATCGGCGTGTTGCCCGCCTGGTTCAAAGCGCCGATGGAGTTGCAGGCTGACACTCGCGCCGATATGTGGCTCCCGTTTGACCTGCGTCCGTCCAATCCGCGGCGCGGCAGCCAATTTATGAGCGTGATCGGACGTCTGCGTCCGGGTGTGACATTGGCCGAAGCGCAGGCCGAACACCATGCGAACACGCGGCGCGAGGCGAACGCATATCCGCAATGGTACCCGCCGGACATATTCGGGTTTCTCTTGCCGCTTGAACGATCCGTTGTCGGCGACGCGCGGTTGGCGTTGCTGATTCTATTGGCCGCGGTGGCGGTGGTCTTGCTGATCGCGTGCGTGAACGTGGCGAATCTGCTGTTGATCAGAGGCGAGGATCGGCGGAAAGAGATCGCCGTGCGCGCCGCGCTGGGCGCGAGCCGTGGGCGAATCGTCCGGCAATTACTGATCGAAAGTTTGCTTCTCGCCGCGCTGGGCGGAAGTCTCGGTCTATTGCTTGCGGTTTGGGGAGTGGATGCGTTGCTGGCGATCAGTCCGGAAAATATTCCACGGCTGGCTGAAACCTCGCTCGACCTGCGGGTGACGGGCTTTGCGCTGCTGATTTCATTGCTGACGGCGGTCATCTTCGGCCTGGCCCCGGCGCTCCGCGCGGTGAAGTTCGATCTTCACACGACGCTGAAAGAAGGCGGGCGCGCCGCGGGGCAGAGCGGCCGCAGCCGGTTGCGACAATCGCTGGTCGCGCTGGAAATGGCGATGGCGGTCACGCTTCTGGTCGCCGCGGGGTTGCTGATCCGCTCGGCGAGGAACCTGCAGCGCGTCGAACTGGGATTCAGATCCGATCACCTGTTGACGATGCGCCTGACGCCGCCGGGCGGCTACGGCGACAATCAGCGGATCACCGGCCTTTATGAAAGATTGATCTCTCGCGTCAACGCGCTGCCCGGCGTCGAGTCCGCGGCCGTCACCCACCCGTTGCCCATCAACGGCGGCGGCCAGGACACGATCATCGAAATCGAAGGCCGCCCTTTCGATATGAATCGTCTGACGCATATGAGCGCCGATTTCCGCACCGTCAGCGTCGATTATTTTCAGACGATGGGCATGCGGCTGGCGCAAGGGCGGTGGTTCGCCGACGCGGATCAGGAAGGCGCGCCGCCGGTGGCTGTGGTCAACGAAACCTTCGCGCGCAATCACTGGCCGGGCGAAGACCCCGTCGGTAAACGCTTTCGTTATTTGAACGCCCCGCCGGATCGAGCGACGACGCGATACCTGACGATTATCGGGGTCGTCGCCGACGCAAAAAATCGCGCGCTCGCCGACGCCGCGTGGCCGGAAGCCTTCATACCGCTGGCGCAGCACGCGGCTACGTATGTAGGCGGCGGCGACGGATTGCAACAGGCTTTCAATCTGGTTGTGCGCACGGTGACCGATCCATCCAGCCTGGCGGCCGCGGCGCAGCGTGAGGCGCGCGACGTCGAGCGCGGTTTCATCATTTCGCAGATCAGACCGATGGACGAGATACTGGCCGCCGCCGTCGTGCGGCCACGCTTCAATATGATCCTGTTCGGCGGTTTCGCGCTGCTGGCCTTGGGGCTGGCCGCGGTCGGCGTTTACGGCGTGATCTCTTACTCCGTCGCACAGCGCACACACGAAATCGGCGTTCGGATGGCTTTGGGCGCCCGAGGCGGCGATGTGCTGAAGCTGCTGCTCAAGCAGGGAATGAGATTGACGCTGATCGGCGTTGCGATCGGCCTGGTCGTTTCCTTTGCGTTGACGCGGCTGATGAAGACCTTGCTGTACGGCGTGAGCGCGGCCGATCCGGTGACGTTCACAGTGATTGCGTTATTGCTCACATCTGTCGCGTTGCTCGCCTGCTGGATTCCGGCGCGGCGGGCGATGAAGGTGGACCCGTTGATCGCGCTTCGGTCCGAATAGCCAAAAGATTTGAAACCCGGCCGCGGCGAATGTCACTCACTTTCGCCCCGAATAACTCGAAACCGGTTTATAGATTTCAAGAGAAAGAAGTTTGTAGTTCCGCCGAGGCGGTTGGCGTGACTAAATAAAGACCGCCTGAAGGCGGAACTACAAACGAAGCCAATATGGAGGAAACGTCATGAAGCAAATCGCATTTCTCATCTTGTTCTCCCTTAGTGGCGCCGGGCTGATGTTAGCCTGGTTTGCAAACCACGGCGGCATGGCGGTACGAGCCTCTGCGCAGGGAGACATTCAGAAAACTTTTTCTGTTCGACCCGGAGGCATGTTAATGATGGATGTGGACCTGGGGTCCATTGAAGTGAGGACCACCGGCGGCTCCCAGATTGTAGTGGACGTTTTCAGGAGCGTCGAAAGGGCAAGCGATTCCGGGGCCGAGGAACTCCTGCGTCAACACGAGGTCGATTTCGAACAACAGGGAAACAACCTCACCATCCGCTCAAAAAACTATCGAAAAGAAATTTTCCGGCGATGGAATCGTTCCGGTCTCCGGGTCCGATACGTGGTTTCCGTCCCGAACGAATTCAACGTCGATCTGAAAACATCCGGCGGAGGTATCCGGGTGGATGATCTACGCGGCTCCGTGCAAGTGAAAACATCAGGCGGCGGTTTGCAGTTCGGGAAGATCGAAGGACCGATCACGGGGCACACCTCGGGTGGAGGCATCAGCCTGGCCGGTTGCAACGGAAAGGTAGAGGTCAGGACGTCTGGAGGAGGCATTGACATCGGCTCGGGCGCCGGCGACTTGGTCGCCGAAACCTCGGGCGGCGGGATAAAAATCGACGACTTCGTCGGCAACGTATTTGTCAGGACCAGCGGCGGCTCGATCCGGGCAAACCGCATCGAGGGCGCCATTGACGCTTCAACCTCAGGGGGACCGATCGTCGCCGCGTTGAGAGCGCAGCCGCGGAAAGATTGCCGCCTGCACACCTCGGGAGGAGGAATCACGGTGGACCTGGAAGAATCCCTCTCCTTGAACATCGTCGCCGATGCGAGTGGCGGCAGCGTGTCCACCGAGTTGCCATTGACTGTTCAGGGAGAACTTCGAAAAGACACCCTCCGAGGGACACTCAACGGAGGAGGGCAGGCGCTGGTTCTTCAAGCCAGCGGCGGAAGCATTCAATTGCGCAAACTCAGAAGCCAGTAGCGATCCTGCTCTCATTTTCCTTGGCGCGAACAGTCGGAACTCCAGGAGGACTTATGATCACTATTTGGCAAGACCTGCGCTACGGCGCGCGAATGTTGCGGAAGAAACCGGGCTTCACGTTGATTGCCGTGATCACGCTGGCGTTGGGCATCGGCGCGAACACGGCGATCTTCAGCGTGGTCAACGCCGTGTTGTTGCGTCCGCTCCCCTTTCCTGAATCGGAACAGTTGGCGCGGCTGTTGACAGTGGACATGTCGCGCGGCGCGAGAGACATAAGCGCCTCGATGCCCGATTACCGCGAATGGCGGAAGCGCAATCAGAGCTTCGCCTGGCTCGCGGCCTACGCCACAACCGATTACAACATCTCCGGCGATGAAGAGCCGGAGCGGGTGGTCGGCGCAAGGGTGGATACGGATTTCTTCCCGCTGCTCGGCGTCAATACGGCGCAGGGGCGCGGGTTTGTGAGCGAGGAAGGCGTTTACGGCAAGCACCGTGTGGTGGTGTTGAGCGATGGGCTGTGGAGACGGCGCTTCGGCGACGGGGGGCGATTGAACGGGCAGACGATCCGGCTCAACGGCGAATCCTTCGCGGTCGTCGGCGTAATGCCGCGCGGCTTCCGGTATCCGTCGAACGGTGTCGCGCTGTGGACGCCGCTGGCGCTGGCCGACAACGACTCGCTCAATACGCGCGGCAATTACTGGCTGAGCGTCATTGCCCGTCTCAAACCGGGCGTTACTCCCGCGCGGGCGCAGAATGATCTGGTCAACATCAACCGCCAATTGGAACTGGAGAAGATCACGTCCGGCCTCAGCGGCCGTGTCGAAACGCTTGCTGAAGCGACCGTCGGCGATGTTCGCCGCACGCTGTTGGTGTTGTTGGGCGCGGTAGGCTGCGTGTGATTGGCGCGCCAGCTATTGACCGAGAGTTTGCTGATCGGCCTGTTGGGAGCCGTCGCCGGGTTGGCGCTGGCCTGGTGGGGCGTGGACGCGCTGGTCAGGCTCGAACCTGATCTGCCGCGCTTCGACACGGTGCAAGTGGATGGGCGCGCGCTGGGCTTCACGCTGGGGCTGGCGTTGGGCGCCAGTTTGCTCTTCGGTTTGGTCCCGGCGCTGCGTTCATCCGGCGCCGATCTCAGCGCGGCGATCAAGGGCGGCGGTAGAGGCGGTACACGCAACCACCGTCTACTAGGCGGATTGGTGGTGGCCGAGATCGCCATCGCGCTGGTCCTGCTGGCCGGCGCGGGGTTGATGATCAACAGCCTGCTCCGCTTGCAACGCGTCGATCCGGGGTACGAGACCGAAAACATCCTGACAATGCAGCTTGCGTTGCCCAGAGCCAAGTATCCTGACAGCCAGCGCGAACAGGCCGCCGGTTTTTACCGGAGCCTGGTCGAGCGCGTGAAAGCTCTGCCCGGCGTGCGGAATGCGGGTGTGACCACGGCGCTTCCGCTCGCCGGCGGCGGCTGGGGCAAGCTCTTCACGCGCGAAGACCGGCCGCCGAAATCGTCGAAGGAGATACCTGTTACGCAATATCGCCAGGTCAACGCGGATTACTTCGACACGCTGGGCATGCGGCTCGTGAACGGGCGCTACTTGAGCGAACGTGACGCGCCCGACGGGCTTCCCGTCGCCGTCATCAACGAGACGGCGGCCAATCGCTTCTGGCCCGGCGAGAATCCCATCGGCAAAGTCTTCAAGCTCGGCCCGCCCGAAGAGATGGTCCCGGCTGGAATTTTGCCCCCCGGCTACCGCTTCATTCGCTGGACGGTCGTTGGCGTGCTGAAAGATGTCAAACACCAGGGGCTGAGCCAGCCCAGCGTTACGTAAGCTTTCTTCACCGCCGAGGCGCAGAGAACGCTGAGGCAACGCAGAGACAAGAGCGGAAGAGCAGAAGAGCGGAAGAGCGGAAGAGGAGAGAGAAACATCTTCCTCTCTCTGCGTTGCCTCAGCGTTCTCTGCGCCTCGGCGGTGAACTCAGCATTACATTTTTTATCTGTTCGTGATATCCGGCGAGCCCCGGCCTTCAAGGTGTTTCTTCGATAAGCTTTCGCTCGAGCTCTCTCAACAGTCTGAAATGTGTTGGGCCTGTACAGCCAGACCGAGTGCTGATGGAACGGCGCGCAGTATAATCCCGCTTCGCGGCATCCTCAATCAGATTTTCGCCACCGCCCTCTTGCTTTTATCTCTACTGCCTCATTGACACAGCCGCCGCTGGTCTGGTTTGCCGAACTACTTTCATCGCCTCTTCAATTTTGGGAAAGGCCGATCCCAAAAGCGGACAGATCACTGCCCATCTTGATCGGCGCCTTCAGCTTAAGTCACATCATTCAAGAGCTTAGGCGATTGGCCGAAAGTGGCACGCCGCTTGGTTATCTGATAAAGATGGTCACGAAGAATCGTCGCGCCCAGTTGTTGTCGACAACGCCGCGCGGCCTGCCTGGCAATTCTTGATACTCTCCTGAAACAGGAACGGAGAAGGCTTAATGAACGCACTTTGGCAAGACCTGCGCTTCGGCGCACGAATGCTTGTGAAGGCGCCCAACATCACTCTGATTGCGGTCATCACGTTGGCGTTGGGGATCGGCGCGAACACGGCGATCTTCAGCGTGGCGGATAAACTGTTGCTGCGCCCGTTGCCGGTGAAAGACCCGGGCCAACTCGCGCTGGTTTCGGGCGAGACCGTCAATCCGAAGTTCCCGAACACCATCTATTCCTATCCGAACTACGTGGATTACCGCGATCAAAACGAGGTCTTCAGCGGCTTGTTCGCGTTCACCCAGGCCGACGTCAAGATCGGCGCGGGCGAGCAGTCGGACAAGATCGGCGTCGAGTTGGTTTCGGGCAATTACTTTGACGCGCTTGGCGTGGGGGCCGCGCAAGGCCGCGTCATTCGGGATGAGGACAATCGCGCGGAAGACGCGCATCCCGTCGCCGTCATCAGCCATGGTTGCTGGCAGCGCCGATTCGGCGGGCGGCCCGGCGTGGTCGGTCAGACGTTGCCGCTCAATGGCGCGAGTTACACCATCATCGGTGTCGCGCCGTCCGGGTTCACGGGGATCAGGCTGGAAACTCCCGCCGAAGCGTGGGCGCCGTTGATGATGAGACGGCAATTGCTGTCGGCGACGACTTCGATCTTCGGGCGTAACGCGGCCTGGTTGAGATTGATGGGCCGGCTCAAACCCGGCGTCACAATGGCGCAAGCCCAAGTCAGTTTCGATCTGACGGCGCGGCGCGTCTGGGAAGCCAACACGAGTCCGAGCGAGCGCAAACTGCCCTTCAACGAAAAGCGCATCCTGCTTGAACCAGGCGGGCAGGGAATGTCGTCCCTGCGGCGCAGTATGGGCGAAACGCTGAAGTTGTTGTTGGCGGTTGTCGGGCTGCTGTTGGCGCTGGCGTGCGCGAACGTGACCAACCTGTCGCTGTCGCGGGCGGCGGGGCGGCGCAAAGAGATCGCGGTGCGGCTGGCGCTCGGCGCGAGCCGCTTCAGGATCATCCGGCAATTGCTGACCGAAAGTTTGTTGCTGGCCTGTCTTGGCGCGGGCGCGGGTTTGATACTCGCGCCGTGGTTGTATGAACTGCTGCTCGCGTTTGAACCGAGTTTCGTGATTGAACGCTCGACGTTGCAAGGCAGTCTGGACGCGCGCGTGCTCGGGTTCACGGCGCTGACCGCCGTCTTGTCGGGCGCTCTCTCCGGCCTGGTTCCGGCCTGGCAGAGTTCGCGCGCCGGCTTGATTCCGGCGTTGAAGGACGCTGAAGCCAGCGCGGCGCGGGGCGAGCGCGCCTGGAATGCGCGCAATACGCTGGTCGTGGCGCAAGTTGCGCTGGCGCTGGTGATGCTGGTCGGCGCGGGGTTGCTGGTCAGGAGCCTGCAACGTCTGTTCGCGGTCGATCTCGGATTTCGCGCCGGGAATCTGTTGATCGTCCCGCTCGATTTGCCGCGCGCGGCTTACGCGGCGGCCAAGGATGAAGCGGGCAGGCGCGCCGTGGACGAAAGCAACAATCAGTATTTCGCCCAGCTCGCCGAACGGGTGAAGGCGATGCCCGGCGTCGAATCGGCCACCACCGCCGCAATCACGCCCTTCGCCAGCGTCATCTCCAAAAACGGGGTTGTGATCGAAGGCTGGCAGCCTAAACCGGGCGAGAACATCGCGATTGATTCCAACAGGGTCGGGCCGGGCTATCACGAGGCGCTGGGGATTGCGCTCGCGCTGGGGCGCGGCTTCACCGAACACGACAACGCCAACGCGCCCCGCGTCGTCATCATCAACGAAGCGATGGCGCGCGCCTATTTCCCGAACCAGAACCCGCTGGGCAAGCGGTTCAGCCTTGGACCGGGCCGGCCGTGGCTCGAAATAATCGGCGTGACGCGCGACCACCGCTTGCACCGCCTGACCGAAACCGCGTTCCCGCATTTCGACCTGCCAGCGTTGCAACATCCATACGGCTCGTTCGCCCGTCTCGTCGTGCGCGTCAATCGCGACCCGCTGGCCGTGTTACCCGCGGTGCGCAAGGAAGCGTTGGCGCTGAATGCGCAAGTGGAGATAGACGCGCCGACGACGCTCTTCGATGAGATAAAGAGTTCTGTTGCGGCGGCGCGGATGGCCTCGTCATTGACGAGCCTGTTCGGATTGACGGCGCTGCTGCTCGCCGGCGTTGGCCTGTACGGCGTGATGTCATATGCGGTCAGCCGCCGCACGCGCGAGATCGGCATCCGATTGGCGTTGGGCGCAGGGCGTGGCGATGTATTGCGGCTGATGCTCAAACGAGGATTGCTGCTGACCGGCCTCGGCCTCGCGCTGGGCTTACTGGCGGCGGCGTTGCTTACACGCTTGATCCGGACTTTGTTATACGGCGTCGGCGCGACCGATCCGCTGACGTTTGTCGCGGTCGCCTTGTTGTTGGCGTGTGTGGCGCTATTGGCCTGCTGGATTCCGGCGCGACGGGCGACGAAAGTGGATCCGATGATCGCGCTTAGGTGCGAATAGCTGGCGGAAACTAAATCGGAGCAGGCAAGATTGGGACATCCGATCAACATCATTCTCCATATTCAATTCCTCCTTCTCCATTCCTGGGCAAGAGAAAAGCTACTCTCTTCTTGCCCAGGAATGGAGAAGGAGGATGGGAAGCTCTCTGGCGGCGCTCTTCTACTGACATCTGACATCTAACATCTGGCATCTGGCATCTTTTCTTGGAGGAATAATGCAAATACTACTGCAAGACCTGCGCTACGGCGCGCGGATATTGTTGAAGAACCCCGGCTTTACATTGATTGCCGTGCTGACGCTGGCGCTCGGCATCGGCGCGAATACCGCGATTTTTTCTCTAACCGATCAGATTCTACTTCGGCTGCTTCCCGTGGAAAGGCCGGAAGAATTGGTCGTGTTGCGTTCGCCCGGGCCGAAGACGGGGAGAGTGTCGAGTGACGGGGATAACGCCGCTTCATTCTCTTACCCGATGTACAAGGCCCTGCGAGACCGCAACAACGCCTTTTCGGGCTTGCTGGCCCGGTTCGCGGTCTCGTTGAGCGTCGCGGGTAATGGGCAGACCGAGCGCGCGGACGGTGAGTTGGTCTCCGGCAACTATTTTGAAGTTCTCGGTGTGCGCGCGGCCTTGGGGCGCGTCTTCAATCAAGAAGATGATCGCGCCCCCGGCGCGCATCCGGTCGTCGTTTTGAGCCACGCTTATTGGGCTCGCCGCTTTGGCGCCGAGCCGGGGATTTTAAACAAGACGCTGACGGTGAATGGAGTGTCGATGACGGTGATCGGCGTGTCTCGCGCCGGCTTCCACGGGGTTCAAGTCGGGCAGACGCCCGATGTTTTCATCCCGATGATGATGAAGGCGCAGATGACTCCGAACTGGAACGGGCTTGACGATCATAAAGACTATTGGCTGGCGATTATGGGCCGGCTCAAGCCGGGCATGTCGAGCGCGCAGACCGAAGAGGCTGTCCGTCCGGCCTATCGCTCGATTCTCGAAGAAGCGCTTCCGCTGATGACCGGGTGGAGCGCCGAGACGCGGCAACGGTTCCTCGACAAGCGAATACTGTTGGATGACGGCTCGAAAGGACGGCAGATTCTCCAACGCGATATCAAAGAACCGCTGCTGGTCCTCGTGGGAATGGTTGGACTGGTGTTGCTGATCGCCTGCGCGAATGTGGCGAACCTGCTGCTGGCGCGTGGCGCGGCGCGGCAGCGCGAAATCGCCGTGCGCATGGCGTTGGGCGCCGGGCGCTGGCGGCTGATGCGGCAGTTTCTGGTTGAAAGCCTCTTGCTGTCCCTGTTGGGCGGAGTGGTTGGGTTGATGGTAGCCGCCTGGACTATCAACGGATTGGTCGCGGCGATCCCGCCCAGCATTGGTCTGCTCGGCCTTTCGGCGGAGCTTAACCCGCGCTTGCTGGGGTTCAATCTCGGGCTTTCGGTTCTCACCGGCCTCCTGTTCGGAGTAGCGCCCGCGGCGCGGGCGACGCGTCTGAACCTCGAAACCACTTTGAGAGAACAAGGATCGAGTGTTTCCGGCGGCCTGTCGCATGTGCGCTTCCGCAAAACGCTGGTGGTTTCACAGATCGTTCTGACCACTGTGCTGTTGGTCGGGTCAGGGTTGTTCGCCCGCAGCCTCAACAATCTGCGGCGGCTCGATCTGGGAGTGCGCACCGACCACGTGATCGCGTTTTCCATTGCGCCGGAATTGAACGGCTACTCCCCGCAGCGGACCACCGCGTTCTTTGACGAGCTTCGCCAAGCGTTGGCGGCGCTGCCCGGAGCGCGGTCTGTCAGCGCCGCGGAAATCCCGATCCTCACCGACAGCACCTCAAGCTCGAACGTGACGGTTGAAGGATATCAGGCGCGGGAAGACGAAAACATGGATGTTTCCCACAACCGGATTGGCCCCGATTACTTCGCCACGATGAGCATCCCGCTTCTCAGCGGCCGGGAATTCGCCCTTTCCGACACGGCCGGCAGCCCGAAGGTCGCCATTATCAACGAGACTATGGCGCGCCGCTTCTTCGCCAATCGAAACCCGATAGGCAGCCGTTTCGCCTTCGGCGGCGGCGACAGGGTCCGCCCGGATATCGAGATTGTCGGCGTGGTGAAGGAAAGCAAACACGCCACCGTGCGCGAGCAGTCGCGGCCATTCGTTTACATCCCTTACGCTCAGGCGACAGGTCTTGGGAGAATCACGTTTTACGTGCGCACGGAGCAAGATGTCGCCGCCATTGCGCCGTCGTTGCGGCGCGAAGTTCAGCGGCGCGACGCCAACCTGCCGATCTACGAACTAAAGACGCTCCGTCAGCAAGCGGACGAATCGCTGTTTGCCGACAGGTTCATGACGTTTCTTTCGATCTGTTTCGGATTGCTGGCGGCGACGCTGGCGGCGATCGGGTTGTATGGAGTGATGGCCTACACCGTCACGCGCCGCATCCGTGAAATCGGCATCCGCATCGCGCTCGGCGCCACCCGGGGCCGCGTGGCCTGGTTGATCTTGCGGGAAGTGGGGCTGCTCACTCTGGTGGGACTGCTCGTTGGAGCGCCGCTCGCCTTTGCCCTTGGCCGGGCCGCGGAATCGCTGTTGTTCGGGGTCAAGGCCAGTGATCCGCTGGTATTCGCCGCGGCGGGCTTGCTCCTGGGCGGTGTGGCGCTGCTGGGGGGCTATCTTCCGGCGCGACGGGCGGCGAAGGTGGATCCGATGATCGCGCTGAGATGCGAGTAGTTATTTTTCAGGCGAGAGATGCGCCGGTGGGTGTTCGTCAAAAGCAAGCAGAATGCGGCGTAAATTGACGACTTCTTCGCGGTTTAGCTGCAACGCGACAACGGTGGCGCGTCCGGTCGGTGTGAGGCCGAAGATTTCCAGGTAATCGGCGCTCCAGGTGAAATGCTCTGACCAGAGATGACGGCGCGGATGAAATAACGGCGCGAGTTTTCCGGTAAGCGGATCGCGCGCCTTGATCTTCGTATATTTGTGATCGTTACAGCCCTGGCAGGAGAGCGCCAGATTACCGGCCACCGTCCCGCCACCGCGCTTTTTTGGCACAATGTGTTCGAGGGCGAAGGAATGAGACGAATAGCGCATCTGGCTCAGACAGTATTCGCAGCAACCGTGCGCGCGAGCGATGACCAAACGGCGCAATGCGGCTCGGCTAAGAGGTTTGGTCATACGCTGGTTCGGGTGGATTGAGACCCAATTGCTGCAACAGGTCGGGTAGGGACAGATCACGCAATTGCGCGAGTTCAGCCAGGTGTTGCAACCGTTCTACGTCGAGATGTTCTATCTGTTTCGATAACGACAACAGTTCCTGCTGCTCCAGGCGTGTGAGCTTGTGACGACGGCGTCTTTTGCGCAAAGCGTTGTACCGCTGTTGTAGCTGCGCGGGAACACCCTGATTGATGCGGCGCAACAACTCTGACTCCGGCTGCGAGAGTCGTGGAACCTTTGTCTTACGCCGCAGAGCCTGGAGCCTGGCGACCAGCTGATCCAGCTCAAGCGGTGGCAACTGTAGCGCAGCATTCAATAACTGTTCAGCTTCAACCTGAATAGTCGGCATTTCGCTTACTCCTATTGGAAGATGCGCCAATGATAACCTGCGCGATGCGGCATTGGCTAATGAAATGAGGTAAACCATGCAAACACTCCGGCAAGACCTGCGCTACGGCGCGCGGATGCTCATCAAACACAAAGGCCTCACGGTCATTGCGATCTTGTCGCTGGCCTTGGGGATTGGCGCGAACACGGCGATTTTCAGTCTGGTGGACGCGGCGCTGCTGAAAAGCCTGCCTGTCAAGGAGCCGGAACGGTTGGTGCAATTCAAGTGGCAGGCCGGGAGCAGCTTCAGGACTTTCAGGTACGATGGCTCCGCGCGGACGGACGAAGCGACCGGCTTGCGCATCAATACGTCGTTTCTGCAACAGACCTTCGAACAATTTCGCCAACAACAGAGCGCGCTCGGCGAACTATTCGCTTTTGCCGAGTTGGAGCAAGTGAACGCCAATGTGGCCAATGGGACCGGACAGGCGGAGGTCGCCGGCGGAATGGTTGTTTCCGGCGGGTATTTCACCGGGTTGGGCGTGCGACCGTTGTTAGGTCGTGTGCTCACGACAGAGGATGATCGGTCCGCCGCGCCCGCCGTCGCTGTTATCAGCCATCGTTATTGGGAGCGCAAATTCGGCGCTGATCCGGCGGTCATCGGCAAACAGATCAACCTGAATAACGTGGCCTTCACGATCGTCGGCGTCACGCCGCCGGAATTTTCCGGCGTGATGGGACGTGGGAATGCGCCTGATTTGACCATCCCGTTGATGATGGAGCCGTTGGTCAGGGGAAACAATTCGAGCCTGAATCAGCAGGCGCTCTGGTGGTTGCTGCTGATGGGGCGATTGAAGCCAGGCGCGACGCCCGAACAAGCGCACGCCGAGCTTGCCCCCGTCTTTCAACGAACCCTGCTCGAAAACCTCCGCAGCCTGCCAAATCAAACTCAGGCCGCGCCGATAGCGCCGCAGGATTATCCACGCCTGGCCGTTGCGCCCGGCCGGCGCGGCGACACGGACTGGGGCTGGTATCAA
>Ga0187894_10005060_pt1 | contig 13748 bp, 9 predicted proteins | sample GBC1701081metaG_FD_136650 | JGI IMG/M metagenome (GOLD analysis project Ga0187894, IMG submission 136650) | White microbial mat communities from a lava cave in the Kipuka Kanohina Cave System on the Island of Hawaii, USA - GBC170108-1 metaG ...
CTTTAATTTATTCGCGATGCGAAAAGGCGCGTTGCTCGTCGGAGCGGGCGAAGACACACAGTCGCTCAAAGACGACATCAAGCAAATGCCGCGTCTCGTCGGCGAATTCATCGTCGCACTGCCTGTGTATATTTCACGTTTTATCGAGAGCGGCAAATTCCTAAATGCACTCGCGGCGTTTTTTACGTTTGGCTTTACGGTTGGCTCGATTCTCGGCATATTTCGCGGCGCGAGGTGGGAATGGGCGTGGAAAGGCGCGCTCGGCGCGTGGGCAGTTCTGCTCTTCGCGCTCGTGCTGACGTTTGTCGGCAGACGCGTAATGGGGCACGACAAACTTACAAAAGAAGCGTGATCCGCACATGCTCGAACTCGTTTTCGCAAATCTCAAAGTCCGCCCGTTCCGCACGTTGATCAGCGTGATCGGCGTCGCACTCGGCGTCGTTCTGATCGTGCTTTTCACGGGCCTCGCTCGGGGAATGACGAACGATATTGCTAAACGCGCCGCCAATTGGAAAGCCGAGATCATCTTCACGCGGCCCGGCGGCATGGAAGCCACGAGTTCGAATACGAGCGTCAACGTTGCTTACGCAAACAAACTTCTCGAGATCGATGGCGTGCAAGCGACTGTTCCCGTGATTCGATATTTTTCGCCTGACGCGAGCGGAACGTGGGGCATAAAAATGCTCGACGGCGTCGATTGGCAGCCGTTTTCCGAGATGAACGACATCTCGCTTGTCGAAGGCCGTGCTCCGAATGCAAACGACGAGATCATCATCGATCAACAGCAAGTTAAAGAGAGCAATCTGAAAGTCGGCGACACATACGAGTTGTTCGGTGGCAAAAAATATAATGTCACCGGCATCTTCAGTCCTCCGTCGGGAGCGCGAATAAAAATGTCGTTGCCCGCGATGCAGGAAGCTCTGCAAACCGACAAATGCTCTTACATTCTCGTCAAAGTTAAAAACGGCGCCGACGCCGATGCGGTCGCCGCGACGATAAACGAAAAGCTGCCCGGCAACAAAATTACAATGACGCGTGACATGGTCATCGATGCACAGGAACGCATTCCCGGCCTCAACACTTTTCTTCGCGTGCTCGTCGGCCTTGGTGCATTTGTCTCGACGATCTTTGTTCTGCTGTCGATGTACACGACGATCACAGAACGCCGTAAAGAAATTGGTATTCTCAAATCGCTCGGCGCTTCGACGCGCTATATCATCAGCACGATCGAGGGCGAAGCGTTTCTGATCGGCGTGCTCGGCTCTCTAGCAGGTTTTCTCACAGCCTTTGCAGCGTCGAACCTTATCTCGCGTCAATTCTCTCTCGCCTTCGAATTCAGCACCGGCTGGATGCTCACCGCCATCGCGATCGCCATCGGCGGCAGCCTCATCGGCGCTCTCTATCCCGCCTGGCGAGCCGCTGCAATCGACCCCGTCGAGGTCATGGTCAACGAATAAGTTGTAATTGAGTTTAAGCTGCTAACTGGTGTCGTCGCGGTTCAGGTATTTTGTCGCCAAATTCCCGGGCGTTTTCGAGCCACAAATCTATCGCATCGCTTATGTTAAGTGCCGCCTCTGCGCGAGTTTTCCCATGAGCCATGCAGCCAGCGAGGTCGGGCACTTCGGCAACAAATATTTTGTCGTCATTGTCCCAATAGATCACAATCTCGTACTTTGGAACTTTGCCATTCTTCATAAACTATACTTTTTCAGAATTTCGACGGTCTTCTTTGCGGCTTGGCGGGAAATCTTCTCCCGCAAAGACGCAAAGAACGCAAAGGTGCGGCAAAAGATTATCACAAAAATACTTTGCCTTTTCTCTCCGCCTGAATTATCCTTGATTATATTGTTTCACAGATGAAACGCCCGAATTCGATATGGGATCGCCATGCGACAACGCCGTTGCTTTGATCGACTGCAACAATTTTTTTGCCTCGTGCGAACGCGCGGTCAATCCTGAGCTGTGCTTGCGCCCGGTCGCGATCCTCTCAAACAACGACGGCTGCATTATTTCGCGCAGTGATGAAGTGAAAGCTCTCGGCGTCGAGATGGCGCAACCGCTCTTTCAGGTGCGCGAGCTGCTCGAAAAACACAACACCGCAATTCTCTCGTGCAATCACGCGCTGTATCGCGATTTTGCAAACCAGATACACGAACTCCTGATCACCGATCTCGGCAAAAACGTCGTCGAACTTTACTCGATAGACGAGGCGTTTGCGGATGTCGGGCCGCCGGACAAGCTGCAGCTTTTAGGCGAGCATGTAAAAGATCTCATTCTGAAGAAAACAAAAATTCCGGTGTCCGTCGGGCTGGCCGAGACAAAAACTCTCTCAAAGCTTGCCAATCGGATCGCAAAAAAATCGCGCAAGACGCGCGGCGTGCTCGATCTTTATCATTCGAAATACGCCGATCTTGCGCTTCAGCGAACTGAGATCGGCAACGTTTGGGGCGTCGGCCGCCGCTCGGTCGCAAAGCTCAAAGATCGCGGCATACACACGGCGTTTGACTTAAAAAATGCCGATCCCGAAAAAGTGCGAAAACAGATGGGCGTATTCGGCGCCCGCACCGTTCTCGAGCTGAACGGCATAAAATGTCTGCCGCTCGAAGTAACGGAGCGAGATAACAAATCGATCGCGCACACGCGCACGTTCGGCCACACGATGAGCAATTTCTGCGACATAAAGAATGCGATCTTTTTTTTCACGACGCGTGCGCTCGAAAAGATGCGTTGGAACAATCTCGCCGCCAAAAGCGTCACCGTCTTTTTGCAGACCGACCGCTTTCGCCCCGAGCCGCGATATTACGCAACGGCGCATGCTTACAATTCGATCTACCACTCGGACGTGACGAGCGAGATCTACCAGTGGGTCGCTCTGTGTCTCGAAAAAACTTTTCTCGCCGGAATGCAATACAAACGTGCGGGCATCGTGCTCGGCGATCTTGCTCCGCTCGCGGTGATCACGCCGCGGCTCTTCAAACAGCACGATTACGACCGCCGTCATCGCCTCGTCAAATCGATGGACGAGCTTAATTTGCGCTACGGTCGCGACGTCGTGCGCTTCGCCGCTCTCAACGAACACGGCGGCTGGCAAAGCAACAGCACGCACACGCAGAATGACGCAAATCACTCGATCGATCGTGTCCAACTCGGGCTTGGAACGACGTTCAGCAAGTCGATCCGATTTTTGTAATGTAGCGATGAACTAGTCTAACGAAACTGATTCAACGCAAAAGGTGATGAACTAAGCTGCGAAGCAGCGACATAACTTTAGCCCCATGTGGAGTCCCGATTTCATCGGGACGAAACGTGGGGTAACGCCGCAAAAAATGATCTAAGAGGTTGTCTGAAAAGTCCGCCTTGCGGACGAAAGAGTCAAGCTACATGCGTGAGCATGTAGTTAACACGCAAAAAGCCAAAAGCCCGTTTGCGGGCGGCAGACTTTGCGAAATTGCGATGAACACCGGCTTCAACTCTTCTCTGCCGCCCGCAAACGGGCTCAATTTCGGACTCGATACTGACTCCATGCTCACGCATGGAGCTTAATTCTGATGCCCGCAAACGGGCAATTCCGACTTTTCAGACAATCCTTGACAGAGGAAACCCTATCGTCTCCCAAAGATCGTCAACGCAATTCCACCGAGGATTAACAATGAGGCAATTGCGAGACGCAAACTCGCAACTTCCCCCAACAAAACCACACCTCCGAGTGCCGTCAGCAGCGGCACAGGAAGTTGCAAAACCGCGGCGCGGATCGACGTGTGATGCGGCAACGCCGCGTACCAGAACGTATAACCAATGCCGGACGTGACCGCGCCGGAAATAACCGCGAGCAAGATTCCGTAATTCGATAAGTGAAGATTTGGCAGGAAAATTAATGCTACACCTAAGATCATCGGCACCGAGCGAATAAAATTACCGGTCGTGTCCGCGATCGCGTTGCTGCTCTTGCGGCCGCGCAAAGTGTAAATTCCCCACGCTGCACCCGCCGCCGCCATTAGCAATGAGCTTGTAAGTGGCGGCGATTGCAAACCCGGAAGCACGAGATAAACAAGTCCGCCGACGGCGACAGCGAGGCCGAGCCATTCGAGCACAGACGGCCTTTCGCCTCTGAATATCGCGACCGCGATCATCGTCAACTGCACCGAGCCGAACAAGATCAACGCTCCCGTTCCTGCCGTCAACCCCAGATACGCAAACGAAAAACAGATCGCGTATGCAAATAGAAAAAACGCCGACGGCCAACTTCCCGTGTCCGTATCCCGCACGTCTGTAGTGGCGCCGTTTCCCGTGTCCGTAGCCCGCACGTCAGTAAGGGCTCGCCGGCGCCTATTCACAACATAATTTATTGCGATCAACATCAACGCGCCCGACACTAATCTCACGACCGTAAACCCGACCGCATCGGCCTCTTCGCCACGCAACGCGAGCCGGCAGAGTATCGAATTCAGCGCAAAGGCAATCAGCGCAAATGCTGTGTAAACAAAGATTTTCAAGATTGGATTAGTCGCCAACGGCGACAAACATTAAAGCCTAGGGTGCAATGAGCGAAGCGAATGTAACCCTAGGAAAAAATGCAATATGTTTTGCGCTCGCTGAAGGCGAGCAACATCAGCGTTGATAATTCGTCCCCTTCAGGGACGGAATCGCCTTTTGCCTTTTCCTAGGGTTCCGCTCGAAGACTCGCTGCACCCTAGGCTTTATTATTTGTCGCCGTTGGCGACAGAGGAAATCGATCAATTCTCCTCTGTGCTCTCTGTGTCCTCTGTGGCAAGACTTCCCTTTTCCGGGCGCATGTGCGGGAAAAGTATCACGTCGCGGATCGAGTGTTTATTTGTGAGCAGCATAACGAGCCGGTCGATGCCGATACCGATGCCCGCTGCCGGCGGCATGCCGTAACTCAACGCACGAATGTAATCTTCGTCGAGCACCATCGCCTCTTCGTCGCCACGCTCACGCTCCGACATCTGATCGACAAAACGTTCGTACTGCTCCTTCGGATCGTTAAGCTCGCTAAATCCATTCGCGACTTCCATTCCATTGATAAACAGCTCGAACCGCTCCGCGATCTGCGGATTGTTAGGCGAAGCTTTTGAGAGCGGTGAGATCGATTTCGGATAATCGATGATGAAAGTCGGCTGTATTAGGTTTGGCTCAACGAACTCCTCGAAAATTTGAAGTAGCAATTGTGATTCATCGTATTCCGTTAGACGTTCGCCCGACTGCGCACAGTTTTTCGCATATACCCAAATCTTCTCTAGTTCTTTAATGTGTGCTTGAGAATATTCTGTCGGCGAATAGTATCCGCTACTAATCGTTTCAGTTTCGGCGGGCAAGATAAATTCGCGTATGGTTCGCAACCCTATCAAATCATCTAAAAACCCAGAGCTAATGTTTTCATCAATGCAACCATAGCGGGTTAGTAGCCGCTGATAGACCGCACTTTTCATCGATAACCGTTCAAACTTAGAAAAATCAATAACACAATCAATAGTCGGGTCTACATGCCTTTGGCCGACACGAACTCGCAGCCCACCCGTCGCTTTCTGCACAGCGTCCTTCATCATGTGCTCGCAAAAATCCATCATCCCGTTCACATCCATGTAGGCACAGTAGAATTCGAGCATCGTGAACTCGGGATTGTGCTTATGCGAAATGCCTTCGTTGCGAAAGTTGCGGTTGAGTTCGTAAACCTTTTCAAAACCGCCGACGACGAGACGTTTGAGATAAAGCTCGGGCGCGATGCGTGCGTATAGATCGATGTCGAGCGCGTTATGGTGCGTCTTGAACGGACGTGCGGCGGCGCCCGTCGCTTTCGGCGTGAGCATCGGCGTCTCGACCTCGATGTAACCGTTATCTTCGAGGAAGTGACGCATCGATGAAATGACTTTTGCACGCGTCTCAAAAACCTGCCGAGTGGTCATTGCGGATTGTCCCGATGCATCGGGACGGATTGCGGATTCATCATCTTCGACTCGCGACTCGTGACTCTCGACTCTTAGACTCGATCCGATGAGATCGTAATATCTTTGACGCTGACGAATTTCAGCGTCGGCGATGCCGTGCATTTTGTCGGGCATCGGCAGCATCGCCTTTGCGAGAAATTGCAGCCGCTCGACGTGAACGCTGACCTCGCCCGTGTTTGTTAAGAAAAGATAACCTTCGACACCGATAAAGTCGCCGTGATCGATTAGTGTCCAGACTGTCCACGAGTCTTCGGAGTCGAGTGTCGGAACGCGGGCAGCCTGCCTGCGTGTATCCTCACCTTCCGCCACCCGCAGGCTGGCAGCCTGCGTTCCGACAGCGAACTGGCCCTTTTTACAATAAATCTGCAACTTCGAAATGCCGTCGGTCAGGTGAACGAAGTTTCCACGCAGCGGCGTCATCACACGGCCGGCGATGCGAACATTGCCGAGCGCCTTTAGCCGCGCGTTCATCGCATCCTTTACATCCGCAGGCGGACGTTCGCCTTCGCCAAGCTTCGATTTGACATCGGCCATTTCGCGTTCGATTTCTGTGATCGCGGAAAAGTTTTTTAGCGCCGTGATCGTGTCCTCGACGCCGCTGATGTCACTGCGCGCGAATTTATTCGGATACACGTTGCCGACCAACGCCGCGATTGCCTCAAGCGAAACTTTTCTCGCCTCGGTCTGGTCGTTTGGAGTGATGATGTCCTCGAATGAAGGAATGCTCATATAGAACCTCTGATTATAGTTAGCCGCGCGGGCGGCGGCAAACCGGCCATTTGACGCCCGGTCGGGATGTGGCAATATAGTTTCACCGTTAGAGAACGCTGCCGCGACACCTGGTCGCGCGGCGTTCTTCACGGATAGCTGTGCGCGTGAATAATGAACTTAACAACCTAAAGCGTGAGATCGAGCGCAGAAGCCGTGTCATCAGCCTGAGCGGACTGACATCGATCGCGGCGAAATCCTACGTCCTCTCGCGTCTCGCGGCCGAAACCGGAAAGCGATTCGTCATCATCACCGACACAAATAGCGATCTCGATGTCTGGACCGACGATTTGAAATTTTGGATTTCAAATTTCGGATTGAAGAACCCAGTCGCTATCGCTCCCGGTTCTGACAAATCCGCAATCCGCAATCCGCGATCCGCAATCATCACCCTACCTTCATTCGAGACCAATCCGTATTCCGGCACGTCGCCGCACGCCGAGACTCAGGAACGCCGCGCGCTCGCGCTCTGGCAGCTTGCTAAAAATGACGGCGACATTGTCGTGACGTCCGCGAGATCGCTAATTCAAAAGACAGTTTCAAAAGATGAGATCGTTAAACTCGGCGCCGAACTCGTTCGCGACGAGGAATATTCGCCTGAAAAACTTGTCGAGCAGCTCGCGGCAAGCGGCTATGTGCGCGAAGACCCGATCTTTGGCCCCGGGCAGTTTTCTCTTCGCGGCGGCATCGTCGATGTCTGGTCGCCGAATAGCGACACGCCGGTGCGAATCGAGTTTTTTGGCGATACGGTCGATTCGATACGCGCGTTCGACGCTGAAACACAGCTTTCCATCGAGCAGCTAAAATCTGTATCGATCGCACCGATGCGCGAGTTTGCCGCGAGCGGAACGGATTTCAAAGACTGGGCGTTTTTTGCCGCTGAAAGATTTGCCGATGAGAAGTTTCGCCGCAACCTAAAAGACCGAATAGATTTCGCCGCCGAGGGTGAGACATTCTCCGGCTGGGAGTTTTTGCTGCCGCTCGTCAAACCGCTCGATGGAAACGTGTTCGATTATTTAGGCGATCACATTCTCGTCATCGACGAACCTGTCACTGTCGAAAACAGCCTCGCAAATCTTTACGAACAACTTACAAATAAACACGCCGCCGCTCTCGACGCCGACGACATTGCGCTCGAACCTAAGGAGCTTTTTTTAGAGCCCGACGAATTGCGTGTGAAAGTCGATGATGTAATCCGTCTCGAACTCCGCTCACTCGGACGCACTGCAGCGGCTCTTGACGAGGAATTACAATTCAACAGCTCCCCTCCTTACGAAGGAGGGGTGGCACCCGCTTCGGGTGACGGGGTGGTTTTTACGTCGCCCGACACTCTCGATCAAGCAGATCACTCAACTAAAAACCACCCCGACGGCGCGGGCGCGCCACCTCGCCCCTCGCGTAAGGAGCGGGGCTTTTCGCATCCATTATTTTTATTCCCAACTGCCCAAGAAGCTGTCGAGATCGAAATTCAATCGCGCTCGACGCGAAAGTTTCACGGCGATGTTGCTGCGTTTGCGGCGGAGTTTGAACTTGACGCGCAGCTGGTTGCCGAAACACACGGAATGGCTGAGCGCTTGGCCGAGATGCTGCGCGAATACGACAAGTTTGTCCCGCTCGAAACGATAAAGATCGGTTCTCTGTCGAGTGGCTTTGAGTTGCCGAGCGAAAACCTAACGATCTTTACCGAATCTGATGTCTTTGGTGAAACGTCGGATGTAGCATCTCAGAGCAATCGCAAATCGCAAATCACAAACCGCAAATCCCGCCTCGGCGCTTTTATCTCTGATTTTCGCGATCTAAAGTCGGGCGATTTTGTCGTTCATGTCGATCACGGCATCGGACGGTTCGAAGGTTTGCAAACTATCGCATCGCAAGGCGTGGAACGTGAATTCATGCTGCTCGTTTACGCTGACGATGCCAAGCTTTTTGTTCCCGTCGAGCGAATGGATTTGGTTTCGCGATATTCCAGTGGCGAAGCAACGGCTCCGTCGCTCGATCGTCTCGGCGGACTCGGTTGGCAAAAAACAAAGGCGAAAGCAAAACGCGCGATGCGCGATATGGCGGACGAATTGCTCAAACTTTACGCCGAGCGAAAATTAGTTCGCGGTCACGCCTTCCCGCCCGACGCGCCTTGGCAGCATGAATTTGAAGATGCCTTTCCGTACGAACTAACGAGCGATCAGGCGACGGCAATCGACGACGTAAAAACCGATATGGAAACGCCGCAGCCAATGGATCGTCTCATCATCGGCGACGTCGGCTACGGCAAAACCGAGGTCGCGATGCGCGCGGCATTCAAGGCCGTGATGGACGGCAAACAGGCGGCCGTGCTCACGCCGACGACCGTGCTCGCTTACCAGCATTACGAAACATTTAAGAAACGGTTTTCGGCGTTTCCGGTCAAGGTCGATCTGCTTTCGCGATTTAGAACCACAAAGGAGCAAAAGAGCGTTGCCGAGTCTGCAGGCAAAGGCGAAATCGATGTTCTCATCGGCACGCATCGTCTGCTTTCGACCGATGTAAAGCTGCCAAAACTCGGACTCGTCGTCGTTGACGAAGAGCAGCGTTTCGGCGTCGCTCACAAAGAAAAACTCAAGCAGTGGAAGAAAAAGGTCGATGTGTTGACGCTTTCGGCGACGCCCATTCCGCGCACTTTAAATATGTCTCTGCTCGGCATGCGCGACATGTCGGTGATCGAAACGCCGCCGCGTGATCGGCTCGCGATCAACACGCAGGTCGTGCAATTTAGCGAAAGCGTAATTCGCTCGGCGATCGAATTAGAGCTAAGCCGCAACGGACAGATCTTCTTTATTCACAACCGCGTCGAATCGATCGAAGCCATCGCCGCTCTCATTAAAAAAATTGTCCCGCAAGCTCGCATCGCCATCGGTCATGGCCAGATGAACGAAAAGGAAATGGAGGATGTGATGCTCGCGTTTGTAGATTACAAATACGACGTGCTCGTTGCGACGACGATCATCGAAAACGGCATCGACATCCCGCGTGCGAACACGATCATCATCAATCGCTCCGACAATTACGGTCTCTCGCAGCTTTATCAGCTTCGCGGACGTGTGGGGCGTTCGAATCGGCGGGCCTATGCGTATCTGTTGATACCAAGTGAGTTAGAGCTAACACCGATTGCACGAAGAAGATTATCGGCGATACGTGAATTCTCTGATCTCGGCGCAGGTTTTCGACTCGCCGCATTAGATCTCGAACTGCGCGGTGCGGGCAACATCCTCGGCGGTCAACAGTCAGGACATCTCGACGCGCTTGGTTTTGATCTTTATACAAAGATGCTCGAGCGCACGATCGCGGAGCTTCGCGGCGACGAGATCGCGGATGAAGTGAGCGTCTCGATCAATCTCGGCGTCGATGTTGCGATACCAAAAGATTACATATCCGAAGCAAGCCAACGGCTGCGTTACTACAAACGAATTTCGTCCGCCGACAATGAAGACGCTCTGATGCAAATTCACGCCGAGATCGAAGATCGATACGGTCGCATTCCGCGCGCTGTCGAGAATCTCTTTGCATACGGTCGTCTGCGAAAGCTTGCCGAACAGATGGCGATCGTTTCGATAGACAAGTCGGGCGATCAACTGGCGATCAAGCTGGGCGACTCGGCGCTAGTTTCGCCGGACAAATTGATGCAGTTTCTTGAGCGAAACGAAGGGTCGAGTTTTTCGCCAAGCGGTATTTTTCGAGCCGAAATTAGGGGCCGCGACCCGCTCGTCGTCACAATGGAGACACTCGAGTCTGTGTCAGTCGCCCGCACTTAAGGTAATGGCCTTTTTGCGCACATTGAGCCATTACTTACGTGCGCGCCTACCGACACGAGTCGTGTTGATTTTCGCCCGAGAAACGCGAGCCGGACTTTCTGCATCAAAGCACCAGTTTGCAAACTTACGCGTGTGAGTAATAAGATGCTTGCTTGCCGCATTTTTAGGAGAAACTTGATGAGATACTTTCGTTTTTTTTACGTTAGCTTGTTCGCCGTAATTTTGTCGTCTGCGAGTGCCTCTGCACAGGAGACGCAGACGCGTGTTGTCGATGAGGTCGTCGTGCAGGTGAATGAGAGCGTCATCACGCTTTCGCGGATCAAGCGCGAGACAAAGGAGATAATCGACACATGGACGCGTGAAGGCAAAACGCCCGACGAGGCGCGCAAAATGGCCGACGAAAAACAGGGTGAACTGATCGCCAGCCTCATCAACGAGGAGCTTCTCATCCAGAAAGCAAAAGAACTCGGCATCGACGGCGACATCGAAGCAAGTTTAAATCAACGCGTCGCCGAATTGATGAAGCAATACAATTTCAAAACCGTCGATGCGCTTTATGCCGAGATGGAAAAGCAAGGCGTCGATCCGCAGGAATTGCGCGAAACATGGCGCAAGCAGGCGGTTCGCGAGCGTGTCATTCAGCGTGAAGTGCAGTCAAAAGTTTACTGGGAAGCAACCAGTAAGCAGCTAAAAGATTATTACGAAAAGAACAAGGGTAAATTCACAAAACCCGAAACCGTCTCGATCAGCGAATTGTTTTTAGGTTTCGACGGACGCGACGAAGCAGCGGTGCGCGAAAAAGCAAAACAGATTTACGCGCAGCTAAAAGGCGGTGCCGATTTTGCAACCTTGGTTAAGGAAAATCCCGATCGCGGCCCCGTGACCGAAGGTGCCGTCAAAGCCGAAAAGCTGGTCGTCGCCAATCTCTCCGACGTTCTCGCAAAACCGCTGAAGAACGTCAAAGCCGGTGACGTGACCGAGCCTTTTCTGGCGGAACAATTAGGTATGGTGATTCTGAAAGTTGACGAACGCGAGGCTGCGAGCACCGAATCGGTCTTTGAAGAAAACGCCGTACGCATGGCAATCCTTCAGGAGAAGATGCCGACCGAGCAGAAAAAATTTATGGCGAAGCTTCGCACCGACTCATACATCAAGATCAGCGAAACCTATCGCCCGCTTGTCTCGCCGATACTCTTTGCAGACGAGCGGAAAGATAAAACGAATAATTAAATAAAGGCGATCGGGAAAGAGACAAGGTTGTCTGAACAGTCCGCTTTGCGGACGAAAGAGTTAAGCTACATGCGTGAGCATGTAGTTAACATGGGGAGAGCCAAAAGGCGCGTTTGCGCGCCGGCAGATTACTGCAAAAATATTATGAACATTGGCTGCAAACTTTTCTCTGTCGCCCGCAAACGGGCTCAATTTTGGATGCGATACTGACTCCACGCTCACGCATGGAGCTTAATTCTGATGCCCGCAAACGGGCAATTCCGACTTTTCAGACATCCTCTTTTTTCATTTGAGAATTTCGGCAATAGCCGAATCGAATCTATCGACGCGACGCTGCCCACGCTTAACTTCGGGATGCTCTTTGCTATATTTTCGAGACAAACTCGCGAGATCGGCATCGAGCACTGCTTTTTTCACAATCAATTTCCCGAGCGCCTGCGTGAGTCGTCCCGTTTCCGACGGCCTGACGGCAAACACTTTTTCGAGCGATTTATCGAGCGATGCAAGCTCGGCACGCAGATCCAGCATCTTCGCACTCGCCTCAGTGTAATCCGCGCCAAAGGCGTCGATATCGGCGAGCAGTTCGCTTTTGCGAAGAAGAATTTCGGCATAAGCCGGCGAAGATTTGATCGAAGAAATCGACTCGGCCGAACCGTCATTTTTCTGCGCGATGACTACGGCGCTCACGGCAAATAAAATGCTGAAGAATGCAAAAATGTGTTTCAGTAAAATCACAACGATAATTTTTTATAAACCAAAATGTGCCGCCGTCGAACACGAGTCGACCACCTGAGCATTGCCCTCGATCACGCCATCGCCAAATGTCTCGCGTTGCGAGAGCGTTTCGAAATAGGCGGTGATGTTGTCGAGTATCTCGTCAGCCGAGTGCGAATGATAGAGCGTTTGACGAAACTGCGCGCCGCCGACCAAGCCTTTTGTAAATTGTCCTGCGAGCTGCTTCATCTTGCCGAGAGCGGCGAGCTCGGGCATCTCTTCGCGGCACATCGAGAAAAATTCGAGCAGTACATCTTTCTTCTCGGCCAGGTCAGGCTCGTAAGGATCGCGATCATTCAACACGTCCGCGAACTGGCGAAATATCCACGGGTTTTGCATCGCGCCGCGTCCGATCAGCACGCCGTCAACGCCGGTCTCGCTCCATTTTCGCAACCCGTATTCGAGCGTCGTGATGTCGCCGTTGCCGGAGACGGGAATCTTCACAGCCTGCTTTACGGCGGCGATCAAGTCCCAATTCGCGAGTCCTTTGTAACCTTGCTCACGCGTGCGTCCGTGGACCTGAATATGCTCGACGCCGCATTGCTCGGCCATCTTTGCGACCTCGACAACGTTGATCGTCGCGTCGGTGTAACCGGTGCGCAGTTTTAGAGTCAGCGGAATCGTGATCGACTTTTTTATTGCTTTCAGAATTTCTTCGAGACGACTCGGCTCACGCAAAAGGCCCGAACCGCCACCGTTCCTTACAACTTTCGGCGCCGGACAGCCGCAGTTCACATCGAGAATATCGGCGCCGACTTCCTCAGCCATCTGCGCACCCATCGCCATTCGATCAGCCTTTCCGCCAAAGATCTGCACGGCGAACGGTCGCTCTTCCTCATCGAAACGCATCTGCCGTTTTGATTTCGGGTTATGGCGCGTCAGGCCTTCGACGGAGATGAATTCGGACACAACGAGCCCGACGCCGCCGCGACGTTTTATCAGCCGGCGAAACGTATAATCCGTCACGCCCGCCATCGGTGACAATATCAACGGCGGATCGATCGCGATGTCTCTGATCTTAAAAGGCTTCATATCTCAAAATTCATTCAATAGATTACCATATGTAAAACGTTGGCCGTGGTTCAATCTAAATTCACTATAACTTGGTAGTGATGTTATGAAGTTGATTCCAACGGGTTCGAGTTAATAGACTCGAAGTCAGTTTGAAAGAGACGGCCCGATGGAATCAACATGACATTATACATCGGGGTTGACTATCATCCGTATC
>Ga0187894_10005061_pt1 | contig 13748 bp, 16 predicted proteins | sample GBC1701081metaG_FD_136650 | JGI IMG/M metagenome (GOLD analysis project Ga0187894, IMG submission 136650) | White microbial mat communities from a lava cave in the Kipuka Kanohina Cave System on the Island of Hawaii, USA - GBC170108-1 metaG ...
AAGATGATGCGGTTATCATTTTTTTCTAATAACCGGTAACTCAATAAATAATCCTGATTGGTAAGCGGCCAGGGTATTTCATACAAACTGTAAATAAGCCAGGTTGTGTCAGTCTTTGGAATAAACTTGAATTCAACAATACTCTTTTGCCATGCTTTTATTTTGGCCTCCTGATGAATTGTAGCAAACATATTGTTGAGAGATGTAACTACATGAAACACCCCTTTCACTTGTCGCGCGTTTGTAGAAGTACCCGGGAAGGGTGTCCAACGCTCATAAAGCGTAATTTTTTCATCTTGCCGCACAATAACATACTCATCTTTTTCAGGCTCAGATTGTGCAACGAGCGGTTGCTCGGTAAGCAGAAAACAGGCACACAGTATAATCCTCAGTTTAGGCATTCTTCTAATAATAGCGATTTTTTTCAGACGCCCCCAGTCCGTATAGATGAATCTTATAAAAACCCCATCGTTTTTATTAATTTCGCGCTACAAAATTTCAGGAATATCAATTTTCAGATCATGAGCCAAAACAGACCGATTTCATCTTTTATTGAAAAGCACTATCTCCACTTTAATGCAGCCGCCTTAGTGGATGCAGCCAAAGGATATAAAAAGCATATTGCCGAAGGAAAGAAAATGATGGTAACCTTGGCAGGAGCCATGAGTACCGGTGAACTGGGCATCAGTTTTGCCGAGATGATCCGCCAGGATAAGGTCCAAATCATTTCCTGTACCGGAGCGAATCTGGAAGAAGACATTATGAACCTGGTGGCTCATTCTCATTATAGACGAATACCAAACTACCGCGATCTTACGCCTGAGCAGGAATGGGATTTACTCCAAAATCATTTAAACCGCGTAACCGATACTTGTATTCCGGAAGAGGAGGCTTTCCGTAAACTGCAGTCACATTTGTTTAAAGTATGGAAGGATGCGGAAGATAAAGGAGAACGTTTGTTCCCACATGAGTTTATGTTCAGGATGCTGAACAGCGGTGAGTTAAAACAGCATTTCGAAATTGACCCTAATAATTCATGGATGGTGGCTGCTGCTGAGCGAAACGTGCCCATGGTGGTACCGGGATGGGAAGACAGCACGATGGGAAATATTTTTGCTTCCTATTGCTTAACCGGAGAACTGAAAGCCAGTACCATGAAATCCGGTATTGAGTACATGGTATGGCTGGCCGACTGGTATACCGAAAATGCAGGTGAGCACGGTATCGGCTTCTTCCAGATTGGAGGTGGTATTGCAGGAGACTTCCCGATTTGTGTAGTACCGATGTTACACCAGGATTTAGAACGCGATGGTGTTCCGTTCTGGAGTTATTTCTGTCAGATCAGCGATTCAACAACAAGTTATGGATCCTACTCTGGTGCCGTACCCAACGAAAAAATTACGTGGGGAAAATTGAGCATCGATACACCGAAATATATTATTGAATCAGATGCGACCATTGTAGCACCACTCATCTTCGCGTATATCCTCGACATGTAATTTTCAATTTGTCGATTAGCCAATTAGCCGATGTATTTTATCGGCATATTGGCTAATTGATCAATCGGCTAATTAGAAATGAATTTAGAATCCACTCTTCGTTCCGAAATACAGAAATCAATTACGGCTCTGTTTGGCCAATCGGTTGAACAATTACAATTACAACCTACGAATCAGGAATTTGAGGGTTCGCACACGCTCGTGTGTTTTCCGTTGACGAAAATTTCTAAAAAGAATCCGGAAGAAACTGCAAAAGCTGTTGGTGACTATCTTGTTGAACATTCTGATTTAGTCGGCAGGTATAATGTAGTGAAAGGTTTTTTGAATCTTGTGATCACGGATAAAACGTGGACTGAAGTATTTGCAGGAATTTACTCAAACAAGGAATACGGATATTTCCCCATCAACGATAGGGAAATGATGGTAGAGTATTCTTCACCGAATACCAACAAGCCCCTTCACTTAGGGCACCTTCGCAATAATTTTCTCGGCTATAGTGTGGCAGAAATCTATAAAGCAAACGGATACAAGGTTCATAAAGTGCAGATCATTAACGACCGAGGTATTCACATCTGCAAGTCGATGGCCGCCTGGAAATTATTTGGCAATGGAGAAACACCGCAAAGCAGCGGATTGAAAGGTGATAAGTTAGTTGGGAAGTATTATGTGGAGTTTGATAAGACTCTTAAGTCTCAGGTAAAAGAATTGGTAGAACAAAGAGTGCCAGATGCTGACGCTGAGAAGCAGGCACCAATCATGAAATTGGCAGTTGAGATGTTGCTCAAGTGGGAAGCGAAAGATGCTGAAACTATTCAGCTTTGGAAAACCATGAACGGCTGGGTCTATGAAGGCTTTGATGTGACCTACAAGCGAATGGGTGTCGATTTCGAAAAACTCTATTATGAGTCAGACACGTATTTGTTAGGGAAAGATGAAGTGTTAAGAGGAGTGGAGAAGGGCGTGTTCTTCAAGAAAGAAGATGGCTCCGTATGGGTGGACCTGACTGCCGATGGACTGGATCAAAAAGTTTTGCTGCGCTCTGATGGAACATCGGTGTACATGACACAGGATATTGGAACTGCCATTTTGCGCTTCCGCGATTTTCCTAAAATTTCAGGACAAGTTTATACCGTTGGGAACGAACAGGAATATCATTTCAAAGTTTTGTTTTTGATTCTTGGGAAGTTAGGATATGAGTGGGCAAAACAGTGCTATCATTTGGCATATGGAATGGTCGATCTTCCGTCCGGAAAAATGAAATCGCGTGAAGGCACGGTGGTGGATGCTGATGACCTGATGCAGGAAATGGTGGAGGAGGCGGAACGACAAACTCGGGAATTAGGGAAGATTGAAGATTTAAGTGAAAAGGAATCGGAAAAGTTATTTGAAATGATTGGATTAGGAGCGTTGAAATTCTTCCTCCTTAAAGTCGATCCGAAGAAGCGCATGATGTTTGACCCGAATGAGTCCATTCAGTTGCAAGGATTCACAGGTCCGTTTATTCAGTACACCCATGCGCGTATCCGTGCCATCATCCGCAAAGCGGAGAGCATGAGTATTACCGTAACCGCAGATGACTTAAAAAAAGTAGCATCTCTTGAACCTGCTGAGCGCGATAGTCTGCATTTGCTCAGTCTTTTCGAAAATAAATTAAAAGAAGCAGCCCGGGAGTATTCGCCAGCCGTGATAGCGAATTACGCATTTGATCTGGCTAAGCAATACAATCAGTTTTATCAGAATATCCCGATTTTTAGCGAAACAGATCATAATAAATTGAAGTTCAGGATAGCTTTCTCAGAAGCAATTGCCGGTGCAATTAAAAAGGCGATGAGCTTACTTGGCATTCAGGTACCCGAAAAAATGTAACTATTTGTTGCGTACTTTTGTTTATGGAAAATGGACGTCACTTCGAGCCGGCATAAGTTCAGCAAATCTCAAATTAGGTTTGCGAGAAGTCTCCAATTCTGTGCGCATAATTTGGGGATGTCTCTCCTGCACCTGCGGGATCGAAATGACATTTTATTTTTTAGAAACTAAATCAATTTCATATGAAAACATTATTCACAATACTATTAATGGTAACCATGAACGCTTCCTCTATCTATGATTTCAAAATGAATAGTCTTGATGGCCAATTGATTGATTTTTCGCAATACAAGGGTAAAACTTTGTTGATTGTGAATACGGCATCAAAATGTGGATATACTCCGCAGTATGAAGAGTTGCAAAAACTTCACGAGCAGTTTGGAAGTAAGATTACCATTCTGGGGTTCCCGGCTAATAATTTCGGATCGCAGGAACCCGGAACGAATCTGGAGATCGCGGAATTTTGCAAAGCGAATTATGGTGTAACCTTTCAAATGTTTGAAAAGATTTCTGTGAAAGGTGATGACCAGCATGACCTCTACAAATGGCTTAAAGAGAAAACAGGGCAGGAGCCTGGCTGGAATTTTTGCAAGTACCTGGTGAAACCTGACGGTTCGGTAACATTCTTTAACAGCAAGGTGAAGCTGATGGACAAGCAAATCCTGGATGCTTTATAAAATTCTTATAGCGGCCGTAATTATCAGCGTGGGACTTATTGCTTATTTGTCGGAATTGTTTTCACCCATCGGGGGAGTGAAGGCTGTGTCAGGTTCGATCTATGATTTTAAAGTTAAATCACTCGAAGGAAAGGAGATTGATTTTACTCAGTTCAAAGGAAAAAACATTTTAATCGTTAACACTGCGTCTAAGTGCGGCTACACGTATCAGTATGAGGATTTGCAAAAACTCCACGAACAGTATGGAGACAAAGTTTCCGTGCTTGGATTTCCTGCAAACAATTTTTTATGGCAGGAACCTGGATCGAATGAAGAGATTGGCGAATTCTGCCAGCGAAATTACGGGGTGGATTTTCAGATGTTTGAAAAAATTTCTGTAAAAGGGAACGACAAACATCCTCTTTATCAATGGCTGGAGGCGAAAACGGGAAAATCACCTTCCTGGAATTTCTGCAAATATATTATCAATCGGGAAGGAGAGGTGATTGGTTTTTATCCCGCCACCGTTAAACCGCTGGATACAGCAATTGTAAATAAAATAACCCGATAACCATGCTAAAGCAGTTCATGAGTACTCGTCCATATGCATTAGATGCTGGATTATTTTTGTTGCGGGTAATTTTTGGTTTGCTGCTTATGCAATACGGATGGGAGAAATTCTCAAAGTATGCTGAGTGGTCGGCTGATTTCCCTGATCCGTTAGGTGTTGGGAGTGCTTTTTCACTTGCTCTTTGCATTTTTGCGGAATTATTTTGTGCGGGGTTTTTGGTATTGGGACTTTTTTCGCGATTCACCTTAGTCCCGTTAATCATCAATATGCTTGTGGTTGCATTTGTTATTCATGCGGGTGACCCGATAAAGGAGCGCGAACACGCTTTCTCTTTTTTATTTCCTTTTCTGACTTTATTCCTGGCAGGCCAAGGGAAGTATTCAATAGATAATTTTTTACTTAGGAAAAGTTAATAGTTAACCGTTGATCGTTCAATAAATTCGAATAACTACTAACTGTTAACTGCTAACTATTAACGATTAACTGTAAATTGGTCTTATGGTAAAACCCTGGATTAAAGCCTTTCGATTTAGAACGCTGCCGTTAGCGCTATCATGCATTGCGATGGGAGGTTTTTTAGCAGCGGCCAATGGCGCCTTTCAGTGGAATATTTTTTTGTTTAGTATTCTCACCACCATCTTTCTTCAGATTCTTTCCAACCTCGCCAATGATTACGGTGATTCGGTTCATGGTGCCGACAGCGCAAATCGCAAGGGCCCTTCCCGTGCTGTACAAAGTGGAGCTATTTCACCGGGGCAAATGAAAAAAGCTATCGGAATTTTTGTGGCTTTGTGCCTGATCAGCGGTGTTTCATTGTTGTTGATTTCATTTGGATTAAACTGGAATGCCATTCTTTTCTTTTTTGGGTTAGGTGTCCTCAGTATGTTGGCTGCTGTAGCCTATACCATCGGCAAAAGGCCGTACGGTTATGCTGGCCTGGGTGATTTTTCTGTCCTGATTTTCTTCGGACTGATAGGCGTGATGGGTTCAAATTACCTTTTCACCAAGCAGGTAAACTGGATGCACGTGCTGCCTGCGTTAAGCTGCGGATTTTTCTCGATGGGTGTTTTGAATATCAACAACATTCGTGACATCGAATCTGATAAAATTGCCGGAAAATATTCCATTCCGGTGCGAATTGGGAAGAAACGTGCCATTACGTATCACTGGTTCTTGCTGGTGGCAGGATTAACCACCGCCAGTGGTTTTATCGTACTCAAATACCAATCTCCTTTCCAGCTTCTTTTTTTGTTAAGCTTCCCGCTGTTTATTATTAACGGATTATCCGTGCAGCAAAAATCTCCTGATCAGCTAGATCCATACTTAAAGCAACTGGCCCTATCAATACTCTTGTTTGTGGTGCTGTTCGGACTAGGACAGATACTCTAGATTAAATCATATTCTCTTTTGTGGATATAATCTGGATAATTATTGCGTCTGCTTTTATTCTGGGAGGAATTGTGGGAAGCGTGGCACCTTTACTGCCGGGCCCGCCATTGTCGTACCTGGGATTTTTGGTTGTTCAATTACGAACTGATCCTCCCTTCAGTTTAAAGTTTATGCTGATCTGGGCGATCATTGTTGCGATCGTTTCAGTGCTTGAATACGTCATCCCGATTTACGGAACGAGAAAATTTGGCGGAAGTAAGTATGGTTTGTGGGGATGTTCCATTGGACTTTTTGCCGGTTTGTTTTTTGGGCCATGGGGAATTATTCCCGGACCATTCGTAGGCGCATTTATCGGGGAGTTGATTGCGAACAATCAATCAGACCAGGCACTGAAGGCAGCCCTTGGCTCATTTATTGGATTTTTATTCAGCACGCTTTTGAAACTTGTGGTGTGCGTGGTGATGGCCTGGTATTTTGTTGTGGGAGTTTGGTGACTGTCATTCTGAGCGAATGCGAAGAATCTTATTCATGATGTGTGCAACTGATGTTTGCATTTATCTTTCAAGGCCAGCCAAGCTTGGTATTAGATTCTTCGGTCGTGCCTCCCTCAGAATGACAATTCTATTATAATTCTGAGCGGAGTCGAAGAATTAATCCGCCAGCTCTTCACAAGCAAATCCATGCAAATGCAGCAGCGCAATAATTTTCTCATCAATATTCGTAGTCGACTCCACACGAAAAATCTTATCGCAATCCTCCAAATCAAAATTAGCCCGCTGAACCGTGATTTCTGTTTGAGCAAGGTTGCAAATCATACTGGCCTGTGAGGGATCACCCACATTGGTTTTAAAAACCTGCACTATGTTTATAACTTTTTCGGTCTTCATAGGTCAAACTTACGTTGCCAGAAATTGCCTCATGGGGTGTAAATACGGCAATCCACGAGGCTGTTTGCGACATTTCTCTATACGGAAGCGGCTGCTTTTAGTTTTTTGTGGTATAAAAAGTATGACCCAAATGCCAATGCAAAAAATACTGTCATAAATGCAGTGGAGGCATCTGCCAGACCGCTGGCAATGATTGAATACGTTGCGCCAGTCATATCAAACACGAGGCCGGCATACGCCCACTCTTTCAGTCGTGGAAAACCTGGAATGAGGATTACTATCGAACCCAAAATTTTAGCTACCCCGAGAAAGGGAGTGATATAATCCGGGTAGCCCAGTTGTTGGTTAATTAAGGTCACCGAGTCAGGTGTGATGATCGCATTGGTGATTCCTGACATCAGCATGAACGCTGCGAATAATCCGGTAACGATCCAGTAGAAGATGTTTAGTTTTTTCATATCCTTGGGGTTAATGGTTAACAGGCTGGGACTCCTCTCAACCTGACGATAATTTTTCTCAATAACTTTCCCTGTTGACACACCATTGCCATCAATGGAATGCAATTTTACCCGGTAATCAATTTTTCAGACTCAATCCTACAATAAAAACCGTACTATTGTCGTGATCGTTGGCTACGACAACTTTTGACTTCTTAACATGAGCAAAACATTTAACCGCTATCAGATTTTTGTCATAGCTGCACTTACCATCCTTCAGTTCACGATCATTCTGGATTTCATGGTGCTATCGCCTTTGAGCGCTTTTTTGTTACCTGCATTAAAAATCACCACCGCTCAGTTTGGGATGGTGGTTTCTGCGTATGCATGGAGTGCCGGCCTTTCCGGACTATTAGCTGCTGGTTTTGCCGATAAATACGACCGTAAGAAAATGCTCATTATCTTTTACATCGGATTTCTTGTTGGAACACTCCTATGCGGATTAGCACCAAACTATGAGTTGTTGCTCGGGGCCCGTATAGTGACTGGAATTTTTGGTGGCGTGATTGGCTCGGTGGTATTTGCGATTGTTACGGATATGTTTCCGATGGAAGTACGTGGTCGTGTAATGGGTTTTTTGCAGATGGCGTTTGCGGGCGCGCAGGTGCTTGGGTTGCCTATCGGGCTTTATCTCAATAATATTTACGGATGGCACTCACCCTTTCTAATGATCGTGGCATTAGGCGTACCACTGGGCATTGTGATTGCGCTCTACTTAAAACCAGTTGATTCACATTTGACTACTAAAATGGAGAAGAGCCCTTTGGCTCACCTTGCACACACATTTGTAAAGCCTGATTATCTGAAAACTTTTGCTGCCACCACGTTATTGGCAACCGGTGGTTTTATGCTGATGCCTTTCGGAAGCGCATTTGCCATCAACAATTTAAAGTTGACAGCCGATCAGCTACCAACCTTGTATATGGTTACCGGAATTTTCTCCATGGTGACTGCGCCCATCATTGGCAGGCTTGCCGACTCCTGGGGTAAGTATACAGTTTTCAGTGTTTGCTCTTTTTTGGTGATGATTGTCGTGATCTTCTATTGCAACCTGGAAGTAACTCCATTCTGGATCGTTGTTTGTTTCAGTGTGTTTATGTTCATTAATATTTCCGGTAGGATTATTTCTTCTTCAGCCATGTACTCCGGAATTCCAACCCCCCTGGACAGAGGTGCTTTCATGGCCATAAACTCGGCAGTTCAAATGGTTTCGGGTGGTATTGCTTCAATGATTGCGGGAATGATTGTCTATCAAACTGAATCCGGGTATCTCGAGAATTATCCGATTCTTGGTTATGTCGTAGCAGGAGCAACCCTGATCACAATAATTATGATGTACTTCATCAATCAGATGGTGATGAAGAAATTGAGTGTTGCACCAACGCCAGCAACTGTTACGGTAGAGACCTCCAGTCATTGAGTATTCGTAGCACAACGAATCTACTGTCATCTCGAACCTGCCTGCCGGCAGGCAGGTGGAGTGAGAGATCTTCTCAGGGTAATTTAGTCTGATGTCTATTGAACCTAGACTGGCAATATGGGAAGATTTCTCGCTGACAATTGAAATGACCTTACTTATTTTTCAATTCCATATAATACTCCTTCTGCTTTTTGCTTAGTCCTTCAATAGAAGAGCGCAGTAGAGTTCGAGACATGGTGGCAGCATGTTTGTCGAGAAGGGCTAACAATCGCTTTTGATCTTTTGATCCGGCAAAGCGCAGCATCCAGCCGGTAGCTTTATGAATGAGATCTTCCCTGTCTTTCAATAACATTTCACCAATCTTAAAGGTGTCATCCACTTCCCCTTGCCGGATGAAATAGCACGTTCCAAGAATGGCAGTTCTGCGCTCCCAGATGTTTTTCGATTTAGCCAGTTTGTATAATACTTTTCTATCCTTATCAAACAAATGACATCCGATCATGTGCAGGCAACCCAGGTCGCATAAATCCCAGTTGTTGATGCGATCGTGGCGCCTCAGGTACAGATCGTAAAATTCTTTTCTACGCTCAGGAGTCGTTTTCGGGTAACGAGATTCTTTATCCATGATGCTCACACCTCCTGCGCGTACTTCATGGATTTTGCTTTCGAGCAGTTTTTCAATTTCACCGATGGGCATGCCTCTGAATTTAGTAGCTGTAGCAAATAAATGCCCCATCTTGATCCCCATGAATTCATCGCCTGCTCCGTATTCGCCTTCGTCAGTTTTAAAATAGCGCTGAAGTTTCTCACGCTCTTTGTCGGACTGAAGTTTTTGAAGTTGAGCAACAAAACTCTTTGCCGTGAGCCCATTTGAAGTGTTGTGCTCAATTTTAAGTGCGGCCTTTTTAATGGGCTTTAATTTTTTGGCAATTAATTTAACCGACTTAGCCATGAAGGAAGATACTTATTTCTGGTTGTACGCTTTCTTTAAGGTAGCAATGTCAATTTTACGCATCTTCATCATCGCTTCCATAGCCCTGCTTGCCTTCTTCACATTTTTGTCGATCGTCATTTTGTTCAGGATAACCGGACAAACCTGCCAGGAAAGCCCATACTTATCTTTCAGCCAGCCGCACATACTTTCTTGTCCGCCACCAGCTATGAGTTTCTCCCAGAAGTAATCCACCTCAGCTTGTGTTTTACAGTTAATCACCAGCGACATCGATTCATTGAATTTAAAGATCGGACCGCCATTCAGGGCAACAAACTCCTGGCCTTCAAGTGTGAAGGTAACAACCATAACAGATCCTTTTGGTTTTCCTATCTGCTGACTGTCGATCGGGTATTTCACAACCGCTTCAATCTTAGATTTTTTGGTTGCGCCCTTACGCTTTGAAAAAACGGAAACATAGAATTTTGCAGCTTCTTCAGCATTGTTATCGAACCACAAAAACGGATTTATTTTTTGATTGAACATATCGTATGGAATTTAGTTTTATTTATTAAACTTTCACTGTTTTCCATTTTCCACGGCTGAAGAGCCACAGGGTAAAGAGCCCAACAGAAGTTTCGGAGATAAATACTCCCCAAAAAACACCCGAGTGCTGCCAGCCCAATTGCAACGCCAGAAAATAGGAAAGCGGTATTTGAATAAACCAGAAGAAGACAACATTGATTTTTGTAGGAGTTTGAGTATCGCCTGCACCGTTAAATGCCTGTACCGATACCATCCACCATCCGTATACAAAATATGAAAACGACAGGATGCGCAACCACTCGCTTCCAATAGCGATCACGCGGGCTTCGTCTGTAAACAACATCATCAGCTGTTCATTGAAAATGAAATAGACAATTGAAACTCCAACCAGGAAAATCATATTGTATACACCTATCTTCCATACCGATGATTCAGCCCTTTCAGCATGGCCGGCCCCGAGGTTTTGTCCGACCAGCGTTGCCACTGCGTTTGAAAGCCCCCAGGCGGGCATCAGTGTGAACATCATAATGCGCAGGGCAATGGTTGCACCCGCAACGGCTTCACTGCCAACATCTGCCAGAATGCGCATCAAAAAAATCCAGGCAGTCATGGCAACAATCATTTGCCCGACTCCACCCAGCGATGTGCGAATAATGTTCAGGATGGCATCACTATTCCACTTGATTTGAGAAACAGCAACCCGAATATGTTTACCGGCATTAAACAGAAGCCATAACTGAATGAGCACAGCAACACCCCGGCCGATGTTCGTGGCAATTGCGGCACCTTCAATACCAAAAGCCGGTATGGGTCCCCATCCAAAGATCAGGATGGGATCAAGCATGATGTTAATGATGTTGGCGATCCACAATACACGCATGGCTATTGCTGCATCACCCGCACCTCTGAAAATGGCGTTGATGATGAATAACAACAGAATCACTACGTTACCGCCCAGCATCCATTGTGTGTAACGATATCCGTTTTCAATGGCCCAGGCATCTGCACCCATAAGTCCAAGCATCTCTTTTGCGAAGAAAATTCCTGCAATGGCAAAAGGAAGAGAAATGAGTATGGCAAGAAAAATAGCCTGAACGGCAGAAACACCGGCATCGTCAGTATTTTTTTCGCCTACTCTGCGCGCAATGATAGCCGTTACCGCCATGGCGAGTCCCATACCAAGTGAGTAGAGCAGGAACATGTAGGTTTCGGTAAGCCCAACAGCCGCTACGGCTGATGATCCCAGTTTGCCCACAAAGAAAATATCAACCACGGCAAAGGTTGATTCCATCACCAACTCGAGAATCATTGGAACGGCCAATAAAAAAATGGCTCTTCGTAACCCAATTTGCGTATAGTCAGCTTCCGTACCACGGATCGCGTTTATCAGCTCTTTCCAAAGCGATGGTTTTTGTGTGCCTGCAACTGTAGATGATTCATTCATACGTTTTAATTTTTTCACTAATTAGCCAACGGCTGGTGACAATCCTATGTCAACAGAGAATTGATCGTTTAATTTACTTGCTTTTCTTTTTAGCTGGTTTCTTCATCAGTTGTTTTGCCTTCGTATTCGCTTCATTTTGTTTCATTCTTTCTTTCACAATTTTCTTTATCAATGAAGTGGGAATCGGTTGTTCAACGGTGAACTGAAGCGTCCCTTTTGAAGTTTTGTACCGCTCGACTTCTTTCCCAAAGCGCTCCAGCATCGATGAACCCGGAAAAAAACTGAGATGATTTTTAAAGGCCGCGAAGTACACGAGCATGCCATGATATTTGTAGCCAGGCATTCCGTAACTGATTACCTCTTCAGCCTTAGGTGCAGTTGATTTGATCGTTTCGCGAATGCCAGATAGAACCGTGCGCTTTTTTTCCGGTAGGTCGGCAAGGTACTCGTCAACAGTGGCCGGACCTTTCATTGGTTTTTTCATATCTGTTTGATTTTATTTTTGAGGTTCGTATGTATTTAATACAACTCCGCTTTTGAAGGCCTTGCTGCTGAGCAACTTTAAATTTAGTTGCTTTTTGATGCCTTTGAAAATGGGCGTTCCATTACCTATCGCAATCGGGTCAACCATAAATATATAAGTATCGATCAGTCCTGCTTCTGCAAATAGTGTTACGATAGACCCGCTGCCGAGGATGGTTAAATCTTTTTTGACTGCCTTTTTCAGGCTCTTCATTTCATCCACAATATTTCCGCTAACAATTTTTGTGTTGGCCCAGTCAGCTTGCTTCATCTTTTTTGAGAAAACAATTTTCTCTGATTTATTCATGCCTTCTGCAACTTTTGCAAACATTTTGTGCGCCAGGGGGGTGGGCCAGAAGCCTGCCATCATTTCATAGGTTATGCGGCCAAACACCAGGATACTTCCTGATTGAACACCTTGTTCCGAAAATTTTCCCTCTTCCTTTCCTCCATGCTGGTGCCAGTCGGTTTTATTGTTAACGTCTTTGTAATAACCATCCAACGAGACGAAATTGAATACACTTAGTTTTCCCATATTCTTTTTTTTGTCCCTCACTTCGAGCCGTGCAATGATCAGCAAAATTCTAAATCGTTTTGTGGGAAGTCCCCGTTCTGATGCACTGCATCAGGGATTTCTCAGTCGCTCCCTCACTCATCCTCACGCTCCTTCGAAATGACGTTCTGTTCTTATTTCTCAAGGTTGGCCTTCAACAACGCGAGACTTTCCTCCATATCCCTGCTCAGTATTTTTTCAATAGGAACAAAAACCATCATCGCGTTCAGCGGATATTTCATTTCACTTTTAAAAGACCATTTTACGTTTGTTTGCGCACCGGCATCTTCAGTAATGATTACCGCTTGAGAAACAGCCTTCATCGGGCGCTCAAATCTGATCTCTGCCTCCATGCGCGAATCTTCAACAATTTTTTTAATCTCCATTTCACCTTCGCCAGCATTCTTGTCAGTGCTGTTCCAGCCATATACAAACCCTTCGGTCCCATCTGTTCCTCTGAAATCTTTTTTCATTCCGGGATCTTTCATCACCCATTTGCTGTAATAATCCTGATTTTTTAAAAGCTTTACATACTTAAAAACTTCCTGTTTGGGTTTGTTGATGAGCACGGATCGTTCAATGTGGTATCCTTTTTTCGAAAACAAACCAATGATGAGTAACATGGCAATGATGCCGATCGGAATGAGTACGATGGTGATGAGAATTGTCATATTTTTATGGAGTTAACTTACTAATAATAGGTTACCTACGACATAGCCAATATCGTGGTTTTTGTAACATTATTTTATTTAGGTTTTTTCTTTTCGGTAGTAGAGATCGTTTTCGCGCCACGTTTTAAAAAAGTGGTCTTTGGCACATGTAAGTCCTTTACTTCCTAAACTCCTGCCACTTAAAGTAGGTAGCGCTTCTCCACAGCCACTTCGGGCGGCTGGCCGGCATAGTACTGTTCAGTAAAATGAACGATGATAATACCCAGCAGAGCAAAGCCGCGAAGGATGTCGATAAT
>Ga0187894_10005062_pt1 | contig 13748 bp, 17 predicted proteins | sample GBC1701081metaG_FD_136650 | JGI IMG/M metagenome (GOLD analysis project Ga0187894, IMG submission 136650) | White microbial mat communities from a lava cave in the Kipuka Kanohina Cave System on the Island of Hawaii, USA - GBC170108-1 metaG ...
AAACTTCCAAATTAACAGTAAAAGTTTTACCTTCGCATTCAACAACAAAGCCATTTCTTAATTTATTTGTAACGCGGGTTTCAACATTTTTATTGACCTTTACTTTGCCTTCACGAATTAAAACTTTAGCCTGACCTCCAGTGCTTGCGAGACCAACTACTTTTAAAAAAGCGTTAAGCTCAATATATTTGCCATTCTGGTCTTCTTTCATAACACAAATGTTACTATTTGAGATTAAAAACATACGCTTTTATACAAAACTATCTTAATTCACCCCAATGGTTTACGAACCTCAAGAGGACAGCTATTTACTGCAAAAATTTGTCAGAGAACACGCCTTTGGCGTTGTTTTAGATATGGGAACGGGCTCTGGAATTCAGGCAATAGAGGCCGCAAAATCACGCAAAACAAAAAAAGTATTTGGAGTTGACGTAAATTCAAAAGCTCTTATTTGGGTGAAAGAAAAATATTCGCCAAAAAAATACAAAAAAATAGTATGGTTGCAAAGCGATTTATTCTCAGCATTTCACGCGAAAAAATGGCGGCACGCATTTGACACAATAATATTCAATGCTCCATACCTTCCTTACGGAGAGTTTGAACCTGACATCGCGCTTGAAGGAGGAAAACAAGGTCACGAAGTAATTGAAAAATTTATTTCATCTGTAAACAATTATTTAAAACTCGGAGGAAAAATATTATTGGTATTTAGCAGCGCAACTCCTTACATATTTGAAATACTTGAGAAAAACCTTCTCTTTGGACGAGAGCTAGGAAAAGTTCACGTATTCTTTGAAGACATTTTTGTTTATGAAATAACTCAAAGCAACGCTTTACTTGAACTTCATAAGCAAGGAGTTCATAACGTAGAATTTTTTGCCAGAGGAAAAAGAGGACTAGTATTCACTGGAGATTACAGAGGGAAAAAAGTAGCAATAAAGGTAAAAAGACCTGGAAGCGACTCTTTAAACGTCGTTCATTTAGAAGCCACAATGCTAAAAACAGTAAACAAGAAAAAAATAGGCCCAAAATATTTATTTCACAATCCTGAACTAATAGTTTATGAATTCGCCAAAGGAACATATCTGCGGGACCTGCCAAAAAATAAAGTTAAAAAAGCCTGTAAAGAAATACTTCGGCAATCAAGGGTGCTTGATAAAATGCAAGTCAACAAACAAGAAATGACAAGACCTTACAAACACGCAATTATTGACGGGAAAAAAGTCACACTGATTGATTTTGAAAGAGCCCGAAAAACCCCTGACCCTCATAATGTTACGCAATTTTGCCAATACATAGGAAATCACGTTGGCAACAAAAAAACATGGGTTCAACTCGCAACTCTATACCATTTGGAACCTGAAAGAGCGTATAAATTAATGCAAAAAGAACTATGAAATTTTCCGACAAAGTTTACGAACTATGCAAGAAAATTCCTTTAGGGAAAGTCAGCACTTACGGAGAAATAGCGAAGGCTTTGAAAAGCAGTCCAAGAGCTGTCGGGCAGGCGCTTAGGTGCAACCCAAACGCTCCAATCGTTCCATGCCATCGCGTCGTTAAATCAGACGGAACTTTGGGAGGATTTATGGGAGAGATTGCAGGAAAAGAAATCGAGCTTAAAATAAAAAGATTAAATTCTGAAAACGTATTCGTAGAAAAAGGAAAAATAAAAAATTATAAAAAAATAAAACATTTATTTTAATATTTTTGTCTTAAATTATTTATGTATTCTCTGAATTTGTCAATTCCTTTACTTTCTGGAATAATTTCGTGATTTAACAAAGGAGAATCTTTCACGAAGAAAGCGTAAGGTCCTTTGTTTGTTTCCAGACGAAAATAAGTAAACGCTCCATTATCGTCGAAATGCCCCAGCCCTAAAACAACAGGAAGAACATAATTTTTCCCCTTCTTTTCAATGGGCTGAATGCGTTCAGTTATTTTTTGAGCGTCTTTTTCCAAAAGAAGCTCAATGCCTCCATTTGCGTTTGCGCCCAAAAAATTAGCGCTTTTACCATTCGGTTCATATGCCACTGAAACTTGCGGCTTACCGATAACGTTCAATACACGCACGACATCAATTTGCGGTCTCCAACTATAATTTTGCGGAAGTCCTCTGTTGCTAAAAATTCCGTTAATGGCATCATACCATATTTTTATGTTGTTTTTTTCGTTCATCTCCGTATTTCACGTACATTTTCAATGAGACACGCGAACCTTCGCTCGCGATTACTCGTACGCTATGGGACTGCTGGGAATCGAACCCAGGTCACACCCATTTTGGTTTTTAACCCCAAGGGTGCATCGTACCACTGGAAGACAGCCCCGAAAAAATAGCTTGTTTGTGTTTTAGCTTAAAAACATGACGGAAAATTCATAAACTTGAAGTGTTTTGATAACTATATGATTTTGAAAAGACAAATGCCAAAAACAGAAGAAGAATGGAAGAAGAAATTGAATAAAGAAAAGTATCAAGTTCTTCGTGAAAAAGGAACAGAAATTCCATTTACAGGCAAACTTTTGAAGAATAAGGAAAAAGGAAAATACACTTGCGGCGGATGCGGCGCTGAACTATTTGATTCTGAAACAAAATTTGATTCAGGAACCGGCTGGCCAAGCTTTGATAATGCTAACATGGAAAATGTTGAATTAAAAGAAGATAACAGCCACTGGATGAAGCGAACTGAAGTTGTATGTAAAAGATGCGGCGGACACTTGGGGCATCTTTTTGATGACGGACCAACCAAAACAGGCAAAAGATTCTGCATTAATTCTTGCTCACTTGAGTTCAAGAAGTAAGGTTTAAATAGTGCGCCATTTATGTATACTGGTATGTTAAAGAGGGTGTTAATCCTGTGTATATTGTGCGCCGCGATGGTATTCGCGCAACAGAACGTTTATTCTGACATACCACTTGATAACGTGCACATTTTGCGCTTGCAGGCAGCCGCTGACGAACTAGGAGGCAATGTCACACTTCTTCGCGAATCGATGGAGGAATGGCAAACTCAGCGCGCAGGAGACGTTCAGGCGCTTCGTTCAGACGTCGCTCAATTTCAAGTCTCAATACAATCACAAATCGCTGACATAAAAAATCAAATAGCGAATTTGGAAGGACCTTCTGGACAATATCCTGCATCAGCGTCGCTTTCAGAAGTTGGCCTTCCGTCCTACGTTATTGTTTTACTCGCTGCCAATATTGTTTTGTTAATAATTGTAATCATACTGATTTTTTGGCTTCGAGAACAATATTTTGTTCACCGCGAGACACACAAGGAAGATCACATTCATCCTGCACCTAAAGAACTTGTTGAATATGTAACTGACGAACTTGACCGCAGAAAATCTGTCAAGGATATCAGAATGCAGCTAATAGACAAGGGCTGGACGCCCTCTATTATAGAGCACGCGATACACGCAGCTAAGGAGAAATAGAAATGTTTCTTTGGAAACAGGACTTGACTAAAAAAATAATTTCAGATTTACAAAAAATAGAACGAGAAATTCAGGCCGTCCGTGACGTTAACATTTCAAAAGAAAACATTAAGGCCGCTTTGAAAAGAATCCTTGCAGTTACCGAGGATGCGAAAAAAGCCATATTAAGCCGCGCTGAAGATGAACTTTCCCGCCCATGGATAGACCCTGGTTATGATAATTTTATTCGAGAACTTGCGGGAAAAGAAACCACGCTTCTTGAGATTCTCAAAAACAAGATTGCAATGACGCTTGATTTGATTGAAGATTTGACTAACAAAGATGATTTTGCAGTGATATGTGATGAACTTATTCAAGAGGAAAAATTCATCATTGAAAGAGAAAAGAAAAATGAACAACTCATCAAGTTCTTACAAAGAGAAACGATTAAGATGCGCCTTGAAAGTTCAGCCGGAATGGAAGGACTTTCTGGCAAAACAAATGACGGCGTGTCTTTTGGCAACATTCAGAAAGTGTGCAGGCAGCTTGGCGGCTCAGTAGTCCCAGGCAGCGCGCATTCTTATCACATCGTGTTTAAAGGAGGAGGAAGACCAATTCCTTTATCAATGGACGCCGGTTCGGGCAGACTTGCAAAACAGGTAATACTGGTCTTGAGAACAAGCGGATGGCCTGAAAACAAATTACCTTCAATCAATGAATTGCGAGAGGCGTTTTCGGACGGAACATTGCTTAGAGCAGCTTGATTTTCGCGTAGAACAACCCTTCATCAGTGTCGAGAAGTTTTGTAACGACAGGAGTCATATCCTTAACATTTCCCTGCTCGTCCGTGTATAAGTTGTATTCTTCCCTGTTGTTTTTCACGGATTCATACAATCTTTCATTTGTGAACGTATTGATATTTTTACCTTCTTTTTGGGCCCTCTGCGCGTACATTTTAAGAAGAGTTTCCTCCAAGTTTTTAATTTGGTCTTTGGTAATCTTGCCTTGAATAATTAGGTCGTCATTGAGGTCCATAATTGATCACGTTATACACGCCGGCTAGGGAAGGTAAGTTCTTTTTGTTTGCTCGGCTTTGAGTCTATTTCAGCGTAGCGCCTGTTTAATTCGGCGCGACTTAAGTCTTCCATGCTGTTTTGAATGTGAACCAAATCGTCAAGATCAGTTTTAAGAACAGGAGTTATTCTTGCAGTTTGACTTTTGGGAACAAAAACAGAAAGTTCATTTTCCCAATGATATTTTCCCGCGGTTTTCACCAGTGCGGGCTTTAGTTCATAGTCAGATGATTGGACAGATGCGAGCTTTCCAAATTTTGAGTCGATTTCAACAAATTTGCCCAAATATTGGAAATCTTTGCCAAAGTCGTTGGCATACGCCTCAAGCTGTTTTTTCGTTATTGGAACTATGTTTTTTCCAGTCATTTGTATTAGAACATTGTTTCCGAATTCGACTTTTTGTTCGGCGTAATTAAGATAAGGCATATTGCTTAATATTATGTATCCGTTTGAAAAATCTAAACCTGAAATGATTCCGTACTGTGTTGAGCTGTCAAACAAAATAATCGGTTTTCCAACTAAACTTTCAAGGCGTTCTTTAGATGATTTCATTTGGTTCATATGATGTTTTCTTTTGAGGAGGTATATAAATGTTCGTTATTTAACCACTTTTAAGTGGTAAATAATAGAAAGGCTTATAAAGGGGGAAAAGGCTTATTCTCGTATGGGCAATTTGGAAAAGAAACTAGGTGAAATCAAATATCTAAAACAAGAATGGGACATAGGGACAAAAGACGCTTATGACTATTTGAAAAGCCAAGAACAGCTTGCCGCTTTTAGAAAACACCACGAAAATGAAGGCGCGCTGAACTTCTCAAATAGACAGATTGCCAATATTGCTGATGAATTCGCGCTTTATGTTCAAAAATTTCTTGATAGCTGCGCGACAATCAGCGCTGAAAAAAACGAAGCATATCCAAGGGAAAACGTTATTGAAAGATTGGTCCCGACATCGAGGTTATTCAATGCTTTTGGACAAAAATCGGACAATATTTGGATTTGCGATTACGACTCTTTATTATCAATATTTTTAGGACATTATGATACTTTTTCAAAATACATAAACAATGAAAAAGCAAAAATTTACGCCGCATTTAATTATACTCTTGCTGAATCACTATTTAAAGAAATACCAATTCTTTACAATTTAGAACAAAAACCTCACTTGGTTACAGAAATAGTTTCGAATGATAAATTGAATTATCATTCAAAAAATTCAATCCAGAATGATACACTTTTTATTAATGGCCAGAAAGACGCAAAAGGCTTTTTGAGGCAATGCGGACTATTGCTAAAACTTAAGTTTAATAGGTTACCATTTGTTCCAAAACCTGACTGTTTCTCAAGACATGAAATATTCTATCTTCTAAGCTATTCCTTTGAAAAAGATGATTTGTACGAAAGGGCAGTTAAAGAGCTAACTCTTAAAAGACAAGATACTCAAAGAAAAATAGCATTGAATTACGCCCTTTTACATTCTGAAGAGGAAAAGACAATAGAAAAAGTAATTTCACGCACCCAAGATTCTGTTAATTTTAATTTGAAAAACCTATCAAAACTAGAAGAATTATCAGCTCCTAGTCGCATTATAAGTAACTCTAAAAATAATCTCAAAAAGAAAATTTATTTTCTAAAAGCCCTAAAAAACAACCGTAAATGGCTAGAACAAATGCTTTCACACTAAACCTTTAAATACCATTCTTGCGAGACTTTTCTTATGGTATTGGATAAGCTATCCGAGGGATTAAAGGCGACACTCTTTAAGATAGCTGGCTCTATGTTTGTTGATGAGAAGCTTGTTAATGAACTTGTAAAAGACATACAAAGATCGCTGCTTCAATCAGACGTTAACGTAAAATTAGTATTTGAACTAACTTCACGAATTAAAGAGAGGATTCTAAAAGAGCCAACACCAGGCGCGCTAACAAAAAAAGAACACTTGATTAATATTGTCTATGAGGAACTAACGCGATTTTTGGGCGGCGAGAAATCAGAGATTAAGCTGAACGAACAAGGGCTCTCAACAATAATGCTAATCGGACTATTTGGTTCAGGAAAAACAACAACTTCAGGAAAACTCGCGAAATATTTCATGAAACGAGGCAAAAAAGTCGCCTTGCTAGGACTTGACGTTTATAGACCTGCAGCGATGGAACAACTACAACAGGTCGGCAAAAACATAAACGCGCAAGTATTTGTTTTGAAAGGAGAAAAAAACCCAATCAAAATTTACAAATATTTCGAGCCAGAATTCAAAAAATACGACATTCTAATCGTTGACACAGCAGGACGAGACGCCCTTAGCGCGGATTTAATTGAAGAGCTGCGTCAGGTGCACGAAGTTGCCAAACCAACTGAAGCGCTTTTAGTAATTTCAGGAGACATTGGACAGGCAGCTCAAACACAAGCAAAAGCATTTCACGACGCAGGAGCCATAACAGGCGTTGTCGTCACAAAAATGGATGGAACGGCAAAAGGAGGAGGCGCATTATCCGCTTGCGCAGTAACAGGCGCTCCCATTAAATTCATCGGAGTTGGAGAAAAAGTAGATGATTTCGAGCCATTCAACCCAAAAGGATTCGTTGGACGATTACTTGGAATGGGAGATATCGAGGCGCTCCTTGACAAAGCAAAAGAGGCAATATCCGAAGAAGAAGCTAAAGATTTAGAACAAAAGTTGCTTAAGGGCGAGTTTACATTAATTGACCTTTACTCTCAAATGGAAGCAATGAGCAAAATGGGACCGCTCGGCAAAGTAATGGAAATGATACCAGGACTTGGCTCGCTATCTATTCCAAAAGAGGCTCTCGCGGTTCAAGAAGGAAAATTGAAGAAATGGAAACACGCGATGAACAGCATGACAAAAAAAGAACTTGAAGATCCTGAAGTTATCGACTCTCAACGAATTGACAGAATATCAAAAGGGTCAGGAGTTTCAATTAATGACATTCGCGATATGATGAAACAATATAAACAGGCCAAAAAAATGGTTAAAATGCTAAAGGGCGAAAACCCAGAAAAATTAATGAAAAAAATACAACGGCAAGCAGGACCGAAGCTTAAATTTTAACACTTAGAGACGCACTGACTCTTACAGAACTTCTCAAACTGAGACTTGCAAGAACCCTGCTGCTGCAAAACATAAGTGCAAACCTGAGTGCAAGCGCTTGTTGTTATTATATCTCCGCAATTCGCCCTACAATCAGCACGTTGGCTTTGCTTACAGGCCATCGCGGCATCAATCTCACATTGTGATTCGCAAGACGAAAGACATTTTTCTTTAGGAGTTAGAGTTGTCTCTTCAGTTGGTGTTGGTTCAAAAGGAGGAGCTGAAACAGGCGCTACTGGAGGAAGCTCTTTAGGAATTCCTTGAGGCGTTGAAGGAACAGATTCTTCTTTTGGCATTTCCGCCTTAACAATTTCAGTAGTAGGAGGAACAACCTGCGGAGGAGTCTCCTGTTGAGCAGGATAAGGCGTGATTGGACCACACGCGATTAACAGTGAAAGCAACATTGCGAAGATTATGATTCGTTTCATATTTTTTTATCTTATTTTACAAGTATAAATTCCTTTTGCTAAAACTGAAGTTCATGCTGATAAAGAGGCGTTTTTTCTTTAAATAACTCATTATAATCAAACAAGACGTGCCATTTAGAACTTTTTTCTTCACAAACTCTGGCCGCAACTATATTATGCAACCTTGGAGTATAACAGCCAGTGCGAATTTTTACATCTTCAACAATTTCTTTTCCTTTCTTTAAGGCTTTTTCCAAATCAGATTCTTCAAATGATTCATTTACACATTCTAATCTATCGTTCGAGTCAAGATAATGACCGTGATAAACCTCTATCTTGTATTTTTCCATAATTAATGACAAGGAGTCAGAATTTAAATTTATTTAGAGACTTTAATGACTATTTCAGAAAATTTCTGATAATGTTACTACACATAACTTCCGGATGGAAAATAACCGCGTAATGCTCTTTTTTAGGATGCTTAAGAATGCAGGGCTTGCCTTGTGATGTCGCAATTGTTTCCAAGCCTTCAACGTTTTTAGTATGCAAGAAATAAGCGTTAAACTCGCCATCGCATAAAACATTTGGCTTGATGGTTTCTACTTTTTGCTGACCAATATTTATTTCATATTTGAGATGAATCCCGTACGCTTTTCCAATTACCTGCGCGCCCGCGCAAATGCCCAAGAGAGGTTTATCATATGTTTCAATCCAATTCCAATTCGTTTCTAAATAATCAAAATCTTTAAGCGCAGTTCCGCAAATAATGATTTTTTCTGCTTTTATCAAATCATCCTTTGTTATATTGTCAAAACGTTTAATTATGAATTCATCAACCATTCTTTTAATCGGTTCAACAAACTCAAGTTCGCTAAGTTGCTCTTTGCAAGTGCTAATGATAAGAATCATTTTGGTTCAAGCCTCGCGTCATCAATGTTGTAAGTTCCAGCATAGTTCTTGAACTCCTGGGACGATTTTGTTATTACGATTTTTTTATGAAAAACAGGCGCGTTTAGAACAGTAGTCTCAATTTCGCCGCCCTCGCCTGCAGGGTTGTGAAGCTTTGAGAGCTTCGCAATCATTCTCCCATCAATTTCTTTACCGAGATACGATTCATCAAAAGGCTCAGCAAAAACTCCACCAATAATCGCGTGAATTTTTTCGCTCACAACTTCTTTTAACAATTCAACTTGGTCTTTAAGCCAAAGCGGGTTAAAACACCACAAATCTAATTCACGGCAAATTTTTTGAATTCTTGAAGCTTGATAAGTAGAATGAACAGCACCAGTTACCACTCCATCGATTTTGAATCTTGTTTTTGCATCTTTAATCGCTTTCTTTAAATCTGCGAGCTCAGATTCTTTTTCACCCTTGGTTGTAACCCTCACTAACGGGATTTCCATCGCCTGAGACTGAAGAAGAGTAATGTCAATATTTGGAGTGTGAAACATAAAAGACTCCTTGTTCTCAGAAACAATGCTGATAAGACAGACAACTTTGTGATATTTCTGAGCCTTCATCAAAGCCAGAGTAGAGTCTTTGCCGCCTGAATAAAGTATGCCGAGGTTCATATAAATAAAAAAACAAAAAGCAATTAAAAAACTATGTTTTAATTATTTTTACGTTTATGCGCTCTAACCAAATCGCCGATGTTTCTACCATTCCCTGATTCTTGAGGGAATGTTTCCTTAAGCAACCTTTTTTGCAATAATTTTTCATATAGCGCAGAATTGTTTATTTGAATATCCTTGCGGGTCTGATAGTTTTGCGTTGCATACTTGATGATATCGTGGTCGTCCATTTTTTCAAATTCGTAGTTTGTCATACCTTCTTGTAGCTGTTTGGAGGTATATAAGGTCTTGCTATTATTGACCACTGATGAGTAGTTAAATAACCGAAAGCTTTATAAATGGTGTATGGGCTATGTATATTCTGGAGTGGTGAAATGAAACAGTTTACTATTACAAAAAGAATAGCGAAGCACGGCAAGCAAGCAGTCATAGTCATACCTGCACTTCTACAAAACGAATTAGGACCTGGCAAAATCGTCAAACTGACAATTGATGTATTGGGTGAGGAAGATGGGTGAAGAAATTGATTTTAGTGAATTAGAGATAAAAATTGCTTCTTCAGACAAAGTAACAAGCACGAAAAGTAAGGGACGTAAATGGAAAGGTGTTGATCTTGTTGCGCATTTTAGGGAGAATTATTCTGATGTTGGAAGTCGTGAAGAATTGCAAAAACGTGATAATGGTTTTTATCGTATACTTTGTAACAAGAAGAATAAGCCGTTGTTTGATGAACTTTTGCCTTCAAAACGCCCTAATCGTCGTAGTTGGTCTGGTGTTGATCTTGCTTTGTATTTCAAAGAGAATTATTCTGATGTTGGAAGTCGTGAAGAATTGGAAAAACGTGATCCTGGTTTTTATAAGCTACTTTGTAGAAAGCATAAGCCGTTGTTTGATGAACTTTTACCTTCAAAACGCCCTAATCGTTGTGAGCAGCGTGATTGGGATGGTGTTGATCTTGCTTTGTATTTCAAAGAGAATCATTCTGATGTTGGAAGTCGTAAAGAATTGCAAAAACGTGATAATGGTTTTTATAGTATGCTTTCTAAGGAGGAGAATGAGCATTTGTTGGATGAACTTTTGCCTTCAAAACGCCCTAATCGTCGTAGTTGGTTTGGTGTTGATCTTGCTTTGTATTTCAAAGAGAATTATTCTGATGTTGGAAGTCGTGAAGAATTGAAAAAACGTGATGTTGGTTTTCATAGTATACTTTGTAAAAAGCATAAGCATTTGTTAGATGTTCTATTTCCTAAACAAGCAAGTTCTCTTGACTCAATTCTAGAATCATATGTAGCAGGTGAGTCAAATGAGTGATAACAAATTAGGTTACAAACTCCTTGATCACTTAAGATTGAATAGAGACAAGCCTGAAAATGCCCATTTGAGAAAAAACATTGATAGTTATCTTTCTCTTTCAAGAAAGGGAATAAACCCTGTTCATAAAATAATTTCCGATCATATAGCACAGGCTGAACTTGAAGAAAGCGTGATGAAGAAACATTACAAAAAATGGATTGTGGAACAAACAATCCACAAAGTAAAAGAATCCGGAGAATGGTACGAAAATTTTGAAGCTTACATGACTGCCATGGAGGCTGCAGAAGAGCATATCAGAAAAAATGCTCATAGAGAAAACAGACAGGACTATATGGCTTCCGCGAGAGTTTTAGCCAGAGATCCTCGAAATTCAGATTTATTTATGAGACTTGTTTATCTTGATCCCGATGCCTCTAAAGAGCTTGGCTCCAATTCTGAAGCAATTTATCGAGCTTACCTGAGATACGGGCTTGATAGAAACAAATCTTCAAGAGAAAAGCCTGAGACATCTGGAAAATACGTAAGCACTACAGGATACAAGGATGAAGCATTTTCAGCGGCAGTCGCTGACCTTATTCATAATCTTCCAAAAGAAGTTTTCTCAAAAGATGATGAGAAATACACTGATGTTAAAAAATTAGTGAGAACTCTGGCGTACCGAGATACATTCCATCTATTTAGGAAAAAGCCTGAATTTGCCATTAGACGCCTTGAAACATTAATTGAAGAAGAGAAAAATCAAAACATCCGCTTTGTTTATAATGATGTTCTTCAACATTATAAGAATTATTTGAATTTTGAATTTGAAGGACATAACAAAGATTTCGTTGACCCAGTAACAAAAGAAAAAGGAAATTTTCCTTCCATACACCAAAGAATAGGAGTATTCCATTCTCTTGACAAACAGCGCTTCGGAATATTGGATGGATGCGGCACTGGAAAAACGGCAATTGGCGCGTTAATGTATCCTCTTGTTCAGAAGAAAAAAACAGAAAAAAACGAAAAAGTCCACAATCGAGTTCTTGTCGTAGGAACAATTCCTTGCTTCAAGACTTGGAAAAGAGGATTTGAAGGAAATGATGAAGAAAGATACCTTGCGAACTCCAAGAAAATAACACTTATCAACGGAGAGAAAAAAGATAAGTCACTTTTTGAAGAACTTAAAAAATCAGAAATAGTGTTCGCAAACTACCAGCAGCTAAACACAGAATTTGAAATTGACGGAGAATTAATCCCAACATACAAAATTCTCGCTCAACTAGGGTACGACCTTTTAGTTTTTGACGAAGTACACAATATTAGAAATCTCAACGAAAAAACAGCAAATGGGCGTGAAACGGCAAGCGCAGCGGCAAGATATCTTGCTTTCCATGACCCTGAAACATATTTCCTTTTGTTATCAGGCACTCCAATCCCGGACAGTCTTGAAGATTACGCGATGATTTACCATCTTTTGAGACCTGATATTTGCAAAGACCCTGAAGAGTTCGTAAAAGAAATTGAAAAAGCGAGCTATAACCCTCGACAGCTTGCAACATTCATTGATGAGAATACACTCAGAAGGACATCTGACGAAGTTAATGACCTCATACCTTTGGACAGAGATGACTGGTATGTAGACGTTCCATTGACTCCAGTTCAAAGACAGATCCACGACTATTTAGTCTCTCACAGACCGGTTGGCTGGCTTATGGAAGCAAGAAAAGCGCTTCTTGACCCACGTTTAGTTAGAAAACAAACGCTTGAAAAGGCAGGAATCACAAAAACGCCAACAATTGAGGACTCTTCAAAATACAAATCACTTGAGGAAATGGTCGCAGGACCAAATGGATCTGTAAGCAAAGATAACAAATTCGTTGTATTCTCAAGCATATTCAAAGATGGAATCACCAGAATGAAATCTGACATTCATGATGGAAAATCATTCAAAGAACTTCTTGAAGAAAAAATACAAAAAGAATTTGGCGCGGAGAAATATATGAAAGTCATAGATGGGGACGTTGATGCGCTTGAAAGAGAGCAAATAGAAACAACATTCAGGGAAGATAAAAATTGCGTAGGAGTAATTTGCACAACGGACACAGGAGGAGAAAGCTTGAATTTCTCTTTTGCTACGGATGCCATAGGACTTGATGAGGATTATAGCCCTGCGACAATTGAGCAGGCTATAGCAAGGTTACAAAGAAGAGGACAGTCCAAAAAAGTCAACGCGAAATTCATCAGAGGGCTTGGAAGCATAGACATGAGCATCACAGAATATGTAGATAAGAAAGCCCTTGCGATAAAAATCATGCTTGATGGGCATCCTCCAACAGAAGAGGAAATTAAATTGTTAAAAGACTCAGCGACGCACTCTGAACTTACAAGAATGGTAACCAGCAAATTTGGAGGAATTTCAGTAGACCTGAGCAAATACTCTAATTTTGACGTAGCTGATGTTGATGTTCGCTCACGAGGAAAACCTGCAAGTGAACGAAATATTGTGAAAACAGGAAACGGGTATGACACAACCCGCGCCCAAGAAATAGGAATGAGAATAGGAAAAGATCCAAAATGCTGGTTTGATGAACAATTCGTCAAAGAATACGTTGACGCATTCAGTGAATTGGCTCCGTACCTCGCTTCCCGCATGAGAGCGCTTGATATTGTTGGAAGAGCGAAACGCAAAGAGATAGAATTCCCTGAAAAAATACTCGCCCTAGGCTCTGGTCCAAGCATTCTGTATGGAGCATATAATGATATTTCAGAAATAGTAGAAAAATCAGGATTTGATGCTCCAATTGTTCACGATTTGGATTTCTCAAGATCAATGCTAAAGGCAGGAACCAATCCAGTTCAAATTTGCGCGGACATGAGAAAAATT
>Ga0187894_10005063_pt1 | contig 13748 bp, 11 predicted proteins | sample GBC1701081metaG_FD_136650 | JGI IMG/M metagenome (GOLD analysis project Ga0187894, IMG submission 136650) | White microbial mat communities from a lava cave in the Kipuka Kanohina Cave System on the Island of Hawaii, USA - GBC170108-1 metaG ...
CTCCCCACTTGAATTGCTTCCTCTTGCGTGAAGAAGTGGACTATGCGGACGAACGCTACCAGTACAAGGCGGTTCGAATGCCGTCTTCCGTGAGGCTGGGCGAGCCGGACCCGACGCTGTTTGAGATTCCCTCGGACTACACCGAGCGCAGCCCTTCTGAGATCCTTGCCTTGGCCCGGCAACAGGCCGGACTCGCCGCGTACGGGGGCACGGAGCACGCGCCCAGGGCGCTCGATCAGGTTTATCGATCACGGCGCGAATCGAAATAGCCACTCCAGCTTGCGTCATCATCGATAATCGCAATAGATGATGAATCAGAGTCTGGTGTCAAAGCGGGAATTTCTGAGATTGGCCGGAGCTGCCGCCACAGCGGCAACTCCGGCGATTCTGAAAGCTCAAGCCCCGCCGATCAAGATCGGGCTCGTCGGCTGCGGTGGACGCGGCACGGGAGCGGCGGCGCAGGCGCTCAAAGCGGACGACGGCAGCCGGCTGGTGGCGGTAGCCGACATCGAGCGCGAGCGCGTGGACGACTCGCTGTCCCGGTTGAAGCGCGCCATGGGCGCGCAGGCCGAAAAGGTGGCGGTCGAGGAAGCGAATATCTTTCTCGGTTTGGACGCGTATCGCAAACTCATTCATTCGGGCGTGGATGTCGTATTACTGGCGACGCCGCCAGGGTTCCGTCCGCAACACCTGCGCGAGGCCGTCGAAGCGGGCAAGCACATTTTTTGCGAGAAGCCGATCGCGGTGGACGCTCCGGGCGTGCGCAGCGTTCTGGAAACGGCGCGCCTGGCGCGAGAGAAAAAGGTTTCGCTCGTCAGTGGCTTTTGCTGGCGGTATTCGAACTATATTCGCGAGACATTCGATCAGGTGTCGGGCGGAGCCATTGGAAACATCACCGCTTACTACGCCACCTACTACACAAACCCCGTGAAGCCCATGCCCCCTGCCTCTACGCGGCCCGCCGGCATGAGCGATGTCGAGTGGATGATCCGCAATTGGTACAACTTCACGTGGCTTTCGGGCGATGGCCTGGTGGAGCAGGCGATCCATAGCGCGGACAAGATCGCGTGGGCGATGAAAGATCAGCCGCCGATCAGTTGTGTCGCCGTAGGCGGGCGGCAACTTCCGGCCGAGGGCGGCAATATCTTCGATCACTTCGAGGTGAACTACCTTTACCCGAACAATGTGCGGGCGTTTTTGGGATGCCGGCAAATCGAAGGCTGCCACAACGAAAATTCCGATTACATCATCGGAACCAAGGGCGTTTGCACCATCGGCCGAGGGCCCATGCCGCGCATCGACGGTGAGACGCGCTGGACCTTTAGCGGCCTGAAGAACGATATGTATCAAGCCGAGCACGATCATCTGTTTGCTTCGATCCGGCAAGGCCGCGCCGTCAACGACGGCGAATGGATGGCGACCTCTACCATGCTCGGCATCATGGGCCGCATGGCCGCCTACACCGGCCAGCAAATTACGTGGGAGCAGGCGCTGAACTCCCAGGAGAAACTGTTTCCCGATCATTTGGATTGGAAGGGGACCGTTAGCGTTCCTCCTCTGGCAAAACCCGGCCAAACCAGATTCAACTAATGAGGTTCTGGCTCTTCTTATCCGCGTATCTCTGCGTTCATCCGTGTCTAGCCGATGAACGCTCCGTCGCGGCCGGGATCGCCAAGCGGGTGCAAAAATCGCCCGAGTTCAAGGCTTACAAGCAAACCATCCCCGGCACCCAGATTTCCTACGAAATGCTGCCCATACCCGGCGGCGAATTTACGATGGGCTCCCCCGCGTCCGAACCGGGCCACAAACCGGACGAAACACCCCCACGGCGCATGAAAGTGGAGCCGTTTTGGATGGGTAAGTTGGAAGTGACCTGGGATGAATACCGGCTCTTCATGTTTTCGCAGCAGGCGAACGAAAAGCAGGGGGCGGACCCGACGCTCGACGCGGTAAGCCGGCCAACGCGGCCCTATGTCGAAATGAGCTTCGGCATGGGCATCAATGGCTACCCCGCCATCAGCATGACCCACCACGGCGCCAACAAGTATGCGCAGTGGCTCAGCGCCAAGACCGGTCACTTCTACCGGCTGCCGACCGAGGCCGAATGGGAGTATGCCTGTCGCGCCGGCACGCAGACGGCGTATTCGTTCGGCGCCGACGCTTCGAAACTAAGCGAATACGCATGGTTCGCCTTGAATTCGAACGGCAAGTACGAAAAGGTGGGGACGAAGAAACCGAATCCCTGGGGCCTGCACGATATGCATGGCAACGTGATGGAATGGACGCTCGACCAGTACGACCCGGCGGCCTACGCAAAGCCGCAAGCGTGGGCGCCTTCGACCAAGCCTTATCCCCACGCGGTCCGCGGAGGCTCGTGGAACGACGGCGAAGAGATCCTGCGTTGCGCCGCTCGAACGGGCAGCGATCCTTCGTGGAAAATGCAGGATCCCCAGTTGCCGAAAAGCATCTGGTATCACACGGACGCGCAATGGCTCGGCTTCCGGCTCGTGCGGCCGTTTAAGGTTCCGCCGGCGGAGGAAATGTTCAAGTATTGGAACAATGGCGTTGAACTGGATCCTTAGCGCACTGCTGCTGACCGCCGGTGTCCGGCACGAAGCGGTGGAGCCGCACATGGGAACGCTCGTGCGCGTGGTGTGGGAGGGCGATCCGCAGGCCGCTCGGGTGGCATTTGCGGAAATCGCCGCGTTGGATGCAGCGTTGTCGGACTATCGCGGCGACAGTGAGATCAATCGCGCCTGCCGCGAACCCGGGTTCGAACTGAGCGAAACCACCGCCGCCGTTTTGCGTGCGGCATTGGCGATCGCCGAGGAAACCGAAGGCGCGTTCGATCCTACCCTCGCGGCTCTGACGCGCCATCGCCCCGACGCTCCCGTCAACTGGGGGTGGCGCAAAGTCCGATTGAACGGGCGGCGCATTTGGACGAACGGCGTGTGCTTCGACTTGGGCGGCATTGCCAAGGGATTCGCCGCGCAGCGCGCCATCGAAGCTTTGCGGCGCGCGGGCGTTTCGCGGGCAATGGTGGCGATTGGCGGCGACATTTGCGCGGGCGATGGCCAGTGGCGAATCGGAGCGCAAAGCCGTGCGTTTGTGTTGACGAACGCGTGCATTTCGACGTCCGGCGACGAATCCCAGCCGGGGCATATCTTCGACCCTCGAACCGGGAAGCGGGTGCGGCGCGAGGGCAGCGTTACCGTGATTTCGCACAATGGCGCGCGTGCGGATACGTTGGCCACTTTTCACTATCTGACGTCGCCCCCGGGCACCGTGGTTGACGAACGGCGCAAGTCTCGATAGTCTTGCGCCCATGAAACGGCGCGAATTCCTGATGGGCGCGACTGCGCTCGCCGCTCCCCTTCCCTCCTTCGCTTGGCAGCAGGAGAGGAGCAAACTTAAGATCACCGGCTTGCGGTTGGTGCGGACGAAGGCCACCAAACCTCTGCCGAACTACACGCCGAGTGCCGGCGCGTGGTCGACCCAAGGTGTCGAAGTAGCCAACCCGGTCTCCATTTATCCGGAGTACAAAGCGACTCGCTCGCTGTTCAACCCCGATCCAGGCGGCGTTTCCGGTTTCACCGTCGAAATCACTACCGACAAGGGCATCAAGGGCTACGGCAGCGGCGGACCGGGAGGCGGCCCGGTGGTGACCGGACATTTGACGAAGCTGCTCCTGGGCAAAGACCCATTCGACATCGAGCGCAATTGGGATTTGTGCTGGCGCTCGACGATGAGCTACGGACGCATGGGCGTCACCATGAACGCCATATCGGGCGTCGATCTTGCCCTGTGGGACATCGTCGGCAAGGCGCTCGGCGAGCCGGTGTACAAACTGATCGGCGGCAAGGTGAAAGATCGCGTGCCCGCCTACTGCACCGGCAACGATATCGAGCAGCACGTGGAATTCGGCTACAAACGCCTGAAACTGGCCATTCCGCACGGGCCCGCGTCGGGCATTGAAGGAATGCGCGAGAACGTGCGGCTGGTGGAGCGCGCGCGGAAAGCGTTGGGGCCGGATGGCGACATCATGCTCGATTGCTGGATGGCGTGGACCGAGCGCTACACGATCGAGATGGCACAGATGCTGGAGCCTTATCGCGTCTACTGGATGGAAGAGGTCTTGCAGCCGCACGACTATGCCGGATTCGGGCGCTTGAACGCGGCGATCAAATCCACGCGCATCGTTACCGGCGAGCATGAGTATGGCCGCTACGGGTTCCGCTACCTTCTGGAAGCCAACGGCGCTTCGATTTGGCAGCCGGATCTTCAATGGTGCGGCGGATTGACGGAGCTTATCAAGATTGGCGCCATGGCGGCGGCCTATGATATTCCCGTGATACCGCACGGGGGCGGCCTGAACGGCGCCACCCACTGGTCGATCTCGCACGTGAACGCGCCTTGGGCGGAGTTGTTCCTGCCACCGCCGGGAGGTCCCGCCGAAGCCTATAAGATTCACGAGGAGCAGTACGAAATTTCGCGCGGACCGGAAGGAATCTACACGAAGCCGCACGAGCGTCCGGGTTGGGGTTGGGACTTCGAAGCCGCCAGCTAGGCGCGCGGCAAACAGCATTTTTGTTATATGATTCCCGTGCACAGTCTCAGGGGGTGTTCCATGAAGAGCTTTTGCAAGGTTTTTGCGCTTATCTGCGTTCTCGCGCTTAGCGCCGCCGCACAGGATGTCCGCGCCCGCGTCCAAGGTCTAGTCACCGACGCATCGCAGGCCGTAGTGGCCGGCGCCCAAGTGACGCTGACAAACAACGGCACAAACGTCGCAGCCGTCACCACGTCCAACGAATCCGGGCAGTATCTGTTCGACTTCGTAATCGCCGGCGACTATACGGTCTCCGTGGAGATGCAGGGGTTCCGGCGTTTCGTTCAGAAGAACCTGCTGGTGCAGAGCCGCGGCGACGTCACGGTGGACGCGAGGCTGGAAATAGGCTCGACGGGCGAGGTGATTACGGTGGAGGCCGCGCCGGTCAGCGTGCAGTTCAACACTTCAACGATGGCGCTCACGCTCGACAAGAAGATGACGAACGAGCTGCCGGTGATCAACCGCAATCCGTTCTTGCTGGCGCAACTCAACCCGGCGAGTGTGCTGCGCTCGACAACGGAGCAGAGCCCCTATCACCACTGGGCGGCGACGCAGATCGACGTAGGCGGCAACACGACAACGAAAGAATGATGTGGTTGTGGACGGCTCACCCAACATGGCGTCGGAAAAATCGGCCTATACGCCGTCGATGGACGCTGTGCAGGAAGTCAGCGTGCAGCAAAACGCGGTGGATGCCGAATTTGGTCACTCCGCCGGGGGCATCATCACGGTGCAGATGAAATCGGGAACGAATGCAATTCATGGCACGGCGTACTACTTGGGACGCAACCCGGCGCTGAATGCGGTAGCCGACCACATCACGCGGCGTGCCAACCTTACGCGCAACCACATTTTTGGGGGTACGGTCGGCCAACCGGTGGTGAAGAACCGCGTTTTCAATTTCGCGTCGTATGAGGCCTGGCGTTCGCAGGATCCGCGGTCGGTCGCGTTCACAATGCCGACGGATTTGGAGCGCGCCGGTGATTTTTCGCAGTCGCGAACGACCAGCAACGCTCTTCGGGCGATTTATGACCCGTACACCACACGCGTCGACGGCGCTGGGGTTGTGACGCGCACGCCTTATCCGGGGAACGTGATCCCGCGTGCCTCGATGGACCCCGTTGGGTTGCGGGTGATGAACGACGTCTGGAAACCGAATCTTCCGGGTGAAGGGAACGATCGGGTGAATAACTACCGGCAGGGATTCGCGGAAAAGGTGAAGTACTGGAATTTCTCCGACCGCGCCGATTGGAATGTGAACGACAAATGGAAGGTGTTTGGCCGCTTCTCGATGTTCAAGACTTTCGTCGAGCAGGACAACTACGCGAACTCACCGGCTACACAGCCCAACGGAAGCGAACGCCATGCTTGGAACACGGTGGGCGACGCGGTGTATACGATCAACGCGAATACGGTTTTCAACATTCGCGGTGGCTACAATCGCATTTTTGATTCCTTTGCTGTCGCGTCGGCCCAGTTGACACCGGAAGAGCTTACTACACTGATGGGTTCGAGCCAGATTCTCGAATACGCGAAGAATGACCCGGCGATTTACTATCCCGGTTTCACGGTGCGCCGGGGCCCGGCGGCCACGAATCTGGGACGTACGGGATTCTGGTATCAGGATCCGGACACGTTCAATATTCAATCGAGGGTTTCCCGCGCACAGGGGCGGCACTACTTCAAGGTAGGCGGCGAATGGCGCCATCAGCGAGTGCTTGCGGTGCGGCCACGGCCCACCCAATTTGACATCAAGCCGCAACTCACGGCATCGACGTTCAATGCCCCCGATATCAATGTGAGCGGCGACGCGTGGGCGAGCTTGTTGATTGGCGCATTGGATACGAGTTCCCTGACGGCAACGATTCCGCTCCAGATGCCGCGCACCAGTTTTTACAGCGTTTACTTCCAGGACGATTTAAAGTTGACGCAGCGCTTGACGCTCAATCTTGGGCTTCGTTGGGAGTACGAATCGCCGATGGTGGATCCGGAGGACCGCCTTTCGACGGCGCTCGATTTGGCTGTGCCCATCCCCGAATTTCAGGGAGCCAACGCGCCGGTGATGCCGCCGGAAGTGACGGCGTTGCGAACGAGCGCGCCCATCTACACGGGCTCATGGGGTTTCACGAACTCGGATAACCGAGGCTCATGGAATGCACCGCACAACGTGTTCTTGCCGCGCGCGGGTTTGGCGTACCGGCTGAACGACCGGACGGCGCTTCGATTAGGTTATGCGCGGTACGTGGTACCGCCGTCACTCACCGACGGGTTGGATATTTTGGGCAGCATCCAGTATCCGGGCTTTGACGCACAGACGAATTCGCTCGACCTGTTAGCGGGTGTGCCGCAATCCCGTTTGGCCAACCCCTTCCCTGGCGGATTGGTGCCGTTGAGTGGGAAGTCCTTCGGCAGTTACACGAATCTCGGTGGCGCGCCCATCTACTACATGCAGAATTTCGAAGTGGGCACGAACGACCGCATCAACGTCAGTTTGCAGCGTCAACTGCCAGGGCAGATCGTGCTGGATGCGACCTACTTCATGAACTTTGGCCGCAATACTCCGATCACGACACCCGGATATACGATCGGAACGCGCGACCTGAACCAGATTGATCCGCGCATTGGGTATGCGAACGGCAATCGGATCAATACCGCGGTGAACAATCCGTTCTTCAATCTATTGCCGGCGAACAAGATGCCGGGGCAGTTGCGCACGCAGCGGCAGGTGCAGTTACGTGAGTTGCTCCGGCCATACCCGCAATACGGCTCCATTCAAGAGCGGCTTGCAAATCAGGGACGGAATCGATATCAAGCACTGCAATTGCAGTTGCAGCGTCCGTTCGTCAACGGGTTCAACCTAGTCCTCGGCTACAACTACAACCGCGAGCGGAACGAAGAAATTTACGACGAACTCGACAACTTCCTTAATAACCCGACCTTCCAGCCGGCAGTAAATCCGCGCCATCGCATTTCGACGGCGGCGATTTATCAGTTGCCGTTCGGGAAGGGGCGGCGCTTCATGAGTAGTGCGAACTGGCTTGTAGACGGCGTGCTGGGCGGATGGTCCCTCAGTGGGATTTTCTCTTACAACACCGGCCAGTATCTTCGCTTCAGCGGGCTGGTCGTAAACGGCGATCCATCCATCGACAACCCCAGCAAGGAACTTGCCTTCGACAAGACTAAGTTTTCGAATTTGCCCGCCTTTACAAGGCGCGCCAACCCGCTCCAATATGACGGCGTGAAGAGCATGCCGTTTAAAAACCTGGACATGACGCTCGCCAAAAGCTTTTCTATCACCGAGCGCGTAAAGTTCGAGCTTCGTATGGAAGCCTATAACGCGACGAATACGTTTAACGGCGATCTTCCCTCAACGAACTTCTCGAACTATACGACTTTCGGCACCGTGATCGCGCAGCGTCCCGGCTATTACGGGCGTCAGTTGCAGTACAGCGGCCGCTTCAGTTGGTAGCGCTTGCACTTTTGCTCGCGGCGCAGGATTTCGCCGGATCGAAGTCCTGCGCCGCTTGCCATACGGCGATTCACGCCGCCCAATCGAAAACGAATCATGCCCGCGCGCTTTCCACGGATGGCGCGCGGTTTGCTTTTGGATCGGGCGCGCAGGCGATCACCTACGTGGCGCAACGCGACGCGGAGCATTACGTCGAGCAAGGCCTCTCCTGGTACCGGCGCGCGAACGGACTTGCCCTAACGCCCGGGCATCGCGACGAAAAGGGCGTTGTCTACCGCACGTTCGCCGCCGACGCGGCCGTCCTGCGCTGCTTTCAATGCCATTCCACCGGCAAGTTGGGGGTGAGCGCGGATCGGGCGATCCGTCCGGCGGAGGAAGGCGTGCGCTGCGAAAGCTGCCACGGAGCGGCAGCGGAACACGCGGCGCGCCCATCACGCGAGAACATCGCAAACCCCAAAAGGCTCACCGCCAGCCAACTCAACGATCTCTGCGGCGCCTGCCATCGCATGCCGCCGGCCGCGGGCGTGGCGACGAACTTCGACAACCCGTGGAACGTGCGCCATCAACCGGTTTATTTCAGCCAAAGCGCTTGCTTCCTCAAGAGCGCCGGCAAGCTGAGTTGCTTCACATGCCATAAACCGCATGACGACCGAGCGGTGGCGGCTTGCGTCAACTGTCACGCGTCCGTGAAACACATCACGCCGGTAACATCGAAAAGCTGCGTGGAGTGCCACATGCCGGCGGTGGAGCCATCACCACTCCTGCGCTTCACGAATCACTGGATTGGCGTGTACAAGCTAACGGGCACGGGCGCGAATCGCCTTCGCCCTGTCCAACAAAGGCCGCGCGGCAGCGGCGCGGCCGGTTTGCGTCAATAAATCCGCCAGATTTTCGAGCGCCGCCGGCGTTTCCTTGATCGTAAGCGCCCGCCGGAACATGCGCTCGGCGCCCGCGACGTCGCCCTTTACGGCCAGCGCGGCTCCAAGCGTGCCGCAGGCCGCCGCCGTGCGCTCGTGCCGCGGGCCGAGCGACTTTTCAAATGCCTCAAGAGCGAGGCGCGCGAGTGGCTCACCTGTTTCCAGATTCAATCCCGCCAGGTTCAATCGCGTGGTGGCGAGGTCGGGATCGAAGGGCGGCAATGCCTTTGCTCGAATGTCGAGCGCCTTTGCATATAGTTGAGCCGCCGATTCAGGAGAGCGCTCTTCAAGCGCCACTGCCCAGTTGTGCATCGCCCTCGCTTCGGGCAAGCCACCGCCCGGCGTTTCGATCACTTGCTTCAAGTACGGCGCGGCCTTATCGAAATCGCCGCGATGCGCGAGATAAAGCGCCAGATCACGCGGCCCGGCGAATTGGCGATACAGTGTCTCGAAATCCGCGGACTGTGCGAACAGCAGCGCAAGCGCTAGCGTGGCCATCCCTCGACCACCCTTCCGGAAAGCGCCTTGAGAAACGCCACAAGCGCCGACTTCTCCTCCGCGCTGAGCCGCAACTCCCGCATCTCCACGTCGAGCGCTGGATTCTCGCGCCCGCCCTTGTCGTAGTACTCAATCACGTCTTCGAGCGTCGCCAGGCTGCCGTCGTGCATGTAGGGCGCCGAGCGCGCCACCTCGCGAAGGCTGGGCGTTTTGAACTCGCCACGGCCGCGCCCCGCATCGGCGAAACGCCCGTCGCGCCACCCGGCTCCCGTATTGTGAAAGCTTTCGTCCGTCAGATTCGTTCCCACGTGGCAAACGGCGCAGTTGGCCTTTCCGCGAAACAATCGCAAGCCGAGTTGCTCCCGCGCATCTAACGCTGCGCGGTCCCCCGCGACGAAGCGGTCGTAGGGCGAGTCGCCCGCAAGAATCGTCCGCACATACGAAGCAAGCGCCGCGGCCATCTGCGCCTGGGTCAGCGGGCGCCCCGCGACCGACGAGGCCCGCTCAGCCGCTTCGTTTAAAGGCAAATCCATCTCGACGGGATTCGCGATCGGCTGGACTACCTGATCCTCCAGCGTCGCCGCGCGTCCATCCCAGAAGAACGCTTTTCCCCACGCCCGATTGAGGATGGGCGGCGTGCGGCGCGTTGCACGCTGGCCACGAACTCCCTCCGCGAGTGGCTTGCCATCGGTGAATGCCCGCTCCGGAAGATGACAGCCCGCGCAGGAAAGTGTACGGTCGCGCGAGAGGTCCTTCGAAAAGAACAAGCGGCGGCCAAGTTCCACCGATTCGCGCGAGAGTGGATTGGACGCCGGCGCGGGAACGTAGGCATCCAATCCGAGCGGCACCGCCAGGCGATCGGCGGCCGTCGCCGAAACCACGCTAATGACTGCGATCCACAGGCGCAAGAATCCGCTCCATCGACCAAACTTCGTTCCGCACGCGTCCCGAGGCATAGACAATCGTGTTTCCGTCCGGCGAGACGTTGAAGGGACCACCGTCGTAGTCCTCCAGGGCGACCGGCTTTACGCCGTCACCCGACAGCTCAACCACTCGCCCACCTTGTGCCGCAAAGAGACGCTTGCCGCCCCACGCAAGCCAAGTCACGCCGGCGATCTTCCAGGAGGCCTCTCCGGAGCGCACCGCATCCGAAGTCGCCGTCGCGCCACCGGCCATCGCGATTACGCCGTCGGGCGCTCGCGCCGGTTCGCCCGCGCCGGTCCAATCCCCGGCGATTCCGCGAAAATCCGAGCCGTCCTCCACGAAGGCGTTCCTTGTCAGGCCATCCTTCGTTCGAATGCGAAACAAACCCGCGCGTCCCCTGCCATCGCTGCCCGCCGCCAAAAGCCATTCGCCATCCGGCGACCACTTCAGCCACTCGATATGCGCCATTCGCGTTTCGAGATCCCGCTCCGTCCGTCCCTCCAGATCGCGAATCACGACAACGCGCGAGGGCGTCCCAAAATTCTCCGCGCCGCGCAACGAAAGATAGGCCACTTGCTTACCGTCACGCGACCAGGCAGGCGCAAGATTCATTCCCGGCGTTCGCGTTTCGAGCTTGCCCATCCCGGAGAACACGATTTCCGAAGCGCCGGAACGGCGGCCGTGAATCAGCGTTCCATCCCGCGTCAATCCCATCGGCAAAATGCGGCCTGTATCGGGCCGGATCAAACGCACCTCGCGCGACCCCACTTCGACGGCGGCAAGCGCGCCATTGCGTGTGAAAACAACTGCGCCTCCATCCGGCGAGAACATCGGAAACACGTCGTCCGCCCCTTCGGTCAACTTCCGCTCCGCCGAGCCATCGAGAGCCAGTAGATAGAGGTTGCGCGGACCCGGCTTGTCGCCCGTGAACGAGTCATAGACGATCCACTTGCCGTCGCGTGAGATATCCATCTTTTTCGGATAAACCCAGTTCAGCGACTTCAACACCCGCACGCCGCCCGATTCCGCATCCACCAGGGCGATCTGGCTGATGTTGTCTTTCCGGAAGAACAGCGTCAAAATGTGGCGGCCATCGGGCGTCCACGCGGAAGGCTGCACGAAACCGGATTCTTCATTGCGAAACAGAATCCTCGGCTCGCCGCCCTCGACAGGAATCGAGCGCAAGTCGTAGAATCCTTTTTCGTTGAACCAGGCATAAGCGACGCGCTGCCCGTCGCGCGAGGGCACGCTGAAGTAGGCGAATTCGCTCGACCCCTTGCGGTTCCGCGTCACTTGCCGCAACTTTCCCGTGGCCACTTCCAGTAGCGCCAGATCGCCCGACGCCGGATCGACGCACGTCAGGAAGCGGCCGTCTCGAGTGGGCGCGCCGAGAAAATTAGCTCCCGGCGCGGTCCATAGGGGGCGGTCGCGCGGTTCGGTCGCGAAAAGCAGCAGAAGCGCCAGTGCGCGCACGTCCTTATCTTAATGCGCCGCTTCGCTAGGATGAGAGGGAGTGACCACCGCCGAAGAGCATTATCGGGAAGGCCGCGCGTCCGCCGGGCGCGGCGATATCGCGGCGGCGTTTGTCCACCTGGAAAAATCGATCGAGCTTCAGCCGGATAACGCAGAGGCGTGCAAGCTCCTGGCCAGGCTTTCGCTGGCGGTAAACGAGGTGCGCGCGTTTCAGAACTGGTGTCATGAGGCGGCGCGCCTGGCTCCCGGCGATCCCGAACCTCACTGGTTGATCGCCCAGGTATGCGCGGCGTCGAATAGATGGTCCGAATCGGCCGAAGCGCTGGAGAAAGCGATTGCGCTGCTCCCTGCAAACGATTCACGGCGGGAAACTTGGCTGCGCGATGCGAACAAGTCGCGTCAGCGGGCCACTTCGGAGACGCAGTTCAAGCTCGACAGGTAGCCCTTGCGGAAGATCGGCGGGGCGCCCTTCAGGTCCAGTTGGAAAGGAATCGTGAGCGGCTTGCCGCCGGAGATCGTCATCGGCTGGCCCGATTGGCCTTGCCGCGGCACCCATTCCAAACGATAACTATTGCCGGACTCGGCGAAGCGGTCGGCGTCGCCAAAGAAGCGGAACGCGGCCCACAAGCCGTCATAGACGATAAAGCCGAGATCGCCGCCGCCCATGTTGCCCGAAAGGTTCGCTCCTCGCGACGATCCGCCCGGCCAGGTGAAGTCGCGCGATTCCCCACCCTTGCCCGAGCCTTTCAGCGTTTGACCGTCGAGCGTCAGCGTAACCCCGCGGAGCCCTTCTGCTTGCAACGCGCGCATGTTGTAGGCAAGCTTCGGATCGTTTCCGCCTTCGCGATACATTGCGTCTCGGAGCGCCATGATGCGGTTGAAGTAGTTGAGGAAGGCAGGCGTGATGTTGATGCGCGAATCCGCTTTGCGAATCCACTGTCCGCCCTGTTTGTCGATGTGAGGTTTGAGGTGCTGTTGGTACAGCATTTCCAGGCGCCCGGCGGAAGGATTGAGAATGGAGTTGACTTCATCCAGCGTCGCGTCGGTCTTAGACGCCGTGTTGAATGGATACTTGCTCGACAGTTTTGCGAAGTCGCGGCAGAAGCTTCCACCCGCGGAGTTCAACTGCTTCGGACCCAGATTGCCCAGGACGCCTTCGGCGTAGCGAATCGGATCCTCCATTAGCTTTTGGACCATGCCATGCACGTTGCCTTCGCGATCCACGCGGAACTGCTGCGCGATGGTGCGCGTCACGCGATAGGCGTTAGTCGCTTCGTTCAAGGTCGCGTTTACAAGATCCTCCGGGATTTCGTTGCCAGTGGTTTTGGCGACGCGATCCATGGCCGCTTGCAAGCCGACAAGCGCGCTCACGTAAGGCTGATTGTTGGGCTGTACATAGCGATCCGTGCACGGCGACGGTTCGACAAAGTGCAGCGGCTGATACGGCGCTTTCACCTCTTCGACCGTCGCGGCGGACGTGTGATTCGAGGCTACGCAAAATAGCGTCAACAAGTAGCTCGAATTGCCGGAAAGCTGGCCTAGCTTCTGCGCCGCGTCCTGTATGCTGCCAAACCTCGCCACCTGCGAATTCGCCAGGTACTCGCGCCAGTTGCCAAGAAAATCCTTGTGATAGCGCTCGCGCAAAATCGGCTCTAGCTTTGATGGGTCCAGATCGCCATAAGCCTTATCGCCCAGAACCCAGCGTTCGCCGCCGAAGAAGCGCTTCAGATTGCGAATCGCTTCCTGCATGAACTTCCACCCATCGGCGGTGAACGCGCCCATCACCTCGCGGTTATTGATGACATAAGCCGCTGAGCCGGGAAACTGTTTATTGAAATTAACGCCCGGCTTCTGCCTCGAC
>Ga0187894_10005064_pt1 | contig 13747 bp, 14 predicted proteins | sample GBC1701081metaG_FD_136650 | JGI IMG/M metagenome (GOLD analysis project Ga0187894, IMG submission 136650) | White microbial mat communities from a lava cave in the Kipuka Kanohina Cave System on the Island of Hawaii, USA - GBC170108-1 metaG ...
AAAAGATTCAGAAGGAAATAAAATACTTTCTCGCTTAGAAATAGTTCAACAGAAAATACGAAATGAAGAGGCTACTGAAAAGGAACTACTTCAATTTATCCATGCTGGTAGCAATCGTTTGGGATTTGAAACAAGTCTTACGCCAAAAGAAGAATTAAAGGGAGTTTGTGTCAAATGTTGTGGAAATGAATTTTCGCGCTTCCCGTTTTTGACTTTTCCGGTGCCAATTCTTAACTTGGCAATTTTACTTCCTTCAACTTTTCGGGATGTCCGATTCCTCGCCACCCGGTCTTGGCTCGCTCCAATAATTTGAAGACCAAATGCACTCCACTTTTGATTGAGCGGAATCTCTTCATTGGTTTGGTTCGCAAACGAATCGTCGCAAAGACCGATTCTATCGGATTTGTTGTTCGCAAATGGCGAGCGTGTTCGGCGGGAAATTCAAAAAAGGTCAATAATCTCTTTAATGCCAACTCCAAACAGGCGGCGGCTTTTTCCGTTTCCGCAAATCTGCGCCAATCTTTGATTAACAATTTCGCCAATCTTTCCGCTTCCTCGCTATCCTCCGCTAAATAGATTGCCCGCAGTCTTGACACTGCTTCCTCGTGTTCGCGTTTCGGCAATTTATTCAAAATGTTTCGCGTTTTGTGGAGCCAACAAAGTTGCACCAACGGCAGGTTTGTCCAAAGACTTCCGGCAAGGCTGCCCAAAAGCCCAATCCGCCATCAGCAACCGCTAAGGCAGGTTCATTCAAGCCCCGATTTTTGAGGTCTAATAACAGTTCTTTCCAACTCTCTTTCGATTCCCGAAATCCTTGCTGCAACCCCAACAACTGCTTTTCGCCATTCTCATCTATCCCGATTATCACCAATAAACACGCTCTTTCCAGCGCAATTCCGGCTGACAAATAAACTCCATCCGCATAAATGTAATAAAATTTCTTTCCCCTTAAATCTGCTTTTTGCCAACTCTCGTAATCGGCTTTGAATTGCTGATTCAAACGCGAAATCGAACTCGGACTCAAGGGTGCTTCTTGACCAACCAAAAACCGGAGCGAAGGCTCGAAGTCTCTGGTTGCCAAACCTTCGATAAACAGTTTCGGAAACAGATTGTTCAACCCTTCCGAACGTCTTTGATAGGGTTTGACTAATTTCGATTCAAACTTTTCGGAGTTGTCCGCTACTCGCGGAACTCTGACCGTTAAGCCGCCAACTGCCGTTGACACCACTCGTTCCCGTTGATGCCCATTCCGATAACCGCGAAACTCGTCAGCGGAAGTTTTGGCGTATTTATTTGGCTCGTTGCAAAAACTCTTCAACTTCCGTTTCCAAAGCCGCCTGAATCATCCTCTGCGCGGCACTTCGGATATAAGATTCCAAAGAAAATGCGGAAAACTCTTGGTTTTCTTCCACTTCTAAATTTTCAAAAATCGGTGTTTTATTATAATCTTTCATAGATAGCGTATCCTCCATTTAAGCCCTAGAGCTTGTGTTTAGTTTTTTTGTCAAAAACTAGGATACGCTATTTTTATCTTTTTTCTATTTCCACAACTTTCGATACTAACTCGCTCACGGAGTCTTCGACAGTCTGGCAGACTGTCGTACTATTTGGTTTCAATGCTCACGAAACTGTGTTGATTACAGAAAAATCTGAAAAGAGTTTGGATGAAATCGCACACTCGTTTATTATGTCGAAACTTAATTCCAAATAGATTCTACAAAATGAAGACAGGCAGTTTATTTCTTTTTTGATTTGTCGGGACAACATATGCCGATTGTTCAGGAAAACCGATTGCTGAAAGTTTACACGCCGCTCGCGGAGAATTTCTTAATGTTAGCGGAATTTCGCGCACAAGAAAACATATCACGATTATTCAGTTTTGAATTGAATCTGGTACATGAGGAAATAGAAGCCGGATATGAGCCGACTCTTGTAAATGCGAACACTCTTTTGGGTAATCAGATACTCGTCGTTGTATCTCAGCCTGACGGGACTGAGAGATTTTTCAACGGCATCGTAGCCAGTTTCAAGCAAGGACAAAGAGACCAGCGATTCACACATTATCAAGCGGTTCTTGTTCCTCATATCTGGATATTAACTCAGCGAATGCAGAGCAGAATTTTTCAACAAAAAAATGTTCCTGATATTTTGAGAGAAGTGTTTACCGGGTTTACCGTCACATATGAAATTCAAGGGACATTCCATCCGCGCGATTATTGTGTTCAGTATCGTGAGACGGATTTTAACTTTGCCTCTCGTTTGATGGAAGAAGAAGGCATTTATTATTATTTCGAGCATTCCCAAGACGGTCACAAAATGATTGTGGCTAATACGCCAATGTCACATCGCGAATGCCCCTCAAAATCTTCGGTTCCCTTTCTAATTGATGTCACTGATGAAGATGAGTTTCAGAGTGCTGTTGTCTCTTGGCAACTTAATCAACATCTTCACAGCGGCAAATACACACTCTGGGACCATAATTTTGAACTGCCTCACAAACATCTCGAAGCTGAAAAGAACAGCAGATACATTGTGGGCGGAAATCAGAATCTTGAAGTGTATGATTATCCCGGAGGTTACGCCAAAAGATTCGCAGGTATTGATAAAAGCGGCGGTTTACAAGCGAGTGAACTTCAAAAGATATTTGATGACAATACACGCACCACCGAACTCAGAATGCAGGAGATTGATGTAAGCGCAAAAGTTGTTATCGGCGTAAGCAATTGTGCATCATTTACATCCGGTCATCGTTTTACCTTAACAAACCATCCTTCAAACGAAACAAACGGTAATTATATTTTTACCACAATCTCGCACGAAATCATTCAAAGTCCTTCATTCGTTTCTGATGAAAAAGTCGAAAAACCCTATAAAAACGATTTCAACTGCATACGTTACGGCGAGGGACAACCGCCCTTTCGTCCGCAGAGCACCACGTCCAAGCCCGTTGTTCATGGAAGCCAAACCGCTGTCGTTGTCGGACCGGCGGGCGAAGAGATTTTTGTTGACAAGTACGGTCGCGTAAAGATTCAGTTTCACTGGGACAGAAACGGGCAGGCAAACGCGGGTTCTTCGTGCTGGGTCCGCGTGGCGCAAAACGTAGCAGGTAAACGTTGGGGTTCAATCTTTCTGCCTCGCATTGGTCAGGAAGTCGTGGTTGATTTCCTGGAAGGCGACCCCGACCGTCCACTGATTGTTGGTTCGGTTTACAACGCATCGGAACTGCCGCCTTACACTTTGCCCGATGAAAAAACCAAAACTGTTCTCTTCAAATCTTATTCGTCAAAAGGCGGCGGCGGATTCAATGAATTTCGTGTTGAAGATAAAAAAGGCAGTGAACAGATTTTCATCAACGCCGAAAGAAATCACGATATAAGAATTAAAAAAGATAATTTCGAGACCATCGGAAACGAAAGCCACCACATCATCGGCAAAGACCAGTTATCTCAAGTAAAAGGCGACCAGCATCTTCTAATCAAAGGCGACCAAAACGAAAAAATTGACGGTACGGTTTCGCTCAAAGTCGGTGCTGATTTGCAAGAAAAAGTTGCGATGAAATATGCCCTTGATGCCGGAACTGAAATTCATTTGAAATCGGGAACGAATCTCGTTATTGAAACAGGAGCATCCTTGACGCTAAAGGTCGGCGGTAATTTTATCAACATAAACCCGGCTGGCGTTTTTATAAAAGGCGCGATTGTATTTATTAACAGCGGCGGTACGGCGGGTTCAGGTGCGGGCAGTAATCCCGAATTACCAAAAGACCCGAAAGAAGCCGATACGGCTGACCCCGGACAAAAGAGTCAGCCATTGCCTCCGTTGCCGCCAATGGCGCAATTTCAACTAAATCCGCTTGCAACCGTTTTAAGACAGGCGGCTGAAACGGGACAACCTTTCTGTGAGATTTGTGGTTGCTAAATGACATCTGTGAGTTTTTTCCTAAAGGCAAAGTAAAAGCAATTCATTAATGGCGATGAAAATCAATACAAAAGACATGAGCCGTTATCTTTTCTCCGACAGACTTGTTCACGTCTATACAATTTTGGACGGGGCGGCGATTGACGACCTTCCTGCAAGGCTAAAGAAATACAAGCTCGAATATATTTGTCTTTACCGCGGTGAACTTGATCCTGATTTGGAAAAAGCCGCCCCTTATCTTGCACGAATCGAGCAGGAAAACGAGTTTACCGAATGGGTTGTGCGCGAAGGCTGGGGGAAAAACTGGGGCATTTTTGCGCGAAGCCTTTACAGCATTCGCCACCTTAGAAAACATTTCCGGTCACTTCTTACGGTTTATACCGAAGAAGGTAATCCACTTCTTTTTCGTTATTACGACCCGCGCGTTTTGCTTACGTTTTTACCCACTTGTAAAACCAATGAACTTGAAGAGATGTTTGGACCTGTGGAATCTTTTCTATTGGAAGACGAAGAAAAAAGTTCGCTTATAAGGTTTCGTCGTGTCGGTGGTGTTTTGAAAAAAGAGACCAGAAAAATCACCACTCAAGAAGAAGAACTACTCGCACAAGAAGCCGCAAAACGCGAGAAACAGCGACAAGAACTATTGCCAACAGCCAGAGAAAGACCAAAGACCGAAGAGGACCTGAACAAATCTTTGGTCAACTTCTGGACGACTTTAAGCAAGTTCAAACCCGATAAGGAAGATAAGTAAAAAGTAAAAGGCTGTTTGTAACAAAACCATACTGACCTATCTGTAATTCAATGATAATTCGTTCGGAACAAATTGACGTTTTCAACAAAATCGCCGAAGACAATTTCGTGCGAAAACTATCCACACATTTACGCACAAACTATGCGGAAACAATGGTGCGAATGCCCGAAGAAAATTCTGTTCTCAGCGAGTTGTCTGACGAAACCTTAGAATCATTGGTGCGTTTCGGTATCGAACGTGCGCGTGAATATGGGATAACTTTTGAATCTTCGATTTCCACCTTTATTGCAATCATGTTTGATGTCGCACCCAATTTTCACACACACGAACTCGCACAACCCGTTTTGAAAGATGAAAACACAGAGGCAAATTCGCGTGTCAATGTTTTGCTTGAAAAGCTTTCGGGCGACGAGTGGAAAACAATCAAAGGTAGTTACGATACGAGTGCATGGCAATCGGCAAATGAGGACAAGAACGAATGAACGGTCTTACAGAGAAAATTAACCAAACACAAAGTTTGTTTCCCGCCCGTGAATTGGGACCGGTTGCCGGACGTCCCTGTCCGCTTGCTGCAAAACCGGCACCGCCGCCACCGCCGCCTCAGCCCGAAGAGAAAAAAGAACAACCTGTTGTCGCCCCTAAGAAAGAGAAAGAGCAGAAGAAAACCTGGATTGAAATCATGTTGGTTGATATGGAAGGAAAACCCGTCGCAGGCGCACGCTATCGCATCACTGCGCCAAACGGCGAGGTCAAAGAAGGGGCATTGAACGAATTCGGACAGGCAGGTCTTTATCAGATTGACCCCGGCAACTGCAAAATAACTTTTCCCGATTATGACGCAGAAGCATGGGAGACTTATTAATGGCAACCAGGCACGAAGTAAAACAAGGAGACTGTATTTACAGTATTGCATTTGAATATGGTTTTTTTGCCGATACTATCTGGAATCACCCTAACAACGCGGAATTAAAAAAAACGCGCAAAGAACCGACTGTTTTAATGCAGGGCGATACGGTCTATGTGCCTGACAAACGCCTCAAAGAAGTCTCAAAACCCACAGACCAGATGCACAAGTTTCGTTGCAAAAACACTCCCAAAATTTTACGAATTCAATTCCTGCGTCTCGATAAGCCGATTCCCGATGTGAAATATAAACTCGACATTGACGGACATGAAAAAGAAGGAAAAGCCGATTCAAATGGCTGGCTTACCGAATCCATTTCACCCAACGCGCAAAACGCAGTAATCACTCTTGAAAACGGAAAGAAATACGAATTAAAACTTGGCTATTTAGACCCGATTGATGAAATAACCGGGATTCAGGGAAGATTGCGAACTCTCGGATATTACAATGGACACATCAACGGCAACATGGACGAGACAACAAAAGAGGCGTTGCAAGTATTTCAAAACAGTTACGATTTAGAGGTTACCGGAGAAGCCGATGCTCAAACCAAAAACCTGCTGAAAGAACTAACGGGCGGCTAAACCACAACCTGAAATAACGAAAAGTTTGTTATTCTGTTGCGCTTTGTTGGGATTGATTTTGTCGCACACCTCTCACACTTAAACGTGCAATTGAGGATGCATTTTTCCAAGGAGTTTATAATGCCAACAAAAAATGATGACTTTGACTGGCTTACTTACGAATCCGTTTTCAATAAAAGCCAGTTTCGCAAACCCAATAAAAAATTTGATATAGGTTTATATGCAATTCCGCGTAAAGATGTCACCGTCTTTTTCCGCAACGACCTGGACGCAAAAATAGTTGAAGCATTGTCAGACGCCTTTTTTCCAGATGTTGAAGCCGATGAACATTTGAAACAGTCGAATGCAGCATGGGAGTGGAAAAAAGAGATTGGCGTTATTGCAATTGCGGCGGTGACACCTATGGATTTGTCGCTCACGGCAAATCGTACGGCAAACAAAATTCACGATGATACATATGTTGTCCTTCCTTATAACCACTATGACAACATTCTCGCTTCTAAAGCACTCGGGACGAAACAAGATACCTATTCGCTGGAAAGGTTGAAAGATGACTATAAATGGGAGATGTGGAAAACGGCTTCAAGAAGTTGTGGAATGCGTCTGAAGCGCGTTAAACCAAAAGCCGACCCAGATTGGAATAAATACTTTGCACGTCCTTGGATAGCTTGGAATTTTGCTGAAGGAAACGCTTACAGACCTTTCGTGCCGCCCGATACCGTGGAAGCCACACGTTATCAACTTTCCGCAAAGACCAATATGGATTTCTCTGTGAAAACCGGTGTGATTTTTGTCGGTGCGGAAAATCAACAATCTGGCGAAAAAGATTGTCTGGACGCCAACTGGATAGTAGCCTGTCTGCGTAGCGATTACGTCGCAGAAGTAGATAAGACGATGAAAACCAAAGGGCGCGATAAACCCAACGATGACCCGGACATTATTATCCTCACGGAACTTCTTTCGATTAACGAAACCACAGAACGTGCCGAAGGAAAACTAGACGGCGTTCAGGTGCGTGATTTATCGCCGCTTGACACCTCAAAAATTTATCTTGCGCCTTTGAACGTCCCTTTTGTTGATTTGAATTTTAACCTCTACAACGAAGAATTTGCCCGGTTAAAAGATAAAGATAAAACCTGGTGTGATTTCTGGAAACTAAATTGGGCGAAAAAACTCGGACGCGCCAAAGCACTGTTTATGCTTCGCTACGGCTTGCAACATATAAATCCCAATCCGCAAAATTATCTGATTGAACTCAAGAAAGGCGACGCAGGAAAACCAGAACCAACAGGCAGAATAGTAATACGCGATTTACAAGACGCCGCCATTCACAGAGAAGTCGTCTGGGCGTTGTACGGAGAAGCAGAACTGCCTCCGGACGGAAAAGACAAATACACCGAACTCAAAAAATTAAAATTGCCTGTTCTCAGTTATGAATTTGAGAAGATGGAATATGACCCAAGCGACGGCGATTATCCTCAGGAAACAGGCGCGACGAATTCGCAGTTTGGACCAACCGGAACTCAGTTTTTGTGGCAGAGATTTTCTGCATTTACAAATGCAAACAAGATCAAAAACAACGAGACGTTCAAACCCTTCTGGCAAGAATTAATGGCTGTCATGGGCGAATGGGGAAAGTCTCATAACCGCGAATATGTCCGTTGTGTAGAGAGCCAGTTGGGAATAAATTTCTTTATTGACTGGGACTCTATATTTGACCCCGGAAGGCTCAGAACATTGGGAGAAACTGCTTTTCCCGGTTATGAAGGTTTTGAATACCAATATCCATCCGAACCAACAGACGATTCTCCGATTATCAGCGGTGTGTCGGTAAGCGACTGGGACAAAACCGTTCCGATACAAGCTTTGACCGAATCCGAAAGACAACGCCTTGATGAACTAAAAAAAGAAGAAGCGGTTTATGAAAACAGCAAAAAATCTATGCAGGGAATTGAAGACAACATTAAAGGTCTTCAGACGGCTATTATTCAAAACCCGCAAAAATTAAGCGAAAAAAAAGCTGAGCTTGAGCAATTGAGTCTCCAGCCCCCACCAACTAAGATTGCTTTAAAAATGCAACACAAGTTAAAGCTGGACGCGTTGGAAGAAGCTGTTAAGGATCTTGAAACGGAAGCGGTAACAAACTCTGAGAAACTGAAAATAGAAAAAGCCGGGCTTGAAAAAATAGAGAAACAATTATTGGAGTTTGAAAGCAAAAAGGGCGAGTACGACGGGCTAACAAAGAAGCTCGACGATTTTAGCCGCGCAAACGGTTTTGATGACTTAAAAAAAGGTGAATTTATAGTAATCAGCGGAAAGAATTTTCAGGAAGGCGCAACTGTAAAAATCGGCGGTGAAGAAGCCGATAAAGTCATTTGCACAACCGCCGAACAACTCTATGTAAAAGCCGCGAGCATGGAGGCTGTAAACAAGGCGGGTAAATCGGCTGTGCCAATTACGGTTATGAATCCTCCGCCAACAAATAAATTATTTAAGCTGGATTTCAAACCAACCACAGACCTTTCATGGGAAGAAGTAACCGCGCAAGTCGTTCATGATTACCTGAAAAGCGAAGACGGACAGAAATCAATACGTGATTACAGAGACCGCGTATGGAAACCCGTGAAACCCGTTTTTCGGATAACAATTTTAGACGAAGCTGACAAACCGATTTTTGAACATCCCGTGAAAATCTTTTACAAGGCGAAAGCCAAAACTTGGACCGATATAACGGACCTCAACGGTGAAATTACAATCTACCAAGGCAAGCCCGATGACTATCAGGTTATGATAAAAGGGTATCGGGAGTTGTATGGCGGATGGTTTGAAGTTGCTGATATTAAAAAACTGAGAGCATCGAAATTGGATTTCGAATATTTGGAAGTTTTATATTCCGAATGATAATTATTTTCTGCTAATTCCCTATTACAGAAAGGTTAAAACAAATGCCCATACACAAAGTACAATTCGGTGATTGTATGTCCAGCATAGCCGAACAATACGGATTCTTTTGGCAAACGCTCTGGAATCTGCCGCAGAACGCAGAACTTAAAGCAAAGCGCGGAAACCCAAATGTGTTGATGCCGAATGAAGATTCTGTGTTCGTTCCTGAAAAGGAACTTAAAACAGAGTCGCGTTCGACAGGACAGATGCATAAATTTCGTGTGAAAAATGTCCCCGCGAAGTTGCGTATTCAATTCATGGACGAAGGAAAACCAAGAGCAAACGTCCCGTACACTTTGACGATTGACGGTAAAGTAGTTTCAAACCCCGGCGATAAGACAACTTCAAACGGAATGGTCGCGTGTTCGATTTCTCCGCTTGCAAAACAAGGCACGCTCGTACTTGGTTCGGGTGAAGATGCCGAAGAATATAATTTGAATCTGGGACATCTAAATCCGGCAAAAGATTTATCCGGCATCAAACAACGCTTGCGTAATTTGGGATTTTATAATGGCTCTATAAACATGGAATTGGATGATGACACTAAAAACGCAATCGCGGCGTTTCAAGCCGTTTCAGGCTTAAACCCTACGGGTGAGTTGGACAAGGCAACCGAAAGTAAACTGGAACAGGTACACGACTCTTAACGAATCTGTTCTTTTTAGGCTCAGTCATTATTGAACCGTCTGAAATGTGGATTTACCGCACAACAAAACTTTACGATTTTGACCAGGCATTGTGGATTTTAATGTTGATGCATCTGTAGCAAACCGCTATAAATTTAGAAAAAGACCTTGAACGAAACTGATTTTGTAAACCATAAATAGCCCGAAACACAGACTAACCAATCCCGCCAGCCCGTACATAACAAGTTCTGTGTGCGCGAAATGTTTTATTGTCAATTGAATTGACAGGCTGATAAGTATGCTCATCAACATCATTCCGCCGACTGAGCCTATTCCGAAAATCAATAAACGCCTCAATTCACGGCACTATCAGCATTAAAGCAACTCAAAACTCTAAACGGTGCGTTCACTAATTTGTACGTGAAGAAAGATATACTCAACAAGGCAACAAAATTGGCTTTTGCAGAAACACGCACACAGTAATTGTGCCCCAACTTACGCCCTTACTGCGTGCAGGCTTGCGGCATTTAACCCCAAACTTGCAGCCTTGCTCAGTATAACAACAATGCCTGCAATAAGAAGTGAAATGGTGTGTCCTATTCCCCAAAGCCCGCCTACAAGAGACGCACTCCAGATGTTTTTACGTTCACTGACAATAGTTGAAACAGCCGCTAAATGGTCGGCTTCGATAGCGTGTTTTAATCCTAAACCAGTAACGAAATCGTTGAAAGAGTATTCACCTGTAACTCCTGTTGTTCAGCAGATTCTTGGAAGCTGTTCACCTGCGAGCATATCAACGATGCGTGTGCCGCCGAAGCCTGTCATCATTGCGACTATTCCCTGCGGCTCTTGTTTGACTTCGCCTATGATGCAAGCATCGCGCCCGTAAATGTTTTCTTTCATACGCTCAATTATCGCATCCGCAATTTCGGCTGAAACTATCGCAATAAGTTTTCCTTCATTCGCAACATAGAGCGGGTCAAGACCTAAAATCTCGCACGCGCCTTTTACTTCTTCGCGTGACGGAATCAGGTCTTCGTAAATTTGTATGCAGACATCGGAACTCATGGCAATTTCGTTTAGTGTAGTAGCCACGCCGCCGCGTGTGGGGTCGCGCAGACAATGGATTGCATTAATCGAATTTAATTTCGTTGCCTCATCAATCATGTCTTCGATTAACGAATTCAACGGCGCACTGTCGCTTTCTATGTCTGTTTCCAAATCGAGTTCGCCGCGTGCTATTAAAATTGTCGTGCCGTGGTCGCCGATTGTGCCGCTTACTATAACTTTGTCGCCTACTGTTGCGCGTGAAGCCGCTATGTTTGCCTCAGTTTCAATCACGCCGACACCTGCCGTGTTAATAAAAATTTTGTCCGCACCTCCCTTTTGAACAACCTTTGTATCGCCCGTGACGATTTCGACATTGGCTCTTGTTGCGGCATCACGCATAGAAGACAATATGCGTTTCAAATCTTCAATCGGAAAACCTTCTTCGATAATAAAACCCGCCGACAAATAAAGCGGACGCGCACCACTGACAGCCAAATCGTTGACTGTGCCATTTACAGCGAGTTCGCCGATGTTGCCGCCGGGAAAAAATATTGGGTCAACAACATATGAGTCTGTCGTGAAAGCAAGCCGTTTCGCGCCATCGGGAATTTCAAACACGGCTTGGTCTTCGAGTTTTTCAAGAAGAGGATTTCTGAAGTATTCCAAAAACAACCCTTCAACAAGGTCATGCATAGCGCGTCCGCCGCTTCCGTGCGCGAGAGTGATGTGCGTTTCCCTGATTTTATGCTTACGCCTTCGCGCCCTTTCAACGCGCTCAAAAAGCGGATTTGTTGTGAAAATGTCACCCATGTTTATTGTGGTCAAAAATCCTGGTTTATTTTGTTTCCTTAACGACCACTTGTGTACTTAAACCTGTTTGTTAATTGTGTTTCTGCTTCAAAGCAAAAAAGTGTTGTAAGTGTTAATAAAAGTAAAATCCGTTCCATGTAATTTTCCATTCTAAGCCGAACGTTGTGCGATTTTCGATAATCTTCCGAAATTATAATAAGCCGCGCACGCACCTTCCGATGAAACCATGCACGAACCGATTGGCGTTTCGGGCGTGCAGGCAGTTCCGAAAACTTTGCATTCCCAAGGCTTCAGTACGCCTTTTAGAATCTCGCCGCACTGACAAGCCTTCGGGTCTGCTACGCGCAAGCCCGGCACGTCGAATTTCAGTTCAGCATCAAATGCCGCGTACTTGCTTTTCAGCTTCATTCCGCTGTGCGCGATTGAACCAAGCCCCCGCCACTCAAAGAAATCACGCGGCTCAAAGACCTCAGACAAAACTTCCAAAGCCCTTCGGTTGCCGTCGCGTTCCACCACGCGCCCATATTGGTTTTCGACCTCAGCGCGTCCTTCTATGATTTGTTTGACAATCATATAGACCGACTGCAAAACATCAAGCGGTTCAAAACCCGTAACAACCAAAGGCTTGCCGTATTCATGCGGCACAAATTCATAACAGCGCGTTCCAATCACAGTGCTGACATGACCGGGACCTACAAAGCCGTCAAGTTTCAAATCGGGCGAATCAAGCATCGCTTTCAGAGATGGAACAATCATTATGTGATTGCAAAAAACGCTGAAATTTTCCACACCGTCTTTAGCCGCTTGCAGGATTGTCATAGCCGTCGAAGGCGAAGTCGTTTCAAAACCAAGCGCAAGAAAAATAACGTGGCGCGTCGGATTTTTCTTTGCAATTTTCAGAGCATCAAGAGGCGAATAGACCATACGCACATCCGCCCCCTGTGCTTTTGCATCAAGGAGATTTGTCTTAGAACCCGGCACGCGCATCATATCGCCGAAGGTTGTAAAAATGACATTTGGCTGCAAAGCAAGCGAGATTGAATCATCTGTTCGCCCAAGCGGAATCACACAGACGGGACAGCCCGGACCGTGAATCATCTCTATATTCGGCGGCAATAAATCCTCTATGCCGTATTTGAAAATCGCGTGTGTATGCCCGCCGCAGACCTCCATAAGCTTTAACGGCTTATCAGTCATCTTTGCAATTTTATCCGCCAACACTTTCGCCAAATCGCTCTGACGATATTCGTCTATAAATTTCATTTGGACACCTAACCTGTCAGAAAACCACCTGCGTTAGCGGGTGGTTTTACGCAACAAACTTTAGCTTCTGACAAAACCTTGCAACCACCCGCTAACGCAGGTGGTTCTGACAAAACCTTGCAACCACCCGCTAACGCAGGTCTGACAAAACCTTGCAACCACCCGCTAACGCAGGTCTGACAAAACCTTGCAACCACCCGCTAACGCAGGTGGTTCTGACAAAACCTTGCAACCACCCGCTAACGCAGGTGGTCGGACATTAATCAAATTTCGGCAAGTCGTCGCCTTGACCGTTAATCACATAATCAACTGCTAACTCAATACTTCGCTCATTCCACAAACATCTTTTACTTCCTTTATCAACCCAAGGGCTTTTTTCTGAATTCCAACATCCGTTTTGTTTCATCTTTCGCGTCGCGTAAGATTTGAAAGCGTTAAGAGCGCGTTCGGGTTTTATCTCTCCAATTGAAACTACTGTGTGAACGTGATTGGTTCTTACGTTGATTGCACGCAAGAGCCATTGTCGAACTTCACAAACTTCACGAATGGCTTCTTCAACTGCTTGTCTTTGTTTCGCATTTAATGTTACGGCTCCGGCTTTCATTCGCTTAGTATTGATTTGCAGCCAATTATTGTTTGGCGGGAGATAAGGCGAGTTGTATTTGTTATGAAAACGATTAACTGAACCACGCTCGTCACCGTGAAGCCATGTACCATAGCAACGAAACGTAATTAAATACGCTAATGGAATGTCTGTGTCGTTCCACATAATCTGACTTTTCACGCCCGCTTACGCAGGCGGTTCTGACTCGTTCCACATAATCTGAACTTTTCACGCCCGCTTACGCAGGCGGTTCTGACTCGTTCCACATAATCTGAACTTTTCACGCCCGCTTAC
>Ga0187894_10005065_pt1 | contig 13742 bp, 9 predicted proteins | sample GBC1701081metaG_FD_136650 | JGI IMG/M metagenome (GOLD analysis project Ga0187894, IMG submission 136650) | White microbial mat communities from a lava cave in the Kipuka Kanohina Cave System on the Island of Hawaii, USA - GBC170108-1 metaG ...
CACGCGCTGGTGGGCGCGCTGGTGGAAGCTTGAGGAGAAGCGCTCCAGTCGTTCAAGGTCGTCCATCCGCGCGCGCGGGGCTGAGAGGGTCTGCGGCTGCGGGCCTTCGAACCTCGGCACGCGGTGCTCGGTCCGTCTCTCGGCGGCCGTCGCCGCCGCGCGAGTCCGCAGGCGATCGCGCACGCGTTCGTCGCGCGTTTCACAGGGCCGCCGCCCGAAGCGGCGACTGTATCACAGACCCTTCCGCATGACCGTCACAGACCGCGTCCGCGGACGCGTCTGCCGACGGTCGAACGGTCTGGCGGTGGCGCCCATCACCGACATGCGATCCCGCAGCCTCCATCCACGGTCGCACGGCTGGCGCGATCGCGGCGCAAGCCGCCGCCTGCCTGGCGGGCGCCTGCGTCCGTCAGGTTGCCACGGCTGACGCGGCCGTCCGCAGCTGTTTCGCTCTGCGGCACAAACGGTTGAGCCTCGGCACTTTTTGTCAGCGGGATCCGGAAAAGCGCAGAAGTGTGTAAAAAGTATACGAAGAGGATGGTAGACTCTTGGTCTGTTCCTCCCCTGCGAGATCGGAGTTCTGGAGGCCATTGGTGGAAGTGACTGAAGTAGGTCAGGCGATGCACGGGTCGTCTGACGAACAGGCCGGTCAGCCCCTGCAGGAGCGCGTGCTCATCGTCGAAGACGAGCGTGCGACGTTGCTGGGACTCACTGAACTTGTCCGCTCGTGGGGCTATCTCACCGAGGGTGCGCACGACGGTGAGGAAGCCTTACAGAAGATCACCTCGTTCCGTCCCGCGATCATCGTGTCCGACGTGATCATGCCGCGGATGGACGGCTTGTCCCTGCTGCGTACGCTGCGCGATCAGCTCAGCGACCTCACCGTCATCCTGCTGACCGCGCAGGGCAGTCTGGAAACGGCCGTCGAGGCCATGAAGGAAGGCGCGTACGACTACCTGCCCAAGCCGGTCGATCCGACGCGCCTCAAGATCCTGCTCGACAAAGCCGTCGAGCGACAGGAAACGCTGCGCGAGGTCCGCGAGCTGCGGCGTCAACTGCGCGACCAGGGCAGCTTCGGCGGGATCGTCGGCAACACGTCCGGCATCCGGCAGATCTACCGCATCGTCGAGCAGGCGGCGCCCACGGCCGCGTCCGTGCTCATCTCCGGCGAGTCGGGGACGGGCAAGGAGATGGTGGCGAAGACCATCCATCAGCTCAGTCAACGCGCGAACCATCCGTACGTCGCCATCAACTGCGCGGCGATTCCGGAGACGCTGCTCGAAAGCGAAATCTTCGGCCACGAGAAGGGCGCGTTCACCGGCGCGGTGGAGCGGCGGCAAGGCTGCTTCGAGCTCGCGCATCGCGGGACGCTGTTCCTGGACGAGATCGCGGAGATGGTGCCGGCGACGCAGGTCAAGCTGCTGCGCGTCCTGCAGGAACGCACGTTCCGCCGCGTCGGCGGCCGGCAGGAGCAGGCAGTCGACGTCCGCATCATCGCGGCGACGAACGTCAATCCGCTCGACGCCGTCAAGAAAGGCAAGCTGCGCGAGGATCTCTACTACCGGCTCAATGTCTTCTCGATCGAGCTGCCGCCGCTGCGCGATCGGCACGAGGACATTCCGCTGCTCGTGCAGGCGTTCCTGCGCGAGTTCAACGAGCGGAACGGCAAGGCCGTGAAGGGCGTCACGCAGGACGCGCTCCGCGTCCTGGAACAATATCCGTGGCCCGGCAACATCCGCGAGCTGCGGAACGTCATCGAGCGCGCCACGATTCTCTCCAATACGGATCTCGTCGACGCCGAGCACCTGCCGGCGATGCTGACGGCGCCGCCGCGCAAGGAGGAAGCGCCGCCGCGGCAGGAGCTGTCGATGATGATCCAGCCGGGCATGACCGTGGACGAGGCCGAGACGCATCTGATCAAGCTGACGCTCAAACACACGAAAGAAAACAAGACGCGGGCGGCCGAGATTCTCGGCATCAGCCTCAAGACGCTGCACAACAAGCTGAATCGCCTGAAGGCGCAGGCCACGAGCGCCGCCACCGAACGAGGCGACGACTGAGTCTGGTGATCGGCCCATGCGTCTGAGCATCAAGACGAAACAAGTCGCCGGCGTCGTCCTGATCGTGGGGCTCGCCGTCGTCGTGCTGAGCGCCATCCATCTCGCCTGGATCGCGCGCATCCACCTCCGCGAAAGCCTGTCGCGCGGCGAAATGGTGGCGCAGTTCATCTTCGAACGCGCCAGCCGCGTCGTCACCGAACGCGAACAGGCCTACGCCGCGCTGCAGGCGGACGCCGGACTCCGATCGCTGCTCGAATCGAGCATCGCGTATTCGGAGCACGTGACGTACGCCGCCATCGTCGACCCGCGCAACGTGGCCATCGTCCACAGCTCTCCGTCCCTGGAGGGCCAGACGATTGAGCCGCAGCCGATGTTGACCGATTTATTGAAGGAAGGGGCGCTGGAACAGATCCAGGCCATTTCCGGCGACCGGACGTTCGAGGTCCAGCAACCGCTGCTGATGCAGAACGAGCAGTTCGGCTCCATCCGCGTCGGCGTCTCGACGACGCTGATCTGGACGGACGTGCTGAACGCGCTGAGACCCGCGGCCTACACGGCGCTGATCTCGCTCATCGTCGCGACGCTGGTCGCGCTGCTCCTCGCGCAGTGGACGCTGCGGCCGGTTCACGTCCTCAAGAGCGGCCTGACGCGCCTCGGACGTGGCGAGTTCGACGTCAAGCTGGATCTGCCGCCGGGCGACGAGTTCGGCGAGCTGGGCAGCTCGTTCAACATGCTGAGCGCGGAGCTGTCCGCCGTCCGCTCGAAGCTGGCCGCCGGCGAGGCCGCGCCGTTCGAGTCCGTGGTCGACCGTCTGGAAGATGCCGTCGCGATGGTGAACCCGGACGGACAATTGCTCTTCGCCAACGCGGCGATGCGCGCATCGTTCCCGACGTATTCGACGGGGATTACGCTGAAGGAGCTGCCGGCGACGCATCCGTACCGCACGATCGTCGAGCAGACGCTGACGTCACGGCGCTCGCACGGACCGCTGTCCACCGGCGTGCCCATCCCGCGCGGGACCGGACAGACCGAACAGCTCCTGAGCGCGCACCTGATCGAGAACGCGGGCCGGTTCGTCGGTGTGATGCTGGTGGCGCGCAATCTGGCGTATCTGAGCCAGGTGCAGTCTACGCTGCGCTATTCACGCAAGCTGTCGTCCCTGGGACGCCTGCTCGCGGGCGTCGCGCACGAGGTGAAGAATCCGCTGAACGCGATGACGATCCACCTGGAGCTGCTGAAGCAGAAGCTCGGGGGCGGCCTGACGTCGTCGCGCGCGGCGCCGCCGAAGCGGGTCGCGGCGCAGACGTCGTCCCAGGCCGAAGGCGGCACGGGGGCGGCCGTGGCGACCGCCGCGACGTCTGTAGGAGAGGAAGGCGCCGAGACGGAACGCGTCGTGGTCGAAGTGCCGTACGTGATGAAGCACGTGTCGGTCATCGGCCAGGAGATCCGGCGGCTGGACGAGGTCGTCCAGGGGTTCCTGAAGTTCAGTCGTCCCGAGGAACTGTCGCTGGAGCCGGTGAATCTCGGCGCGCTGGTGGCGGACGTGGCGGAAGTCGTCGAGCCGCAGGCGGCGGACGCGGGCGTGTCGATCAATGTCGATTGCCCGCCAGATCTGCCGTTCGTGAGCGGCGATCGATCGATGCTGCGGCAGGCGCTGCTGAATCTGGCGCTGAACGCGTGTCAGGCGATGCCGAACGGCGGCACGCTGCGGTTCACCGCGCGTCCCGCGTCCGACCGGCGCGTGTCGCTGTCGCTGGAGGATACGGGCATCGGCATTGCGCCCGAGCACTTGCAGCGGATTTTCGATCTGTATTTCACGACGCGCGAGCAGGGGAGCGGCATCGGTCTGTCAATGGTGTATCGCGCGGTGCAACTGCACGACGGCAGCATCGAAGTACAATCGACGCCGGGACACGGCACGACGTTTACCTTGATGTTTCCCCAGGCATAGCTCGAGACCGCGCGCGCCGCTCCGGCACGCGCAGGCGCAGGCGCGGGGGCGCAAACGATCGGCCCGCGGACCGTCGATCGGTCACGCGGGTGGAAAGAGAAGGCGGCATAGCGTGCGAAGGCTGAAGCAACGAATGCTCGATGGACGCGCGGGCACAGGCGCAGGCGCATGGGCGACGACCGCCTGCGTCGCGGCGCTGCTCGCCGTCACGGGAGCCGGATGCGCGAAGCAGGTGCCGCCCGCCGTGCTGCCGCAGGCGGCCCTCGAAGTCCCCGTCGTGCCTCCGCGCGTCGTCGGTCCCGTCATGGTGGAGGAACCGGCGTTGCCGCCGGAAGAGCCGCGCACCGCGCCGTCGGCGCGCGCGAACCATCGCAACAACACGCGTGGCGGCACCCCCGCGCGAGGCACGGAGTCGCCCGTCGTCAAGGTCGAACCGCCGGATCCGAATCAGAAGCCGAGTGAGGCGACGGCCGAACCGGGGTCCGCGAGCGCGCCAGCGTCCGAGGCCGGTCCGCTGCTCCGTACGCCCGATACGGCAGACGATGCGGAAGTGGCAAAGCGGGTGCGGGACACGCTGGGCCGCGCCGGCCAGAACCTGGGGCGCGTGGACTACACGGCGCTGAACCCGGGCGCCAAGGGCCAGTACGACATGGCCCGCCGCTTCATCGCGCAGGCCGAAGAAGCCCTCAAAGGCAAGAACCTGTCCTTCGCCCGCTACCTCGCCGAGAAGGCCGAGACGCTGTCCACCAGTCTGCTGAATCGCTGATCGCGCCCGCCGCGCCCCGAGCCTGATGCACGGCCTCGCGCGGCTCGTGACCGTCGACCGCTGTCCGGGCCGATCGCGGTCGCGTCCATCATGCCTTCCCGGACCTCAAGGACGAGCTCGAGCGGCTCGCGTCCAGCTCAGCCACTCGATCCAGGTCGCATGGAGGGCGTCTCCCCTAACTGGTGCCGGTAGTGGTACTTATCGGATACTTCCGGCATTCTCTCCATATCTAGCGGCACCCTTTTTTTTCTCCACTAGATGTTGCGGTTCTTGATTGACAAGGGTGTGACACAGGCGCATAGTTGTCCCTCGGTAGCGAACCCATCGCAGACGCGAGACTGCTCCCAGCACTCGCGCCCGAGCGTTCATTCCGGCGGGTGATCCAGCCTGCCAGGCTTCGCGTTGCGCCGTCCGATTGACCATCTGGTCATCCTCCGGCGGGCCCGAGGCAGACGCTCCGGCATCTGCGACGCGTTCGTGGAAGTGTTCGCTTGCGGCCACGGGGCGGCCGTTGTTCGGGGGAGGTCGTATGGAGAGGGGGACCACGCACATCGCTGGTCTGACGTCGGATGTGGCGCCGCTGCCCGCGGCCGCGATCCAGGCCGCACCTGGCCTGGAGTTTTCACGCAGATTCAGCCGGCCCGACGTCGACCCGTTCGATCAGGTCGAATGGGAGCTACGCGACGCCGTCATTGGCAACGAGCGCGGCGATCTCGTCTTCGAGCAACGCGGCGTCGAGGTGCCGAAATTCTGGTCGCAGCAGGCCACGAACATCGTGGTCTCGAAGTACTTCCGCGGGACGCTGGGCACACCGGAGCGCGAACGCAGCGTCCGCCAGTTGATCGGCCGCGTGGTGGACACCATCACCGGCTGGGCGCGCGCGCAGCGCTACTTCGCGAGCGAAGACGATCTCTCCGCCTTCGGCGACGATCTGAAACACCTCCTCCTGTATCAGAAAGCCGCATTCAACAGTCCCGTCTGGTTCAACGTCGGCATCGAGAAGCAGCCGCAGTGCTCGGCCTGCTTCATCAACTCCGTCGACGACACGATGGACTCGATCCTGACCCTGGCCAGGACCGAGGGCATGCTGTTCAAGTACGGCTCCGGCACCGGCTCGAACCTCTCGCCCATCCGTTCGTCGCGCGAGCTGCTCGCGGGCGGCGGCACGGCGTCCGGTCCGGTGTCGTTCATGAAAGGGTTCGACGCCTTCGCGGGCGTGATCAAGTCCGGCGGAAAGACCCGCCGCGCCGCGAAGATGGTGATCCTCAACGCCGATCACCCAGATATCGTCGAATTCATCAACTGCAAGGTCGAGGAAGAAAAGAAAGCCTGGGCGCTGATCGACGCCGGCTACGACGGCTCGTTCACGGGCCCGGCGTACGCGTCCGTGTTCTTCCAGAACTCCAACAACAGCGTGCGCGTGACGGACGATTTCATGCGCGCCGTGCTGGACGGCGGCGAGTGGCGGACGCACGCGGTGCTGGACGGCCGCGTGATGGACACCTACACCGCGCGCGACATGATGCAGCAGATCGCCGACGCGACCTGGATCTGCGGCGATCCCGGCCTGCAGTTCGATACGACGGTCAACGACTGGCACACGTGCCCGAACACGGCCCGCATCAATGCGTCGAACCCGTGCTCGGAGTACATGTTCCTGGACGACTCGGCGTGCAACCTCGCGTCGCTGAACCTGATGAAGTTCACGGACGAGAAGGCGGACCTCGACGTCGACGCCTTCGCCGCCGCGTGCCGGACGCTGATCACCGCGCAGGAGATCCTGGTCGACAACGCCAGCTATCCGACCAAGGCGATCGAGCGGAACAGCCACGACTACCGGCCGCTCGGCCTCGGCTACGCCAACCTTGGCGCGCTGCTGATGGCGCGCGGGCTGCCGTACGACAGCGACGCCGGCCGCGACTACGCCGCCGCCATCACCGCGATCATGCACGGTGAGGCCTACGCGCAGTCGGCGCGCGTCGCGCGCGACCACGGCGGGCCGTTCGCCGGCTACGAGAAGAACCGCGAGCCCTTCCTTCGCGTCATGCGGAAGCATCGCGCCGCGCTGAAGGACATCGGCCGCACGAACGTGCCGAAGAAGATGCTGGACGCAGCCCGGATCGTGTGGGACGAGGTGGTCGATCTCGGCGAAGCGCACGGCTTCCGCAACGCGCAGGCGACGGTGCTCGCGCCGACCGGCACCATTGGCTTCATGATGGACTGCGACACGACGGGCGTGGAGCCGGACATCGCGCTGGTGAAGTACAAGAAGCTCGTGGGCGGCGGGTTGATGAAGATCGTCAACCAGACCGTGCCGATGGCGCTCGGACGCCTTGGCTATTCGTCGCAGCAGACGAAGGAGATCGTCGAGTACATCGACGAGCAGGAAACGATCGAAGGCGCGCCGCATCTCAAGGCCGAGCACCTCGCCGTGTTCGACTGTGCGTTCAAGCCGTCGAAGGGCCAGCGCTCGATCCATCACATGGGCCACATCAAGATGATCGGCGCCGTGCAGCCGTTCATCTCGGGCGCGATCTCGAAGACGGTCAACGTGCCGACCGAGGCGACCGTCCAGGACATCACGGACGCCTACATGGAATCGTGGCGCCTGGGCGCGAAGGCCGTGTCGATCTACCGCGACGGCAGCAAGCGGACGCAGCCGCTGAATACGTCGCGCGACGCGACGGCGACGGTGCAGGCGGCGGTCGCGTCGCTCTCGCCGCAGCCGGTCCGCCGCAAGCTGCCGGACGAGCGGCACGCCCTCACGCACAAGTTCGACATCGCCGGCCACGAGGGCTATATCACCGCCGGCCTGTTCGAGGACGGCACGCCGGGCGAGATCTTCCTGGTGATGGCGAAGGAAGGCTCGACGATCTCGGGCTTCGCCGACGCGTTCGCGCAGGCCATCTCGTATGCGCTGCAGTACGGCGTCCCGCTCCAGGTGCTCGTCGACAAGTTCAGCCACGTCCGGTTCGAGCCGGCGGGGATGACGAAGAACCCGGAGATCCGCTTCGCGAAGTCGATCGTCGATTACATCTTCCGCTGGCTGGCGACGAAGTTCCTGTCGCCGGACGTGCAGTACCGCGTCGGCATCAACGGCCGGCCCGAGCCGGCGGCGGACGGTGTGATGTCCGCGGACGCGGCGCCCGTGGCCGAGGAAGCCTCGGCGCCGAAGGCATCGGTGTCCGCCGGCGCGCAGGCGTCGCCGATGACGAGCGCGTTCGCGGCCATCCAGAACCAGCAGGACGCGCCGCCGTGCTCGACCTGCGGATCGATCATGGTCCGCAGCGGCGCGTGCTACAAGTGCTCGAACTGCGGGACGACGAGCGGCTGCGCCTGATTCGCGCGCCGCGCGTGAAGCATCGGGAAGGAAGGGAATGGGTCAGCGTCCGCTGGCCCATTCTCATGTACGAGCGATCCACGATCCTCGCCGCGCGGCTGCGTCGATCGCGGAATACTAGGGCTCGATCGGACCTGGATCCACGCCTGGCGGCCAGCAGACCGGCCGTCTGGCGCGGGCCGGCGGGAAGTCCGAACAGATCGGACACGACGGGTTGATGCAATCCGCGCTGGTCACGCAGGCCTGATGACAGCCGGCCAGCGCGCCCGCGGCCATCGGCTGCGGCGTCGTCAATGCCGCGCCAGCCAGCACCGCCGCCGCCAAGAGCTTCATCGACACTCGAACAGGGGGCATGATGCGCTCCTTTCAAGGAGATTCCGTCATTCCCTTCGCTTCGTGGACGAATACGGGGACCCAGCCCGCATCCCGCGATGCCGAGCGAGAGAGACGAACATCTGTTGTCGTAGAGCTGCTGGGCTGGTCGCATCTATTCTATGACTTCCGAGGGGGATGGCCGCCGTTTTGCTCAACACGCTGACGGACCGCACGAACGAGGGAGGACATGACGCGAAACCATGCAGACATCGCGGGCCGGCGACTGTCCTGGCGACAAGCCGGTCAGGGCCGGACGCTCGTGCTGATGCACGCGTATCCGCTCAACGCCGATATTTTCGACGCGCAACTGGACGCCGTCCCGCACGGCTGGCGGCTGATTGCGCCGGACTTGCGCGGCTTTGGCGAGTCCTCGGGCCCGCCGGCGCTCTCGCTGGACGATCATGCGGACGATGTGCTGGCGCTGATGCGGCATCTGGGCGTCGAGCAGGCGGTCATCGGCGGCGTGTCGATGGGCGGCTATCTCACCTTCGCGCTGTTCCGGAAGGCGCCGCAGCGGTTCCAGGCGATGATCCTCTCGGACACGCAGTCCGCCGGGGACACGCCGGAGATCAAAGAGGGCCGCGTCAAGATGCAGGCGCTGGTGCGCGAACAGGGATCGGCGGCCATCGCGGACGCGATGACGCCGAAGCTGCTGGGTCCGACCGCGCTCGCGGGGCAGCGCGTGCCGGATCGTGTCCGCCGGCTGATCGCCGCCGCCTCCGCCGACGGCATCCACGCCGCGCTGGAAGCCCTGAAGACGCGGCCCGACTCGACGGATCTGCTGGAGGACATCACCTGTCCCACGCTGATCGTCGTCGGCGCGGACGATGAGCTGACCCCGCCCGACAAGGCCGAGGCGATGCAACAACGGATCGACAACGCGGCCCTGACGGTCATTCCGGCGGCCGGACACCTCCCGGGCCTGGAACAGCCGCTCGCCTTCAACGCCGTGCTTTGGGAGTTCCTGCGAACGCTCTGAGCGGCCTCGCGATTACAATTGGCAGCATGATGGGCACGATGAGATCGAGGACGTTGAGCGTGAGTCTGTTGTTGAGCCTGTCCATGGCTCTGGGCCTGCTGACACTTCCCGCGCGCGCGCAGGACGCGCCACCGCCGCCGCCGGTCGACAGCCTGCACGCGACGTACGACACGCTGCTGGACCTCTACGTGCGCGACGGCTTCGTCTACTATCGCGCGCTCGAAAGCGACCGCGGACGGTTCGATCGCTACATCGCGTCGCTCGACGTGTCGCCCGCCGTCTACGCGAAGTGGACGCGCGATCAGCAGCTCGCGTTCTGGATCAACGCCTACAACGCGCTCGTCCTGCGCACCATCATCGATCACTATCCGATCCGCGGCCGCGCGGCGGCCTATCCCGCCAGCAGCATCCGCCAGATCCCCGGCGCCTTCGACACGATCGCCTACCGCGTCGGCGGCGAGCGCCTGACGCTGGATCAGATCGAGCAGACGAAGCTGCCGTCCTTCAAGGAGCCGCGCGCGTTCCTCGCGCTGGGCCGCGGGGCGTTCGGCGGCGGACGCCTGCACAGCGAGGCCTACACCAGCGCCCGCCTCGAAGAGCAGCTTCAAGGCGTCGCCAAGGAATGCCTCACGTTGAAAGAGTGCATCGTCATCGACGAGGCCTCGGGCACGGTGGGCGTGTCGCCCGTCTTCAGTTGGCGCGAAGCGCAGTTCGTCGAGACGCTGGGCGCGACGGAGATGCCCGAGTTCCCCGGCCGCAGTCCGATCGAGCGCGCCGTGCTCGCGCTGGTCCGGCCGAACATCCTGCCGGGCGAGCGCACGTTCCTTCGGCAGAACAACTTCAAGCTGACATTCCAGCCATTCGACTGGCGCTTGAACGACCTCACCGGCGGCATGCCCGCCCGCTGACGTCGATCGCCGCGCCGCCACGCACACGAGAGCGATGACCGTCAGCCCGCGACCAGCGGATCGGCGCCGCACGACACCTGTGTCCATCGGGCCGTCCACGGGGCGCGCGAGGCTGTGGGCGTACGCCGCCAATCCGCACGTCATCTTCGCGCTCGCGGCGCTGGGGCACGCCGCGCTCGTCCTGATCGTCCAGCACTATCGCGCGCCCGTCCTGTGGGAGAACGGCGTCATCGCCAGCTATCTGTGGCGCGGCGAAGGCTTCCGCACGGACTTCGCGCGTCCCGCGGAGCTTTCGAGCTGGCAGGCGCCCGGCTATCCGGTCCTCCTCCTCGCGGCGTGGCGCGTGTTCGATCACGGGCCGGCGCCGTATCTCGCCTTGAGCCTCGTGCAGGCCGTCGCGCTGGCGTCGATCGTCTATCCCGTCAGCGGACTCGCGGCGCGCTGGTTCGACGATCGGACGCGCATCGCCGCGGCGTGGCTGACGCTGCTCATGCCGCTGTACGCGTGGTATTCGACACGCCTGCACCAGGCGGGCCTCGCGATGGTCGCGCACGCGTGGCTGTTGTTCCTGTGGCTGCGTCTGCGCGACGGGCTGACGGCGTCCCCAACCACGGTGTCCGCCCGCGTGACGCCCGCCCGCGTGACGATACGTGCGGCGGCGACGGGTGCGCTCACCGGCCTCGCGGCCTTGCTGCAGCCGACCGTGCTCGGCGTGCTGGCGCCGCTCGGCGTGTGGCAGCTCGCGTCCGCGTTGAGGCGACGCGATCGCCGGGCCGCCGCGCGCTGGCTGTTCTGCGCGGGCTGCGTCCTGCTCGTCCTGCTGCCGTGGACCATCCGCAACTATCGCGTCCATCACACGCTCGTGCCCATCCGGAACAACTTCGGCAAGGAGTTCTGGATGGGCAACAACCCGCACGCGACGGGCGCGGGCTTCGCGGCCGGCGGCCGCGAGGAGATCACGATCGCGCACCCGCCGCGCGCGTTCGGGCGGCGGCCCGCGCTGTCCGAGATGGCGCTGATGGACGCGATGCTGGCGGAAGGCTGGGACGACGTCCGCGCGGATCCGGCCGCGTTCGTCGGACGCACGCTGCGGAAGATCGGCTGGTTCTGGACGGTCCTGCCGCGTGATCTCGTGCGGACGGTCGCGGGCGACGAGGCGGTGCGCTACCGCGGCGTGTATGTCGGCTACTGGACGCTGATCGTGGCCGCGGGCGCCATCGCGCTGGTCCGCGTCCGGCCGCTGCCGCGCGAGTCTCTCGCGGTGCTTGCGCTCTACATCACCGTGTATTCGCTGCTCTACGGCGTTACACACGTGGGGCAGGTGCGCTATCGCGGGGAGATTGAATTCGTCTTCCTGCCGCTGGCGGCCGCCGGCCTCGTCTCGCTCCTGCCGGCCGCGCGCGCCGGACGGCGCGAACCCGCATGACGCCGGGGCAGGAGCTCCGCGCGAAAAGACTCTACCCGCCGCTGCGCGCACGCGATATCCTTGCCGCGGCCTGATTCCTCTGGCCGCCACATCGCGACATCATGGATCTGCAGCTCACACAGAAAATCGCCATCGTCACCGGGTCGAGCCGCGGGTTGGGCCTCGCGAGCGCCAAAGCGCTGGCGCGGGAAGGCGCGCGCGTCACCATCTGCGCGCGCGGCGCCGACCGGCTGGCCGAGGCCGCGCAGGCCGTGCGCGAGGCGGCGGGCGGATCGCCGGACGCCGTGCTCGCCGTGCAGGCGGACGTGTCGACCGCCGACGGCGTCGCGGCCGTGGTCGACCGGACCATCGAGACCTTTGGCGGCGTCGACGTCCTCGTGAACAACGTCGGCCTCGGGCGCGGCGCGGGCCTGCTGGATACGCCGGACGCCGTCTGGCAGGAAGCCTTCGACCAGACGCTGTTCCCGGCGCTGCGGGCGTCGCGCGCCGCGGTGCCCGCGATGCGGACGCGCGGCGGCGGCGTCATTCTCTTCGTCGCGTCGATCTGGGGCCGCGAGTCGGGCGGCCGCATGACCTACAACGCCGTCAAGGCGGCGGAGATCAGCCTCTCGAAAGCGCTCGCGCGCGAGCTCGCGCCCGACAACATCCGCGTCAACAGCATCGCGCCCGGCTCGATCCTGTTCCCCGGCGGCTCGTGGCACGCCCGCCAGCAGGCGGACCCCGACGGCATCGCGGACTTCGTCCGCCGCGAGCTGCCGTTCGGCCGCTTCGGCACCGCGGACGAAGTGGGCGACGTCGTCTGCTTCCTGGCCTCGCCGCGCGCGAGCTGGGTGAGCGGCACCTGCATCCCGGTCGACGGCTGCCAGAGCCGATCGAACATCTAAGAAATAGTTGTCAGTTATCAGTCGTCAGTTATCAGTCGTCAGTTATCAGTTGTTGGTGAACGGTCATGAGTTGTCAGTGATCAGTACTAAGACGCCGTCGTGGATTGAGCACTGATAACTGACAACTGACGACTGACAACTGATCCAGGAGCCGCATGATCTCCGACGTGATCCAAACCATCGCCGACTGGCTGTTTCTGCCCTGGATCGTGATCATGCTCTTCGGGGCGGGCCTCTTCCTCACGCTGCGCTATCGGTTCGTGCAGGTGACGCACTTCGGCCAGGCGCTGCGCGAGCTGGTCGGCCGCAAGAGCGGCACGACCGGCGCACTGACGCCGTTCCAGTCCTTCATGACCGCGCTCGCCGCGTCCATCGGCACCGGCAACATCGCCGGCGTCGCGACGGCGATCGTCTCCGGCGGCCCGGGCGCGCTGTTCTGGATCTGGTGCTACGGCTTCGTCGCGATGGCGATCAAGTTCACCGAAGCCGTGCTCGGCCTGAAATATCGCGCCGTCCTGCCGAATGGCGACGTCCTGTCCGGGCCGATGTACTACCTGCGCGACGGGATGAAATCGCCGTTCCTCGCGACGACCTACGCGCTCATCGCGGGCGTCGCGGCGCTGACGACGACGCCGTTCACGCAGCCGAATTCGATTGCGAACGTGCTCGAGCGGCAGTTGCACGTGCCGACGTGGGTGGTGGGGATCGCGCTCGCCGTCCTGACGTGGGCGGTGATCATCCGCGGCATCAAGTCGATCGGCCGCGCGGCCGAACGGCTCTCGCCGCTCAAGGTCGGCCTGTACTTCATCGGCGGTCTCATCGTCATCGGTGCGAACGCGGCCCGCATTCCCGAGGTCCTCGCGCTCGTCTTTCAGGAAGCGTTCTCGATGAAAGCCGCCGTCGGCACCGCCGCGGGCACGGGCGTGTGGGTCGCGCTGCGGTTCGGCCTCGCGCGCGGCATCTACGCGAACGAAGCCGGCTACGGCACCGCCGCCGTCGCGTACGGCACCGCCGCCAGCGGACGGCCGCTGCAGCAGGGCCTCAACGCGATCA
>Ga0187894_10005066_pt1 | contig 13742 bp, 6 predicted proteins | sample GBC1701081metaG_FD_136650 | JGI IMG/M metagenome (GOLD analysis project Ga0187894, IMG submission 136650) | White microbial mat communities from a lava cave in the Kipuka Kanohina Cave System on the Island of Hawaii, USA - GBC170108-1 metaG ...
CCCGACGGGTGGCGTTACCGGCTGCGACGATGACGGCTTGGCTGCCCGCGAGCGCATCGAGGCAATCGGTAGCGCTAACGCCACCACCGCCAGCCCCAGCGCCATCATCATTACCGCTCTTTTATTCATAAAATTCTCTTCTCCTTATTCCTGAAAGAGTGAGGCAAACACATAAAACTTCCTTCACTAAAATTCCTGCATTAGAAATAATGACGGACTATCACTTTTGTGCCTCAGTTTCAGTCGTATTATTTCCTGCTGGATTCAATGGATTATTCGCAAAGTTGAAGACTCCACATCTATAGAGCCTGTGATATTAGTTGCAAGGTCTACGAATAGACCCGATCATCTGACCGACCAAAGACGGGGTAGACCAGATATTTTGCAGCCAGTTACTACCAACAAGAAAATTGCCCGTGTCGCGTGGTTTGGCGAAAATCAGCGATCCGGGAGTGAGTATCTGCTGTTCTGTGCCATTCATTTCTAAAGAGTTCAATGCAACAAAACTGTCACGGCTGGCAAGATACGCCATGTCGCCGACACGCGAACCAACTTCTCCAAACAGACTCACACTGACCTTATCCATACTGGATAGATTAAGGGCAAATATTTTACCGCTATAAGTAGCGATGTACGGCGCTCCGTCTTTACCGGCAAAGATATTTGACAAGGTTCCCTGATCTTTAAATTCTTCCGTAAAGACTTTCGGTTTTGACACCCGGTTTTTCTTGCCAAACTGTGCGAAGAGCAAAACCGGCTGCGCGAAATCGGCTCTTACATTCACGGGACGACTGATATTCCCTAAGCGCCCGCCTCTTCTTCCATTCACCGGACGGCTGATATTTACAGGGCGGCTGATAAACTGATCAATGCCATTTTTTCCTACACTGATAATGCGGGTAGAGGGATTAAAAGAAGCGGTTATCGCGCCGGCAAGTTCGCCATCCCCATGCTGTAAATCAGTGAAGGTTGCCAGAGGCTCAATTTTACCAAGCGATTCCGTGTTACTTAACCGCACCTGATATAACACCCCATTGGTGGCAACAAAGAAGGCATAGTCATTGGGATTATTCCTATCGTCATCCAACCCCAGCGTTACGGTAGAACCGGGCGCAAGCCCCACGCCACTGGGGAAAACATCCCTGCTAATGAGCGTAATCAGATCAATGGTGCCGTTGCTTCTCAATTTATAGAAGAAGATTTCCGAGAAATACTGCCATTTCCCGTCACTATCTTTACGCTTCTCGGTGGCGACAATGGTTAAAATATGGCTCTCCGGGTCTAACCCTAGATACGAAATTCTATTGTCGGCGCTAAAGTTCCTATCCAATACGATGGGGTCCGGTTGATAAACATAGCCCTCGCCTACACTATAGGTAAAGATAGAGGCTCCATTCGTGAAGACCAAAATCCTGCCATCATAATCGAGGACAAAATCATCCGGCGCATCGGCAGCAAACTCCTCGTTGATGCCCTTGATACGAATGCGCGGCGCAACGGTATCGAAGACCGGCTTGCCATCATCACCGAGATTCATGTGCAAATAGGTAATGACGGCATACGGCTCATATTCATTCGGAGCAACTTCAACCAATTCCGTGCCACGCACAAAAAGGGTCTGCGTTTCCTTCTCGAAGACGGCTCTGGTAGGATAGTAACAGTTGCCTAAATCGGCTTTTTGCGGCTCTTTAATTCTTTTGCTGTCAACAACGTAAAGGAAGTGATTATCAAGTTCAGCGAGAGGGGTTTCATTGGTTACGAACTGCGAAGGAGCATACGGCGTTAAAAGAGCATATCTATCCAATGCAAACTGGATGTTATTTTCGCCGCCAGCCAGTCCTGCTATGTCAACGCTTGTCACCTTAAATGATGTTTCTCCAGCCCACGTATAGGCAGGAATAACCAAAGCGGCTAGTACTAGCAATGCAGCTACTTTGCGTTTCATATCGAAGTTTTGGTAAATCCTCATATTCCCTTGATCCTCGAAATAGGTCTGAAAGCCGAGTATTGTATTTACACCACAACTAGAGGTCAAATGTTTTGAGCATTCTCTATGCCACAGAGAAGATAATTTCAGATTTAATCTTCTCTATAAAAACAAAGCACTTATGGTCAATTTATCAGTCCAGTGGTTCGGGGCAAATGACGAACTGCGCCAGGATGGATACATTGTTGCCACTTGGTTTGATAACTCTTTACCAGTGGAACGTCACTGAGCAGCTAACTTCCCAACCTTCCGCAACTTAATCAAGCGACGATATTATTTTCCAAGAGCCTAAACTGTCAAGCAAAACCGTGCCTAAGTCAATAGTTTCTCTCCTCTCTGGCAATGCCTAATTGCGATAACTTCAAGCGCAGCCCGCGCCGTGACAAGCCTAACTCGATAGCCGTTCTCGATAAGTTATTCTTATTGCGATCAAGCGAAGCAAGAATAATCTGTCGTTCTAATACGGCGGTGGCATCCTTCAGTTTCACGACGCCGGAAACCGCAAAATTCAGACTTCCCGTGTCATCATCAAATCGTGATGATGAGTGGCTATGACCATTATAGGCGCTTTCGATTGCCGGACGCGCATAATTTTTGACTTGTGGCTTTCTCGGATGCGATACCTCTGTGGATAAGTCATCAGCAGCAATGTGGGCGTCTTCATAAGCGTAAGCGACGACTCGTTCAATTTCATTTCTGAGTTGTCGCACATTACCGGGCCAGTCATATGAGGCGAGGGCGTTAATGGCATCCTGAGTTAAGCGTAAATTCGGTTTACCGGAACGAGAAGCAAAATGCTCAAGAAAATGGCTGGCTAAAATCGGGATTTCTTCGCGCCGCTCGCGCAACGGCGGCACATGAATGCGAATGATATTCAGGCGATGGAAAAGGTCGGTGCGGAATCTGCCATCTTCGACAGCCCGTTCCAAATCGCTGTTGGTTGCCGCCACGACGCGAACATCTACCTTAACGGGGCGGGTTTCGCCAAGCGGATGAATTTCGGTTTCCTGTAGAAACCGCATCAGTTTCGGTTGCACTTCTAGCGAAAGGTCGCCGATTTCATCTAAAAAAAGTGTGCCACCATCCGCCGCCCGAATAATGCCGGGATAATTCTCTGTAGCTCCGGTAAACGAGCCGCGCCGATGTCCAAAGAGTTGACTGTCAATAATATCTTTCGGCGTTGCCGTGCAATTGAACGGTAAAAAGATGGCTCTGGCTCTGGCGGACTCCGCGTGAATGGCTCTTGCCACCAACTCTTTTCCCGTACCCGATTCGCCGGTGATGAGAACGGTCACATTGCTGGTTCTAATCTTTTGAATTTTATCAATGACATCGAACATCGGCTGACTGCCAATAATAAAACCGGGCATTACGGTTCGGATGCGATGTTCAACCGTGGCGGGCGAAAAACTAACCGCCGCCGTTCTCAGAGAACAGATTTCAAGTCCTAATTCGACTTGTTTCAACAACGGTTGTAACCGTCCTAAACCGAGCGCAGAGGTCGTGAGAATACAAACCGAAATGGTTTTTTTCGCTCCTTGCCCAATCTTCAAAATTTGTACGTTACCCGCCTGACCGCCTTTTTCCAACAAAGCAGCAGCTTGTCTGGCAAGCAACTTTTCTATTTCCGTCCGGCTTAACCCCTGAGTCGCCAGAATTTCTATATGCCCGGATGCTTCTGAGCGATAAATGGCTACGGCCTGCACGGTGAAATTATCATAGATAATCGCGGCTAGTTCTCTGACAATTAACTCACTCGAAGCGGAGGCATCCATTAACCGCTGCATGAGAAGCATATCGGTCGGCTGCGCTGCTTTGAACTTGGTTATTTCAACATTGCTACCAGAAGCCAAGGCGGAGAGTGTTTTTTTTACGGCTTCAAGGTCAGGGATAGCTCCTAAATTCTCAAAAATTTCTTCAGCTTGAGAAAGATGAGTTTTGGCATCATTGGCATCCAAAGACTGTGCCAGAAGCTCTCCCATTGCATAATGACTTTTTGCCACTTCATAAGGAATATCTGTCGTTGTAAAGATAGAGATGCTTTGGGCGATATGTTGACGGGCTTCGGCAAGCCGCCCGGATGCCGCTTCTAACTTTCCGGTAAGCCTTTGTATAACTCCTGATAAAAAGAGAGATTTTTCTTCTTGTAGTCTGCCGTGCGCGAGTTCAATGTATTCTTTTGCCTGTTCAAGACCGCCTTGATGAAAGTGAAACTCAGCAAGAATCAGGTGCGTCAGCATGACTCCATGCATATCGCCAATAGAAGTGGATAGCTGTAAGGCTTCGCGCAAGGTCTTTACCGCCGCCGCCAAATTCCCTTTCCCTCTCTGCACATTGGCAAAAATGCGGAGGGCATTGCTTTCCAGCCACTTATCCCCTTCATCTTTAATCAGCGCCAAACTTTTTTTCAAATGCTCTTCCGACTCTTTGAAGGCTCCCCGCGCGCAGAGAATTTCACTCATGGTAATGCGCGCGGTCGCTTCATATTTCGGATGCAAATAGCTTTGCGTAATCCTGATTGCCTTCTCGATATTATCAATCGCTTTTTGCCACAGACCGGCATAGCGAAAATTCTCTCCTAAGTTGTTATAAGCCTGCGCTAAATAATCGGTTTTCCCACCTTTCTCTAAGTGTTTTACAGCCCTTTCCAGATATTCGGCGGCAATGCCATTGTGGCGGCTCGCTTCACTTTGTTCGGCAACATAGCCTTCGTAATAGGTGGTGCCTAAATTCAGCAAAATCATGCCGATTAGATTGTCATTCGTGGTGTCTTCCGCGAATTTCAGCGCCTTCAAATAATTATCTATAGAATCGGCAAACGAACCTTCGTAGAACCCGACGATACCGAGTCGAGAGTAGATTTTCGCCATCAATTCAGGGCGATAGACTTTACCGTGAAACTTCGCCGCCGTAATCAAATGATCGCGGGCAATTCTGAATTCGTTGATTTCGATATACGTTCGACCAAGCGCATAGTGCGCTTCGCAGACTCCGGCATCGTATTGTAATTCCAAAAATAGCTTTTTTGCTTCATTGAGCGCCGCTATCGCCTCCGGGTAATTCCGCAACCAGCTTTCCGCCCAGCCGATGCGTAACTTAATCTGGGCGCGACTGAGGGCGGAAAGCTGGGCAAATAGTTTGCCGTCTGCGTATTGTTTGATAACGCTGTGCGATTCTTCATAGCGGCTCAATTCTTCCAGCGCCTGACTGAGCATCAGGCGCACGTTGGCTTCTTCTTCAAGGCTGACGCCGGCATCATCCAGGACGACGCGCAGATGCTCAATAGCCGTTTCATAATCGGAGCGGTTGAACGCTTCTTTGCCGTTTTGTAAGTGTGTGCCGGTTGAGATTTTTGCTGACTTCTGAATCATCGGGTTTACTGAAATGTCATTCAATGCAGACAACGGAAAGTCAGTCTGCTTTTTTAAGATCTGCCGGACCGTGACGTGGCTAATGCGATCCACCACGCCTCTAGTCATGACAAAATTCGCCAGTTTCTGCGGCGTCCACTCTTTGAAGCGCAAACCGAACGACGCCGGATCGGTTTGTGAAAAGCGGACAATTTCCGCCATTTGAGCGCGGCTAAATTTCGGGCGTGGTCCGCCTTGTGGTCCGCGCTTTTTTACGGCGATACCCTCCAAGCCGCTTTCATTGAAATTGCGAATCCACTTTTTGATATTGGTCGGGTGAAATCCGAGAAACTCACTGATTTCCGCAATCGTCTTCCCCTGCGCGGATAGTAAAATCACCTCAGCACGTTGCGCCTCCTCTTTGACGGGCGATGCGGTACAGTGCAACAGCGTCTCTTTTTCGAGCGAGACGAGCGAACGGGCAAATAGAGGCTGGAACATAATTTCAATTCTCTTAGGTAACAGACTACTTCTTTCCTGCCTGGTTGATAACCTGCAAATTTTATGGAGCGCGTGAGGATGCTCCCTTCCCGAAACAGGGAATGAACAAATCGCTCTTTTTTTCAAATTAAGGCGATTTCGCTCCGTAGCGGCTGTGAAGATAACAAACTATCCGCCCCAACGTCAACACTCTCGTTCCAGATATTTCAATTTTTTTGGATACTGCGTTGTCAGCGCCGAAATTATTATTGCTTGTCCGACAATGCGGCTGTTAGAATCCCTATTACCTCACAAAAACGCTTTGGCGCTCACAGATAATCTTTTGAGAAGGTGGATATTCATCAATGAACAAACGTGCTGCCGTTCACTTCAACATACAGCAATACTTTGCACTGCTAACAATTTTTCTATTACTTGGCACAACATTTCTCTCATCTCAAGCCGATACGCAAGAGCCGCAAGCTCTGCAAACCATTGATTTGTTGGTCACTCCGGCAAATGTGTCAATCCTTGGGGCAACGGATGACGATCATCTCAGCGGCAACGGGACAGATAATGTCTTTACGCCATTGCCACGCTCCCATGCTTTGGTTAGCGGCGATTTTAATGCCGATGGCATTGCCGACCTCGCCCTTGGCGCACCCGACGCTGACTACCTGCCGCCCGGAACCGGACAGACAAATCGCGCCAATACGGGCGCGGTTTACATTCTCTTTGGCAGACAATCGTTTACCTCGCCAACCTTAATTGACGCCAACTTAGCGGCGACAAGCCAACCGGATGTACGCATTTTTGGAGCCGCTAACAATGACAATACCGGCTTTGCGCTGGCAGTTGGCGACATCAATGCCGATGGCGTAACCGATTTATTGATTGGCGCACCGGGCGTAGATTTCGGCTCGCCTACAGCACGAACCGATACCGGGGCAGTCTTTATTCTTCTTGGCTCCTCAACGCTGACACCGCGGACGATTGACTTAGCCCAAGCCAACGCTGCCAATATCGCCATCTACGGCGAGAAGGCGGGTGATGGCTTCGGTAGTGCGCTGGCAGTCGGTGATGTCGGTGGTTCTTCAACCACCGCCGATATTTTGATTGGCGCACCCTTCAGCAAAGGGGCAAACGATGACCGCACCGATGGCGGCGCAGCTTATCTGCTTTATGGCGCTGCTGCCTTTACGCCTAACCCGCCGACGCAAACCCGGGTTCTGGATTTAGCCACTGTTGCGGCAAATGCCCGTATCTTTGGCGCCGCTGGCAGCAATCTCGGCAGCGCCGTTGCCATTGGTGATGTGACAGGCGCGGCTCCCGGCGAATTATTTGTCGGCGCGCCGCATTCTCTGCGTCCGGCAACCGTGAACGTAAACGATACCGGCGCCGTCTTTGGCATCTTAGGCGGCGCGAATCTGGTTCCGGCTACCGGCACGACTAAAAATTTCGACATCGCCGCCACCGAGCAGAATATCTCGATCTATGGCACGACCTCAGGCGATCATGTCGGCGCGTCCATCGCCACTGGCGATGTAACTGGCGACGGGGTTGCTGATCTCATTATTGGCGCTCCCGATGCCGACGGACCGGCGGAAGGTCGCGCCGAAAGCGGCGAAGCCTATCTCATTGCCGGTGGCACACCTTTAACGCCGCCTTCGGCAAACGAATTGCGAATTAACATTCAGACATCCACTGTGGCGCTGACCATTTATGGTGAAACCACAAACGCACACTTAGGGGCTTATGTAACCACCGGCAGATTGAACACGATAGGCAATCAGGACGGCACCGCCGAATTGATTGTCGGCTCGCCCGGAGCGTTGTCGAATCGCGGTTCGATTTCCGTCTTTTTCGGCGGCTCGACGCTGACTTTCATCAATATCCGCGATGTGTTGTTAGGACAAGATGATTTTCGGGTGCTGGGACAGGTTGCCGGCGGCGAGTTTGGCTGGTCAATCGTAGCAACCGATTTAGACAACAATCGCGGCGGTGATTTAGCCGCCGGAGCGCCCTTTGCCAATATCACCTCTCCGACCCGCACGGAAGCCGGACGGGTATATGTGGTGCTGGCGTCAAATGATGTGGTTCCGCCCATCAATCAAGCGCCTACCGTACAAGTGACGGCTCCAAATGGCACAGAATCAATCGCTGGTGGCAGCACAACCAATATCACGTGGACGGCTTCCGACCCGAACGGCGACAACACCATTCAAAGTTTTGAGATTCGGCTCTCTACAGATGGCGGCGCGACCTTTAACACGACGATTGTTGCGGGGCTTGCCGGAACCGCAAGATCATTCACCTGGAATGTCCCGAATGGCATCACGACGACGCGGGCGCGGGTTCGGGTTATCGCTACCGACAACACCAATCTACAGGGACAGGATGACAGCAACGCCAACTTCACGATCACCGACCCGGGCGTTTCCGTTACCTTGACCGCGCCGAATGGCGGCGAGAGATTGCTCTTCGGGCAAACCTTCCAGATTACCTGGACAGTTCCGGTTGCTATTGAAGCGCAGGTGCGCGGCTTTGACCTCTTCTATTCCACCGATGGCGGTATGACCTTTAATCTGTCCATTGCCTCCAATCCCTTGCAACCGGCGCTGGGCGCGGGGGTTCGCACCTTCAACTGGACCGTTCCCAGCGCTTGTTTGAGCGCCGTTCGCGTTCTGGTCGTCGCCACTAGCATAAACGGGGCGCGGTCATCTGATGCCAGTAACGGCAACTTTAGCATCATCAGTCAGGGACCTACCATTGATCTCAATTCGTTATTCATTGATTTATCCATAAACAGACTGAGCTTCAAAACCACAACTCCGGCGGTGGGCAATGAGATTCCGCTTGCAGAGGGCGCAGTGATTTCGGTTTCCAACGATGAAGCCGGAACCGCTTACTCGTCGTTCACTAAATTCAAGTCGAAACGCGGCGGCACGAAGATCATTACCAAAGGCTCAATCAACGGGCAAGAGTTAAGCGTCTTCTTCCCGAATAATGCAACGCGCTTCTTGCGTATCACCAATCCGCCGTGCGGCGAAACGCTGCTAAAAGTGAAACGCATGGGAGATCAACTGGTCATCGTCAACCCCGGAACGGTTGACGAACCGCAAGAATAGGGATTTTCCCATTTCATAAATGCAAAGAGCCTGACCAGTTTGGTCAGGCTCTTTTTTCTTCGCCTGCTTCAACGCCAGTTATGAGTAAGTAACAAAACCGCTTGACGACGGGGGTTAGAGTACAAGCTTCAGCTTGGTCGTAGGGTGGAGTGGCGAAACTTGCGGTTTCTTCCGAGCCTCAGTCTGCTCCATCTTATGGTTGATCGCTTTCGTCTTACCCGTCAGGAGTCTGCCTTTGAAGCTACTGCCAAACTGAAGTTTGTACTCTAACGCCTGCTCCTGAAAGTGACAGCTTGCCTCTTTACTGCGTAACTTGACTTGAGTTATCTCTTCTCAAAATAGCGCATCACCAAACCATCCCGACCAATGGCATAGCCGCGATTGTTTTTGAATGACACAGCGAAAAGGTCTACGGTGATATTGCTTACCTGTTCAATCCAGCTACGTCCGCCGTCAGCAGTGCGAATCACGCGCCCCTGATAGCCAACCACCCAGCCGGTTTTTTTGTCGAGAAAGCTGATGCCGAAAAGCGGTTCGTCTACATTGAGATTTACTTTCTCCCAGGTTGCGCCGCCGTTTTCGGTGCGTAACAGGGTGCCTTTATCGCCGGTAATTAAGCCCTGTTCGTCGGTAGTAAAATGGACGCGATTAAGGTCTTCGCTGACGCCGGACTGTTGCGGATACCAATTTCTGCCGCCGTCGCTGGTATGCAGAATCGTGCCTTTGGTGCCGACAATCCAACCTTCCTGATCTTGAATGCTCAAATGGAAAAGTTGTTCGCTGACGCTGCTGCGTTGCTCCCGCCAATTTCTGCCGCCATCATTCGTTGTCAAAATCAAACCTTCATCGCCAACAATATAACCGCGCTCATTGTCTTCAAATTCGACAGAGTATAAATCGAGGGGGCGATTTTGCGAACTGCGGCGACTGGAATCATACGAAGTACGCGAAAAACTTAACCCTTTATCGGCGCTGCTGACGATGTAGCCTTCGTCGCCAACAATCCAGATGCGGTCTTTTCGCATAAAAATATCGTTCAAGCCTTTATTACTGCCCGAATCGGTCTCTTGAAATGATGCGCCGTCATTGGTAGACCGCCCGATAAAGCCGTCAGCGCCAACCACCCAAATTCTATCGCCATCGAAAGCAACCGCATTCAAGGTTGCCGGATTGCCATTCTTTTTGAGATACAAAGCCCGCATCCAACCTTGTTGGGCGACGATTGACCCGCTCAAAAATGCCAGCGCCACACTGGCAGCCACCATATAGCGAAAACGGAAAAAGGCGAAAAACTGCTGTTTATAAGTACCGTTCCTACTTGTCATTCCCTTGCCTCAACTTATAGCGTTGAATCTTCCCCGTCGAGGTGCGCGGCATCTCCGCGATAACTTCAAATTGCGTCGGCGCTTTGTAAGGCGCAATCCTCTGCCGGACAAATTCAAGTAACTCCTCTGTAAAACTGTCGCTGACACGCTCTGTTCGGATGACCAGAAAGGCTTTTGCGGTTGCCAAGCCGTGCGCGTCAGTACTGACGACGACGGCGGCTTCCGCGACTTGCGGGTGCGCCAGCAATGCCGATTCCACTTCAATCGGCGAAACCCATAAGCCCTTAACTTTGAAACAATCATCGCTGCGCCCGATGTGATAAAAGTAACCGTCTTCACCCTGACGATAGACATCGCCGGTTCGCATCCAGCCATCTTGCAGGACCTTCGCCGTTAAATCATCGCGTCCCCAATAACCGCGCATGGCGCTTGCGCCTTTTACCCACAGATTGCCCTGCTCGCCCGCATCGGTTGGTGTGCCGTCATCGTTCAAAATTCTGGCTTCATAGCCATCAACCACCTTGCCGCTTGAGCCTGCCCGCGCTTCGCCCTCTCGATTCGACATGAACATATGCAGCATTTCGGTTGAGCCGATACCGTCGAGAATCTCCATGCCAAACACCTGTTGCCACTCTTCAAAGATGGTCGCCGGCAAGGCTTCACCGGCTGAAATGCACAAGCGCAACGAGGCAGTATTTAGATGTCCGCCGCTTTGATGAAAATCAAGCAATGCCCGATAAATTGCCGGTACGCCATAAAAGACCGTCGGCTGCTGTTCCCGAAATATCGCGGCGAGGCGCGGCGGCGTAGGTCTGTCGGCTTCGAGAATCACCGATGCTGCGGCAGCAAGCGGAAACGATAAACTATTGCCGAGTCCATAAGCGAAGAAGAGGCGTGACGACGAAAAGACTTTATCCTTAGCAGCCAATTTCAAGACCTGTTTGCCAAATCCGGCAATCGTCGCCACCACATTGCCATGCAGATGCAACACCCCTTTCGGCGTCCCAGTGCTGCCTGATGTATACAGGATAAAAGCAGGGCTAGCGGCTGTGGTTGTCGGGTTGCTCGCAAATGTCTTGCCCGACTTTGCGCCATAGACCGCAGAAGTTGCTTTGCGGTCAATCTCCACTATCGTACAGACTTGGTGTCGCTGATGTACTTGCCGTTCTTCTAGTAAAGAGGCTTCGCCAACCAAAACCTTTGCCTGAGAATCCGCCAGAATAAAATCTATATCGTCATTCGACGAGAACGTATTGATTGGCACAACAATCGCGCCCAGCGCCAGCGTAGCGAAAAAAGCAGCAACAAATTCCGGCGAATCGTAGAGCAATAAAGCTACGCGCTCACCGGAATTTATTGCAGCAGAAAGTTTGGCAATCCAGTTATTGACCTCTTCTTTCAAACTGCGATAGGTAAGCGACTGCCCGCCAAATGCGATTGCCGGATGCGAAGCAATCGCTTCCAGACGTTCTTCAGAGAAAAAATAATCGTACAAATTGAAAGCCGTTGGCTGTGTCATCATCAGACGGCATTATACTTGACCGATTAGCAAGCAATCAAAAGGCTTCTGCCCTGTTTGGGGAATGCCGATTCAGAGAATCTCCTCATAACTCACCATACGCGGCAGAGATAACCCACAACCATCAGGAGCGGGTGTTAGAGTTCAACCTTCAGGTTGGTCGTAGATTCAAAAGCAACCCCTTACCGATTGCCGCGTCGGTTCGCGCCCCAAGTTGAGTAAATAGAGGTTCGGAAGAAACTGCAATATTCGCCTCCGTCAGCTACGACCAACCTGAAGGTTGAACTCTAACACCCGCTCCTGAAAATCGCCGCTTGCTTCTTTACCGCGTCACTTGAGCGCATAAATCTGCCATTGAAAGTTGCTCGTAGTCATCCAAGTCTTTATGCTCAAAAGGTATGAAAAATGATTTATTGCTTCGAGTCGCCAGAGGGGAACAGGTCGAACGTCCGCCGGTATGGATGATGCGTCAGGCGGGTCGTTATCTGCCGGAATATCGCGCCGTCCGTAAAGACATTGATTTTCTAACCCTCTGCAAAACCGTAGAGCTTGCCGTCGAGGTATCGCTGCAACCCTATCGCATTTTAGACGTTGATGCGGTGATTATGTTCAGCGACATCCTGATTCCGGTTGAAGCGATGGGACAGGAAGTACAGTTGACCGAAAAGAAAGGTCCTGAACTTCCAGACCCGATTCGCAGCCGCGAACAGATTGATAATCTCATCGTTCCAGACCCCATCGAAAAGACCGGCTTTGTGATGAAGATACTTCAGACATTGCGGCGCGAATTGAATGGCGCTGTGCCGCTCATCGGCTTTGCTGGCGCACCTTGGACGCTGGCGGCATATATGATTGAAGGCGGCGGCTCAAAGAGTTACGGCTACGTCAAACAGATGATGTTCAAAGAGCCGAAGAACTTTCATGCGCTGCTCGATAAAATTGCCGATACGGTTATCCTATACCTCAACGCGCAGATTGAAGCGGGCGCACAGATTATTCAACTCTTCGATTCGTGGGCGGGCGAACTGTCGGCGCGGGATTACGAAGAATTTGCCTTGCCTTATCAGCAGAAGATTTTTGCTTCCATCAATCGCGCTGCCGCGCCCGCCATTATGTACATCAATAATAGCGGGCATTATCTCGAAAAGATGGCGACCTGCGGCGCGGATGTCCTGAGCATAGACTGGCGCACCGATATACGGGAAGCCAGAAAACGAGTCGGCGAATCTTTCACGTTGCAAGGCAACCTCGACCCGTGCATCCTGCTTTCGACTCCCGAAATTGTTGCCGAAAAGACCCGCGAATTGATTGCCGCAGGCGGCGGGCAAAAACACATCGTCAATCTCGGACATGGCATCCTGCCGATGACGCCGGTTGACAATGCCCGCGCCTTTATTGAAACTGTAAAGCGGATGTGACAGGAGTTGTCAAATAGTAAAGATGAGCCTGCAAGGTTCGGCAGCAGGATTTCATCCAAAGAACAAATTGTTATGATTTTGTTGCGAGGTTGTCAGTTCATAGATAGCTTGCTACGGTATTTGTGGCGCTGTCCGGGTCAATCTCAAAGTCATCAATCGCTACCCTCATACTTTGAAGCTGTGCCTCACAAAGCTATTTCTAACCGTTGGACAGTTTGCCGCAATTCTTACTTTGGAAGGTTTAGAAGTTTCAATGAGTAGTAATAATGATGGTTTCGTTAGCAATGATAAGTCTTGTTTTTTTGTCACTTACATTCTGGAAAGTGGAAAGTCAGGATGGCATGGCGGCAGCTAACAAACTTCGTAAAGTCGGCAATCCAATTCCGAATCAATACATCGTCGTTTTCCATGACGATTTGCCGAGCGAGGAAATTGACGACCTCGCTTTCAATTTAGCCAACACCCATCGTGGCTTATTGCAAGCCACTTACCGCAGCGCCTTAAAAGGCTTTTCCATTCACAACATTCCCGAAGC
>Ga0187894_10005068_pt1 | contig 13736 bp, 10 predicted proteins | sample GBC1701081metaG_FD_136650 | JGI IMG/M metagenome (GOLD analysis project Ga0187894, IMG submission 136650) | White microbial mat communities from a lava cave in the Kipuka Kanohina Cave System on the Island of Hawaii, USA - GBC170108-1 metaG ...
AGCCGCGCGTGCTCGGCGCGCAGATCTTTCGCCTCGGCCTTGAGGGACTCAGCGTCGGCGGCCACCGCGCGGAGCTCTAGAACGTCCGCGCGAAGCTCGGCGGCCTCGCGGGCGACCGGTCGTAGCTCCTCGAGCTCGTAGGCCAGGGTCTCGGAGCGGCTGGCGGCGTCGCGCAGCTCGTCCAGCTCGTCGCTTAGTCGCTCGGCGGCGGCGGCCGCTGCCTGCGCCGTCTCGAGCTTGGCTCGCGTGCCGTCGAGCTCGGTTCGCGTGACTTGGAGCTCGGTCCTCACCTTCGCGGTGTCTTCGGCGGCTGAGCGCGCCTCGTCGAGCTCCTTACGGAGCTGGTCTGCTTCGGCCGCGGCTCTCCTTGCCTGTTCGGGGTCGGCGGTCACCTGCGAAGCCTGCTCGAGCTCGGCCCGCGCTTTCCGGAGCTGGTCCCGAAGGTCGTCGGCCTCCCGGGCGGCGGCCTGGGTCGCTCCGAGCTGAGCACGAAGGCCGTGCGCCTCGGCGGCGACAAGCCGCGTCTGCTCGAGCTCGGCTTGCAGCCGTTCGGCCGCGCCGGCGGCCGTGGCCTGCGTCTTCGCCAGCTCGGCCCTCAGGCGCTCCACCTCCTCGCGGCTTGCCGTGTCGTCGGCCGCCTCGGCTCGGGCCTGCGATAGCTCCTGCTCCAGCTCCCCGGCGCGGGCGAGCGCGCCGTCGCACTCGGTCTCGAGCGCGGCTACTCGCTGGCGCAGCGCGGCCTGTTGGCCGCCGTCGGCTTCGGCTCGCTCGCGGCGCTCGGCTTCCTCGGCGAGCTTGCGGCCCAGCTCGGCCAGCTTGCCGGCCTGCTCGCGCGCCTTCTCCTCCGCCCGCGTCCGCTCGGTCGCAACCGCGTCCTTCAGTCCGGCCACCTCGTCCAGGCGCTTGGTCTGCTCGGCCTTGAGCGCGTCGGCGAGCCGCGTGACCTCTCCGGTCTGCCTCGTCCGCACGGCAGCGAGCTCTTCGGCGTGCCTGGCCTGCTCGACCTTGAGCTGGTCGGTTAGCCTAATCACCTCGGCGCTGTGCTTTCCGAGGCCCTCGGTCTTCTGAATCCGCTCGGCCTCGACGGCCTCGCGCAGGGACGCGATCTCCTCGCCATGGCGAGCGCCCTCGCGCTGGATCGTCGCACGCAGCTCGGCCACGGCGGAGTCGTGCGCCCTCCGTTCGGACTCGAGCGCCGCGCGGAGCTCGGACGTCGTCTCGTCGTGCTTGGCTCGCTCGGTCTCGAGGATGTCGCGCAGCTCGGCCACCTCGCGCGCGCCGCGTCCCTCCGCGGCCTCGGCCAACCGTCGTAGCTCGGCGGTCTCGCTGGCATGGTTGGCCGCCGCGCTCTCCGCGGCTTTGCGCAGTTCCGCTGCCTCGCTGGCATGGTTGGCCGCGGCGGTCTCCGCTTCGCCTCGCAGCTCGGCGGCCTCGTCGGTGTGTGCCTCGCGCTCGGCGTCGAGGGCGGCCTGGAGCTCAGCCACCTTCGCCGCCGCCTCGCTCGCGCCGCGCTCGAGGCGCTCACGCAGCTCGGCCAGCTCACGGGCGTGGCTGTCGCACATGGCGGACAGCTCGGCTTCGAGCTCCGGCGCGCGGCCGGCCTCGCTAGCCGGCGGATTCGGCGTGGAGGCCGCGGCCAGGTCCGGACCGGAGCTCTCGGCGTCGTCCTCCGAAGGTGGCACGATCAGGGTCCCGAGCGTCTGGGGGCCCTGCCGCACGGGCTCCTCCATGAACTCGACGGCGTCGAACAGCGCGTCGAGCTGAGAGCGGGCGGCCACCGCGGGGCGCACGGCGAGCTTCGTCATCACGGCGATGTCGCTCAGCCCGAGCGAATCGGACGGGTCTGCCACGGCCACGATCAAGGATCCGTCATCGGCGAACCCCACGGGCACGGACGAGTAGCGACGAGCGGGACCCTCGCGCAGCAGGCCGGCGGCCGAGCGGTCGATCTCGTAGGCGGTCAGATCGATGTGATCGAGTCCGTAGCGCTCGGCCAACGCGCGCGCGAGCTGGTCCTCGCTCAGCGAACCCTCCTGGAGCAGCACGCGCTCGACGGTCATGCCCGGTCGGCGGGCGGTCTCGACAGCCCGGGCGACGGTGTCCGCGTCCACGAAGCCAAGCTCCACGATCAAGTCGGACAGGAAGCGTCGACCGGCGCCGGTGAGGGTGGGAGAAGTTAGTCCGCCGTTCGAGCTCGGAAAGTCAGCCGAGGGCCCTGGGGAAGACGCCTCGGCGGGGGGCTCGCCAAACGAAGACGGGTCTGGGGCCGGAGGCGCCGTGGGCGAAGGGGCGGCGGATGCGTCGGGCGCCGGTGGGCTCGGCGCGGGCTCGGCGCTCATGCGGCGGCCTCTTCGGAGGTCTCCAAACCACCCGCCTTTCGGGCGACAGCCTCCCGTGCGGCTCGCTCCGCCGCCTCGAGCGCGGCCTCGGGCGACGGGCTCCCGGCCAGCCCCTGGTAGCCGTATGCCAGCTCTACCGGCGCGGGGCGTCCGGCGGTTACGCCCACCAGCGCGCGCTCGCAACGGGCCACGAAGGCGTGGGCGCCCGCCGGCTCCCGGCAACCCACGAGCACGGCCGCGAGGAGGTCGTCCCCGGCCCTGCCGAGATGGTCGGTGCGACGTATTCCGCCGGAGAACACCTCGGCGACGTCCTTCAAGAGCAGGTCGGCGGCCGCCGCGCCGGTCCGCTCGCGTACGGAGTCGCGGCCGGCGAGCCGGATCGTGACGAGGTACGACTCGACCGTGCCGCGCTTGCCTAGCTGCCATTCGCGGTCGATCGCCGTCAGCAGCGTGCGGCGGTTGTCGAGGCCGGTGACCGGGTCGGTGCGCTCGCGGTCGCGCGCCAGCTCGCCGAGCCGTCGCAGCTCCGCGCGCGTGTCGATGCTCTCCCACTCGTAGCTGAGCAGGCGGGCCATCACGGGCAACAGTGGGACGTGTGCGCCCGCCCCGGTGGCGAGCAGTAGACCGACCATCCTGCCGTCACTGGCGTCGAGCGGCGTCGCGACGCTGCTCGTGAGGCCGATCGAGTCGAGCTCGCGGGGGTCGAGCAGCTCGCCCGCGTCGATCGCCCCGGAGCTCGAAAACCCCCGGCCGGCCAGCGGCACGACCAGGCCGCGCAGGGTCTCGTCGCCGCCACGGGAGTCGATCACTCGGCACGCTCCCTCCTCCCAATCGATCTGCGCCAGCGCGAGGCGCTCCCCCGGCGCCACGGCGTGGAGGAGGTCGAGCGCGGAGGTCGCGGCCTCGGCGAAGCTCTGATACCGATGGGCCGTCGTCCGCGCGAGGACGTCCAGGATGGGGGAGCTCACCTTCCTCCTATCGGCTGTTTTGCCCAGAACGCGAGCCCTGGGCGCGCGGACTCCAACGGCTAGTCGCGCCGCGGATGCAGGATCCGCCGCAGATCCCCCAGCGCCGCCCGCGCGGCGAGCACGCCGCCGCCGCTCCACCAGGCGCCGTCGTCCACCCGCCGGATCGCGCCGGCGACCCGCGGCCAAGCTCGGCTGCGCTCGAGCCGTCGCAGGGCGGAAGCGGCCCCCGGCGCCACGGAGAGCAGGATCACGTCGGCGTCCAGGTCGGCGAGCGGGCGCGGCTTCCCATCCCCCGCGGGGGCGGACGGACGCACGAGGCCGGCGTCGGCGAGCACGTTGGCGGCGAACGACGCGGGGCCGGCCAGCCGCGCGCCGGTCGGCGTAACCCGCACCGCGGCGATCTCGGTCGCGGCCGGACGCGAGCTGCGCAGCCGCCCCACCCGGCGGTCCCAGTCCGAGAGCAGCGCCTCGGCGTCGTTCGTGCGCCCGAGCGCCTCGCCGTGCAGGCGCAGGTCGAGCTTCCACTGCGCGCCCTCGCCGTCGCTCATCACCGTGGGTGCGATGCGGCTGAGCCGCCGGTAGAGCCGCGCCTGTCCGCTCGCTTCGCCGACGATCAGGTCCGGTTGCGCGGCCGCGACCGCGCCGAGGTCGAGCGCGCCGGCGCCCTCGATGACGTCGATGCCAGCCGCCCGCGTGCTCAGGTAGTTAGGTATGCGTCGCCCGGGCAGCGCGGCGCGCACGGGGCGGACGCCCAGGGCGAGCGTGTCGTCGAGCGCGCTCACGGTGAGGGTCACCGGGCGCTCGGCCTGGCCCGGCACCTTGCTCTCGCCCAGCGCGTGCTGCACCTTGAGCGGCCGGGCGGTCTCCTTGCGCTCGTCGAAGCCCGACTCCTGGCAGCCGAGCGCCGCGGCGACCGCCGTCGCCAGCAGGATGAGGGACATGGCCCGCACGAGCGGTATTACTAGCGATCGTGATCGTGATCGCGTTGTTCGGGCCGACCGGGGTGGGAAAGACGGCCATGGCCATCGCGCTGGCCGACCGCCTGCGCGCCCGTGGCGAGGACCCGCTGGCGATCTCGGCCGACGCCCTTCAGGTCTATCGCGGCCTCGAGACGCTGACGGGCGCGGCCGACGCGGCGCAGCGCGCCCGGCTCGAGCACCGTCTGCTCTCGTTCGTGCCCGTCGACGAGACGTTCTCGGCGGGCGAATTCGCCGCCCGCGCGCACGACGAGATCGACGCCGCGCTCGCCGCGGGGCGGCGCCCTATCGTGGTCGGCGGCACCGGCCTCTATCTCCAGGCCGCCCTGACCGACCTCGACCTGCGCCCGCCCGCGGACCCGGTCGTGCGCGCGCGGGTCGCCGCGCGGCTGCGCGAGCGTGGACCTGAGGCGCTGCACGCCGAGCTCGAAGCCAAGGCGCCAGGAGCCGCCGCGGGGATCGATCCGCGCGATCGGGTGCGCGTGGCGCGCGCGCTCGAGCTGATCGAGATGGGGGCGGAGCCGGCGCCGGCCGGCGCGGAGTCGCGGCTGTGGACGGCGCGGCTGCGTCACCCGACGCTCCTCTGTGGGTTGACCATGCCGCGCGCGACGCTCTACGCGCGCATCGACGAGCGGATCGACGCGATGGTCGCGGCCGGCGCCGCCGCGGAGGTGCGCCGCGCCGATGCCGCCGGCGCCTCGGCCACGGCGCGCGCCGCGCTCGGCTTCGACGAGCTGCTGCGGGGCGACGTGGACGCCATGAAGCGGCGTACCCGCAGCTACGCGAAGCGGCAGCTCGCCTGGATGAGGCGAATGCCGGCGGTTCACGAGATCGACCTGTCGCGGGACGATCCACCGGCGGCGGCGCGTATCGACCGTATACTGGTCGGCCGGCCAGGGAAGGCTCGAGAGGTGGACCGGAGAGGAAGTCCGTGAAGCGACCGCTCATCCCAGCGACGCTGCTCGCGCTGCTGGCCATCGTCCCGTCCGCGCACGCCGTGCGCGACTACGCTCGTACCGCGCTCAACATCATCCCGTCGGGGCAGTACGGCGCGGTCCCGCCGCCGGAGGGCGCCGAGCGCCAGGCGCGGATGTACGACGGCCTGACGCCGCTGTTCGACGACGTCATCAGGCGCGATCTGTTCCGCTACTTCAAGTCCGAGCGGCTGGGCACCAGGGCGCGCCGCGCCACGCGACCGCGCCGCGGGCTGCGCATCGTGCGCGACCGCCACAACGTGCCGCACATCTATGGCCGCACCGACGATCTGGTCACCTTCGGCGCCGGCTACGTGCTCGCCCAGGACCGCGAACTGCTGATCGAGCAGGCCCGCTACAACGCCCGCGTGGCGGCCATCGACGCCCCCGGGCTGCAGGCGATCCAGTTGATCGTCGGGCTCAGGAGCTTCGTCCCCAGCGCGCGGACGGAGCGCGAGGTGGCCAAGCAGGCGAGGACCCTGCGCAGGCGCTACGGCCGGCGCGGGCGACGCTTCCTCCACGACGTCGACGTCTTCGTGAAGGGCATCAACGCCTGGTACCGCAGGTCCGGCGCCGGGCACCGGCCGTGGACGCGCAACGACGTGATCGCCCTCGCCGCGGTCAAGAGCGAGCTGTTCGGCGAGGGCGGCGGTGGGGAGGTGCGCGCGTCGCAGATGTTCGACGGCCTGCGCGACGGGCTCGGCGCGCGGCGGGGCGAGTCCGTCTTCAACGACCTGCGCCAGCGCCAGGACCCGGAGACGCCGGTCTCGATCCGCGGTCGCTTCCCGTACGCGCCGCTGCCGGGCGACCGCACGGGCAACGTGGTGATCGACAACGGCTCGTTCGAGCCGATCCCGGTCCCGGGGGCGGGCGCCGCCGCCGCGAGCGCGACGCCACCCCAGGCGTCCAACGTCCTCATGGTGGCCGGCAAGCGCTCGCGCTCGGGCCACCCGCTGTTCGTGGGCGGCCCGCAGATCGGCTACCTCTATCCCGGGCTCACGCTCGAAATGGACCTGCACGGGCCGGGCTGGAAAGCCCGGGGCGCCACCGCGGCGCCGTTTCCCGGCTACATCCTGATCGGCCGGCGCGAGGACTTCGTCTGGACGCTGACGTCGGCCGGCGCGGACATCATCGACATCTTCGTCGAGACGCTCTGCGGGGGGAGCGACACCCGCTATCGGTACAGGGGCCGCTGCCGCGCGATGAGGCCGTTCGACGCGGGCACGCTGGACGGCCAGCCCGTGCGCTTCAGCCGCACCGTGCACGGCCCGGTGGTCGGCTACGCCACGGTGGACGGGCGCCGGGTGGCGGTGTCGCGCAAGCGCTCGAGCTACGGGCTCGATGCGGTCGACCTGCTGCTCTTCCAGCGCCTGACGCGCGGACGGGTGCGAAACGCGCAGGACTTCATCGAGGCGGCGTCGGTCTCGCCGCAGACCTTCCACACCTTCTACGCCGACGACGAGGTGGCCGCGATGGTCACGACCGGCCGCCTTCCGATCCGGGCCGCCGGCGTGGACTCCGGCCTGCCCACGGACGGCCGGGGGCGCTTCGAGTGGCGCGGCTTCCTGAGGGCCGAGGACCATCCGCACGGCATCGTCCGCTCGGGCGTGCTGAACAACTGGAACAACAAGGCCGCGCGCGGCTTCCCGGCGTCCGACAGCCAATGGGCGTTCGGCCCGCTCGGGCGGGTCGACCTGCTGAACATGAACACGGCCAAGCGGCGCCGGCACACGCTCGCCTCGCTCACCGGGGCGATGAACGCGAGCGCGACGCAGGACGTGCGCACGATGACCTTCGTGCCGCTGCTCGCGGACCTGCTGCGCGGCGGTCCGGCCCCGAGCGCCCGGGCCGCCCGGATGCTCGACCTGCTCGAGGAGTGGCGCGCGCGGGGCGGCAGCCGGCTCGACCGCGACCTGGACGGCGGGATCGATCATCCCGGAGCGGCGATCATGGACGCGGCCTGGCCCCGGCTCGCCGACGCCGCCATGGAGCCCGTGCTCGGCCCCGCGCTGGCCGACCAGCTCGACGACACGCTCCACCGCCGCTTCGAGCCGCCGCCCGGCGGCCAGAACGCCGGCTGGCACACGTACATGGACAAGGACCTGCGCGCGCTGCTCGGGCGACGGGTCAGGGGGCCGCTGGCCAACCGCTACTGCGGAAGCGGAGACCTGACCGCGTGCCGCACCTCGCTGTGGGCGGCCCTGGAGGCCGCGGGCGCGGAGCTCGAGGCGACCCAGGGGCCCGACCCGAACGCCTGGCGCGCGGACGCGAACCGCGAGCGGATCCGCTTCGTGCCCGGCCTGCTGCCGCTCACGATCCGCTACACCAACCGGCCGACCGGGATCCAGCAGGTGATCGAGTTCGAGGGGCACCGCTAGCTAAGGTCTCGCGCCGTGCGCTTCGAGAAGTGGCAGGCGCTCGGCAACGACTATGTCATCGTCGAGGAGCGGGAGCTCGCGTTCCCGCTCACCCCCGAGCGGATTCGGCGCCTCTGCGCACCGCATACCGGCGTGGGCGCGGACGGCGTGCTCGTGATCCGCGCGGCCGACGAGCCCGGGTTCGTCGCCGAGGTGCGTATCCACAACCCGGATGGCTCTGAGGCCGAGCTGTCGGGCAACGGGGTGCGTCAGGCCGCGATGTACCTGCGCCGCCGCGGCTGGGCCGACCGGGACAGCTTCTCGGTGCGTACCGCGGCGGGCCCGATCGCGCCCCGCATCGACGGAGACCTGTGCACGATGGGCATGGGCCACGCGCGTCTGCGTTCCGAGCGGGACTTCCCCAGCGGAGGGGAGGACGGCCGCGGACGGCTCACCTCCGCCGGACGGGAGTTCGCTTTCCAGTTCGTGCAGGTGGGCAACCCGCAGTGCTCGATCGAAGTGCCGGACGGACTCGACCAGCTCGACCTCCAGCGCTACGGCCCCGGCATCGAGCGGCACGAGCTCTTCCCGCGCCGCACCAACGTGTCGTTCTGGCGTCGCACCGGGGCGGCCGCGATCCGCGCCCGGATCTTCGAGCGCGGGGTGGGGGAGACGATGTCCTCGGGCACCGGCGCGGTCGGCGCCGCCGTGGCCGCGGTCATCGGCGGCGCCGACGGCCCGGTGACCGTGGCGCTCGACGGCGGCGAGCTCGAGGTCGAGGTGGGGCGGGACATGGGAGTCGAGTTGACCGGCTGGGCGCGCCCGGTGTACGCGGGCACTCTCAGAGACGATTTCGTGAAGGAGTTGCATGCAGCCGAGTAGCCGCCTGGACCGCCTCCCGCCCTACCTCTTCGCCGAGCTCGAGCGCAAGGTGCGCGAGCAGCGAGCCGCCGGCGTGGACGTGATCTCGCTGGGCATCGGCGACCCCGACAAGCCGACGCCGCCCGCGGTGGTCGAGGCGCTGAGCGAGGCGGCCCGCGATCCGGCCACGCACCAGTACCCCTCGAACCGCGGCCGGTCCGAGCTGCGGGAGGCCTGCGCGCGTTTCTACCAGCGGCGCTTCGGCGTCGAGCTCGATCCCGATACGGAGATCGTGCCCGCGCTGGGCGCGAAGGAGTGCGTGTTCAACCTGAATCTCGCCTTCCTGGATCTCGAGTCGGTCGCGCTGGCCGCCGACCCCGGCTACCCGGTCTACACCGGCGGGCCGTTGCTCGCGGGGGCGGAGCCGGTGCTGATGCCGCTCGTGCCGGAGCGGGGCTTCGCGCCCGATCTCGAGGCGATCGGCGGCGAGGTCGCGCGGCGCGCCCGTCTGATGTACCTCAACTACCCCAACAACCCCACCGGGGCGGTGGCGCCCGACGGGCTGTTCGAGCGCGCCGTCGAGTTCGCCCGCGAGCACGACGCGCTGGTGGTGCACGACGCCTCCTACACCGAGACGACCTTCGACGGCTACGTCGCGCCCAGCTTCCTCGAGACGCCGGGCGCGAAGGAGGTGGGCGTAGAGATCTTCTCGCTCTCCAAGGGCTGGAACATGACCGGCTGGCGTGCGGCCGCATTGGTGGGCGACGCGGCGGCGGTCGAGGCCTACTGGCGCCTGAAGACCAACATCGACTCGGGCATGTTCGACGCCGTCCAGCTCGCCGCGGCGGCGGCGCTCGACGCCGGTCCGCCCGCCGAGATGCGCGTCGTCTACGCCCGCCGGCGCGACCTGGTCTGCGACGCCCTGCGGGAGATCGGCGTTGACGTGACGCCGCCCCGGGGGACGATCTACGTCTGGGCGCCGGTCCCCGCCGGGCACACCTCGGCCTCGTACTGCGAGCTGGTGCTGGAGGAGTCCGGCGTCGTGCTCTCGCCCGGGGGCGCCTACGGTCCGAACGGCGAGGGGTTCTTCCGCATCTCCCTGACCGTGGACGACGAGCGCCTGGGAGAGGCGCTCGAGCGCCTGCGCGATAGCCTCGCGCCGAGCTGATGCACTACTGCGGCGTCGTCCCCATGCCGGGCGCGCTCCAGCTCGCGATGCTGGAGGAGGTGCGCGCTCCCGAGCCGCCGATCCGGCTCAGCGCGATCTTCTTCGAGCCGGGCTCGGCGGCGCAGGTCGCCGCCGAGCTGCGTTCGCTTGCCGGGGTGGTGGTGGCGGTGGGTGCGCCGTTGTCCGAGCCGGCCAATGGCGGAACGGGGCGCGACTGCGACGCGCTGCTGCGGCGCCTCGGCGTCGGTCCCGCGCCGGCCAGTGAGGAGACCCGCGGCCTGTCGGAGCAGCTACCGGAGCTGCCCGTGCTCGTGCCGGAGGGCGACGACGAGGACGGTCCGGTGCGGGACGGCGCCTACCAGGACTTCCCGCTGTTCGAGACCAACGCCGACGGGGTGTTCTGCGCGCTCCAGGGCCGGCGTCTGCCGGCCAAGCGGCACCCGCTCGGCCTGTGGCTGCGGATCGAGGAGCTCGCGGGCGATCGGGTGATCGACGAGGGCGGCGATCTCTGGAACCGCCGCATCGAGGAGATCGACGCGGCGGTCTGCGCGCTGTGCGCTCACCGCTACGCGGTCGGCCACGCGTGCTGGCTGGGCGATCCGGCGGAGGGCGTGGTGGTGCTCCCGGGCTCGTCGGTGCCCGAGGTCTTCCCGCGCGAGGGCGTGCTGCCGCCGGTCGAGCGCCTGCGGCTGCCTCCCACCTAGACTTGAGGGCATGGACCGGGGCCGCAACGGCCGCAATACGCAGACCACCTACGGCGCGGGCATCCGCAATCCCCGCGCCCGTCAGCGTGCGCTCCTGATCGCGGCCGGCCCCGAGGAGCCCGACCTGGCCGAGCTACGCGAGCTGCTGCGGACGGCCGGCGTGGCGGTGGCCGGCGAGTTGACCCAACGCCGGCCCGACCCCGACCCCGATCGCTACCTCGGGCGCGGCAAGCTGACCGAGCTGAAGCGGGCGATCGAGGCGTCGGACGCCAACCTGGTGGCCTGCGACGACGAGCTGAAGCCTCGCCAGGAGCGCAACCTCGAACAGGCGCTCGACGTGCCGGTGATCGACCGCACGGCGATCATCCTCGACATCTTCGCCGACCACGCCCATTCGGCCGAGGGCAAGCTCCAGGTGGAGCTGGCCCAGCTCGAGTACAACCTCGCCCGCATGCGCGGGCTGTGGACCCACCTCGAGCGTTTGGGCGCGGGCCGCATGGACGGCGGCATCGGCACCAGGGGGCCGGGCGAGACGCAGATCGAGACCGACCGCCGCCTTGCGCGTGACCGTATCGCCGCGCTCAAGCGCCGCCTGCGGGACACGAAAGGCACGCGCGAGACCATGCGCCGCGAGCGCGATCGGGCCGGACTGCCGACGGTGGCGCTGGCGGGGTACACGAACGCGGGCAAGTCGACGCTGCTGAACGCGCTGACCGGCGCCGACGTGGGCGTGCGCGATCGGCTCTTCCACACGCTCGATCCGACCACGCGCTCCCTGGAGATCGCCGGCCGCACCTATCTGGTGACCGACACGGTCGGCTTCATCCGCAAGCTCCCGCACCAGCTCGTGGATGCCTTCTCGGCCACGCTCGAGGAGGCGCTCGGCGCCGATCTGATCGTGCACGTGGCCGACGCCTCGGTGCCCGAGGACGAGCTCCCCCAGATGCTGGCGGCTGTGGACGACGTGCTGGCCGAGACCGGCGCCGGCGAGCGCCCGCGGCTGCTCGCGCTCAACAAGATCGACCTGTTGGAGGATGACTACCGCTCCGGCGCGGGCCAGCCTGCGCCCTCACGCACGGCGGAGCGGCGCCGCGAGCTGGCGTTCCGGTTTCCGCGCGCCGTGCCCGTGTCGGCGGAGACCGGCGAGGGGCTCGATGAGCTGCGCGAGGCGATCGAGGCGCGTTTTCTCGCCACGTTGCGGCCGATGGAGCTGCTCGTGCCCTACGCGGAGGGTGGCAGCCTGTCCGAGCTGCACGACCTGGCCGGCGAGCTCGAGCGCACGGACACCGCCGAGGGCGTGCGCGTGCGCGCTCGTGTGCCGGCGACCGTCGCCGACCGCTTCGAGCGCTTCTCGCTGAACGGCGGGCGGGCGGCGACTCGCTAGCCGCTAGCGATCGTCGCCGCTGCCTTGCAGAACGCCGCGCTCCTGGCGCGACAGCAGCTTGTCGAGGTTCGCGGTCCCGATCTCGTCCAGGTCCAGTCCGGCCTCGGTGGCCACCTGCGCCGCGTACCAGAGCACGTCCCCGAGCTCGGCCCCCAGCGCCTCCCGACGCTCGTCGGTGAGCACGCCGTGGTCGTCCCGGATCGTCTTCTTGACCTTCTCCGCCACCTCGCCCGCCTCGCCGCACAGACCGAGCGTCGGGTACGCCATATTCTCGCCCGCGGCGGGGTAGGTCGCCGTCCGGCGCGACAGACGCTGATAATCCGAAAGTTGCATCAACGTGACGCTAGCGCGCCAATCGGATAGGCTCGCGCGCCGTGCAGCCCCTCGCCCTGGAGCTGACGTCGAACGGCGACGTCGAAATGCTGACCGTCGAGGGCGAGATCGACGCCGCCAGCGCCTCGCGGCTGATCTGCACGCTGAACCGCTCCGTGTCCGGGGCGGAGCAACCGCTCGTGATCGACCTGAGCCGGGTGGGCTTCATGGACTCCACCGGCCTGGCGCTGCTCATCAACGCCCACCGCCGCCTGATGAACCGGGGCAAGGGCTTCGCGGTGGTCTGTCCCATGGGTCCGCTGCGGCGGGTGTTCGAGATCACGGACATGGTCGACCTGCTGCGCGTATGTCCCGATCGGGAGAGCGCGGCGCGGGCGGCGGCCCGGGCCTAGCGGGCGCGCGGACACCCTTCACTCCGGCGCCCCGCCTGCCGATACCGGACGCATGAGCGAGACCCAGGCCGCCTCGGCGGGAGCGTTCCCCGTGCCCGGACTCACACCGCCCACGCAGCGAACCGGCGCCAAGCGGCGCATCGGGGACGTCATCGTCCAGCTCGGATTCGCCGAGCGCGACGTCGTGGAGGAGGTGGTGGAGCGCGGCCGTCAGCTCGGGGTGCCGCTCGGTCAGGCGCTGATCGAGGCCGGGCTGGTCGACTCCAAGCAGCTCGCGCAGGCGTTGGCCGAGCGCAACGGCCTCGACTTCGTCGATCTCAACGAGTTCGAGGTCGACGCGGGCGCGGCGAGCCTGATCGACTTCGCCAAGGCGCGTCGCTATCAGACGATCCCGATCGCCTTCCTGGGCGAGCGCACGCTGCTCGTGGCCACCGCCGATCCGGCCAACGTGCTCGCGCTCGACGACATCACGATGGCCACCGGCTACGAGGTGCGGTGCGCGGTCACCTCGCCGGAGGACGTGCAGGCTCTGGTCGTCAACCTGTCGCGCCTCGGCGAGGCGGTCGAGGAGGTGGAGGACGAGGAGGAGTCGGGCGGCGCGGCCGAGGTGATCGAGCTGCGCGAGTCGGCCGACGAGGCGCCGGTCGTCAAGCTCGTCCACTCGATCATCGCCGACGCCGTCCGCCGCGGCGCCTCCGACATCCACTTCGAGCCGCGCACCTCGGACATGCGCGTGCGCTTGCGCGTCGACGGCGTGGTCTTCGACTCCAGCACCGTGCCCCGCACGCTGATCCCGGGCCTGGTGTCGCGGGTCAAGATCATGGCCGACCTCGACATCGCCGAGAAGCGCCTGCCTCAGGACGGGCGGATCGGGCTGACCGTGGACGGCCACTACGTCGACCTGCGCGTGGCCACGCTGCCGGTCGTGCGCGGCGAGTCGATCGTGATGCGCGTCCTCGACAAGTCCAAGGTGGCGATGGACCTCGACCGACTCGGAATGGGCGAGCACGATCGCGAGCGCTTCGAGCGGGCCATCTCCGCCACGCACGGCGCCGTCCTCGTCACCGGCCCCACCGGGTCGGGCAAGACGACCACCCTCTACGCCGCGCTGACCTCCGTCAACACGCCGGACAAGACCCTCATCACCGTCGAGGACCCGGTGGAGTACGAGCTGGCCGGCATCAAGCAGGTGCAGGTGAACACCCGCACCGGTCTGACCTTCGCGGCGGGCCTGCGTTCGATGGTGCGCGCCGATCCGGACGTGATCATGGTCGGCGAG
>Ga0187894_10005069_pt1 | contig 13735 bp, 9 predicted proteins | sample GBC1701081metaG_FD_136650 | JGI IMG/M metagenome (GOLD analysis project Ga0187894, IMG submission 136650) | White microbial mat communities from a lava cave in the Kipuka Kanohina Cave System on the Island of Hawaii, USA - GBC170108-1 metaG ...
AAAGGTCCCGCAGGCGGCGAAGAGGTAATCGGTCGTTTTGTCCGTGCGGACGGCGAGGTCCAGACAACCGCCCAGAACCTGCGTCCCGAGCGCCTGCGTCCAGGTCTCGCCGCCATCCGTCGTGCGCCAGACGCCGGTCCGCGTCGCGGCGTAGATGCGGGCGCTGTCGTTCGGACTGACCACGATGTCGTTGACGTAATGGAAGTCCTCCCGGTCAACCGTGCCCGCCAGCCGCGTCCAGTTCATTCCGCCATCGTTCGACCTGAAGATGCCCGCGCCGCGCACGCCGTCGCCGTTGAAGAAGCCTTCGCCCGTGCCCGCAAAGACGACCTCCGGATTTTTCGGATCGAAGGCCATGGCGCCGACCGCAATATTCGCGATCAGATCGCTGACCGGCGCCCACATTTGCCCGCCATTGACGGATTTCCACACGCCGCCAGCAACGCCCGCCGCGTAGATCACCTCCGGGGTTCGCGGATGGACCAGGATTGCGCGCGTGCGCCCGCCGATGTTGCCCGGACCGAGCGGCGACCACGCGCCTAGCCGCTGCTGTTCCGGCCCGCTTTGCAATTCAGCGCGCGAGGGCGCCAGGCGATTGTCCGCCGTCGAATGTTGCGGCATCCGCAGCATCCGCTCCCGCGCCTCGAAATACCTTTCAACCGGAATTTCCCGCATGCCCGCCGGGAGCCGTTTCAGGCGATAGTATTCCATCGCCTCTCCTGGCTCGTCGTAGCGCCCGTTCTCGTGGCTCTCTTCTTCGTCTCTCCAAGGAAGACCGAAACGTTCGGCCAATCGGCGTTCCATTTCCTCTCTCCGGCTCTTTCGAGTGTACCGGCTGTCGAGCCAGGGGCTGGTCAGCTTTTCGTTTGCGTCCGCCGGGCGGCGCGCCCTCGACGCTCGGCGCTCGGGCTTCATCGTCGTCTGTTTCCCGCCGACGGCGGACGACTGCGGGCCCAGCGTGCCCTGCGGAAATGACCAGCCGCGGGTCATTCCCCATCCACCCAATCCGAATAATACCAATCCCAGCCCGGCCCCGATCCGGCTGCCGAAGCGCAACGACGATCTCTTCATAAAATCTCCTTTGACAATCGGTAAAGCTCTGCCAGAAGACAGTTCACGAAATGGATCTGCGATCTTTGTTCTGTTAGTTAGCCAGGGGCATGAGTATTGAATGGGCAGGGGGCGCCATTTGCCGGACGCTTTGTAGCATCATCCGCCGAAAGTAACAACCGGCCCTCACTCTCAGCGGGCGCCAGCCGGCTCCCCGCAATGGCGACATCATGTTTCTGTCCGGCGGGCGAAACGACGATCAAAGCCATGTCTGAATTGTTGCGGTGTGAAGCCGAACATTTTTTTCACTTCGTTGGTCAGGTGCGCCTGGTCGTAAAAGGCGAGGGAACTGGCGGTTTGCGCGATGCTGTAATTTTGCCTGAGCAGTTCAAGGGCTTGGGCGACGCGCGCATTTTTGTGAAAGCGCATCGGCGAGAGGCGTTCGTAGGAATTGAACGATCGAATCAACTGAAATTTATCGACGCCGACAGCGGCGGCCACGTCGTCGAGCCGCAATCGTTTGTCGAGATTATCGAGCAAAAATTCGCGCGCTTTGGTGACGAGGCGCGGACGCGATTTTGCCCGCAAAAATTGCGATTCATCGCCGGCGTCAGCAATGATGGCGTCAAAAAACAGCAGCAGATGCTCTTCGGCGACGGCGACATCATCCGCATAAAAAGCCTTGATGCAGCGCAGGAAATATTGTTTTGCCCGCGCCGCCGTCACATACGGATATTCGATGGCCAGACGCTTTACCTGCGCCTCGCCCAGCAAACGATCCAGCGTCTTAAGGTCGGGGTATATCGCGGCGTATTTCCATTCGCCGTTTTTGTGCGGCGCGCCCGTATGAACTTCGCCGGGCGGAACGGCTACGACACAGCCTGTGCCCGCCGTTTTCATCGAACGCCCGAACACAAAATCGTGCGCGCCCGCAAAATTGACGCCGAACACGAACTGGTCGTGGAAATGTTTTTCAAACGTCCGCCTGCGAAAATCTCCCGCGACGAACAGCGTTTCGCCGAGCGAGGCAAGGCGTTTGACGGTGATTTCAGGCGGTTTTCGTTTCATCGAGTTGCCGTTTGACGGTAATGATCTCTCTCAACAGTTCATCAATCGTCGCCGCTGTCACGTGATAACTTGAAATCACGATTCTGATCGTAAATGTATCATTGAGCTTTGTGTGCGTCAGAAAAAATTTGCCGCGCCGATTGATTTCATCCATCAACGCTTTGTTGTAGTCGGCGCCGTCGCTCCCGTCTGACGGCGCCGCGCGAAAGCAAACGGTGCTGAGCGTCAAGGGCGCGAGGATTTCAAATTCCGCGTGGCCGCGCAGGAAATCATAAACTTTGCGCGCCAGATCGATGTGTTCCTGAATCCTGGCGCGTATGCCCGCGACGCCAAAATATTTCAACGCAAAAAACAATTTCAGCGCCTTGAATTTTCTGCCGAGCGGCAGCCCGTAATCCATAAAATTTTCGACGCTTTCATCGTGATCGGTTCTCAAATATTCCGCCGTATCCGCGAACGCGCGTTTGACGACGGCTTTGTCTTTGAAAAACAACACGCTCGTGTCCATCGGCAAAAACATCCATTTGTGCGGATTGACGGTGATGGAATCGGCTTGTTCCCAGCCCGCGAATTTTTGCCGGATGTCCGGCAGCGCCGCGGCCATTCCGCCGTGCGCCGCGTCAATATGAACCCAAAGCTGACGCTCTGTATTTTTGGCGATCGCAATGATGTCGGCGATCGGATCGAGCGCCGTGCAGGAAGTCGAGCCAAGCGCGCCGATCACGGCGAGCGGAGCAAATTTTTCGTCGGCCTCATCGGCCTGAATTTGTCGCGCCAAAGCGGCGGCATCCATTGCAAAATCAGCGTCAGTCTTAATCGTCACGATGGAGTTTTTGCCGAAGCCCGCGGCGTAAATCGCTTTGTGGACTGAGTTGTGACATTGATCGCTCAGGTAAAAACGCGGGATTTGCCGCGTCGAACCACTCAATCCTTTTTCCAGCAACGCTTCGCCAAAAAAATGATTGCGGCAAATCAGCATTGCGTGATAGTTGCTGGTCGAGCCGCCATCAAAAATAATTCCCGTGTGCGGCAAGCCCAGCATATCGCTCAGCCAGCCCAACGTGATTTTTTCCAGTTCCGTGTTTGCGGGCGAGGACTTCCAATTCATCCCATTGGAATTCACCGCGGCGATCAACAGTTCAGCGATCAACGCAGGCTCTGACGTAGTCGAATTGAAATACGCCATAAATCCCGGATGATTCCAATGCGTCAATCCGGGGACGATTTTGTCCGAAAATTCGAACAGAATTTCCGCGAGCGCAATCCCTTCGACAGGGCATTGCGCGGGAAACGCTTGAGAAAATTCTCCGGGCTGTAAGTCCGGCGTGACCGGGTATTGCGGCAAGCGCGTAAAGTAATCCGCCACCCAATCACATGCGGCGGCTAACGCAGGTTTTAGAATTGTAGTGTCCATAGCGGTTCGTTTGTGGCGAGACGATACCGGAACGAAACTCGCTGCGTCTTGGAAGGAATTGACAAATTTCGCTTCGCGGGAAATTCAATTGAGTTTGTTCGAGCCGATCAAAGGATTACTGATTTCAACGATTTACAAGTCATGGTTAAGTGAGTCATACTCCGGGCGTCATTTGACTCAGCGTACTTGAAACGAAAATAGCCTCAGTCTGGTTGATCAACCACTTCGTCAACCACCCTGACCATTCAATTGGGAGAACAAACATGAATGAATATCAAGGCATGCTCCGGGTCTTCGGCACGGTTGCGCTCAAGCAATTCTGGCCGAACGGCAAATCGGATGCGGATACGCTTAACCTGAAGGTGACTGCGGACAGTTTTGAGTTCAGCCCCGATCCGGGCGCGAAGCCGTTCCGCAAGACCACGGTCTTTCAGGGAGCGACCGTGGACGGCGGGGCCGGCGGCAGGAAAAAGGCGATCCGCGCGGGTTCGAAGGTCAACGTCCGCCTGCAGGGAATTGACGCCACGGAACTTCATATTAAGGCGGATTACAATCGCCGGCTCAAATTCGACCGGGAGTTCCGGCAGTTTCTGGCCGAAACGGCGGTCACTGAACTTCACAATCTGCTGGCCGGTTTGAAAGACCCGCTCAAATGGAGGATTGAAACCCGTGTGGACAAGCCGCATCAGGTCTTCGACAAGTATGCCCGGATGATCGGCGACGTGATTGTCGCCGCGGGTAACAAGGAGATCGTCCTCAACCACTGGCTGGTCGAGCAGGGATGGGCTTTCCCAGCCGTCTATAATTCGATGCGGAGCGACGAGATCAGGCAGTTTCTCAGGCTGAGTGATAAAGCGCGAAAGCAAAACCACAAAAGCCGGGTTTGGGCCAATCTCGCCGGCTTTGTCGGCCCGCTCGATTTCAGCAAGGTCTATCGCCCGGTCAACAGCAGCCCGGAACCGGACCCGAAACAGGATGCCGGGAAGGCGCTGATGCCCAAGCTCTTTCGCCGGCAGGTGCGCTATCGGATTCTTCAACTCAACAAACTCGAAAGCGGCGACTTCCGTTCGTACCTTGCCAGACAGAAAAGCGACAACTGGGTGTCGGCGAAGGCGTACCTCAAAAATCGCAACATCAAGCCCGGCAAAGATAATGAAACGCTGGCGAGCGTTGTTGACGCGGAATACCGCGTGATCAAACGGCCAGACGAAATCCTCTTCTTCGAAGACCTGGGAGGCGTGGACTCCAGTCCCGACACGCTGCTCGATGCGAATGGCAACCCGATTACCGCGTGGTTTTAACCCGAAGCCCCGCGCGGGCCGTCCAATACCACGGCTGCGCGGACATCTTCGCGATAGGGCCGCAGGCGGCGGCTGATGAATATGCAGGCGACGCAGATCTATCATCGGAACATAAGCTCTTGATATTGAAGAAGACGACTGAACCCGAGACAATTGATTCACGCGGCGGCGGGCCGGCTCGCAATGCGGCGCCTTGGCTGGCGATCTTCGGTATCTGCACCCTGCTCTTGCTGATCAATACCGCCACTGTCTGGTACGGCGTGAGGGCCGGATTTTTCCCAAACGCGCAGCCAATGCGATTGGGGACGCTCTTACTCGAACAGTTGGCCATATGGTATCCGGTGGCGCTGCTCGCTCCCGCCTGCCTGCGGCTTGCGGCGCGGTTTCAGCTCGGGCGCGAACGGCGCCTGCCCACGCTCGCCATTCATCTGGGCATTAACCTGGTCTTCCACGTCTGCCTCACGTTTATTTCGCTCCCTCTGACGCAACTGATCTGGCGCGAGCCGATCTTCTCATCACGCTTTCTACAAAGTCTCCATCAGCGTTTGATCGGGCGGCTGCCGGTAGACGTGGTTTTTTACTGGCTGATTGTAGGCGCGGGCTATGCGTTCGAGTATTACCGGCGCTTCCGCGAACAACAGTTGCAAGCGGCTCGCCTGGAACTTCGCGCGACGCGGCTCGAAACCCAACTTGCGCATGCGCAATTGCAGGCGCTCAAAATGCAGCTCCACCCCCATTTCCTCTTCAACACGCTGCACGCGATCTCGGCGCTGATGGATGATGACGTTAAAGGGGCGCGGCGCATGATCGCGCGGCTGAGCGAACTGCTGCGGCTGACGTTAGAGAACGTCGGCCAGCAGGAGGTTTCGCTCCGGCAGGAGTTGGACGCCCTGGAGCGTTACCTGGAGATCGAGCAGATTCGCTTCCAGGATCGTCTGACAGTGGTGCTGGTGGCGCCGCCGGAGACGCTCGACGCGAGCGTTCCGAACCTGGTATTGCAGCCGATTGTCGAGAATGCGATCCGCCACGGTATTGCGCCACGCTCATCCGCCGGGCGCATCGAAATCCGCGCTGAACGCCGGGACGGAATGATCGAGCTGCAGGTAATTGATGATGGCCCCGGGTTGCGGCCATGTGGCGAAGAGGGTGGCGAAGAGGGCGCCAAAGAGTTTAAGGAAGGCATCGGGCTGGCCAACACGCGCGCGCGACTGCGGCGCCTCTACGGCGACGAGCATCGGATAGAGATCAAGGACGCTGACGAGGGCGGTCTGGCTGTCAAACTGTCGATCCCCTTTCGACATGCGGATGCGGAGGGCGCCGGGGGCGAAGAGTAAATGATGAAACCCATACGCGCGTTGATCGTTGATGACGAAGTTCTGGCGCGGCGGCGCATCCGCAATCTGCTGCGCGGCAGAGTTGATTTCGCGGTCATCGGCGAATGCGCGAACGGCCACGAAGCATTGAGCGCGATCAGGCGGCACTCGCCCGACCTCGTTTTCCTCGACGTCCAGATGCCCGACCTCGACGGCTTCGGAGTGCTCGAAGAGCTTGCCGCCGATCAACTGCCGGTCGTCATCTTTGTGACGGCCTACGACCAGTATGCGGTACGGGCGTTTGAATTCCACGCGCTCGATTACTTGCTCAAACCGTTCGACGATGAACGCTTTGAAAAAACGCTGGGATGGGCGCGGGCGCAGCTCGAACAGCAACAGTTCCGCCAGCTCAGCGAGCGGATGTTTGCGCTGCTCGAAGATCATCAGAGCAGTCCGAAATCCGGGGCAGGGAAGAGTTCAGCCGCGCCAGTCGATCCCAAGCCTCTTTCCCGCCTGATCGTCAAATCCGCCGGGCGCGTGTTTTTCATCCGGACCGAAGAGATTGACTGGATCGAGGCCGAAGGGTATTACGCGCGATTGCACGTCGGGGGTAAATCACATCTGCTGCGCGAAACGCTGACCAACCTTGAATCGCAGCTCGATCAAAATCGCTTCCTGCGCATTCACCGCTCAACCATCGTCAACCTTGAACGCATCCGCGAACTGCAGACGCAGTCTCATGGCGAATTCACAGTTGTGCTCAACGACGGCACACAGCTAAAACTGAGCCGCAGTTACCGCGACCGGCTGACAACACTGCTCGGCCAGGAGTTCTGAGAGCGCGCTTCGCAGCCACAAAAGACCGGCTCGCTGCAAATTCCAAACAGCTCATTTCAAACGCGCATCTTCGCCCGTTCTTCGGTCGTAAGGGGGCGCAGAAGGCGGCGCGCGCCTTCGTCACGCAGACTCTTACATAACAAGACACAACATAGGAGGACGTTTATGCGCACACTTTTCTCTGCCCTTCGCTCCGCGGCTACGGTCGTACTAATGGTCAGCGCGGTCATATCCGCCTCGGCTCAAGGCGATGAGCAGCGCATGGCTGAAGCGAAAGCTCAGATCGGCGCCTACCTTCGCTATTTCAAATTCGAGTCGAAGTTGGCGCCGAAGGAGATTGACCGCCTGGCTGAACTGCGGGTGAAGGTCCATTCGCCATCGACGAGCCTCGAAGACCGCCAGGCCGCGCTCAAGGAGTTTGCGACGATGTTGCTCCGCGCAGCCGGGACGAACCCAATGCCGCCTGAGCAGGCGCTGGAAAACTTTGCCCGGAACAACGGACAGGCGGCGCATCGGCTGGTCAATGATTCGGGCGCGAAGCCTCCTCGCGGATCAACGCCGCTCGGGACCCTCGGCGCGGTCGAGAAGCGCGGGCGCGGGCCCATCCCGGTGATTCTGATCGCCGACATCAGGACCGACTGGTCTCTCTACCGAAGCTTTATGGATCGTAACGCGGAGCGCTATACGATGTACGCGGTGACGCTGCCCGGCTACGGCGGCGCGCCCGCGCCGCCCAGGCCTGAGACGCTCGATCTGAAGACGACGCCGTGGTGGGACGGCGCCGAGAAGGGCATCATCAATCTGATTGAGAAGAATGGTCTCAATCAGCCCGTAGTCATTGGGATGGCCGCGAGCTCTTACCTCGCCACGCGTCTGGCCGTCAATCACCCGGACAAGATTCGCGCGGCGGTCGCGATTGATGGGAGTGTTTACGCCGCTTTCCGTTCGCTGGCCAACCCTGATCACCCGGCCACGCCGGATGAGCGCCCCGATGTATTGATGAAGCAGCCGGGCGCGATCGGGATGATCACCGAATTCCTGCCGGCGCTGATACCGTCACGCGAATCGGCCGAGGCGAGAATAAAAGCTCTGCCACTGGCGCAACTCGCTCCGTTCTCCGCCCGCATCCGTGAGATCGAGCGCGCCAGAGCGCTGGCCATCGATGACGCGGTGTCTTCCGATCCGCGCGCGTACCGTTACAACGTCGAAATGTTCGCGAGCGATTTAGCTGGAGCATTGAAGAACCTCAAAGTCCCATTGCTGGCTATCCCGGCGGTCCACGACGACAGCTCGCCCGGCCAGGGCGGCCCAGCGCCCTCACAGTGGTACGAGGCGAAAATGAAGTACCCGGCGATACCGCTCGCCGTCGTGCCCTTCGAAAACACTCGCACTTACGTCACCGAAGAAGCGCCGCAGGAACTCGACAGGGCGATCGAATCTTTCCTGGCCGGCAAACCCGCGGAGGGCAGAAGAGGATTGGCTATGGCGACCAGGCCCAGCCCCCGCGGCGAAGTCGGAGAGCAGATCGGAGCGCTGAAGGTCTCGATCACATACGGCCGCCCGCAGGTCAACAAACGGCAGATCTGGGGCCAACTCGTGCCATACAACCGACTCTGGCGCGCCGGCGCCAACGAGGCGACTTACATCACTTTCAGTGGCGACGTACTTGTCGAAGGTCAAAGGCTGGCGGCAGGCTCGTACGCTCTTTTCACTATTCCGACCGAAACCGAATGGACTGTTATCTTCAATAGGGCGCCGGGCTTGTGGGGGCATTTTTACTACAACCCCGAATTCGATGCGCTGCGCGTCAAAGTCAAACCTCAAGCGGCCGAGCATCAGGAGTGGCTGAGTTACAGTTTCGATATGCTCTCTCCGACCTCGGCGAACGCGACCGTCCATTGGGAGAAGATCAAGACGCCGTTTAAGATCGAGGCCGAGCCTGCGAAGGCTGCAGGCTCCGGAAATTGAACCTGGTTTTAATCAGCGGCTGTAGCGATTGGGTAGCGGCATAGTCGGAAATGCGGACGTTTATATATCCGAGAGCTTGAATTTTCCTGACCAGCGCATACGGATAGGAATCTCGTAGCCCTTTGGTTCGAGCGCAGGGACGTAGACGTATTCCTCCACCGGCTTCATGCCCTGCAACATTTTCATGCATTGCATCCCTGTAAACTTGGCGCATTGCGCCTGGAACTGCTCCCGAAGGAACTCGGAAGCGGCGTTGCAATGCGCAAGCGGATCCACTTTACACTCTTCGGGCACGATAGGCGTCTCCGGAAAGCTCACTGTAGCGTCGTAGCGAAGTTCAAACGTGCCATCTTTAAAGCGAAGCTGGGAAATTCTGTTTTCTTCGGATTCCAGATAATGTTCCAGCGCAGGTGTCTTCCAGGTCAGTCCCGTTCGGTAAAGAGTGTTTGGTTGGAGTACTTGCCCTGTATACGCGATGTATACCCCTCGTGGATCAGTAAAGTAGATATATCGCCAGGACCTTGCACAACCTAGGGTAATAGGTAACAGCCCTATTATTACTAACGATGCCACTACGCACATCAAAACCGGATCGTCTTCAATCGGAGATACCTGCACCACACCCAAAATCACCAGCGCGGAAGCCGATACAAAGAGCCCTACTGCGCTCATCACAAACAATCGCCGTTGCTTTTTATTCCTACCGCCTGGTCTATAAAAATATAACACCTGGGGTATATTCGTAGCCCAGGCGACAATACAACCCCACGCCACCCCTGTCCCTACCGCTACCAAGCGGTAGGGACTAAGGAATGGCTGACCACTCAACGCAAATTGCAACAGGTTGGCGGAAAGCAACCATGCGGTCGGGATGAGGGTAGCTAGTACAAAGGCGGAGTAATTAATCGACTTGTTAGCTAATTGCTTTACTTCGCCTCCTTTTCTGAATCGCATACGTTTCTCAGGGCGATCTCCTTCGTCTATAGGTCCGCGCTCCGGTCGCGCCCTGCTCGTTTTTCGAGAGGCGACCACGACGACTGGAACATCAGTCGGTCGCGCCTTGTCTTCAACGAATCCTTTGCGTTCGGCAAAAAACGATTTCGACATCTTCTCTCGCTTCTGCGCTCCTTATCCGGCTCATGCGGAGTTGAACGCTTCGTCCACGCTCTCATACGGATTAATAAATTTCCTGGTATTTGCTTGTCATGCTGTTTCTTTTATAGCACAAACGTGCAGCCTATGAAACGATAAGGTCAATGAGAACCTCGCAGGTTCACTCGACTCGATTGCGGAGATCGCTTTTCCTATCCGCCGTCTCCAAGCAATTGTTAGGCGGCGTGTCGAGCGGGAGCACAGGCGAATGCGACGAAGCCTCCGAGAGCTATAGAATGGCTGTGAGGCGAAAGACGCCGGATCCCTCAGTTTGAAAGGCCGATTGATGACGTGACAGCAGGCTTTGAGGGCAGGCTGGTGGACGTACAACCTGTCGAAAGCAGAACCGCGATTGACGAAGTCGCGGACTCGGGTGGGCGTGCGGCCAATCGACACGTCTTCGGAGTCCGCAGACGCCACGGCCGAATCGTACGCCTGCGCCAGTTGCGCCAATTCGGCTGGCGGTATCGGACCTGGGACAACTGCGAAGGCCTTCCTTGTCAGCGACCCGCAATGGACAGCCGGAACGCGGCCATCTCCTCGCCGTTGCGAACCAGCAGGACGTCGCCGACCAGCGCGGGGTGGTTCCAGGTCTTGCCCTCGATCGCCTTGAGGCGCGCGATCTCCGTGAACTGATCGGGGGTCGCCTTGACCAGCGCTAGCTCGCCCTCCTCAGACAACGCCAACAGCAAATCCTGTTCGGGGAACACGACGATTTGGCCATGGCCGTAGCGTCCTCCCTTCCACTTGCGCTTGCCGTCCGTGAGATCGACGCACGCGAGGATGCTGCCGTCGAAGCCGAAGGCGTAACCCTTATGCACGACGAAATCGCTGTAGTATGGCTTCAGCCCCGTAGACGTCCAACGCTCTTGGGCGCTCCATCCGGCGTCGCCGAGCGCGACCGCGACGCGGCGCAGGCCGACCGCGCCCATTCCGGAGCCACTGCCGAGCAGGACGTCGCTGCCCGCGATCACTAACGGCTGTACGATGCCGTCGCCCCGCCACTCGTGCTTCCAGAGTAATTTGCCATCGGCTGGGGAGACGCTCGTCACGCCTTCTCCATTCAGCAGGAGGATCTGCGTGACGCCGTTGATCGTCGCGATCTGTGGCGAACTGTAGCCCCCTTTATCAGCCGGGCCTTGCCAGCGCGGAGCGCCGGTTGCGACGTCGTAGGCGGCGAGGACGCCAGCGGTCGCAACGACAACAACATCGCCAACGACCAGCGGCGAGCTGGCAAATCCCCAGTCCGGGACTTTCGCCTTGGTATCCGACGCTGCGTTGCGCGACCAGACGACGGAGCCATCACGAGCGTTGAGCGCGTTCAGGATTCCCGTCGCGCCAAACGTGTAGACGCGCCCGGCGCTCAAGGTCGGCGTAGCGCGCGGACCGGCGCCGGCATTCGACTCGTAGAACCGGGCCTTGTCACGGTGTCTCCAAACCGGCTCGCCAGTGGTCAGGTTGTAGCAGGAAACGATCTCATCGTCGCCGCGCTGCTCCTGAGTGTAGAAGTGATTGCCGCGGACTGAGAATGATGACCAGCCCGGGCCGACGGGGCGGCGCCACATTTCGACGGGCTTCGAATGAGACCAGTCAGTTTGGATGCGCACGCCCCCTACACTATGGATGACGCCGTCGCGCTTCGGGCCACGAAAGCCGGACCAGTTGGCGCCGGTTTTCGCTCCTTCGGGATCTGCGCCGCTCTTCTCGGGAGAACTAGCGGGTGTTGGAGATGTCGGAGGCCCGCTGGCCGGGGTCGGACTTGGCGTTTCGGCTGGCGCGGCTGCAGTGAGCGGGGGGACAACTGGCTCTTTTTCATTGCCCGCCTGGGCAAGGAGGCGTTGTTCGGGAGTCGGCGTCCATCGCCAGTGGAGATCCGAATCGCCTTCGCCAGAAATGCCGCCGGTTCGCAGGAGCGTAAACACTCCGCACGCGAGCAGAGTGGCCCCGACCAGCGATGCGCGCCGAGGTCCGCTGGACAGGGACAAGCGCCGGCTTGTCACAGCCCAGACGACCAGGGCGAGGCTTACGACGGGGATGGCGTAGATGTAGAGCAACATCCCCATCCCCCCGCCCGCAATGGATTCGTGCACGACGCGTTTGGTCGCGATGAGCGCGACCACCATCAGAGCTATGGCGCCCACACGCTCTACCCACGGCGCGCGGCTGAAGAACAGCCACCACACGAGGACAGCCAGCCCGCCGGCGAGCCCGCCAATCATCGCGAACATACTGGCGTCGGGAAAGACGAGGGGGAGGCCGAACCGGATCAGCCACTGCAGCGCCACCGCAACCACGCCGGGCCAGAGCCGGAGCGGCTTCTGAGAAGTCGGTAAGTCGGTTTGATTGGTAGTCATGCCGGACTATACTTTTCACATGAGCCTTTTGTTCCCTGGTTTCTTGGCTGAGCCCAGCTTTCAAAGTGGGAGCGCTTGCCGCGCAGGCGGGCCAAAACCTCCAAAGCTTGTTCCACCCCGCCGAAAGCCTTGCGAGCCGCGTAGCGCGCCTCTTCCGGATTCATCCCCATGAGGATGTTCTGCTCAGTCTGTAACTCGATATGGCCCCGTAGTTCCTCGTCCAGTTCGCGCTTGGCTCGCGGCTTGTGTAGCAGGGCCCGCAGCGCCGTCTTCAACCTGCTCAGCATTCCAGCCTCCTTCCGTCAGTGTCTGTGTGCTTAGGCGTCTCGCAGGATTATCTCGACCGCGCCCGAAAACCGCTTCCAGGTCTCCCACTCCACATCAAGCTGCTTCTTCCCCGCCGCGGTCAGCTTATAGAATTTCGCGCGCCGGTTGTTATCCGAAGCTCCCCACCATTGACCGAACTGGCTCGCGAGCAATCTCAAATCTCAAATCTCAAATGACAAATGGAAAATGCTCTTCCTTCCTGATTTCGTGATCTACTGACCGTATTGGTGTTCAGGTCCGACAAGGTTTCACTGCCCCCAGACCCTGACGTAATCCACCCGCATCTGCTGCGGGAAGGGCGTGCCGGCGTTCGGACTGCCGACGAAATTGCCTCCCACCGCGACGTTGAGAATAATGAAGAATTGTCCCTGAAACTCCGACGTGCTGTTGATCCCGCCCGCGATGTTGGCCTCGTGATATTGCACTCCGTCCAAGTACCATTTGATGGCTGTGGGGGTGCGGGCGATAGCGTAGGTATGGAACCCGGCCGCCAGAGAAACGGGCGAGTTAATGCTGGTTCCAAACGAGGCGTGCGAGCCGTTGGCGTCGGCCCAGTGCATCGTGCCGATAAGTTGGAATGGGTTCTGGCCTCGTATTTCCAAGATGTCGATTTCCCCGCAGGAAGGCCACCCGACAGTACTGATCGAATTGCCCAGCATCCAGAACGCCGGCCAGATGCCTTGACCCTGTGGTACCTGGATGCGGGCTTCGACCCAGGTGTTGACACCGAAACTTTGACGACCTTCCGTTTTGAGACGAGCCGAGGTGTATGCGCTCCCTCCGAGATTCTCCCGGCGAGCTTCGATTACTAACATTCCACCCTCTGCGCGCGCGTTCACCGAACGATTGGTATAATTCTGAAGCTCGTTGTTGCCAAACCCGCTGTTGCCGAGATCGTAGGTCCAATTGCCTCCGTTGATCGTTGACCCAGTGAACTCGTCAGACCAGACC
>Ga0187894_10005070_pt1 | contig 13735 bp, 10 predicted proteins | sample GBC1701081metaG_FD_136650 | JGI IMG/M metagenome (GOLD analysis project Ga0187894, IMG submission 136650) | White microbial mat communities from a lava cave in the Kipuka Kanohina Cave System on the Island of Hawaii, USA - GBC170108-1 metaG ...
CTCTACGACCTGGAGATGCTGGAGCAGATGGGGCGCTGCAAGGGCATCGAGAACTATTCGCGCCACCTTTCCGGTCGGGCACCCGGCGAGCCGCCGCCCACCCTCCTCGATTATTTCCCCGAAGACCACCTGATGTTCGTCGACGAGTCTCACCAGACCGTCCCGCAGATCGCGTCCATGCATCGAGGCGACCGCTCGCGCAAAGAGACGCTGGTTGAATTCGGTTTCCGTCTGCCGTCGGCTCTCGACAACCGCCCCCTGCGTTTCGACGAGTGGGAGACCCGCGGCCGCCAGCGGGTGTTCGTGTCGGCGACGCCCGCCGACTACGAGCTGGGCCAGGCCGCCGGCGTCGTGGTGGAACAGATCATCCGTCCCACCGGCCTGCTCGATCCGGAGATCGAGGTGCGGCCGGTGGGGCAGCAGGTGGACGATCTGCTCGGCGAGATCCGCGAGCGCGCCAAAGCCGGCGAGCGCGTTCTGGTCACCACGCTGACCAAGCGCATGGCCGAGGACCTGACCGAGTACTACGCCGAGCTGGGTGTGCGCGTGCGCTATCTCCACTCGGATATCGAGACCTTCGAGCGGATAGAGATCCTGCGCGACCTCCGCCTGGGCGAGTTCGACGTCCTCGTGGGCATCAATCTCCTGCGCGAGGGCTTGGATCTGCCGGAAGTGTCGCTGGTGGCCATCCTCGACGCCGATAAAGAAGGCTTCCTGCGCGCCGAACGCTCGTTGATCCAGACCATAGGGCGCGCGGCGCGCAACGCCCGCGGCAAGGTTCTGATGTACGCGGACCGAGAAACCGACTCGATGAAGCGGGCCATCGACGAGACCCACCGCCGGCGGCTGGCGCAGCAGGCGTACAACGAGCGCCACGGCATCACCCCGCGCACCATCGAGAAGGCCATCGACGACCTGGCCGGCACCGCCCAGGATGACTTCGCGGATCTCTCCCGCGTCGGGAACCGGCGAGGCAAAGGCGGCGGCAAGCGCGGAAGGGACGCGCAGGAGCCCCTGGTGATCGAAGACCTGCCGCGCATGATCTCCGACCTGAAGCGCGAGATGTTCGACCTCGCGGAGTCTCTCGAGTTCGAAAAAGCCGCCACCGTCCGCGATCGCCTCAAGGAGCTCGAAGATCTGGCGCTCGCCACCCAAGGCTAAGGACCCGGGTCCTGATCGCCGGGGGCGGGTCTATGATGGCGCCATGAAGCACGCCTCCCGAATCCGAACGCTCGCGGCGGCGACGATCGCCGCGGCCGCCGCCGTAGGTATGCCTGCCGCTGCCGCCCATGCCCAGGACGGGACGACGGCGGCCTCCCCACGTCGGTCGGGCTTCGGCATCGGAATCGGATCGGGGACCATCGCGAGCGGCCTGTCGTTGAAGATCCCGCGAGGCGCTCATGCCTTCCAGGTCGTGGCCGGGTTCTGGGGCGGGGGCGACCTGGACGAGCGCTTCGACAGCCCGAACGGCGTCGCCGCCAGCTTTGACTTCCTGTTCGAGATGCCGACCCTGGCGCGCTCGGCGTACTTCACCATCGACTGGAGCTTCGGCCTGGGAGGCGGCGTGGGCGTTCCCGAATTTGATCGAAAGCTGGGCCTTGCGGGGGCGGGCGTGGCCGGGCTCGAGTTCAACTTCACGCGCGTGCCTCTGGATCTGACCGTGGAGTATCGTCCCACGCTCGAGATCCTGCCCGAGCCGGACCTTCACCTGGTGAGCTTCACCGCCCACCTCCGCTTTTGGCTCTAGCAGTCTCGCCTCGCGGCTGCGCATGGAGAATCCAATGAACTACCCGCCCGCCCCGTCTGTCGCCCTGGTTTTCGGGACGCGCCCCGAGGCGATCAAGCTCGTGCCCCTCATCCGCGCGCTGGAGGGCGATCCGCGCTTTGCCGTGCGCCTGGTCGTCACCGGGCAGCACCGAGAGATGCTGGACGAGATCCTGAAGCCGTTCGGGATCACGCCCCACGTCGACCTGGGTATCATGCAGCCCGGCCAGTCACTCAACGGCATCGTGGCGCGCGCCGTGCCGCTGCTCGACCGCTTCCTGACCGACGAGAAGCCCGCCATGGTGGTGATCCAGGGCGACACCACCAGCGCGTTCTGCGCGGCCCTGGCGGCCTTTCACCGCCGCATCCCGGTGGCCCACGTCGAAGCGGGGCTGCGGAGCTTCGACCGCCACCACCCCTTCCCGGAAGAGGCGAACCGGCGCATGACGTCCTGCCTCGCGGATCTCCACCTGGCGCCCACCGACCGGTCCGCCGCCAACCTGCGTCAGGAGGGTATCCCCGAGGACCGGATCGTCGTGACCGGCAACACCGTGGTAGACGCGCTCCTCATGGCGCTGCGTCTCCCGGACGACGCCGTCGCTTCGGTCACCGGGCCCGCCGCGGTTCCGGCGCTGCGCGGCGACGGACGTATGGTCCTGATCACGCTGCACCGGCGCGAAAATTGGGACGCCCCGGCGTCGGACGGCAGCGGCGGGTCGGTCCTGGACGGCATCCTAGGCGGCATACGCCGCAGCGCGGAGGCCCACCCTAGCGTTGACTTCATCTATCCCGTGCACCTGAACCCGGGCGTGCAAGCCCCCGCGCGGCGGATCCTGGGCGGGACGTCCAACATCCACCTGGTCGCCCCCATCACTTACATCCCGTTCGTCCGTCTGATGGCGCGCGCGACCGCCATCGTCACGGATTCGGGGGGCATCCAGGAAGAAGCGCCCACCCTGGGCGTTCCTGTGTTCGTGCTGCGGAAAACCACCGAACGTCCGGAGGGCCTCGCTGCCGGCACCAACCGCCTGATCGGCACGGCCCCCGCCGACCTCGAGCGCGAGCTCGGCGACCTGCTGGCGTCGGGCCCGCGGCCCCCCGTGACCATCCCGGCTCCCAACCCGTTCGGCGACGGCCGCGCGGCGGAGCGGACCCGGGATGCCATGCTGCGCTTCATGGAAGCAGCAAACGCGCCCCCAAAGGTGGCCTCGGCGTTATAATGCCGCCCTTCGAACGCGCATCCTGACCGGCGGGCGGTCCCGTCCCTCACCCGTAGCGAGTGAAAAAGGAAATCACATGACCAAGAACCAGATGACCCTCCCCTCCGACGCCGACGCCAGCGGCCGGTCGTTCGGAGCCGAAGAGATGGATCTGCTGCGCAAGGTGATCGAGTCCGGAACTCTCAACTGCACCAAAGGGTCCATGGTCAAGACGTTCGAGGAGCGGTTCGCCCGTATGCTCGACGCGCCCTTCTGCCGGTGCACCACGTCGGGGACCTCGGCCATCCATGCCGCCGTGGCCGCCGTCGATCCCGAGCCGGGGGACGAGATCATCACCTCGCCCATCACCGACATGGGCGCCATCGCTCCGATTCTGTATCAGACCGCGGTCCCGGTCTTCGCCGACGTGGATCCGCTGACCTACAACGTGACGGCGGCGACCATCGAGCCGAAGATCACCCGCCGCACGCGCGCGGTCATCATCACCCACTTGTTCGGCAACGTGTGCGACATGGATCCCATCGTCGAGCTGTGCGCGCGGAAGAAGATCCTGCTCATCGAGGACTGCGCGCAGGCGTTCGGCGCCACCTATAACGGAAAGCCGGTGGGCAGGATGGGGGCCATCGGCTGCTTCAGCCTGCAGCAGGGCAAGCACATCACCAGCGGCGAAGGCGGCATGGTGGTGGCGTCCGACCCGGCCCTGTCGCGTCGGATGAAGCTGTTCATCGACAAGGCGTGGGGCTACGGCGATCCCAAGCCGGACCATTATTTCCTGGCGCCCAACTATCGCATGACCGAGCTTGCGGGCGCGGTGGCACTCGCGCAGCTCGAAAAGCTGCCGGCCATGCTGAAGCAGCGAGTGGCCACGGCGGAGACGCTGAACCGCAAGATCGCCGGGGTGCCCGGCGTGTTCGCCCCCACCGTGCGGGCCGGTGTCCGTCACACCTACTGGCGCTATCCGCTGCGGGTCGATTCCGCGGTGATCAAGGGAGGCGCCGACGGCATGGGCGCGCGCCTCAAGGAGGCGGGCATCTTCTGCGCACCCCGCTACATCCAGAAGCCGGCCTTCGAGTGCGAGGTCCTGCGCGACCAGGTCACCTTCGGCAAGAGCCGCTTCCCCTACGTGGGCGAGCAGCGCAAGGGCGAGCCGCCCGTGGTGTACGACCGCAAGGACACGCCCGGAACGGTGGAAGCTCTGGCGAACGTCGTGGTGCTGCCCTGGAACGAGCGCTACACCAACGAGCACGTGGAGTACGTGGGGGCCGCCATCATCGCGGCCGCCAAGGAGCTGGCGGGCGGCGGAGGCAAGTCGTGAGCGCGGCCGGAGCCGCTACGGGAAACAAGCAGGTGCGCTTCGGCCTGGCGGGTCTGGGCCGCATCGGCACGTCGCACCTGGAGGCCATGTCGCAGGTACAAGGCGCGACGCTGGCGGCGATCATCGAGCCGCGCGCCGCGGTGGGCAGCGCGGTGTCGGAGCAGAAGCAGGTCCCGTGCTTCGCCGACTACGCGCACCCCGAGCTGCCGAAGCTGGTGGACGCGGTGGTGATCTGCACGCCACCGAACCTGCACCACGGCATCGTCAAGCACTTCCTGGAGCGCGGCATCCACGTCCTGTGCGAAAAGCCATTGACCTTGACGTCGCACGACGCCGAGGAATTGGCGGCCCTCGCGTCGGCCAAAGGGCTCGTCCTGATGATGGCGTCCAAGTTCCGCTACGTGGACGACATCATCAAGGCGAAGGCGATCATGGAGGCCGGTATCCTGGGCCGCATCGTGCTGTTCGAGAACACGTTCTGCGGCAAGGTGATGATGAAGGACCGCTGGAACGCCAACAAGGCCGTCTCCGGGGGCGGCGTCCTCATCGACAACGGCACGCACTCGGTGGACGTGGCCCGCTACCTCCTGGGGCCCATCCAGGAGATCCAGGCGCAGAACGGGCTCGCGGCGCAGGCGCTGGACGTGGAGGACACGGTCCGGGTGCAGTTCCGCACCAGGGCTGGCGTCATGGGGATGATCGACCTGTCGTGGAGCATCAACAAGGACTCGGACGTGTACGTCAACGTGTACGGATCGGAGGGGACGCTGCTCATCGGATGGGCGGGATCGCGCTACCGTCAGGACGGCAACGCCAAATGGGTGCCGTTCGGGACGGGATATGACAAGACCGTCGCGCTGCGCCGGCAGCTCGAGAACTTCGTGGCGTGTCTGTCCGGCAAGGAAGCGCCGCTCATCACGCCACAGGACGCGCTGGCGTCGGTCAAGGCGATTGAAGCCGCGTACGCGTCGGCCGGGAAGAATCACTGGCAGGCGGTGGGAGTGTGAGCGAGCTGCCCGCGGCCTGGGTCCATCCTTCCGCGCTGGTGGAGGCCGGCGTCGTCCTGGGCCCCGGAACCAAGGTGTGGGACGGAGTGCACATCCGGCGCGAGGCGCGCATCGGGCGCTCGTGCATCATCGGCGAGAAGAGCTACGTCGCGTACCAGGTGGTCATTGGGGACTTCGTCAAGCTCAACGCCTGCGTGTACATCTGCGCCGACGTGACGGTCGAGGACTTCTGCATGATCTCGGCGCACACGGTGTTCACCAACGACCGCTTTCCGCGCGCCGGGAACCGCGACCTCACGGGCCTCGAGACGTCGGATCCCACCGACGAGACGCTGGCCACGCGCGTGTGTCGAGGGACCACCATCGGGGCCAACGCCACCATCGGTCCCGGGCTCACGCTCGGCCGGTTCTGCATGGTGGGCATGGGCTCGGTCGTCACCCGCGACGTCGCGCCCCACGCGCTGGTGGTGGGCAACCCGGCGCGCCGGGTGGGTTGGGTGTGCGTGTGCGGCCACCCGCTCGAGCGCGGCGAGGCGGCCGCCGCCGCGGCTGCGCGCGACGTGACGTGCAGAACCTGCCAGCGGGGGTTCCGCATCGACTCCGAGGGCGCGGTCCTCAAGGGCGCTCCGGCGTAGGCGGCTACATTGCGGGTGGGGATCGTCGGAGGCGGAATCCTGGGCCTGACCCTCGGCTTCCGTCTGGGCCGGCTGGGGCACAAGGTGGAGATCTTCGAGGCCGCGCCCGAGATCGGCGGGCTGGCCGGGCCGCAGGATTACGGCCCGTTCGTGTGGGACCGCTTTTACCACTGCATCTTGCCGCAGGACGGGAAGCTCATCGGCCTGCTGCGCGACCTCGATCTCGACGAGAACCTGCGCTGGACACAGACCGGGACCGGCTACTACGGCGGCGGGCGCTTTCATTCCATGAGCAGCAACGCCGACTTCTTGCGCTTCCCCCTGCTGTCGTTGATCGACAAGGCGCGGCTCGGGGCGATCGTCCTTTACGCCAGCAAGCTGCCGGATCCCTATCCGCTTTATCGCGTGACGGCGCGCGACTGGCTGACGAAGCTCTGCGGCCGCCGCGGGTACGAAGTCTTCTGGCGGCCGTTGCTGAAGGCCAAGTTCGGCCCCTTCCACGACCAAGTCGCGGCCGTGTTCATCTGGGCGACGCTCAAGCGGCTCTACGGCGCGCGGTCCGCGACGACGGCGCGCGAGAAGTTGGGCTACGTCAGCGGGGGCTACCGGCACGTGTTGGTCCGCTTCCGCGACCGGCTGGCGGCGCTCGGCGCCGTCATCCACGACGGCGCGCCGGTGTCGGCAATCGAGCCCGCGCCGGCCGGCGCCGCCGCGGCCGGCTGCGAGATCGCATTCGAAAAACGTGGCGAGCGGCGCACCACGCGCGTGGATCAGGTCTTCTTCACCGGACCCACCCGTCTGGCGCGGGGCGTGGCGAAAGGCGCATTCCTTCCTGTCGTGGAGCGCGCCGAGCGAACTTACCCGACGGGATCGTCGTACCTGGGTGTGGCCTGCCTTGTGCTGGCGCTCAAGCGTTCGCTCATTCCTTATTACCTGTTGAACATCGGCCTCGATGACACCGAGCTGACGGGTGTGGTGGAGATGACGAACCTCATCGATCGGCAGGTCGAGACCAAGGGGCACCATCTGATTTATCTACCCAAGTATCTCGACAGCGCGGACGAGCGGATGAACGACCCCGACGACGCGCTGACCACCACGCTGGAACGCGGCCTGACGCGCCTGTTCCCCGACTACAAACCCGCCGAGGCGGTCTATCGCAAGATTCACCGCGCGCGCTTCGTTCAGCCGCTGCCGCTGGTGCGTGACGCCCAGGTCTCGGAATCGTTCCCGACTCTCGAAGCGCCGTTCCAGGTGCTCAACACGTCGATGCTGGCGTGCGCGACCCTCAACAACAACGACGTGGTCGGTTTCGTGGATCGTTTCGTCAACGAAAACGGCGCGCGGTTTCCCCTGACATCCTGACGTCGCTGGTGCCGTTTGCTCTACGAGGTCGTGACGGAGCCCGACGGGATCGAACGATTGGCCGAGACCTGGGCGCGGCTGTGGGCGGAGACGCTGCCGCCCCCGCCCATGCTCGAGCTGGTCTGGGTCCAAGAGTGGTGGCGGCTGCATCGGAACAAAGGCCAGCTTCTGCTGATCGTCGCCCGCGACGAGCACGGAGCGCCTCGCGGAATCGCGCCGCTTTATCTGCGCGCGCCGCGCCCCGACGGAGCCAATAGCCTCCTCCGCTCGGTCCGCTTTCTGGGCCAGGGCGAAAACGAGGTGGACGAGGTGCGCGGCGAGTACATGACGTGGCTCGCGGCGCCCGGCGCGCTGTCCGCCGTCACCCAGGCGGTGGTCGAAGCCCTCAAAAAACACGCGCGCCTATGGGACCGCCTCGACTTCGACTGCCTGCGTGAGAGCACGCGCATCCACGAAGAGCTCCCTGAGAGCCTGTCCGCCGCCACCACCCGTCGCACCCGCACTGCCGCGCCGGCTTATCGCTCCCCTGCGCTTCCGCTGGCCGCGTACCTGGCCCGCATCCCGTCACAAAAAATGCGCTACCAATGTCGGCGCGCTCTGCGACAGGCGGAGACGGAAGGCGCGGTGTTCGTGCGCGCGTCGTCGGACGTAGAAGCCGAGGTCATGCTGGACGCCCTGGCCGAGCTGCACCAGCGGCAATGGCACAAGCGCGGCCAGCCAGGTGTGTTCTCGAGCGCCCTGTTCACCGGTTTCCACCGCCGCATGATCCGACGCTACCGGCAGGACGGCCGCCTGTGGCTGGTCGGCTTGCGCCGCGGGACCGAGTGGATGGCGGTGCGCTACCACATCCAGGCCGGAAGCTGTCTCTACGATTACATCTCTGGCGTCGTCAACGACGGCGAGCGCGCCGTTCTAAAGCCCGGCATCGTCCTGCACCTGCACACCATCGACGCCGCCGCGGCCGCCGGGCTTCGCACGTACGATTTCATGGGCGGCGACTACGAATACAAACGGCGCCTGGCGGTCGAGGCGGGCGAGATGGTGAGCATCGAGCTCCTGGGCGCCGGTGCCCGCGCCCGAGCTTGGGGGGCGGCGCGCGGACTCTGGCGCAGGCTGCGCCCCCTGCGGGGAGACGACCGCCCCCCTCCCGCCGGCGCAGCGGACGGCGACTAGACTGGGGATCCTGGTCTGCTCAAGACCAGGTCCAGGTCCAGGTCCTGCGACCAAGCCAACGTCATCGGGCTCCCGCCATCAGCAGCGCAGGATGCTCCCGAATCACGTCCAAGCAGCCGGGGTTGCGTAGTGCGCCTGCGTTGGCGGCCGGCCGCCCGTTGACCGCGTCGCGGGCCGCGCGCTCGGAGCGTTTACCGCTGTGGGTCGTGGGTAGCTCCGCGACCTGGGCGATCACCGACGGAACGTGGACCATCGAGCAGCGCTGGCTGATCTCCTTCTTGACACGGAGCGTGAGCGGCCTGTCGAGATCGCGGCCGCGGCCCAGCACCACCAGCAGGACCAGGCGGCTGCCCCCCGGTTGATCCGGCGCCGCCTGCTCCACGGCCATCGCCTCGACGATCTCGGCGATTCCTTCCAGCGAGCGGTAGATCTCGGCGGGGCCGATGCGGATGCCGCGGATGTTCATGACGCCGTCCGAACGGCCGTGGATGCGCGCGCCTCCACGCGGCGTGATCTCGATGCGATCGCCGTGGGTCCAGACGCCCGGGTTCTGGCTGAAGTAGGCCTCGTGAAAACGCCGGCCCTCCGGATCGCCGTGCAGGCCGACCGGCCGCGACGGAAAAGGATTCGCGCACACCAGCTCGCCGATGCCGTCGCCGCCGCCCAGGGCGCGCACGTCCATTCCCAGGCTGACGCTCTGCAGCTCGCCCGGATAGACCGGCAGGTTGGGATTGCCGAGGACAAAGCAGCCGATGATGTCGGTCCCGCCGGAGATCGACTGCAAAGGAACCGTCTTCACCGCGTCGCGTACCCAGGGATAGAGACTGTCTGGCAGCACCGACCCGGTCGACAGGATTGCGCGCAGAGCCGGCAGCGCCACGCGCTCGGCGGGGGTGATGGCGGCCTCGCGGCAGTACTGCAAGTACGCGGGGCTGGTCCCAAAGACGGTCACGCGCTCGTCCGCTACCAGGCGCCAAAGCGCGTCCTCCTGGGGATACGAGACGGACCCGTCGTAAAGCACGATCTCCGCACCGCACGCCAGCGCCGACAGTTGCCAGTTCCACATCATCCAGCCGCACGAGGTGTGAAACAGGAGCTTGTCGGTCGGGCCGAGATCGCCGTGCAGCCGGTGCTCTTTGTGGTGCTCGATCAGCGTCCCGCCGGCGCCGTGGACGATGCACTTGGGAGGGCCGGTCGTTCCCGAAGAAAAGAGCACGAACAGGGGATGGTTGAACGGCAGCCGCGGCAGCTCGTCGAACGAGAGCGCGGGTTCACCCGCCGGGGAGAACGGATCGCTGTCCAGCGCGATCACCGCCGCCAGCGACGGCAGCTCGGCGCGGAGCGCGGCGATGCGATCGGCGATGGAATGAACGGCGCCGTGCAGGTGGTAGCTGGTGTGATGAAACAGAACCCGCGGCGCGAGCTGGCCGAACCGATCCCGCAGGGCCGCGACGCCCAGGTCTGGGCCTGTGGCTGACCACGCGGCGCCGAGGGCCACCGTGCCCAGGCAAGCGATCACCGTGTCGGCCGTGTTTCGCGCCACCGCCACCACGTGGTCCCCGGGCTTGACGCCCATCTCATGCAGCGCCGCCGCCGCCACCATGACACGCCGGCGTAGCTCGCCGCGAGTCAGTCGGACGACGTGCCCTTCCTCGTCGCGGGCGGTCAGGGCCGGGCGGTCCGCGTCACCCGGCGCGCGGTCGCGCAGCAGGTTCTCGACGTAGCCGAGCCGCAGCGCCGGAAAGAACCGCGCCGCTTCGCAGCTGTCTCCTTCGCACACTGGCTGCGGGTTGCCTTCCGAGATCAGCTCCGACCAACGCAAGAAAAGCGTCCAGAACCCGCGCAGGTTCTGCACCGAGAAGGCGTGGAGCGCGGCGTAGTCCGGCAGCCTCACGCCGGCCTCCGCCTCGCAAAAGCGCGCGAATTGCGTCATCTGCGATCGGGCGACGGTCTCGGCCGACGGCGCGAAGATGGGCGGCGGCGGCGGCGTCATGGCGGCTCCGCCAGGCTATCACCGATGCGCGCGATGGAGATCGAGCGCGTCCGTCAATGGGCGGGCTTCTCGCCGTGTCGGGCGATCTCCGCTTCGAGCTCGGCTTGTTGTTCGCGCAGGTGCCAGGGCACATCGGAGAACACATCCTCGAACAGCGTCCGGCGCGGCGGCTTCGGCGCGACCGCCTCCGCTTCCTTGAGCGCGGCGGTCAGCTCGTGCGCGATCTCGTCGCGCAGGGCGCCGTCGATGGCGTCGGTCAGCTCGCCCTTCTTGAACAGATAGCGCCGGTAACGCTCGAACGGGTCGTGCAGCTCCCACTCCTTGGGCTCGCTCGGGTCGCGATACACCGATGGGTCGTCCGACGAGCTGTGGGCGCCGCGCCGGTAGGTGCGCGCCTCGATGAGAGTCGGCCCTTCACCCCGGCGAGCGCGCGCCGCCGCCTGCGATGTCACGTGAATCAGCGCCAGGACGTCGTTGCCGTCCACCAGCACGCCGGGCATGCCATAGGCGACGGCCTTCTGGGCGAAGGTGCTGGCGGCGGTCTGCACCGAGCGCGGGACCGAGATGGCCCACCCGTTGTTGCGGCACACGAAAATGCACGGGACCTTCAGCACGGCGGCGAAGTTGCACGCGACGTGGAAATCACCGGTGGAGCTGGTGCCTTCGCCGAAGTAAGTGATGGCGACGTCGTCCTTCTTCAGAACCTTGGCCGCCCAGGCCGTCCCCACCGCCTGCGGCATCTGCGTCCCGACGGGCGAGCTGATGGAAACGAAGTTGATGCTGCGCACGGAGTGGTGCACCGGCATCTGCCGCCCCTTGATGGGGTCCTCGGCGTTGCCGAAGAGCTGGCACATGTAGGCGCGCAGCGGATAGCCGCGCAGGAAGGCCGCGCCGATTTCCCGGTACGAGGGGAAAATCCAGTCCGTCGGACGGAGCGCGTAGACCGGGCCGAGGTGGGTCGCCTCCTCGCCGGTGGACGTCATGTAAAAGCCCAGGCGGCCCTGCCGCTGCAGGCGCAGCATGCGCTCGTCCAGCATGCGCAGCAGCAGCAAGGTGCGGTACATCCGCCGGTGGTCGTCACCGGGAATCACCGGCTCGCGGTCGGGGTGCACGACGTTGCCGTCGTCGTCTATGACCCTGATGACCTCCAGCTTCACGGGATCTCTCGTGCCGGCGGCAGCGGAGACCCCGTATAGTCTATCCTGGCGACCCATTCAAGATGAGGAGGGCTCGATGAAGATCCGTGTGCGAGACGTGGTCAGCTACCTGGGACAGGATTTCGTCGTGGAGGCGGTGCTGACGTACGCGCTTGCCGGCAAGACCTACCGCCTGGCGCGCGCGGCGGACGGCAAGGACGTGCGCTGGGTCGAGCCCCTGACGGATGACATGGACGACCGGCTGTTGGTGCTGACCGAGGTCGAGGATCTGGAGATGGACACGCCGCCTCCACAGAACATCAAGTACAAGGGCAGCGTGTATCTGCCGCGAATGGACGGCGAAGCGCAGGTGGAGATCAGCGGCAAGGCCCCGGACCGGACCCCCGGTCCGTGCCGGCTGTGGCGCTATCGGGCTGCCGGCGATCGCTTCATTCAAATCGAAGACTGGTCGGGACGGGTCGTGGCGCTCGCGGGCGAGTCGGTTCACAAGGGGATGATCGAGATCCTGCCCGGGAAATGATTACTGGCAGGTGTCGCCGGCAGTGCCGCCGGGCAGGTTGACGCACTTGACGCCGGCGCCGCCCGCGTAGCAGTAGTTGCACGATCCGCCGTTGGCCGTCATGGTGACCCCGACCGCTGCCCCCTGGATGCGGTGGCCGCACAGGTTGATGTCCCGCTCGCAGCGCTCGGCGGCGACGAAGGACGCTTCGAATCCTCCCCCCGCCGGCACGAACAGGTTGGGCGCCATCATCCGCCCGTCGAGCATGACCGGAGTACCCACCTTGCGCGTGACCATGATGTAGCCCGTGAACCACGGGTGCGCGGAGACCAGATAGTCGTCGAGGAACTGATCCACCGGAATGACGATGGCGCCGCCTTCCTCGACGCCCATGAAGGACGCCACTTGGATGGGCCGGGACGCCGTCACCGTGTAGTGGGCGCGCCCGGCAGCGAAGTCGTGCTTTATCTCGAGCGGGAAAACTTCCCCGCGGTTTATCGTCACGGTGGACGTCGGCAGGCCGGTCAGGGGCTTGGGCGCATCGAAGGTCAGCGTGGTTCCGTCCTCCGCGGCGATGATCCGCCCCCAGATGGCGGGCGACGGACCGCTCATGGCGTTCGGCAGGGGGATGCGCATATCGAGCACCACGAAGCTCTTGCCCCAGGTAGCGACCGGGTAGAGCTGCTCCTCGACGTGATCGCAGCCACCTACGGCGAGCCCCATCATCATCACGCGGTTCGGATCGAACCCGCCGCAGGCGTTGCCTGAGAACACGGCCACGGGGCGGCTGCTGCGCACCTCGGATCCGGACAGATCGTTGCCCTTGCCGGCGGTCTCGAGCTGAAGCACGTCCCCCTCGTCGAGCATAGTCTCGTAGCTGTCGCCCTTCTTGAGCGCCGGCACCGGGCCGCCGGCCAGCGTGTCGCCGGTCACCGTGACTCTCACTTGCGTGCCATTGTGCGCGGCGGCGACGGTGACGAAGGCTCGGTCGGGGCCGCCCGACGGGATGGGGATACCGCCCAGCATCGACGTTTCGGGAATGCCCCGCTCGGGTGGTGTGACCGCATAAAAGTGGCCGCCCAGCGCGTGGGCCGGCAGGAGCAGCGTCGATCCCGAGCTGTTGGAGTCGGTGTCCTCGTCGTCCGCGTTGATCTGGTAGGCGACGATGGGGCCGTCGGCGCTGATGCGGTACGCCTTCGGCTCCTGTCCGGTGCCTTCGATGTGATAGTCCTTCCCCATGGCCGGACCGCTGGCGATGCGGAAGTAGTTGATCTTGCCGGCCATGACCGGGCCCGCGAGCATCATCTCCCAGGCCGCCGGGCCGGTCTTGCGCTCGACCTTCACGTTGACCGGAGCGGCCCCGGGGTTGCCGACCGGAAAACCGTAAATCTGGGTGTCGTCGGGCTTCGCGTTGTCCAGGTCCACGCCGTAAAACAAGCATCCCTCGACCGACTTCTTCGACTCTGCTGCCGCACAAACCGCCGTGACGCAGCGGCCGGATGAGCACTTGTCTCCCGCCGAGCAGACCTCCACCACCGGCCCCGGCATTCCGGCGGCATCGCATTGCCGCACCATCCCGCCGTCACAGACCCGGCTGCCCGACGAAC
>Ga0187894_10005071_pt1 | contig 13729 bp, 7 predicted proteins | sample GBC1701081metaG_FD_136650 | JGI IMG/M metagenome (GOLD analysis project Ga0187894, IMG submission 136650) | White microbial mat communities from a lava cave in the Kipuka Kanohina Cave System on the Island of Hawaii, USA - GBC170108-1 metaG ...
CAGATCGGCACCAACCTGGCGCTCGCCCTCATGGCCCGCGGCGACCGCGTGGAGGGGGTCGACATCCGGACCAACACCTGGACCGACAAGATCGCCATCCGCAAGCTGGACCTCTCGGCCTGCAAGCCGGAGGAGATCGGCGGGCGCGAGCCCTATGACGCGGTGGTGCACCTGGCGGCCTTCGCGAAGGTGTTCGAGCTGGTGGAGCATCCCGACCGGGCGATGAAGAACATCCAGATGGTCTTCAACGTGCTGGATTTCTGCCGCCGCCGCGGCGTGCCGATCATCTTCGGCAGCTCGCGCGAGGTGTATGGCGATATCCATCGCCACGTGACGGAAGAGGGGGCGGCCGATTTCGTCGTCGCCGAAAGCCCCTATTCCGCCAGCAAGATCGCCGGCGAGGCGATGATCTATGCCTACGCGCAGTGCTACCAGCTCCCCTATCTCGTCTTCCGATTCAGCAACGTCTACGGCCGCTACGACAACGATCTGGAGCGGATGGAGCGCGTCATTCCGCTCTTCGCGCGGCGCATGTCGCGGGGGGAATCGCTGACCCTCTTCGGCCGCGAGAAGGTGCTGGACTTCACCTATGTCGACGACTGCGTGGAGGGAATCCTGCGCGGCATCGATGCGCTGACCTCCGCTCGCGTCGCCAATCAGACGATCAACCTCGCCTACGGGCAGGGCAGCACGCTGGATGACGTGGTCAACCTGATCCAGCTCGCGCTGGGGCGCAAGTGCGACATCCGGTATGAGCCGACGCGGCGCGGCGAAGTGACGCGCTACGTCGCCGACATCGGCAAGGCGCGCACCCTGCTCGGCTATCAGCCGCGCACGCCGCTGACCGCCGGGCTGCCCAAGGCGGTCGAGTGGTATCGCCAGAGCGGGATGATCGAGAAATAGAGCGCGCGACGCCGATCGCCGCGGCGCCACTTTAGAGCAGCAGACCGAGACGCCATACGAACCCTTCATACCCCTCAATGGCTCAATGGCAGGGATGAGTGATTCCGCGTATAATCCCGCTTTCGGTCGGGTTAAACGCGGAAAAACAGACGTAACCTTATGTCAATCGTTGAATTACAGAACGTGTCCAAAGTCTATGCCGGCGGCGTTCGGGCCGTTCGCGACGTCAATCTGACCGTCGCGGATGGAGAGTTCGTCGTGCTGGTCGGCCCCTCGGGGTGCGGAAAGAGCACGACGCTTCGCATGGTGGCCGGGTTGGAGGATATCAGCGGCGGCACGGTCCGCATCGACGGGCGCGTCGTCAACGCGGTCCCGCCGAAGGATCGCGACATTGCAATGGTCTTTCAGAACTACGCGCTGTATCCCTACATGACGGTCTATGAGAACATGGCATTCGGCCTGAAGCTGCGACGGCGCGAGCTGGGCCTATCGCGCAGCGAGATCGACCGGAAAGTCCGTCAAGTCTCTGATACACTTGGACTTACAAGCCTTCTCGATCGCAAGCCCAAGGCACTGAGCGGCGGGCAGCGGCAGCGTGTCGCCGTCGGCCGGGCAATCGTTCGCAATCCGAAGGTCTTCCTCTTCGATGAACCGCTCTCCAATCTTGACGCCAAGCTTCGCATGGAGACCCGCGCCGAGCTTAAGAAATTACATCGAACTATCGGAACGACAACGATTTATGTCACACACGACCAAGAAGAAGCGATGACGCTGGGCGACCGCATGGTCGTCATGAAGGATGGGCTGGTGCAGCAGGTCGGAGCGCCGCTGGAGGTCTATTCGCAGCCTGTGAACCGCTTCGTGGCCAGTTTCGTCGGCTCGCCCCCCATGAATTTCATCCCCGGCCGCTTTGTTAAGGATCGTGATCGCTGGCACTTGGATGAAGGCTCCATCCGCATCGAGATTCCAGCTGAGGCAACCGCACGCTGCAGCCTGACGCCCGGCGGTGAGGGTGTGCTGGGGATCCGGCCGGAGGCGCTTCGGCTGTTACCCGCGGAATCGGATAAACCGGCCGACTGGCGGTCCGGGCTGGCGGGTAAGGTGGCGGTCATCGAGCCTTTAGGGCAGAATATGGACGTGGTCTTCTCCTGCGGGTCGCAGGAGCACCTGGTGGCGCGCATCGCCGCGCGGACCGGAATTCGAGAACGGCAGTCGGTGAGCGTGTGCGTGGACCCGTGTGGCGCGCACCTGTTCGCCGCGGGAGAGACAGGCGTGAATCTGTCGCTCGCACGCATGGGAGTGTCCGCCGGTGCTGCGTGACGCGCCGCAAGGCGACCGATCGCTGCGCGCCGAAGGACTCGCGGGAGGCGGGGTCATGAACTGACCCGCAATCGCCCAACCTGCCTTCCCGGCGGCAGCGCCGCGGAATCGACGAAAAGTGGGTGCACGCGTGGGCCCACTTTTTCATTTATAGGGGTCGCATCGGCGGCCTTGAAATTCGGGCGAGCGTCGGCGCCGGAGTCCGACGCGGAACGAGATCGACAACAACTGAATAGGTTTGCAACAACATGAGCACGGAACTGATGCGAATCATCGACGGGCTTGCCCGCGATAAGAACATCGACAAAGACCTGGTGGTGGAGGATCTCGAGACGGCGATGGTATCGGCCGTGCGCAAGGCCTACGGCCAGGAGATCGAAGTCACGGTCAGCATCGACCGGCTGACCGGCGAGATTCAGGCGACGCGCGAAGGCGTCCCGGTGGACATGAAGGAGCTGGGCCGCATCGCCGCGCAGACCGCCAAGCAGGTGATGATCCAGAAGATTCGCGACGCCGAGCGCGGCAGCATCTTCCAGGAGTTCCTCGACAAGAAGGGGATGATCGTCACCGGCACCGTGTCGCGATTCGAGGGCGGCGCGCTGGTGGTCAACCTCGGCCGCACCGAGGGGTTCCTCCCCCGCAGCGAACAGATTCCCGGCGAGACGCACCAGCCGGGCGAGCGCATCCGCGTGATGGTGCTGGAAGTCCGCGAGGCCCCGCACCAGGTGAAGATCATCCTGTCGCGCAGCCATCCTGACCTGATCCGCCGCCTCTTCGAGCAGGAAGTGCCCGAAGTGCAGGAGCGCGTCATCGAGATCAAGGCGCTGGCCCGCGAGGCGGGCTACCGCACCAAGGTCGCGGTCGCCTCGATCGACACGAAGGTGGACGCGGTGGGCGCCTGCGTCGGCGTGCGCGGCAGCCGCATCAAGAACATCGTCGAAGAACTGGGCGGTGAGAAGATCGACATCGTGCGCTGGAACGAGTCGTCGCAGATTCTGATCACCAACGCGCTCAAGCCCGCCGAGGTGCAGGACATCGCGCTCTGCTTCGAGCTGGGCCGCGCGTCGGCCGTCGTGCAGGAGGATCAGCTCTCCCTGGCGATCGGCAAGCGCGGACAGAACGTGCGGCTCGCCGCGCGGCTGACCGGATGGGACATCGACATCATCACCCCCAAGGAATACAACCAGGGGTTGGAGCGGCTGGAGCGCACCCTCAAGAGCATCGAGGGGGTCGACGCCGTCATGCTCGAGCGCTTCAGCGTCATGGGCCTCATCACCGTGATGGACGTCGAGGAGGTCGGCCCCGAACCGCTCGTTACCGAGCTCTCGGCGTCGGCGGAACTGGCACAGCGCATCGTCGACGTCTGCGCGGCCGAATCCAAGATCGTTCAGGAAGAGATGGCTGCCGCCAAGGCCGCCAAGGAAGTCGCCGATCGCGAGGCGGCCGCGGCCGCCGCAGCGGCTGCCGCAGCAGGCATCTCGCTCGAAACGACCCCGGCGGCGACCGACGCTCCGGTCTCCGAAATGCCCGCCGCCGAATCCCCCGCCGCGGACGAATCCTCCGCGCCGGCCGAGGGCGGCGAGACAGCCATAGCACCCGAACCAATCGCCGCCGCCGCCGAAGCGTCGGAGGCGACCGGCGCGGAAAGCGCCCCGCGCGTCGGTGACTGATCGCGACGCGATACCGGCGGACCCCGGTCCGCGGAGATGTTGCTTGAGCCAGGCAGCCAGTGAAAAGAAGGTCCGCGTTCACAACCTCGCGAAGGATCTCGAGGTCGACAGCAAGGCCATCATCGCCAAGTGCAAGGCCGAAGGAATCGAGCTGCCCAATCACATGGCGGTGCTCTCGGCCGGATTGCAGGCGACGATCCGCGAGTGGTTCAGCGAAGGCGCTCATACCACCACCGAGGAAAGCACCGATCGCGTCGACCTTCCCAAGGCGCGCAAGCCGGCGCGCAAGAAGAAGGAAGAGCCTGCCCTGGTAACGCTCGAGCCGGCCGCGCCCGAGGAACTCGCGGCCCCGGCCGCCGAGCCCGAAACGATGCCTGCTCCCGCAGCACCGGCCGCCGAACCGGCGCCCTCGATCACCGCTGAAGCGCCGGCGGATGCCGGCCACGCGCCGGCGGCAGCGCCCGCCGCTCCCTCGCACAAACCCGAAACGATTCCGCCTGCCCGCGTCGCCGCCAAGGCGCCGCCCCGTCCGGGCGATGCGCATGCGCCGGCCAAGCATTCCGCGGACGCGGCGCGCGGACGCCCGGCGACCACGGCCGGCCGCGCCGCCGGTCACCCGCCGCAGACCGAGGCGGACAAATCGGCCCCCGCGGGACCGCAGAACATTCCGCGCCCGGCGCAGCTTCAGGGACCGCGCGTGGTGCGCATGGATCGGCCGGACGTGCTGCCGCCGCCTCGACCCGCCGCGCGCGGACCGGGCGGATTCGGACCGCGCGGCGCGCCGCCCCCGCCGCCTCCCATCGGAGCACCGCGACGCCGCGACGACGGCCGTGGCCGCGCTCCCGGCGACGACGAGGAAGACCGGTCTCGGGCGGGCGCTGAAAAGAAAGTCGGCGCGAACCGCGCCCGCGTCAATCCGCGGCGCAGCGTGCGCGACGTGCAGGCCGAGATCGGCGAAAAACTGCGCGAATGGCGCGATCGCGATTTGCTCGAGCGCAAGGAACGACTCGAGCAGGCCAGCGGCCGCGTCCACCGCGCCGTCGAGGCTCCCACCAAGCGCGAGGGAGGCACCGTCGCCCGCGCGCCGGCCACGCGCCCCACGCGGCTCGAGATGGAAGAGCCGGTGGTGGTCAAAGAATTCTGCCGCGTCACCGGCGTCGCCTTCGACCAGATTCTGCCCAAGCTGATGGCACAGGGAATGATCGCCAGCCTGAACAAGGTGATTGACGCCGAGACGGCGCAGCTCCTGGCGCTGGAGTTCGGACTGGAGCTGACGGTCAAGCGGGCCAGGACCGGCCTCGACCGGCTGCGCGAGCAGCGCACCGCGCTGGAGCGCAAGCATCTGGCGTCGCGCCCGCCGATCGTGACGATTCTCGGCCACGTCGACCACGGCAAGACCAGCCTGCTGGACCGCATCCGCAGCACCAAGGTCGCGGCGCAGGAAGCGGGCGGCATCACGCAGCACATCGGCGCGTACCGCGTGAAGGCGGGCGAGCGATATGTCACCTTCCTGGATACACCCGGTCACGCGGCCTTCACGGCGATGCGGGCGCGCGGCGCGAACCTGACCGACGTCGTCGTGCTGGTGGTGGCCGCCAACGACGGCGTCATGCCGCAGACCATCGAGGCGATCAACCACGCCCGGGCCGCCAACGTGCCGATCGTGGTCGCGCTCAACAAGATCGACCTGCCCGGCATCGATCTCAACAAGGTCTACGGCCAGCTTGCCGAACAGCAGTTGACGCCGCAGGACTGGGGCGGCGAAACGGATGTGATCAAGACCTCCGCCAACACCGGCGAAGGCATCGCCGAACTGCTCGAGCATCTCGCCGCCTTGAGCGAACTGCTCGAACTAAAGGCCGACACGAAGCTTCCCGCCTACGGCGCGGTGGTCGAGGCGCAGATGAAAGAAGGCGTCGGTCCCGTCTCGCGCATCATGGTGCGCGAGGGCACGCTCAAGAACGGCGCGGTGGTCGTCTGCGGACCGGCCTTCGGCAAGGTCCGTTCGATGAAGGACGAAAACGGCAAGACGCTCACCTCCGCCGGGCCGGCCACACCGGTCGAGTTGTCGGGACTCAGCTCGCTGCCGGACGCGGGTGACGAGTTGTTTGAGGTCGACTCGCTTCAGGATGCCAAGCAGATCGCGGACGAAGTGCAGCGTCAGCGGCGCGAGGCGTCGCTAACCGTGACGAACAAACCGACCGACCTTCAGTCGCTGCTGGCAGTCGCGGGCGAAGAAAAGATTCCGGAACTCAACGTCATCCTCAAGGCCGACGTTCAGGGTTCGGCGGACGTCCTGCGCAAGACCCTCGGCGACATCCCGGCCGACGAGGTGAAGCTGGTGATCCTGCACTCCGGCGTCGGCGCGGTGAACGACGGCGACGTGGCTCTGGCCGCGGCCAGCCGCGCGATCATCATCGCGTTCAACGTGGTCGCCGAGCCGACCACGCAGCGCGCGGCGCAGGAGCAGCGGGTCGAAATCCGCACTTACCGCGTGATCTACGAGGTGGAGGATGACCTGCGCAAGGCGCTGGCCGGCCTGCTGGCGCCGCAGGAAAACATGGAATCGCGCGGCCGGGTCGAGGTGCGCGAGGTTTTCAACATCGGCCGCGTCGGCCGCGTCGCCGGATGCTTCGTTCGCGACGGCATCATCGCCCGCAGCCACAAGGTCCGCGTGCTGCGCGACAGCGTGCCGGTCAAGGAAGGCGCGACACTGTCGTCGCTGAAGCGATTCAAGGACGACGTGCGCGAAGTTCGCGCGGGGCTGGAATGCGGCGTCAAGATCGAGGGATTCGACGACGTGAAGCCGGGCGACATCATCGAGGCCTACGAAGTGGTGAAGGTGGAACGCACGATCTGACGATCGCCCCCCACGCGGGACGAAACAAACTATTCCAATGGTGATTGGAGTCTTGACCCTGGAACTCGCGATCGAAGGCGCCTGCTCGCTCAAGGACAAGCGCCGCGCCGTGCGCAGCCTCAAGGATCGTCTCGCGCACCGGCACAACATCTCGATCGCCGAGACGGACTATCTCGACGAGCATCGCCGCGCGGAGCTGGGCATTGCCCTGGTTTCCAACGAGCCTCGCTTTGTCGAAAGCTGCCTGAGCAAGATCGTCGACGAGACCGGCCGGCACCGGCAGGTCAGTCTCGTCGATTACTCGATCGAGTTGCTCTAGGCGGACGCTGAAACGCGACGGACGGATATGAGTCATCGGCTCGAACGTTTAGGCAGCCTGGTCCGACAGATCGTCAGCGAGGCGATCATGACGCGCGTCAGCGATCCGCGCGTCTCGCGCTTCACCACCATCACGCGCGTCGACGTCTCGGCCGATCTTTCCTTCGCCGACGTCTATATCAGCACCCTGGGAGACGCCGGAGCCCAGCGCACCAGCCTGCGCGGACTGCAGAGTGCCCGCGGCCTGATCCAGTCCATCGTCGCCCGCGAGCTGGCGACGCGCACCTGCCCGACCCTGCGATTCCACGAGGACGATTCCATCAAGCGCGGCATTGAAACGATCCGCGCCATCGAGCAGCTCGCGGCCGAGCGGCCGCCCGGCGAATCGCGCGCGGAGGACGGAAACGAATCCGGCGGAGAAGACCATGAAGAAAGCCGGTGAATACGCACGACGATTGCGGCGGACGCTGCCGCGCCTCAAGGCGCCGCGGATGTCGCGCCCGCCCACGGCCGAGTGCCTCGGCGACCAGGTCGTGCGCAGCCTGCTGCTTGAGTTCTCCAACGAGACCGCCGCCGCGACCGCCTTCAAGCGGCTGCGCGAAGCGACCGTGGACATGAACGAGCTGCGCGTCACGCCGATCGCCGAACTGGTCGAGTCGCTCGGCGCGGCCTATCCCAAGCCGCGCGAAGCCTCCGAGGCCATCGCCCGCACGCTCGCCTCGATCTTCAACCGCTGCCACCACATGGATCTCGACTTCCTCAAGCAGATGAGGAAGCGCGAGGCACGCAAGTGGCTCGAAACGCTCGACGGCATGAGTCCATTTTCCGCCGCGGTGACCGTGCTGCGCGGATTGGGGCATCACGCGGTGCCGATCGACGATCACGTACTTCGCTGGCTGCGCGGCGAAAAACTGGTTGATCCGGACGCGAACCTGGCGGAGGTGCAGGCCTTCCTCGAGCGCACCATTTCGCCCGCGCGGGTCGAGCCCTATTTCCACGCAATGCGAAACGCGGCGGCGGCATGGATCATCAAGCATCCGCCACCCCCGCCGCCGCCCCCCGAGCCGGTCAAGCCCGAACCGCCCCGGCCCGATCCGCGCGCCGCGATCAAGCCGGGCGGCAAATCACCCGCGCGGCCGGATGCGAAGTCGGCGCCGGTCGCTACGGGCAAGTCCGCTGCGCTCGCGGCCGGCGGAAAACCGCCGGCACCGGCACCCGGAAAAACCACCGTCGCGGCGGCCGCCGGCTCCAGGGGTGGAGCGGCTTCCCACAAGACGCCCGCCGCTCGGCCGGGCCCGGTTGCCGCACCGGTCAAATCGCCCGTCGCCAAGCCGGCGAGCCGCGCCGCGGCCGCGCATCGCACCGCGCCCGCCGCCTCGCGCCCGACCCGGAAACCCACCCGTCCAACCTCGCGAAAGGCCGCCCGCCCTTCCCGGCCGGCCCGACGAACCGCTACCGGAAAACGCTCATCGCCGCGACCCCGCGCACGAAAACCGGCCCGCGCCCGCCGGGCCAGACACCGATGACCTCCTCACGCGACAACCCCGTTCCGCCGCGACGCGCGACGCGACATCTCTTGCTGCTGACGCTGGGATTGCTCGTTTCGCCAATGGCGCACGGACTTCCGCCCGCGCCGGCGTCGGGACGGAGCGACCGCGTCAATCTTTCGCTCGATGACATTCCGCCGCGGCTCCTGCTTCCTCCGGCCGCCGCCCCAGCACCCGATCCGCCGCGCGCCGCGCTGCGGGCGCTGGCCGAAGCGCAGTCGCGATTCGAAGAGGAGTTCTGGACCGAGGCGATGGGTGAAGCGGAAAAGGCGCTGCGCCTCGACGCGCGGCTCGCCGACGCACACGTGCTCTATGCCCGCGCCGCGCTTCAGCAAGGCAACAACGCGCTGGCGATTTCGCATCTCGACGAAGCCGCACGGCTCGATCCGCGCGACCCGCGCGTGCATCAGATTCGCGGCCGGATCGCCTGGCAGGCCGGACAGTTTGACCGCGCCATCGAATCGCTGCGGCTTGGACTGCTCTGCGCCGCAGCCACGCGCGACGCGGCGGCGCTCGCCGCCGATCCCGACGTGCTGCTGATCCGGCTTTACCTGGGCCTCAGCCTGTCGGAGCAGGGATATCTGGCCGCCGCCCGCGAGCAGCTCGAAGCCTACGCCGCCGGGGTCCGCGCGCTGGGAAAGCCTCCGGCCGGACAGCCGGAACTGCGCACGGCGATCGTGCTGTTCGAGGACAAGGTGCTGGCGCGCCTCGCGGACATTCACGAAAAACTGGGCGACATGCGCCGCGCGGCGGAACTGCTCGAGCAGGCCGCCAAGTCCAACCCGTCCGACGTCAATCTGAAGCTCCGCTGGATGCGCCTGCTGGCACGCTCCGGCATGGCGGAAGAGGCGCTGCGGATCGCGCGGGAGTCCGGCGCCGCGGCGGACGACGACACCGCGGTGCGACTAATCGAGGACGTCTGCGCGCTGCTCGGCGCGCCGCAGCGCACCGCGGAAGAACTCGCCGCCCTCAGTCGCGACGGCCGCCGCCCGGGACTGACGCTGCGGCTGGCCGACCGCTACGTGGCCGACGGACGCACCCATGACGCGATCGCGCTCCTGGAGCAAAGCCGCGCCGCATCGCGCGACGACGTGGAAGTGCGGCTGAAACTCGTTGAACTCTATCGCCGCGCGGGGCGCTGGAGCGATCTGGTCGCGGAGTCCGCCGCCGTCATCGCCGCGTCCCCGCGCGACGCGGAACGCGCCGCCGCGCCGGCCGAGACAGCCGCCGCCGACGCGACCGCCCGCGACGAAATGCTCAGGGCCGCCCGAAAAGAAGAGACCGATCCGCTCCGCGCGACCGCCCGCGCCCTGCTCGCCGCGCGGTTGCTCGATCGCTGCGGCCGCGGCGACGAGGCCGCCGCCCTGCTGGAAAAAACGCTCGCGGCTCGACCGGATGGGGATGCGTCGACGACCAAGCTCCTCGGTCCGATCTGCATTTGCCTCTCGCGGCATTGGCTCGCCGCGCATCGATGGGAGCAGGTGGAAAAGCTCTGCCGTCGCACGCTGGAACAGGGTTTCCGCGAAGCCGAGGTTCAGCGGGCGCTGGGCGACGCACTCGAGGCCCAGGACGATTTCGCGGGAGCCGAAGCGGCCTATCGCGCGGCGTCCGATCTGCGCCGCAAGGATGCCGAACCACTCCTCTGCATCGCGCGCATGTATGAGCGCCGCGGCGATTCACGCACCGCGCTGCAGACCTACCAGCGGATTCTCAGCGAAGTCGATCCGGCCGCCACCGACGCGCATGAGGCGATTGTCCGCATCATGTTGACCGGCCGGCAGCTCAAGCTGGCGATCGGGCAGATGGAGGAGATGAAACGGCTGAAGCTCGCCGGGGCGGCCGTCGATCGCTGCGCCGCGCTGATCGAGCTGAGCCAGCGGGCCGGCAAGACGCCCGACCTGCTCCTGACCTATTGCGGCGTGCTCAGTCGCATCGCCTCGGAATACCCGAATGACACGGCCACGCTCATCGACCTGACCAAGGCGCACGCCGACCTGCGCTCCCATGACGTGGCGCTGAAAACCGTCGATCGGCTGCTGACGCTCAAGCCGGATGACGTGGCCGGCCGCGAATTGAAATTTGCCGTGCTGCTGGCGAGGTTCGATCAGTCCGGCGCCAAAGCCCTGCTGGAAACGATGCTGGCCGAGCGTCCCCAATGCCAGCGCTGGCGGCGGCTGGCGGCGCAGCTCGCGCTGGACTGCGTGGATGACGCCACGGCCATCGAACAACTTCGCTGGCTCGTCGAGCGGGCCGAGAGCGCCAAGCAGCGGCTCGGCTATCAGACGCAGATGCTGCAACTGCTCACGGCCGCGGGCCGCGCCGACGAGGCCGTCGCCCTGGCCCGGCGCATGCACGAGCAGGATCCCCGCGACGACGTGCGCCGCGAACTGCTCATTCGCGGACTGGAGTGGAACGGCCGCGGCGCCGAAGCGGTCGACCTGGCCCGCTCCTTCCTCGACGCCGAACCCAACCGGACCGAGTGGCGCGCGTTTTACGTCAACCGGCTGCTCAACGCCGGCCGGCCGCGCGAGGCGATCCAGGAATCGCTTCGCTGGTACGAGGATGCCCCCGACAACGCCACGCTGCTGGCACTGCTCAATGAAGTGCTGCTCCAGGCGGGCGACCCGCAGCAGGCCGTGGCGCTGGCCAGCGCCTTGCGCGGCGGCGCGGCGGCGGCCGACTTTCTCAACGTGCTGGTCAACAGTTATCTCGACGCGAAGCAATATGACGAAGCAATCGAACTGCTCCAGTCGCTCTCGCAAGAACCCTCCGCCGGCAATCTCGACCGCGCGATGCTGGAGGTCTATCTGCGGGCCGACCGGCTGAACGAGGCGGAGCGGCTGCTCAACCGCCTGCTCGAGCCCGTCACGGAGCGCCGCCGATCCGGTCAGTCTTTTGACGCTGCCAGCTACGTCGGATACGTGCAACAGTTATCCATGATCAACGAACGGCAGGGCAAGCGCGCCCGCAGCGAAGAGCTGCTCGCCGATGTCTTCGCGCTCGCGCCGGACGATCCCGGCATCAACAATGATCTCGGCTACCTGTGGGTCGACGCCGGGCGCAATCTCGCCGCGGGCGAAGAGATGATCCGCACCGCCGTTTCGCAGCAGCCGCGGCAGGCCAGTTTCCTCGACAGCCTGGGATGGGCGAACTACAAGCTCAAGCGATATGACGAAGCGGTCCTCTGGCTGAATCGCGCGCGGCGCTGGTCGCTCGCCGACGGACTGCTGCCGCGGACGCGCGGGTTGCTGATGGGGCGGCCGGATCCGGTCGACCCGGTCATCGCGGATCACCTCGGCGACGTGCTCTACCGCATGGGCCGCAAGGAGGAGGCGCTGACCTGCTGGACGGAAGCGGTCGACGCCGTCAGGACCCGGGCCGCCCAGTCGATCGACGCCCGCCGCGAGGCGGAATGGGCCGCCGCCGCGGAGAAGAAGATCGTCGCCGCGAAGGCGGGCGAGGAGCCGGCGATCGGCGCGGTGGGAGAGAGCGGCGAACCGACCGTCCGCAGCCGCGACGAATTCCTTCAGAAGATCGATCCGCGCCGCAGCCCGCCCCAGGCGCTGGAACAGCCCGCGTCGCGGCCGGCGCGACCCTGACGCCCGCTCCGCGCGGCCGGACCGCCTACACTGGATAGGTCATGCTGCTCGCCCTGGCCCAGATCAATCCGACCGTCTCCGACCTCGCGGCCAATCGCGACAAGATCATCGATGCGATCCGCCGCGCGCGACAGGCCGGAGCGGCGTGGGTCATCTTTCCCGAACTGGCGGTCACCGGATACCCGCCGCGCGATCTTCTGCTGCGGCCCGCGTTCGTCGCGGCGGCGGAGCGGTCGTTGCGCGACATCGCTGCGGCGTGCGAGGGCGACATCACGGCGCTGGTCGGCTTTCCGCAGCCCAACCCGGCATCCACCGGGCGCCCGCTCTTCAACGCGGCGGCACTCTGCCGCGACGGGCGGATCGAACATGTCTTCCGCAAGGCGCTGCTGCCCACGTACGACGTGTTCGACGAAAGCCGCTATTTCGAGCCGGCCGAGACGCACGCCAATGTCGTGGAATCAAATGCGGCGCCGGCCGTTGGAGTCTGCATCTGTGAGGACCTCTGGAACGACGCCGATTTCGTCAGCCGCCCGCTCTACGACGAGAACCCCATCGCGGTGCTGGCGCGCGGCGGCGCGAAGCTGCTCGTCAACGTTTCCGCCTCTCCGTTTGTTGCGACGAAACAGCATTACCGCGAACAGCTCTTCGGCGGACAGGCCGCCAAGCACGGCCTGCCGGTCGTGGTCGTCAACCAGGTCGGCGGCAGCGATGAATTGATCTTCGACGGGGCAAGCTGCGTCTTCGACGCCACTGGACGGCTGATCGCGCGGGCGAGGGCGTTCGAGGAGGACCTGCTGCTCGTCGATCCGGTCCGCCCGGAGTCGGCGCGGATCGAACCCTACCCCGAAGGCATCGCGGCGGTTCACGATGCGCTGGTGCTGGGCACGCGCGACTACGTCCGCAAGTGCGGCTTCCGCAGCGTCGTGCTGGGATTGTCGGGCGGCATCGATTCGGCGGTGACCGCCGCGCTGGCGGTCGAGGCGCTGGGGGCCGAGGCGGTGATGGGGGTGGCGCTGCCCTCTCGATTCAGCAGCGATCACAGCCAGTCGGACGCGCGGCAGGTCGCGTCAAACCTCGGCATCCGATTCGACACGATCGGCATCGAATCCATGCACGCGGCTGCGGAGACGACGCTGGCGGAGCCTTTCGCCGGGCGGTCGGCGGACGTGACCGAGGAAAATGTGCAGGCCCGGCTGCGCGGCGTCCTGCTGATGGCGCTCTCGAACAAGCTGGGGCGGATGCTGCTGACGACCGGTAACAAAAGCGAGCTGGCGGTCGGATATTGCACGCTCTACGGGGACATGTGCGGCGGGCTGGCGGTGATCAGCGACCTGCCCAAGACGAGCGTCTATGAATTGGGCCGCTACATCAATCGACGCGCGGGCCGGACGCTGATTCCGCAGAATTCCTTCGACAAGCCGCCTTCGGCCGAGCTGCGTCCCGATCAGACCGATCAGGACAGCCTGCCCCCTTACGATCTGCTGGACGCCATCCTTTTGCGCTACATTGAGC
>Ga0187894_10005072_pt1 | contig 13726 bp, 5 predicted proteins | sample GBC1701081metaG_FD_136650 | JGI IMG/M metagenome (GOLD analysis project Ga0187894, IMG submission 136650) | White microbial mat communities from a lava cave in the Kipuka Kanohina Cave System on the Island of Hawaii, USA - GBC170108-1 metaG ...
ACGTTGGGCTTCACACCGGCAAGCCAGGGCGTTGAAGACAGCCCCGCAATGATTGTTGAAGATGCCATAACAAAGTAACCCCTTATTAGTATATGACTCTTGACGAGCAGGTGGTTCGAGCGGTCCGCGATTTTCTCAAGTCGCTGGTAATGTTCATTCTCTTCAACCAGCGATCAGTACCGTCGTATCTCGCCTTAAAGTGTTTCCTTCCGTGTACGGCCCTGTAATTATCAACGAACAGGAAATCCCCCGGCTCTAAAACCACTTCGCCTAGACACTTGTCCACGGCGCATATCAGGGCGTTCAGAGCAAATTGTGCTTCGTCGTCTTCCAAAGGACGCATGAAGTACGGGTCAAGCCGCAGGTAGGGCGAGTGTGGGTCGCCGTATAACACCGCCAGCTTCGAGGGACTATTGTGCATCTCGCGGATTCGTTCGCGGGCAGCTTTAAGCGGGTCCGTGCCGTTGCCGTGGCCGTTACCATTACCGTTACCTGAGTACGAGAAGGTAACAGAGTTATTCTTCTCCGCGTGCGACTCGTCGGGATAAATTACAAAGCGCGGCTCGAAAAGAATATTCATCTCACGCTGGCTCAGCTTGATCTGCTCTGCTGACGCCAGCGTGGTCGGTATGCGATCGGAATTACGCAAACACATCAAGGACACATAGTCGCCTCGAAACGGATGAAAGGCGTCTTCGTTGTGCCACGAAATTACCTGGTTACTGCCGGTGCTGATCTGTTCGTTCTCATCAGCCTTGACAGGCAGGACATCGTGAAGGATATGAGCATCCTGCTGGGTGGCCCAGGCAATCGCATCTCCCAACAGAGCTCCGAACAGCATCTGCAGGAGTTCCTCTTCCAGCGTCGGAGAGATTTCGCTCTTATGTTTCCAATGTTCCGGAGTGGGTCCGATCTTCCGATCGTCGATCGGATACCCTTTAATTAAACAAGCGCCCCCGGGAGGTTCCTGGCGCTTGAAATTGTTGAGGAAATTACGAAGGGGGCGTGGGAGTTCATGGGCAATAACGGATGCTTCATTTAGAAAGCCGGGATCTTCTACGGATTTGTATTGCCGCGACACGTCGGACAGTAGTCCTTTGATAGGGCGGACTTCTTCGGTGGAGATGAAGATTTGATCCATGATGTACTCCAAATTTTATTACTTGAGTAATAGTGATGAGAGCTATTGCGTTGGTGATAAGGTCGGTGGGGGAGGGGCCGACCTTGACTAACTAGGCGTGCGCCGACTGTTCCATCTTTTTTCTCAGGCTAAGCGGCCTCATGTCGGTCCATACCTCTTTGATATAAGCGAGGCATTCCGCTTTTGGTCCAGTCTTGCCCGCATCGGTCCAACCCAGGGCATTTTCACGATCCGCGGGCCAGATGGAGTATTGTTCCTCGTGGTTGACAACCACCTTGTAGATAGTCGTGTCTTCTCTTTCGTCCATTTCGATCTCCTTCTATTGGTTATGATTGATGTTGGGATTAATCCGATCGGGCAGTGTCCAGCGATTTACAAGAAGATTTCCTTGCTGCCGAACAACCTTTCCGATTCAATTCCCTGTTGCTTGCAGGCGTCGACTAACTTATTGGAATCGACGATCGGGCGAGATTCTTCCGTGTACTGTATGGAGGTGAGAAATGTGAGCCACGGTTCCTGCCCCATTGCGTAGACGTAAACTTGTTTTGGGTGCAGGCGGTTGACGATGTCAATCGCCCTTTCAAAGTTCGAACCGTTGAGTCGTCTCGATTGATCGATCTTCCTCGAAAGCGGCTTGGTGATCAGTGGTCCGTACAACCACGACAGTGGTCCACCATCGCACTCCATCCCCAGGAACACAATATCGACGTCGCCGATCACTTCGTGTATGTGCCGGTAGAGGTGTGGGTCGAGATTGTTGGAATCAGCCGCACAGATAACCGATTTGCCTTTCAATCTAACGAGGTAGGCAAGCTTGGTTCTGATATTCAAGTCGGCATGTTCACCAAGAAATGGGATCCCGGTGATGCTTCCATCTTTCACCTTGATCTCTTCCAGTTCGTCAATCTCCGTCACCTGCGGGAAACCGATATTCTGCAGGATAAACTTCAAAGACGGGTCGGCCAGCCCGCCGCCGTTGTTCTTTGGCACGATGATATTCCTGATGCTGTGCCTGAGTTGTAACAACGTCTCAAACATGCAGTGGTCCTGATGGTTGTGAGTGATGATTACGTAATCAATTGTTTCCGGCAGGTCGGCATAGGTGTACCGGGGAATGCCGTTGTCATTCTGGTAACTGATAAGAGGGTCAGTCAGAATAGAAACATCTTTCGATTCGATCAAAATACAGGCATGGCCGTAGTAACGCACCCTGACCGAGTCGCCCGTGTAAGCTGTGGTTGGCGCCGGTGTCTCTGCGGTGAAAAATGAGTTGAATAGTTGAGTATGCTCACCATTCACATTCAGCAGTTCCTTCGCGTAGCTTAATGGTTGCGGAACGTATTTCATCTTGAACAGTTCGTCGAGTTGCGGCGACCTGAAAGGTATCTTGAGATGCAAATGACCGTTACCGCCGAGAGCGGGAGTGCTCAGCGCAAAGGGACGTTCGTCTTCTTCGGTGACCGATAGCTGAATACTCTGCGAAGCCTCGTTGTAATACGGACTTTTGTAGAGTAGTCCCTCGATAAAACGAACGGAAGGGTTGTTGTTAAGGTCATAAATCAATTCCAGATAACCCTTCAAACTTTCAGGAAGCTTGTCATAGAACGGTTCGAGAGAAGAGCCGTCGGCTTCAGTCGCAAGCATTTCATTCAAGCTGCGGATGTCCGTCGCCAAACTCAGCATGTGCGACTGCTCTTTAGTCGTTCTGTCCAGCAGCGCCTTAACCTCCGGAGCTCGCCCGGCGTCGTAATTGATGAACGGCCCACCTCTCATCGCCGGATTTTTGAGGGCATTGACGTGTATCTGCGGATTAGCAACGAACCCTTGCATGATTTTCAAATGAGAATTAGCAATGAACATCGCCGCCGTCGCCGGTGAAATCAGACAGGGCCATGCGTACCACTGATTGAACAACGGATTGGTTACAACGTTCTGCCTCAAACAAACTTTTTCCACTGCCATCTTTACTCCTCGAGATCCTTTGCCGTCACATCATCTCACAGGACTCCTACCGGAGCTTCCTGCGACTGGAGCAAAGGAGTCGCAAATGCGGAATTCTTGTTATCTATCTGACCGTTGGTGAGGCTGATGACGCGGTCTGCTATCCCATAGTAACGGTCGTCATGCGAGACGACGATGACGGTCTTGCCTTTCGCTTTGAGCGCCGGCAGGAGTTGATAATAGAAAATGTCTTTGAACTGAGGATCCTGATCTGCCGCCCACTCGTCGAAGATATAAATCGAACGATCTTCAAGATAAGCGACCAGCAACGCGAGCCGCTTGCGCTGTCCCTGCGACAGAGCGATGGTCGAGAGATGCCCATCCTTGACCTCCACTTTTCGATCGAGTTGCAGTTCGATGAGATAGTCGAGAGCTCTCGCGTCCAGTTCCGGACTATCGAAGCCGAGTAGATCTTCAAAGAGATAGAAGTCTGAGAAAACGACTGAAAAATGCTGGCGGTAGCTTTCCATCGTCTCAGCGGTGACCGGCTGACCATTAAAGTGAATCTGGCCGCTTTCGGGTTTATAGAGACCACTGAGCAGTTTGACGAGCGTGGTCTTGCCGCTGCCGTTTCCACCAGTGATAAAGACCAGGTCACCGCGTCCAAACGAGAGATCGAGGGGACCGAGAGTAAAAAAGCTGTCTTCCTTTTCACGGTGATATGAATGCGTCACACCCTCAACTTCCAATACCTTCCATTCCGCCGCTGGCAGCACACCAGGCTTGCCTGGACCTTCTTCGGCGGTCAGCGTGAGTCCGAGCGCTTTCACTTTCTCGAGAGCGACATTCGCGCGGCTTAAGATCACGACGGAATTCATAATCATTTCCAGGGGAGTCATCATGTACAGGACGGTAACAGTGCAGGCGGTCAGAATTCCGACATTGCTGCCGGTTGCCCGAGGAACAATGACGAGGAGCGCGCCGATAAACACGAAGAACAGAATGTGACCCCAACTGGTGGCGAGCAGAAAGTAGCCCATCGATTTAACGTTATTGCGTTTCAATCCCGCCGCATTGGTTTCGAGCACCTGGCTCAGAAATGCTTCGCGGCGCAGGTGATTAAGCTTTAATTCTTTTGTACCGTCGGTGAGCGCGCGAAAGTTATTGAACAAAGCGTCAGCACCCTCTCGCGCCAACCGTTGATATGGCATTCCCTTAAGAATCGGCAGCCGGTAAGTGCCGATGCCAACGACCATCGAGATCACGACTGCTAAGCAGACTACAGGAGAGAGCCAGCCCAGATAGACAATGCAACCGAACACGATAGCCACGTTGATGATGAGAGTGGGAATAAAGAGGAGCGCATTGATAATCGAAGTAATATCGTCAGTCAGCGTAGCCAGCAGACGATGCGGCCCGATCTCTTCGAGTTGGCGCAGTGGAGAGGCCAGAATTTGCCGGCCCAGGTTCAGGCGCAGGTCGTAAACAGCTTCCTGCCCCAGCCAGACAAGCAGCAAGTCTGCCGCATATTTGGAGACTGACATCACCAGACACAATCCGATGAAGCTCCAGAGCAACAGGCCTGCGGATAGACCCCCACTCTTCAACGCGGCACTGACCAGGGCCAGCAAGCCGGTGCTGCTGGCGCCGCTGATGATACCCAGGATAATGGCGAGTATGACAGTGCGCCGTGAGACACGGAGAAGATATTTAAAGAACGTCATAAGCAGTTTCGATTTTTCGAAGAAGTTAGTAAATAAAGTCGCACCTAATTTTCGGATTTCTCTGTGCAACCTTTGTGTTCTCTGATGTGTCTCCGTGGTTATAGGAAATGAACGAGACAACAACCACAGAATCACAGCGAACACAAAGGTTGCACAGAGAAGAAATTCAAATTAGGTCACTGCCAGTTTTCGGGGATGTTTCACCCTAACCCTGGGGACTGGCACAATGGCGGAAAGTCTCTCTCTCGGCTCTGTACTAGTGCCGATTTCTATCCGTTGCGCCAATTCTGCGACCGTTGGAGAGTTGAAAAACTCCTGCAACGAAATCTCCATCTTAAGGCGGTCTCGTATTTGAGAGATAACCCGCGTGGCGGTGAGCGAATGCCCACCCAACTCGAAGAAATTATCACCTGCTCCGACCCTTTCCAGTTGCAGTACTTCAGCCCAGATGTCTGCCAGCCTGTTTTCCAGAGGGGTGCCTGGAGTTACATAATTCTTCTCTCGACTTAACTGTTTCCCTGCGAGTGCCGGCAGTGATTGACGGTCAACCTTGCCGTTCGTGGTGAGAGGCATCTGGTCCAGGCTCACAAACTCTGACGGAACCATATAGGCAGGAAGCTTCTCTTGCAGGAAGTGACGCAACTCACTACCAGCCAATTCCACACCGTTCTCTGTTACAAGGTAGGCGATCAATCTTTTGTCGCCGCCGATATCCTCTCCGAGGATGACAACACTCTCGCGGATAGAAGGGTGCTCGTTGAGCACAGACTCGATCTCACCCAACTCAATACGAAAACCGCGCAATTTCACCTGATGATCCAAGCGTCCCAAAAACTCCACGTTCCCGTCCGACAAGACCCGCGCCACATCGCCCGTTCTATAAAGTCTGGCTCCGGAAGTATGACTGAAGGGATGCGGAATGAATTTCTCTGCCGTGAGGTCAGGGCGGTTGAAATAACCATCAGCCAAACCCAAACCTCCGATGTATAACTCTCCCGACACACCTATTGGAGCCAGGCAAAAGTTCCGGTCAAGGACGTAAAGCTGCGTATTATTAATGGCGCCACCAATGACTGGCAGGCCATCACCTTGATGAACTCGTGCGAGGCTGGACCAGACGGTGGTCTCGGTCGGTCCGTAGAGGTGCCAGAGTTCTGCTCCTCTCTCTAACAACTGATCGGCTAAATGCCTCGACATGGCTTCTCCGCCGCAGAAAATCTTCAGTCCGCTTTGGCCCTGCCAACCTGCTTCTATCAGCATGAGCCAGGTTGCAGGGGTACCCACCATTGCGGTCGCGCCGCACGTGGTCAACATCTGCGATAAACGGCCTCCATCAGCAACCACTTCATCTCCAGCGATTACCAACCGCGCCCCGACCACCAAGGGCAGGAACAACTCAAAAACAGACATGTCAAAAGACACTCTGGTCCTTGCGAGGACCGTATCCATTTCTGCCAGCCCGGGCTGGCGCCTCATCGAGTCCAGCATGTTGACCAGAGCACGATGGGGGATTTGTACCCCCTTTGGTCTACCGGTGGAGCCCGAAGTGTAGATCACATAAGCCAGGCTTTCGCTCACCGTCTCTTCAGACAGATTCTCCCCATTATGTCCGGCAATGACCTCCCAATCGGAATCCAAACATAACCTTCTCAACTCGCTGCCAGGCACGGGGGAAGGTAAACGGTTTTGCGTCAGCAGTATTTCAATTTTTGCATCCTTCAACATGTAGGAGAGCCGTTCAGGTGGGTACGAAGGATCAAGGGGAACATAAGCTCCGCCTGCTTTCAAGATACCCAGCATCCCCACCAGCATCTCCAGAGATCGTGCAAAGTAAAGGCCAACGAGCATGCCTGCGCCAACGCCCATGCTCCTCAATTGGCGCGCCACCTGGTTGGCCCGCTCATTTAGCTCCGCATAACTGAGTTGCTGCGCTTCAAAGATAAGGGCAACCGCATTCGGGGTTCGTGCCGCCTGTTCCTCAAACAAGCGTTGCAGGGTCTTGTTTCGCGGATACTCGTAGCTGGTGTTGTTACGCCCTTCGAGCAGTTGGGTCGTTTCACCAGCGGTTAAAAGCGGCAGGTCTGTGAGCCGTTTTTCAGGATCGGAAACGATGCCTTCGAGCAGCATCTCGAAATTGGACAACATGCGATCTATCGTGCTGTCTTCAAAGAGGTCGGTACAGTATTCGAAAAATATTGTGAGGGTTTTATCGTCGTCTCTGATGCCAAGCATCAAATCAACATTGGAGCTGCCGCTTTCATACTCTACTTGCTTGACAGTCAAATCAGGCTGCCTGACATTTAAGTCATGGTTGTTATCAATGAGGAAGGTGACTTGGAACAATGGGTTCCGGCTCAAATCTCTCTCGGGTTTAAGCTCTTGCACAAGTTTTGCGAACGGTACGTAATTGGCAGATGCATCGCGCGACGACTCCCTAACGCGACCCAGCAACTCACGAAAACTCGGATTGCCCGATAGATCAACTCGAAGGACCATCATGCTGAGCAGAAAGCCAATCAATCCTTCTGTCTCCGCCATCTCTCGATTTGAGAAAGGCGTGCCGACGAGCAAGTCTGTTTGTCCTGTATAGCGGTGGAGCCAGACGTAGAAGGCCGCCAGAAGAGTCATAAAGGGGGTGGTCTTTTCCTGTCTGCCTAGAGCTTTCAGTTGGGCCCAGAGAGCGACGGATGGAGCGCTGTATTGTCTCTTGCCCCGATAGGTCTGCACCGCCGGCCTCGGATGATCGGCAGGTAATTCAAGGATGAAGGGCGCTCCGGCAAGGTTTTTCTTCCAGTAGGAGAGCCTCGTCTGCATGATTTCTTTCTTCAGCCACTGCCGTTGCCAGTGAGCATAATCCGCATATTGAATCGGCAATGCAGGTAGCGGTGAAGGCTGGCCTTCGACGTAAGCATCGTAGAGGACTGCCAGTTCTCTCCATAACACATCGTGAGATAACTTGTCCGTGATGATGTGATGCCAACTGATAACGAGCACTCTCTCTGTATCTGTCAGATGCAACAGTGAAGGCCTGAAGAGCGGCCCGGTGGCGAGATTGAACGGCGCTCGTCCTTTCAATCCAATCAACTGTTTTAATCTCTCTTCCCGTTCGGCCTCTGGTACCTGACTGAGATCTACTTGTTCCAAACTTATCCTCGAGGCCGGGGCGATGACCTGATGCGGCACGCCATCGACCACGGTGAAAGTCGTACGCAAGGTTTCATGACGTCTCACGATTTCATTCAAACTCTCTTCCAGCGCTCCCAGGTGCAGTGTGCCCGTCAGGCGAAAGGCGGTACAAAGGTTATACGCAGAGGAGTTCGGCTCAAGCTGGTCTATGACCCACAAATGCTCCTGGTCCAGTGATAAGGGACAAAGATCGTGTTTATCTCGAAGAGGGATTGCATGTGACTTCAGCAGTTTCGAGTTCCCCTTCTCAAGCTGCTCTTTCCACGGCAAAAGCTGACCTGGTGTCAGATTACGGATGCCATCATCTAGATTACTCATTCTGTGTCCTTATCTTGAGAGTGCGGTTTAGAACGTGAAATGATTCTCGACTTTTGGAGACCAGGCGTTTGATTTTGTGTAGCGCTGAGCGACCGGCACTATCCATCAAGCAGACGCACACGCGTGTTTGCGTGCGTCAAGACACGCCTTCAGTTTGCCGGCGAGAACTTCGACGTGAGGTTCCCGCATCATCGTGAAATGATTTCCAGACACTGGATTGACTTGGGTAGGAGACAACGTGTTCCAGATAGTGTTCGCGGACGACTCGCCGACCGTAAACAACGTAACGGGAACGGGACTCGGTTTCGGCACATAGCTGAGCATTGCCCTAACATTGATTTTGAAGATATTGAACAGGTGTCGCATCTGTGAAAGCTCGATATCCGGCGGCAGAAGGTCGTGATCACCAGCGCGATCTAAAACATAATTCAATCGCTCCTCCTGCCCAATGTGCATCAACTCTTCCGGCGAGATCTCAAGCTGTTCCGGCGAGATGCCCAGATCACGTGCGAACTGATCCAGCAGTACTAATTCGTCCAACTCCTCGAAGTGCGTGTCGCGAGCAGGTAAGTTGGAATCGAAGAGCGCCAGCATAGCGATGTTGTGCCCTTGTGCCTGAAGCTGCCGAGCCATCTCATACGCCACGACGCCACCCATGGACCAACCCCCCAGAAGATACGGTCCCTCCGGTTGAACTGAGCGCATCACGTCGATGTAATGAGTAGCCATCTCATCGATGCGAGTAAGTGGATCGTGCTCGCCATCCAACCCTTGTGCCTGGAGACCATAGAGTGTCTGGCCGGCGCCGAGATGACGGGAGAGGTGCGCATAACAGAGCACGTGCCCGCCTGCCGGGTGCACACAGAAGAATGGTATTGACGAGACACCGGCCTGAATCTCCACCAGCGAAGAGAATTTTGACGCGGTTCCCGAAAGCTTGCGCAGAACACGCGCCAGACCCTCAATGGTCGGTTCCTGAAAGATAAGATTGAGCGGGAGCTTGACACCTGATAACCGCTCGACACCGGCCATCATGCGCGCGGCGAGCATCGAATGACCACCGACTTCAAAGAAATTATCACCCACTCCGATCGGCTTCATGTTCAACAAATCTTCCCAGAGGTGGGTTAAACGAAGTTCGAGAACATCTCGCGGAGCAATGAAAGTATCCTTCACCCGCAAATTGTTTCGCCGCGGGCTGGGCAGTGCACGGCGATCCACTTTACCGTTGGGAGTCAGTGGGAAATTGCGCAACAGCACGAAGTACGACGGCGCCATGTACTCCGGCAGCTTCTCTTTCGCATAGGCGCGTAGCTGCGACGCCACTCTGGAATTGAATATTGACTGTGAGGGATTACTGGCGAAGCGCTCCAGTGCATCGAACGCGTGAGATCGATCCGACACGACCGCGTCACGGTACTGACTCGATTCCACTTTCGACGTGCGCCTGAAGACAACGTCAAAACAAGCGTCATTCCCAGAATCAGACCAGCCGACTTCGACTGTGTAAGGCAAATCGGCTCTCATGGCCCATACATCTTCGACCTCGATTCCCTTATCGACTGTTCCCGACAAAGCTTCCCGCAATTCGCCAACCAGCTTTGGACAATCCGCACTCTCGAGCAGTTTGACAGCTTCAACTACAGATCGGAGACGCGCATTCGGCACCCGCTCAAGACGCAGAACTTCCGGCTCATCATCAGCGAGAAGTTGACGGACGCGTGAGAGATCCAAATTTTGTGATTGCCAGTTGAGGGTCACCTCATTCGCAAGCGAGTGGGCCTCGGCTCCGACGTGTAAAACCACATCGTAGCGAAAGCGTGACATTTCATTGTGATAGCGGCCGCGTTTAAGTTGGATCTCCACCCGGCTCACACGCGGGAGACGCTGCTTGATCATTTCGAAGAAAGCCGGATCGATGCACAACTCTTCTTCATTAGCCAGACGCTCCTGGACACGCTCCTGCAAACTCGCAACGGACAACGCGGCCGAGGCCCGGTATAACTCAACGGACGCATGGAGCGCTTTCAAGAGCCGCAGGTTTCGTACGTCTCCGACGAAAACAAAGCCCTTGTCGACGGCCTGAACTGCTCGCTCGAGCACGCGCAGAAGGTATTCAGCGTTGGGAAAATATTGAATTACGGAGTTGATGACCACTGCACCAAAAGCCCGCTCGCCGAGATCATCCAGATCGTCTGCCGCTCTTTGCGAGACCGTGACGTGCGAGAAATCGTCTGCTAACTTCTGCAACTCCTGCTGCACGTAATTAATTGCGGATGATGAAAAATCTATACCGTCATATCGCCGGCAATGTGGCGCCAGACGGAACAGCAACAAGCCCAACCCACATCCGATTTCCAAAACCCGGACCGGCTCTAGCGCGAGAATGCGCTCGACGGTCCGATCGATCCATTCATGCATTTCTGCTTCCGGAATCGGCTCACCTGTATAACTGCTGTTCCAACCACTGATATTGAACGTCGGGTCTGGGCGAGTAGGGCCTTCGTGATAAGTCCGCTCAAAGATTCGTTTCCACTGAGAGAGTTGTTCGACCTGGACCGATGTCTCCGCTGACGGCTCTTCCAGCAATTCATTGTGCGTATGGGGAACGATGTAGGCGACCAAACACTGGCCCACCGCCGGATCGTCTTTGAGCACCACAACCGCCTGGTTGACGGCGGGGTGTTCGTCGAACATCGCCTCGATCTCACCCAACTCAATGCGATGGCCACGCAGCTTCACCTGATGGTCCAACCGCCCCAGGTACTCGAGATTCCCATCTTCCAGCCGCCGCACCAGGTCTCCGGTTCGATACAACCTGCCTCCGCTCACGGCGCCATATGCGTCCGGCACAAAGCTCTCGGCCGTTAACTCTGGTCGCCCTCCATACCCACGCCCTACCTGTACGCCACCCAGGTACAACTCGCCACTTACTCCCACCGGCACCGGTCCGCCCCACTGGTCCAACACGTAGCATTGTGTGTTTGCAACTGGCTTACCGATCGGCACCACTCGCCGCTCGCTGCCACGCTCACATGCCCACCAAGTCACGTCCACCGCCGCTTCAGTCGGCCCGTACAAGTTGTGCAACTCAGTTTTCCCGCCCAGCGCAAAGAACCGCTCCTGCGTCTCGTGGCTCAGCGCTTCGCCGCTACAGATCACGCGCCGCACGCCGCTCAACCCGCTTTCACTTGCCGCTCCCTCTTCTAAGAACACGTTCAGCATCGACGGCACAAAGTGCAGCGTCGTGATCTGCTCTCGCCTGATCACTTCCCACAGATAGCCGCTATCGCGATGGCCTCCAGGTTCGGCCAGCACCAGTCGCGCCCCGGTTAGCAACGGCCAGAACAGTTCCCACACCGACACGTCGAAGCTGGTGGGCGTCTTCTGCAACACCCGATCCTCCACTCCCAACGCGAACGCGTCCTGCATCCACAGCAGCCGGTTACAGATGGCGAGATGTGTATTCATCGCTCCTTTCGGCCGTCCCGTCGATCCGGAGGTGTAGATCACATACGCAAGATTTTCAGCCCTCACACCGCTCTCAGAGTTTTCTTCGCTCTCCTGCGCGATCTCCACTCGGTCTCTATCAAGAAGCACGGTCCGAACTCTGCAATCTTGAAAGTTTTCCAGCAGGTGCGCCTGCACCAGTAACACGCCGGCGTGGGAGTCCTTCAGCATGAACGTCAGGCGGTCTGTGGGATAGGCCGGATCGAGAGGAACATATGCGCCTCCCGCTTTCAATATCCCGAGCAGGCCCACCATCATTTCCAGCGAGCGTTCCATGAGAACGGCAACCAGCACCTCAGGCCCAACTCCCAAGCCTCGCAGATAATGCGCCAGTTGATTTGCTCGCGCATTGAGCTCGGCATAAGTCATCTCCTGATCTTCAAATACCACGGCAACATTATTTGGCACGCGCTGCGCCTGTCGCTCGAACATTTGATGGAGACACACTGTCGTTTCGTACTCGATCGCGGTCTCGTTATATTCCGACACTAGCTGAGTGCGCTCAGCCTCACTCAACAATGGCAGCTTCGCAACAAACTGCTCAGGTTGGGCCACGATCTCTTGCAACAGGATCTTGAAGTGCTCAGCCATCCTGCTGATCGTCGAGGCGTCGAACAAATCAGAGCTGTATTCAAAAAACCCGGCTAATCTTCCGCCTCTATTCACCAGCGAAAGATAGAGGTCAAACTTCGCTGTGGCGCTGTTGGTGCTGAGCAGGTCCAACTGCAAGTCCGACAACTCGAGGTTTTCGAGTGGTGCGTTCTGCAACACAAACCACACCTGAAACAGCGGCGTGTGACTCAAACTCCGCTCCGGCTCCAACTCCTCCACCAACTTCTCGAATGGCAAGTCCTGATGCGCATACGCTCCCAGGCACACCTCGCGCACCTGTTGCAACAACTCACTGAAACTTTCATCACCCTTAACTCTTGTCCGCAGCACCAGCGTGTTGACAAAGAAGCCGATCAACTTCTCTGTTTCGCTGCGATTGCGCCCAGCGATCGGTGAGCCAACCAGAATGTCTGTCTGTTGCGAATAGCGATAGAGCAGTACGTTGAATGCCGCGAGCAAGGTCATAAACAGTGTCGCGCCCTCACGGCTGCTCAACTGCTGCAACTGCTCGGTCAGCTCCGGCGAGAGATTGAAACTGTGGTACGCGCCACGGAAGCTTTGCACGGCAGGTCGCGCATGATCTGCGGGCAGCTCAAGGAGCGCAGGCGCACCGGCGAGCCTGTCCTTCCAGTAGGACATTTGCTGCTCCAGCACTTCACCTTGCAGCCATGTTCTTTGCCAGTGGGCGAAGTCGGCGTACTGGATGGTCAACTCGGGAAGCTGGGAGAGTTGCCCGCTATGAAATGCGTTGTAGAGTGCGGCTACCTCCTGGACCAACACGCCCAGCGACCAGCCGTCAAAGACAATGTGATGTACCGTCATCAGCAGCACATGCTGCTGTTCCTCTTGTTTGAGCAGAGTGACGCGCAGCAACGGACCAGTGCCCAGATCGAACGGGCGTCTGGCTTCCTCTGCGATCCATCGTTTGGTTTGATTTGCTCGCTCCTGCTCAGAAAACTGAGAAAGGTCAACTACGATCAGGTTGTCGCGCTGCGGCGGCTGGATAATTTGGCGGGGTTGGCCCTCAACGGCGGCAAACGTGGTTCGTAATGATTCGTGACGCCTGATAACTTCGTCGACTGCGTAGCGCAGAGCCTCGACATTAAGTTCGCCCGTGAGGCTCATGGCCAATGGTATGTTGTAGAGCGCAGTGTTCGGCCCCAGCCGGTCAATGAACCAGAGTCGCTGCTGCGCAAATGAGAGTGGCAGGTTAGTTTCCCTGGAGACTGGCACAATGGGTGGCGCTTCCAGTTCGGCTCCGGCTTTGAGCGCGGCCTCCACCTGTTGGGCCAAC
>Ga0187894_10005073_pt1 | contig 13725 bp, 10 predicted proteins | sample GBC1701081metaG_FD_136650 | JGI IMG/M metagenome (GOLD analysis project Ga0187894, IMG submission 136650) | White microbial mat communities from a lava cave in the Kipuka Kanohina Cave System on the Island of Hawaii, USA - GBC170108-1 metaG ...
TCCCACGCCCTTCCCCGCTCCGACGGATTCGTCCATCGCCACCTGGGCCCGCGCGACGACGAGGTGCGTTCGATGCTCGACGCGCTCGGCCTCCGCTCGCTCGACGACCTCGTCGAGCGCACGGTCCCTCCGTCGATCCGCTGGAAGGGGCCGCTTCAGCTGCCGCCGGCGCGCGGCGAGGCGGAGGTGCTCGAGGACCTCGCGGCGCTCGCGGGGAAGAACCGCGTGCTGCGCTCCTCCCTCGGCATGGGGTACCACGACTGCCTCACGCCGCCGGCGATCCTGCGCAACATCCTCGAGAACCCGGGGTGGTACACGCAGTACACGCCGTACCAGCCGGAGATCTCGCAGGGGCGCCTCGAGGCGCTCCTCAATTTCCAGACGATGGTGATCGACCTCACCGCGCTCCCGGTCGCGAACGCGTCGATGCTCGACGAGGCGACCGCCGCGGCCGAGGCGATGACGCTCTGCCGGCGCGTGCTCTCGCACAAGGCGAAGGGCCGGGACGCGTTCTTCGTGGCGCAGGACTGCCATCCGCAGACGATCGACGTCGTGCGCACGCGCGCCGAGCCGCTCGGGATCCGCGTGATCGTGGGCGACCACCGCTCGCTCGACCGCGACGCGCCCGTCTTCGGCGCGCTCGTGCAGTACCCGGGCACGGACGGCACGGTCGAGGACCTCGCGCCGCTCGCGGAACGCGTCCACGGGATGGGCGCGCACCTGGTCGTCGCGACCGACCTGCTCGCGCTCACGCTCCTCCGCCCGCCCGGCGAGTTCGGCGCCGACGTCGCGGTCGGCAACTCGCAGAGGTTCGGAGTGCCGATGGGCTACGGCGGGCCGCACGCGGCGTTCCTCGCGGCGCGCGAGGAGTTCAAGCGCCAGATCCCGGGGCGCATCGTCGGCGTCTCGAAGGACGCCGAGGGCGGGCCCGCGCTCCGCCTCGCGCTCCAGACGCGCGAGCAGCACATCCGCCGCGAGAAGGCGACGAGCAACATCTGCACGGCGCAGGTGCTCCTCGCGGTGACCGCGTCCATGTACGCGGTCTACCACGGCCCCGAGGGGCTCGCCGCGATCGCGCGGCGCGTGCGCGGGATGACCGGCGCGCTCGCGAAGGCGCTGGAGAAGATCGGCTGCGGGATCTCCAGCCCGGTGTTCTTCGACACGATCCGGGTGAAGCCGGGGGGGCGCGGGGGCCGCGAGGTCGTGGAGGCCGCGGTCCGATCCGGGATCAACCTGCGGCCGTTCCCCGACGGCACCGTCGGCGTCGCGTTCGACGAGTCGGTCGACCCCGAGGACGTGCAGCAGGTCTTCGAGGCGTTCGGCGGGAAGGACGAGCTCGACGTCGCGGCGCTCGCGGGACGGGTTCCGGACCTCCCCCCGCCTCACCGGCGCACGAGCGCGTTCCTGGCGCATCCCGTCTTCCACAGGCACCGCGCCGAGCACGAGCTGCTGCGCTACATCAAGCGCCTCGAGTCGCGCGACCTCTCGCTCACGACCTCGATGATCCCCCTCGGCTCGTGCACGATGAAGCTCAACGCGGCCGCGGAGATGATTCCCGTGACGTGGCCGGGGTTCGCGAAGCTGCACCCGTTCGCGCCCGTCGACCAGGCGCAGGGCTATCGCGAGCTGCACGGGCGGCTCGAGCGCTGGCTCGCGGAGATCACCGGGTTCGCCGGGGTCTCGCTGCAGCCGAACGCGGGGTCGCAGGGCGAGTACGCCGGGCTCCTCGTGATCCGGGCGTACCACCGCTCGCGCGGGCAGGAGCAGCGGGACGTCTGCCTGATCCCGGTGTCGGCGCACGGCACGAACCCCGCGAGCGCGGTCATGGCGGGGCTCGAGGTCGTCATCGTGAAGTGCGACGCGGGCGGGAACGTGGAGCTCGCCGACCTCGAGGCGAAGGCGGCCGAGGTGAAGGACCGGCTCGCGGCGCTGATGATCACCTACCCCTCGACGCACGGCGTGTTCGAGGAGGACGTGAAGCGGATCTGCGCCGTCGTCCACGCCCACGGCGGGCAGGTCTACATGGACGGCGCGAACATGAACGCGCAGGTCGGGCTCACGCGGCCCGCGGAGATCGGCGCGGACGTGTGCCACCTGAACCTCCACAAGACCTTCTGCATCCCGCACGGGGGCGGCGGGCCGGGGATGGGGCCGATCGGCGTCGCGTCGCACCTCGTGCCGTTCCTGCCGCGGCACCCGGTCGTCGAGACGGGAGGGCCGCGCGGGATCGGCGCGATCTCGGCGGCGCCGTGGGGGAGCCCCATGATCCTCCCGATCCCCTACGCGTACATCGCGATGATGGGCCCGGACGGGCTCACCAAGGCGACGGAGGTCGCGATCCTCAACGCGAACTACATCGCGAAGCGGCTCGATCCGCACTTCCCGGTCCTCTACCGCGGGAAGCGCGGGATGGTGGCGCACGAGTGCATCGTCGACCTGCGCCCCATGAAGGAGTCGAGCGGCATCGAGGTGGACGACGTCGCGAAGCGGCTCATGGACTACGGGTTCCACGCCCCCACGATGTCGTTCCCCGTGCCGGGGACGTTCATGATCGAGCCCACCGAGAGCGAATCGAAGGAGGAGCTCGACCGGCTCTGCGACGCGCTCATCGCCATCCGCGCGGAGGCGCGCGAGGTGGAGGAGGGGCGGATCGGACGCGAAAACAACCCGCTCAAGCGGGCGCCGCACACGGCGCGCGCCGTCTGCTCCGACGCCTGGGACCGGCCGTACTCCCGCGAGAAGGCGGCGTTCCCGGCGCCGTGGACGCGGGAGCACAAGTTCTGGCCGTCCGTCGCGCGCCTGGACCACGTCTACGGCGACAAGAACCTCGTCTGCGCCTGCCCTCCGATCGAAGCGTACGCCACGTAGCGGTCCGCGCGCCCTGTCGCCATAATGGGGGCGGCTCTCAGGCATGGGTACGCACCACCAGGGTACGGTGGCGGAGGTGCGTGCGCTCAACACGTACATCGCGTTGATGCGCGCGTCACGGTCCACCACCGCGCGGGTCCACGGGCACCTCGCCGACACCGGCTTGACGCTGGGCCAATTCGCGGCGCTCGAGGCGCTCCACCACCTGGGGCCGATGCTCCAGACCGCCCTCGCCGGGAAGCTCCTCTGCAGCGCGGGCAACCTGACGGTGGTGCTCGACAACCTCGAGGATCGCGGCCTCGTGAGCCGCGGACGCGTCGCGGAGGACCGGCGATGCGTTCGCGTCCGCGTCTCCGCCACGGGGTCGCGCCTCATCCGCCGCATCTTCCCGCGGCACGTCCGCGCGCTGGTCGACGACTTGGCGATCCTCTCGCCGCGCGAGCAGGAGACGCTGCGCACCCTCTGCCGCCGCCTCGGGCGCCAGGCGCGGTGACCCTACCGGTTTCCCGGCGGCGAGTACTCGGCGAGCAGCTCCGCGACGACGGCCTCGCAGCGGGGCGTGACGACGCCGATCCAGTGCGTCGGCCTCCTCTCCCCGAGCCCCTCTCCGTTCAGGTGCGCGAGGAGGCGCTCGCGGATGTCCCCGGAGCCGATGAACACGATCTCCTTCCCTTCGAGGAGCCCGTAGCAGCCGCGCTGTCCCTCGTCGATCATCTCGACCGTCGCGCGGTCGAGCGGCATCGGGGTTTGGGGCGGGAAGCGCACGTCGGTTAGCCTATCCCCATGCCGCGCAGGATGTCGAACAGGGACCGGATCGAGCGGATGCGCGAGGAGGCCACCCTGTCGGCGAAGGAGAAGGAATCGACGAAGGCGAAGGCGAAGCCGAAGGAGAAGGGGGCCGCCCCGGCGCGCGACACCGGCCGGATGAAGATCGTCTGGGCCGTCTGCGCGCCGAACGGGCAGATCGTGAAGACCTTCCTCTATCCGGAGAAGGGGCGCGCGGACGACGAGGCGGCGCGGCTCACGACAGAGAAGGGACAACCGCACCGCGTGCGGCAGGAGAAGGTGCCGTTGGAGTAGTGGGGGCATCGGGGGGAGGGGGCGGAGACGAGGAGAGAGGGGATTCGGGCGGGGAGGAGGGGAGGGGCGGGAGGGGAAACGAACGCGGGAGGGAAGGAGGGGAGGGGGAGGGGGACGGGAGGGGGAGAAAAGCGGAGGCTAGAGCCTCCCGAGACAGCACTTCTTGTACTTCTTGCCGCTGCCGCACGGGCACGGATCGTTGCGTCCGATCGGCGCCGCGGGCGCGCGATAGGGCTTCGGCTTCCCGCTCGCGGCCTCGAGGTACGGCCCCCGGAGCGCGCGCGCGAAGAGCCCGAGCGCGCGCCCGCCCGCGACCCGGCCCTGCTGCTGCATCTCCTCGAGGAAGAGCCCGACCAGCGCGGGCACGTCCGCGCGCGCCGCCTCCGGCACCGCGATCGCCGTTGCGACGTGGAGGAGACCCGCGCGCACGTCGGGTTCCTCGACCTCCCCCGGACTCGCCCCGCGCGCCGCGCACGCCGCCTCGAAGAACGATAGGAGCAGCGGCGCCGCAAGCTCGCGCAGCTCGCCCTTCACCTCGGCGAATCGCGTCGAGAGCGTGAAGTCGCCGATCCAGTTCTCGAGGCCCTCGCGAACGTAGGGTTCCATGGGGGGGCGCGGGGGCCATGCTATAGCATGGCGCTCATGACGCGCGCGTTCGCGCTCCTCCTCCTCTCGATCCCGGCGTCGTGGGCGGACGACGCACCGCTCGTCTACCTGCACGTGAACGAGAACGGCGCGGAGGAGTGGCTGCGCGTCAAGGACGGAGCCATCGTGATCCGCGTCCCGAAGGGCGACTACCTCCGCCGCCCGTACGAGGGCGGGCCCGCGACCGAGGAGCCGAAGCCGTTCGCGGTAGGCTCCTTCCTCGTCGACAAGCACGAGGTGACGAACGCGCGGTTCGCGCGGTTCCTCGGCGAGGCGGGCGACGACGCGGCGAAGCTCGTGCGCCCCGGGATCCCCGGGATTCTGCGCGCGGGCGGAGGCTGGGTCGCGGAGGCCGGCCTCGAGCAGCACCCGGTGACGGCGGCGACCGGCCACGGCGCCGTCGCGTACGCGAAGTGGGCGGGGGCGCGGATCCCGACGCAGCCCGAGTGGGAGAGGGCGGCGGGCGGCGCCGAGGGGCGCCTCTACCCGTGGGGCGCGGCGGAGCCGGACGCGACGCGCGCGAACTTCGGCCGTCCGTCGCCGCGCGGCACGCTGCCCGTCGGTTCGTTCGCCGCGGGCGCGTCGCCCTACGGCTGCCTCGACATGGCGGGCAACGCCTACGACCGCGTCCTGACCGGGCGCGGCGCCGTGATGATCAAGGGCGGCTCGTGGCTCTCGCCTCACCCGCTCAACCTGCGCGTGCTCGACCTCTGCATGCAGTCGATGGACGTCGCGGACCGGAGCGTCGGGTTCCGCTGCGCGATGGACGACCCCGAGCCCGACCGGTCCCCCCGCGCCCCCACCCCGTCGCCCGCCCTGAAGCTCGCGAAGGACTTCGAGACCGCCGTGAAGGAGGCGCGCGACCGCAAGGTCCCGGTCTTCCTCACCCTCCTGCTCGACACCTGCGGCCAGTGCGACCGCACGCGCGAGCAGCTCCTCCGCGATCCGCGGTTCGTGGCCTACTGCAACGAACGGTTGGTCGTGATCCTCGGGCACCAGCCGGGCGACGCGGTGCTCGACCCGCACCCGGCGCGCGAGGACGGCTCGTGCACGCTCTACCCGGGGCTCACGTGCGACGAGCACGAGGCGATCTTCCAGAAGGGGCTCGACGTCGTGGGCAGGTTCGTCGTCTCGCCGGGCAACTTCGTGCTGCACCCGGGGAGGATCCGGGGGGGCGCGGGGGCCGAGGCGGTGCTCGTGCCGGAGCGGGATCTGCCGAAGTGGGGCGACGCGGTGGACGAGTACCTCGCCGCGTTCGAGCGCGCGCGGAAGGCCATGGAGTGAGCGGGATCGACGCGTTCCTCCGGGCGCTCGACGACGCGTGGGCGCACGACTGGGAGTCGATCCAGACGGTGCTGCGGTCGGTGGGGGAGGAGGAGGCGGCGTACCAGGCCCCCTGCTACCGCGGCGTGAAACAGGACGCGGGGTGGCCGTTGCCGGGGACGATCCTCTGGCAGATCGCGCACCTTGCGTGGGCGAAGGAGCACTACGCGGAGTGCCTCCGGCACCGCCGGGAACCGAAGTCGCCGAAGGAGCACGAGCGGCGGCCGGCGGGGTCGCTCGCGGAGGAGCTTTTGGCGCTCAAGGTGGCTCACGCGAACGAGCGGGCGGAGGTGGCGGCGTGCGCCGATGCGGAGCTGGGCGAGCGCGTGGGCGGGCGGATGCTCCTCGCGGAGTTCCTGTCGCTCGTCGCGCGCCACGACGCGTGGCACGCGTCGCAGATCGCGGTGGCGCGGCGGCTCTGGCGGGAGCGGGGGGACTAGCGAGGGTCGGGTCGGGACCCCCCCGGCGGCCGGAACCCTCCCGGATCGGGACCCGCGGGGCGGCCTTCGCCATCGGCGGTCGTCAGCGGGGGGGCGGCGTCGCCGGCCGGTACTTCTCCCGGTACTTCTCCGCGAGCTTCGTCTGCTTGTTCGACAGGTCGATCTCGCGGCCGTCGATGAACGCGCGCTCCACGCGCGTCGTCACCTCGAGCGGGTCCCCGTCGCACACGAAGAGCGTGGCGCTCTTGCCTTCGGCGATCGAGCCGAGCACGTCGTCCACGCCCAACAGGCGCGCGGCGTAGATCGTGATCGACCGGATCGCCGCGTCGCGCGGCAGCCCGTGCGCGACCGCCATCGCCGCCGAGTAGGGCAGGTTCCGCTCGTGCGCCGCCTCCTCGCCGCTCTGGAGGCACCAGCGCACCCCCGCGGCCTCGAGGACCGACGGGAGGCGGTACACCTCGTCGTAGGCCGAGTCCTGCCGCTTCGGGAGCGCGATGGTTCCGAGCGCGCAGACGGCGATGTCCTGCTTCTTCAGCAGGTCGAGGCAGAGCGGCGCGTCGCGGCCGCCCACGATCACGAGCTTCAGCCCATGCTCGGCCGCGAACGCCGCCGCGGAGACGATCTGGTCGTACTCCTGCGCGTGCACGAAGACCGGCCGCCGCGCCGGCGGGAACACCTCCGCGAGGGCGGCCCAGCGCAGGTCGACCGGCGTCGTCGCGTCCGCCTCGCGCGCGTCGCGGTACGCACGCGCCTGCGAGAACGCCTCCTTGAGCGCGCGCAGCTCCTTCTCCGCCTGCTCGCGCTGCTCCTTCTCGCTCTTGTCCATCCACGGCGCGTTCACGGGCCTGAGCAGCGGCCAGTCGACGACGACCCCGACGGAGTCGCGCACGGTCATCTCCTCCCACGTCCAACCCTCGAGCCGGAGCACGCTCACGCGCCCGGGGATCAGCCCGCCGGTGGGGAACACCCCGGCGACGAGCACTCCGTTGCTGCGGGCGACCGGGATGAGCGTCGAATCGGGGTTCACCGCCACGGCCGCGCGCACCTCGGGCGTGACCGCGCCCGCCTCGTCGAAGTCGCGCATCGCGCGCACCGCGCCGATCTCCGTCAACCCGAGCTGCGTGTTCGCGCAGAGGAAACCGGGGTACACGTGCTTCCCCGCCGCGTCGATGCGCCGCACGGCGGCGGGGAACGAGCCGGGCCCCGCCCCCACCTCCACGATCGCGCCCTTCTCGAACCGCACGAACCCCCCGGGGATCGACTCGCCCGAGACCGTGTGCACCGTGGCGCCGACGATCGCGATCGGGGTGTCCTGGGGGCGGGCCTTCGCCCCGAGGTCCTGGGCCGAGGCCGCGGCCGAGGCGAGAAGGAGCGCGAGGACCGGGCGCATCACTCGCCCTCCTCGCACCCGCACACGCCGCAACGCGCGCTCTCGGGGTCCTGCCCGCGGCGCAAGAGCTCCAGGAACCGCGCGAGCCGCTTCGGGTCGCCGCCCTCCTTCTTCTCCTCCTCCTCGTTCTTCTTCTTCTCCTCCTTCGCCGCGAGCACCCTCTGCACGATGCGGCGCCGCTCGGCGGCGATGCGTTCGCGGTGCCGGCGGTCCTGCTCGAGCGAGAAGTACTCCCTCCCGTCGATCCAGGTCGCCTCGCAGCGCGCGAGCGTGGAGAGCGGGTCGGCCGACCAGATCGCGAAGTCCGCGTCCTTGCCGGTCTCGATCGAGCCCACGCGGTCCTCGATCCCGAGCTGCTTCGCCGGGTTGAGCGTCACGAACTCGAGCGCCTCCTCGCGCGGGACGCCGCCGTATTTCACCGCCTTCGCCGCCTCGACGTTCATCCGGCGCGCCAGCTCGTCGCTGTCGGAGTTGAAGCTCACGCAGACGCCGACTTCGTGCATGATCGCGCCGTTCTCGGGGATCGCGTCCTGCACCTCGACCTTGTACGCCCACCAGTCGCTGAACGAGGAACCGCCGAGGGAGTGGTCGCGGATCGCGTCGGCGACCTTGTAGCCTTCGAGCACGTGCTGGAACGTCCCGATCTTGAACCCGAACTCCCCCGCGAGCCGGCAGAGCATCAGGATCTCGTCCTGGCGATAGCTGTGGCAGTGAATGAGCCGTCGCCCGTCGAGGACCTCGGCCAGCGCCTCCAGCTCGAGGTCGCGGCGAAGCCCCGGCCCCGACTCGCGGCGGATCGCGGCGGCGCGTGCCGCGTCGAGGTACTCGCGGGCCGCGACGAGCCGGTCGCGCATGAGCGTCTCGACGCCCATGCGCGTCTGCGGGTACCGCGTCGTGAACCGGTCGCCCCAGTTCGACTGCTTCACGTTCTCCCCGAGCGCGAACTTGATCCCCGGCATCGCGCCTTCGAAGTGCATGTCGTCGGGGCGGACGCAGCCCCACCGGATCTTGATGACGCAGTTCTGGCCGCCGATCGGGTTCGCGGACCCGTGCAGGCTGTTCACGACGGTGAGCCCGCCCGCGAGCTCGCGGTACCATCCGATCGCGTCGGGGTTGGTGACGTCCTCGATCCGCACCTCCGCCGTCACCGCCTGGCCCGACTCGTTCACGCCCTTGCTGATCCCGGTGTGCGAGTGGCAGTCGACGAGACCGGGCGTGACGTGCTTCCCTTTCGCGTCCACGACGCGCGCGCCCGCGGGCACCTTCGATGCGTCCGCTCCGACGTACTCGATCTTGCCGCGCCGCGCGACGACCACTCCGTTCGCGACGATCCGCTGCGGCCCGCAGGTCCAGACCGTACCCCCGACGACGGCGACCACCTCCGGCGCCTCGGGCGGCGCGTCGAGCGCGTAGGGCCCGAACGGCAGCCCGTACGTCTCCGGCGCGTCCGGCGGGGGTTCCTGCGCCTCCTCCCGCTTCCCGTCGCCCACGCGGGTCGCGACCCAGCGGAACCGGCGTCCGTCGGCGCGCAGGCCGTCGCCGCGGATCGCGTCGCGCGCGATCACGCCCGTCATCGTGAACATGCCGCGTTCGCCGAACGGCGCGTGGTCGAAGACGAAGCTCAACCGGTCGTCGACGACCGACACGCTCTTCGCGCGCACCTTCGCGTCGCCCTGCCGGAGGGTGATCCGGTTCTCCTCCTCGATGACCAGCTTCGTGGACTCGGGGATCGCGGGCTCGAGGGCGAGCGCCCACTCGCCTTCGAGTCGCTGAGGGGGCGCGGGGGCCGTGACGTGGCGGCGGCCGTCGATCCAGACCTCGCGGATGGTCGTTCCCTTCCGGAAGAGGGGGCCGTCGGCGACGACCAGGTTCGCGACCTTGCCCTTCTCGATCGTGCCGAGGCGCGCGTCGACGCCGAGGATCCGCGCGGGGTTCGTCGTGAGCATCGCGAGCGCGCGCTCGGGGGCGAGGCCGTGCCGGACGGCTTCCAGGAGCCGCTCGGGGAACTCCTTCCTGTCCTCGAGCTTCGCCGTCGTGAGCGCGACCCTGAGGCCCGCCGCGTCGAGACGCCGGGCGTTCGTCGGCGCCTGCTCCCAGGTCATCAGGTCGCGCAGCTCGACCGCCTCGGCGCCGCCCACCGAGTCCACTTCGGGCTTCTTGGGGAACGCCAGCGGGACGACGAGGGGAAGGCCGTCGCGGCGGATCGCCTCGAGCCGCCGGAACTCCATGCCGGAGCCGACGAGGATCGCCGGCCAGGAGAACTCGCGGGCGAGTTTCGCGGCGCGGAGCGCCTCGAGCTCGTCCGCGGTGTCGAAGAGCAGCGGTGCGGGGCCCGTGAGCCCGGCGAGGGCGGTCGCCTCGCCTCGCTTGGCGAGCCAGCCCGCGTCGGCGAGCGTCTGCCGGATGAGCGCGATCGCGCCCATCTGGGAGTTGGGGTACCGCTCCTCGTCCTCGTCGCGCGGGGGGATCTGGAACGAGAGCGCGTGGAACCACTCCGCGACGTAGACGTTCGAGCGGCGCGCGCTCGGGTCGGCGTCGGGCTCGGCCAGGGAGACGATCGCGCCCCGGCCGCGGAAGATCCCGCCCTTCGGCGAGATCGCCGCCGCGCAGAAGCCGAGCTCGCGGAGGGACTTTCCGACGTCGGCCGGCACGCCCGGGCCGTCGAGCGCGGACCGCTGCGGCGTGACGCGCGAGTTCCAGTGCGCGCCGGCGAGGCTTGGGTCGGGGGCGGGAGCCTCGACCTCGACGTACGCGTCGAGGAACCCCGCGTAGACGTGGAGGCCGGTCGCGTCCCAGGCTCGCGGACCAGAGCGGTCCGCGTGGGGGACGACCTCGACCACCACGCCGTCGCGCAGCTCGACGTCCGCGCGTTCGATGACGGTGCCCGGCCCCACGTGCACCGTCGCGTTCGCGAGCCGGTGCCAGCCCGGATCGACCCGTTTGGGGCCGTTGGGCGGCGGGTTGAGGGGCGACGGACCGTCGCCGGCGGAGACGAGCGTGAAGAGGAGCCCGAGCGCCAGACCCTTCCGGAGTATCCCGAGAATCTACCCGTTCGGCACGGATTCTGCGCCGCCGACACCCTCGTCCGGAGCGGCGATGACGCCGATCCTCCACTTCCAGAAGGAGAGCTGCGATGTTCGCCCGACTCACGTCCCTGGGCAATCGGCTCGCGGCGCGGTTCGCCTGGGTCCCTCCGACGCTCGCCCGCGTCCTGGTCGGTCTCGATTTCTTCCACAACGGGAGGGCCAAGTGGAGAGACCTCTCGGCGTTCGAGGGGCGCTTCCGCGAGTGGGGGATCCCCGCCCCGGCGGTGACCGTCGTCGTCGTCGCGGCGATGGAGCTGGTCGGCGGTCTCTGCTTGATCCCGGGGGTGCTCTCCCGGTTCATGGCCGCCGGGCTCTGCGTCACCATGTCCGTCGCGTTCCTGACCGTCGAGATCGAGAGCTTCGACTGGGCGGTCCCCCTCAGCTCCCCCGCGCTCGCCTACCTGTGCATCCTCGTCTGGATCGCCGTCTACGGCCCCGGACCGCTGAGCCTCGACCGCACCGTGCTCTCCCGGCTCGGGATCTTCGGTCAGGCCTCCCCGATCGTCCCCGCGAGCTCCTCCCAGCGCGGGTAGAGCGTCTGGAGCTCGTCCCGAACTCGCGCGAGATCCGCGTTGAGCGCGGCCGCGAGCCTGTGGTCCCCGCCCCCCTCCCACGCTTCCTCCATCCGACGCGTGAGCTCCGCGACCTGCTCCTCGAGCGCGTGGATCCGCGCCTCGAGGGAGGAGAGCTCCGTCCTGAGCCGATTCTGCTCGCGCTGGAGCGCCTTCTGCGCCTCGCGCCGCGCCTTCGCCTCGCCGCCGCCCGATTCGGGCGTCCCGCGCGATTCGAGCGCGGTGAACCGGCGACGCTCGGCGCGGCGCGCCACCCACCACGCGGCGAACGTGCCGGGGCGCGACACGAGACTCCTCTCCTGCAGCTCGACGACGCGCGTGACGATGCGGTCGAGGAAGTAGCGGTCGTGGCTGATGACGAGGAGCGTGCCGTCGTACTCCTCGAGCATCTCCTCCAGCTGCTCGCAAGCCTGGATGTCGAGGTGGTTCGTCGGCTCGTCGAGCAGCAGCAGGTTCACCTTCGCGTGCGCGAGCCGCGCGAGCTGCAGGCGGCTCTTCTCGCCGCCGGAGAGCGTGCCGATGGGGCGCTCGAGGTCGTCGAACGTGAAGAGGAAGCGGTGGAGGAGCTTCGCCGCCGCGCTTCGGTCGAGCCGCGTCGCGTCCATCGCCCAGCGCAGGAGGTCGAGGGACGGGTCGAGGAGGTCGTGGAGCTGCCGGTACTCGCCGGCGCGCACCGACTTGCCGAGGCGAAGCGTGGGGTTCTCCCAGCCGCCGTGGTCGAGGAGCTGCCGGAAGAGCGTCGTCTTGCCGCTGCCGTTCGGGCCGACGAGGCAGACGCGCTCGCCGAACTCGACCTCGAGGCTCGCGCGGTCGAACAGCACGCGGTCTCCGTACGCGAAGGAGAAGTCGTTCACGTGCAGCGCGATCCGCCCGTGCCGGCCGCCGCCGCCGAGCGACGCGAAAAAGCGCCGTTCGCCCCGGTCCGGCTTCTCGATCCTCTCGATGCGCTCGATCCGGCGGAGCATCGCCTTCGCGCGCTTGGCCTGCCCGGGGTCGTCGTAGGCGTTGGCCATGTCCATGAGGCGCCGCGCCTGGAACTCGATCCGCCGGATGAGCCGCTGCTGCGTCTCGTACTGCCGCTCCTGGAGCGCGAGCGCCTCCGCCTTCAGCCGCTGGAAGTCGCTGTAGTTCCCCGTCCATTCGGTGACGCGCGCGTGCCGCACCTCCCAGACGCCGCGGACCGTCGCGTCGAGGAGGTGGCGGTTGTGGCTCACCATCACGACCGCGGCGTCCGACTCGCGCAGGAAATCGATGAACCACTCGACGCCGTCCATGTCGAGGTGGTTCGACGGCTCGTCGAGGAGCATCACGTCGGGCCGCGAGAGGATCGCGCGGGCGAGGCCGATCACGTTCCGTTCGCCGCCCGAGAAGCTCGCGATCTCGCGCTCCCAGACCGGCTCGGCGAGGCCGAGGCTCGTGAGCACCGACGCGATCCGCCGGTCGACGTCGAAGCTCTTCGCGGCGACCTGCTCGTGGTGGAGCCGGTCGTATTCCGCGAGCAGCGCGGCTTTTTCGTCTTCCGGCGGGTGCTCGGCGAGCCGGTGCTCGATGGCGCGGAGCCGCTCCTCGCGCGCGAGGTCCTCGCCGAACACGCGGCGCATCTCGGCGAAGACCGTCGCGCCGGGCGCGGCGACGAGCTCCTGCGCCTGGTGGGCGATCCTTAGGCCGCGCTGCCGCACCACCGTCCCCGCCGACGGGTCGAGCTGGCCCGCGAGGACCTTGAGGAGCGTCGACTTGCCCGCGCCGTTCTGGCCGATGACGCCGATGCGGTCGCCCGGCTCGACCTTCAGGACGAGGTCGTCGAGGACGGGACGGTCGCCGAACACGACCGAGACGTGGCCGAGGGAGAGGAGGGGCATGGGGGGGCGCGGGGGCGGCGCCCTAACGATATCCGCGCCGGCGACGGACGCTCCCCCTCCCCGCCCCCTCCCCCGGGCATCCCCCTCCCGCCGCACGATCCGGGGCAGGTCCGGCCCGATCCGCACGATTTCGTCCCTAGGGAGCCCCGCGGGAAGTGGCAAGGGCCTTGCGCACGGCGCGCGCCCAGGAGGATCATCGAACCATGAAGACCACTCACGAATCGGGCCGGCCCGCGAAGGGCAAGCTCGGACGCCTGCTCACCGCCGCGGTCGCCGGGATGGTGACCGCCGGGGCGCTCGCGGGCTGTAGCGGAGAGAAGAAGGAGCCGACCTCGGTCGAGAAGACGACCGCCGGGAAGCACGCGTGCGCGGGAAAGAACGCGTGCAAGGGACAGGGCGGCTGCAAGACCGGCGATGCCGGGTGCGCCGGGAAGAACTCCTGCAAGGGCAAGGGCGGCTGCA
>Ga0187894_10005074_pt1 | contig 13724 bp, 12 predicted proteins | sample GBC1701081metaG_FD_136650 | JGI IMG/M metagenome (GOLD analysis project Ga0187894, IMG submission 136650) | White microbial mat communities from a lava cave in the Kipuka Kanohina Cave System on the Island of Hawaii, USA - GBC170108-1 metaG ...
CGATCGCGTCGCGGTCGAGAACATGATCTCTTGCCGCTTCTGCGCGAGCTGCCTCGCGGGCCGCTCGCATCTGTGCGCGAAGCGGCGGATCTACTCGTACATCCCGACCGACGTCGAGCACGGCCTCTGGGGCGGCTACGCGCAGTACATGGTGCTCGACGAGGGCTCGATCGTGCACCGCATGGATCGCGCGCTCGCGCCCGCGATCGCGGCGCTCTTCAACCCCCTCGGCGCGGGCTATCGCTGGGCGGTAGAGATTCCGCAGACGAAGCCCGGCGACAGTGTCGTGATCCTCGGTCCGGGCCAGCGCGGGCTCGCCTGCGTGCTCGCGGCGCGCGAGGCCGGCGCGGCGCAGATCCTCGTCACTGGGCTCGCCGCCGACCGCAGCAAGCTCGCGCTGGCGCGCGAGTTCGGCGCGGACATCGCGATCGACGTGGAGAACCAGAACGCGCGGGAGAAGATCTTGAACGCGACCGCGGGGCGCGGCGCCGATGTGGTGATCGACGTGTCGTCGTACGCGACCGCGCCGGTGCGCGACGCGCTCGACTACTGCGCGCCCGGCGGCACCGTCGTGCTCGCCGGAGTGAAGGGCTTCAGGCCGATCGAGAACTTCGTCTCGGACAAGATCGTGATGAAGGAGATCTCCGTGCGCGGCGCAATCGGCGTCACGTCGTCGGCCTATCGCAGCGCAATCCGCCTGATCGAATCGCGGCGCGTGCCGCTCGAACGCATGCACACGCACGACTTCGCGCTGCGCGACGCCGAGCAGGCGATCCGCACGCTCGCGCGGCAGGTTCCGGGCGAAGACGCCATCCACTGCAGCCTGTTCCCGGAGCCCTGAGCGGGCTGAGCGCGCAGCAGGCAGAGTCCCGTACCCGAGCGGAGTCGAACAGTCTGACGACAGCGTCCCGGAGAACCATGACCGCCGCTCTTTCTCAGGGTCGCTGACGACGATGAGCGGGCGGATGCGAATCTTGCTCGCGAGCGGTGTGCTCGCGGCGTTGCTCGTGGCGTGGCGCAGCGGCGTGTTCGCGTGGGTGACGCACGACAACATTCACCGCATGCTCGGAGAATCCGGCGTGTGGGGGCCGCTGATCTACGTCGCGGCGTTCGCGCTGCTCGAGCCGTTCGGCGTGCCGGGCGCGGTCTTCATCCTGCCCGCGAGCCTCGCCTGGCCGGCGGACTTCGCGATCGCGATGTCGGTGCTCGGCGCGACGGGCGCGGGCATCACTTCCTACGTGCTCGCGCGCGGTGTCTTGGGCGCGGCGTTCGAGCAGCGCATGCCGGCGCGGCTGCGCGCGTTCACCGCGACCGCTCGCGAGCACCCGCTGCGCACCGTGATCGTGGTGCGCCTGCTGTTCGGGCTCGCCGCGCCGGCGCACTGGGCGCTCGCGCTCTCCGGCGTGCGCTTCAGCGCGCTGGTGTTGGGCAGCGTCGTCGGCTTCATCCCGCCGATGACGGTGTTCGTCCTGTTCGGACGCGCGGTGATCGAGTGGCTCGAGAGCCAGCGCGGCGCGTGGATCTGGCCGGTAGCGATCGCCGCCACGGTGCTCGGCTACTTCGCGTACCGCTGGTGGTTCCGGCGCACGCCGCGCCGGCTGCGCCCGCACGAGCCGCCCCCACCGTGATCGCGTAACGCGCCGCGGCGCGCCTCACTCGACGGTGACTGTCGCCTCGCGCATCGGCAGCTGATCAATGTGCGGCAGGCACAGGTACTCGAAGGTGCCGCGCTCGCGGAAGCTGTGGCGGTAGATCTGGCCGCGCGTCATCACCGGCGACTGCAGCGGCGCGAACGTCGGCGTGCGTTCGTGACCGCTCGTGACGGTGTGCACCGCGCTGTCGTCGTTCACCCACGCGACTGTCGCGCCGCTCTTCACGCGCAGGTGCTTCGGCTCGTAGGCCATCGCGCGGATTCGCACCACCGCGTCGGCGCCCGACAAATCCGCGGGCGGTGCCGGCGGCACAAATACGGCGGCGAGCGCCGAGGCGTGATGCGCGAGCGCCGGCGCGGAAGCCGCACGGCCGGAGCGCGCGAGAGACGCCGCGCCGCGTTCGCCAGCGCGCGCGCTCTCGGCGGGCATGCACACGCCAAGCGGTACACCGCGACGCAGCGACGCTTCCGGCAACGAAGAGCAGTTGTCGCGCCCGGTGCCGTCCCAGCCGAAATCGAGCCCGCCGCCGTAGCTCTTCGCGATCGAGGGATGCGGCTGCGTGCCGTTGCCGACCACGTAGTTGAACAGCACGCGCGTGCCGTCGGCATGCGGCTCGAGCTCGGGATCCTTCGCGGCCTCGTCGGCCGCGAGCCGAATGACTCCGATGCCCGAGCTGTGGTTGCCGCGCACCCAGTTGTTCTCGAGCAGCGTGTCGTCGGCGCCCATCACCAGCATGCCGATGCCGTGCGGCAGCCCGCCGATGATCGAATCGGGATCGCCGAAGTTCGCGGTGTTGTTATGCAGCACCCAGTTGTGGTGCAGGTGGTTGCGCTTCGCCTCCTTCAGCACCTTGCCCGGCAGCACGAACACGAGGATGCCCGCGGTGTTGTCGTAGGCGACGTTGTCGTGCACGTCGGCGTCGTTGGTGTTCTCGATCTCGATGCCGGCGACGTTGCCGAACACCTCGTTGTAGGCGACCAGCGCGCGCTCCGACTCGCCGACGTAGATGCCCGCGTCGCTGATCCGCGTGACCGAGCAATGCGTGATCGAGACGTTGCGCGACTGGATCGGGTAGACGCCGTAGCGGCCGGTGTCGTCGATCGTCAGATCCGAGAGCGTCGCGCCGTCGACTTGTTGGGTGGTAACGCCGTTGCCGCGGTAGTGCTGCAGCGCGAAGCCCGTCATCGTGAACGGGCTGCCCGAGGCGATCACCGCGTCGTTCAGCTTGCCGCGGCCGTCCAGCAGCGGGCGCCTCGCGCCGGAAACGAGGCCGCGCAGCGTGATGCCCGGCGTGTCGACCACCAGCGCCTCGTGATACGTGCCGGGCTCGACCTCGATCACGCTGCCCGGCGGCGCCGCCTCGATCGCCTTCGCGATCGACTCGCCGGCGCGAACGCGGAGCGTCTCGGCGAAGGCGGACGGCGCCAGTGCTTGCACGCCCAGCGCGGCGAGCGAGGCGAGCAAGAGCGGGCGAGCGATGCGGGTCATCAGTGGCTCCGAGTTGTCATGCGGCTCAGCGGGCGAGCCCGGCGAGGACGGGCGCGCCGGACGGTACCCGCTCCGGCACGGCGGGACGCGCGCCTTCATCGCTGAGCGCGCGGAGGAACGAGACGAGATCCGCTGCCTCGGCGTCGCTCAGCGCGATCGGCCGCACGAACTCGTGGAGGCGCGTCGCCGGCACGCCGCGCGCGAGCCCGCCGCCGCGCCGGTAGAAGTCGATCACCTCTTCGAGCGTCGCGAGCGAGCCGTCGTGCATGTAGGGCGCGGTCAGCGCGACGTTGCGCAGGCTCGGCACGCCGAAGAAGCCGCGCTGCGCCTCGCTGCCACTGATCGCGCCGACGCCGGGATCAGGCGATGGCACGCCGATCGAGAGCGCGAGCGGCGCGTCGAAGGTCGGCAGGCGATGGCACTCGAAGCAGCGCGTCGCGAGCGAGCGAAACAGCGCGAGGCCGCGGCGCTCGCGCGCGGAGAGCGCGTCGCGCGCGCCGCGCGCGTAGCGGTCGTAGCGCGAATCGCGCGAGACGAGCGTGCGCTCGAACGCCGCGAGCGCGCGCGCGAGGTTCGCGAGCGAGACCGCGCGCGCAGGCGCGTCCTCGGGAAACGCCGCCGCAAAGCGCTGCGCGTACTCGGGAATCGCGCCCAGCTTCGCGAGCAGCCGCGGCGGATCCGCGTCCAGCTCGTCCGCCGCAAGCAGCGGCAAGTACACCTGCTCTTCGAGCGAAGCGGCGCGCCGATCCCACATCAGGCGCGGCTTGAAGGCCGCGTTGTAGAGCGTCGGCGTGTTCCGGGCGAGCTGCGCGCCGTGCATCCCGCGCGCCGTCGCGAGCCCGTCCGAGAGCCCGCGATCCGGACGGTGGCAATGCGCGCACGAGAGCGAGCCGTCGCGCGAGAGCACCGGGTCGAAGAACAGCAGCCGCCCGAGCGCGACGCGCGCGATCGTCGGCGATTCGCCGGGCATCGGCGGGAACGGGCGATCGAGGCCGCTCGCGGCACCGGTCAGCAGGAGTGCCGCGAGCCCCGCGCGCAATCCGGTGCGGCGCGCGCGCCGCTGCCGGTCGTTGCGGATCACCCGCCCGTGATCGCGCGGGAGGTCACGCGGAAGAACATCACACCCCCTTCGCTCGGGGGCACGTTCCCGTATTTGCGCGTCACCTCGGCGCGGGCGAACTCGGCGAGGCTCGGGTCGTCATCGCGCGTCAGCGTCACCGGGTAGCGCTTGCCTTCGATGCGCAACAGCGCGCGGCCGTCCTGTTGAGCATCTTCGTACCACGTCTTGCCCGGCGGGAAGCCGAGGCTGCAGGGGATGTAGGCGGCGCCGTCGCGCACCAGGATCCAGGTGGTGCGCGAGATCGTCTGGCTCTCGAGCTGCAGCGCGATCTCGTTGACATCGGTCGCGAAGCTCCAGTCGCTGACCGGCAGCTCGTAGAACGCGCCCGAGCGCAGCGGACCGCCGATGAGCGGTCCGAGCGGGCCGTCGCTGACGAAGCGCGGCGCGAAGAACGCGACGACAGCAAGCGCGACCAGGACGCCGACGATCCAGCCCAGCACACGCAGCACCTTCACGGAGTCTCCTTTCGAAGCGGTGAGTAATTAGGACCGATAGGCCTCGAACAGCGCGAGCCGCCCGATCGGCGTGCTGACGCTGTGCGTCTCTCGCGCGCGCACGAGGCCAGCCTGCGCCATCAGCGCGGGAAGCTCGCCCGCGAGGTGAGGCTGGATGCGCTCGCCGCGCTGGAAGCAGCGCACCAAGAGCTGCTCCCAGCGCGTGACGGGCGGAGCGAAATCGAGAACGTGGAGCGAGCCCTCGAAATAGAGCACGCGGTACGCCTCGCGGAACGCGGCGAGCTTCTCGGCGCGCGTCAGGCGGTGAATCACGAACGACGCCATCACCCGGTCGATCGCCTCGGTCGGAAAAGGCAAACGCTGGCTGACGCCGCGATACACGCGGATCGGGTAGCCGTATTCCTGCGACTTCCCCATCACGCGCGCGAGCTTGTCAGGATCCGGATCGAGCGCGTAGACGTGGGCGTTCGGCTCGCGCAGCTTGATCATCAGCGCGAGCTCGCCGGTGCCGCAGCCGATCTCGAGCACCTGATGACCGGCGCCGATCTGCGCCTGCTCGATCAGCCGAGCGCGCGTCTCCTCATCCTTCAGCAGCCAGCTGACGAGCTGCGGATAGAACGGCAGCAGCAAGTCGAACGATGCCTTCGGCACGTAACGCGGGTGAAACGGATCGCTGCTGGCGCCGGGCGCGGTCATGTGCGGCTTCTCAGGGGCGGGCGGGCCGTAACACCCTACTCCAGCGCGCGCTCGCGGTGCGAACGGATGTTGCCGCCGTCGGGGTAGCCTGTCGGTGTCGGAGGTCGCCACGAGATGAGCGCGAAGGCGAGCGTGCAAGCGGAGCTGACCGAGCGTGCGCGTGGGCTCGCGCCGCTGATCCGAGCGCACGCGGAGCAGAGCGAGCGCGAGCGTCGGCTCGCAGCGCCGACCGTCGACGCGTTCCACGCCGCGGGGCTGTTCCGCATGATGCTCCCCGAGAGCCTGGGCGGCAGCGGGCTGAACGTGGTAGAGGCGGCGCCCATTCTGGAGGAGGTGGCCTGCGCCGACGGCTCGGCGGGCTGGAACCTCGCGATCGGCGCCGGCAACAACGCGTTTCTCGCGCTGCTCACGGACCAAGCCGTCGTCGCAGAGCTGGTGCGGAGCCCGCGGGCGCTCGGCGCCGGCTCGATCAATCCGACCTCGCTGCGCCTAACACCTGCGCCGGGCGGCTACCGCGTCTCGGGCGAGCTGCGCTACGCGAGCGGCATCCAGCAGAGCACTTGGCTGGTGGCGGGCGGCTTCGTGATCGAGAACGGGCGGCCGAGGCTCGCCGCGGACGGGAGCCCGCTGATCGTCGGCGCGTTCTTCACGGCGCCGGAAGCGCGCGTGCTCGATAGCTGGCGGCCGACCGGGATGGCCGGCACCGGCAGTCACGATGCGATCGTCGAGGACGTGTTCGTGCCAGATGCGCGCACGTTCGATTTCCGCCTCACCACGCCGCGCCCGCTCGATCCGCTCGCCGCGCTGCCCGTGTTCAGCCGGCTGGGCGCGACGCTGAGCGCCGTCGCGCTCGGCATCGCGCGGCGCGCGCGCGAGGAGCTGATCGCGCTCGCGCAGACGAAGACGGCGCTGATGAGCACGCGTCCGCTGCGCGAGACGGCGCGCGTGCAGATCGACGTCGCGCGCGCATACGCGCTCGCGGAGGCTGGCCGGGCGCAGCTGGAAGCGGTCGCGGGAAAAGTGTTCGAGCGCATCGAGGCCGGCGCGGCGCCGACCCGCGAGGACCAGGTACGGCTGCGCCTCACCTACCTGAGCGCGACCGAGCATGCTGCGCAGGCAGTGGACCTGATGCGCAACGCGGCGGGCATGAACGCCGTCATCGCGGGCAGCGCGCTCGAGCGCTGCTGGCGCGACGTGCACGCGCTGACGCAGCACCTCGCCGTCTCCTCCGCCCACTACGAGCGCGTCGGCAAAGCGCTGCTCGGCATCGAGATCGGCCCCGGACCGCTCTAGCCACACCGAAACAAGGTGAAGCGGGGACGTTCCTCCTTGTTGAACGGCTCTGGTAGGAAAAAGGAGGAACGTCCCCGCTTCACCTTTTCTGCGAGGCGCGCGGTCGGCGGAGTGGGGGCGCGGAGGAAAGGGGGTGCTCGTGAGTGGATCAGTCCGCGAGCCAGCGCGCGGGCAGGCAGGCGCCGTTGCGGTGGAGCCACGCGGCGCCGCGCTCGAGCAGGCTCTCGGGGCGATGCGCCTGGGCGCTCACATAAGCGCGAATCGCGTCGGCGTCCTCGCGCGAGAGCGAGTCCGCGAAGCTCGGCATGCCGCGATCAGCGCGCACGCCGCTGAGCACGATCTCGTGCCAGCTCGCGAACGTCGCGCGCGAGGAGAGCCGCAAGTCCGGCAGCAGCCCGCCGCTCTTCGTTCCGATGCCGTGACAGAACATGCACCACTGGTGATACAGCGTGTGGCCGCGGGCGACGGTGGCAGCGGGCGCGGAAGGCGCCGGCGCCTCGACCGCGCGCAGTGTGCGCGGCCTGCGCCCCGGCAGCTTCGCGCGACCGCCGAGCTTGAAGGCAGCCACGTAGCCCGCGTTCTCGTAGGCGATCCGTGAGAAGTTCATGCCTGCCGAGCCGCCCGCGCCGATCGCGACCGCGACGTACTGCTCGCCGTCGACCGCGTACGAGATCGGCGCCGCCATCACGGCGGTGGGGGCCTCTGCCTCCCATAACAGCTCGCCGTCGGTCGCGCGGTAGGCGGCGAGCGTCGCGTCGCCGCCAGTGCCGTGGAAGACGAGGCCGCCTGCGGTGGCGAGCACGCCGCCGTGCATCTCGGAGCCGTGTGGTACGCGCCACGCGAACTTGCTCTGCACGGGATCCCAGGCGGTCAGCTGCGTCGGCGCGCAGAAGCGCAGCGAACGCTCGTAACCGTCGATCGCCTTCTGCATCGCCGGGAAGTTCTCGCCGGTGTTGAAGCGCCCGGGGACGTGACGATGGGCGGCGTCCGCGTGGAACGGATACGCGAGGTGGTAAGTCGGGATGTAGACGAGCCCGGTGCCCGGGTGGAACGCCATCGGGTGCCAGTTGTGGCCGCCGGCGGGCCCCGGCGCGACGAAGCGCTCGCCATCGCGCCAATCGCCTTTTCCCGTCTCGACGGGGCGCCCGGTCGCCGGATCGATGCGCTTCGCCCAGTTCACCTTCACGTATCTCTCGGCGGAGAGCAGCTCGCCGGTGGCGCGGTCGAGCACGTAGAAGAAGCCGTTCTTCGGCGCCTGCATCAGCACCTTGCGCGTGCGCCCGCCGAGCTGGAGATCGGCCAGGATCATGTGCTGCGTCGCGGTGAAGTCCCAGTTCTCGGCGGGCGTCGTCTGGTAGTGCCAGGCCAGCTCGCCAGTTGTTACGCGCAGCGCGAGGATCGAAGACAGGAACAGATTGTCTCCGCCCCCCGGGCTGCGCAGCTCGCGCGGATACGGGCTCGCGTTGCCGACGCCCACGTAGAGCAGATCGAGCTCGGGATCGAATGCGAGCGAATCCCAGACGGTCCCGCCGAGGCCCGATTCCCAGGTCGAGCTCGGCGACCACGTCTTCGCCGCGAGCTCGAGCTCGGGATGCTCGCGCGGCTGGCCGGGCGGCCCCGGCACGGTGTAGAAGCGCCAGCGCAGCTCCCCAGTCTCGGCGTCGTAGGCGGAGACGTAGCCGCGCACGCCATACTCGGCGCCGCCGTTGCCGATGAAGACCAGGCCCCGCGCGGCGCGCGGCGCGCCGGTGATCGTGTACGGCTTGCTGCGATCGATCGTGCTGACGTCCCAAACGCGCGCCCCGGTTTTCGCGTCGAGCGCGACCAGCCGCCCGTCGATCGTGCCGACGTAGATTTTTCCCTGATAAGCGGCGACGCCGCGGTTCACGACGTCGCAGCACGCATAGCGGCCCCACGCGCGCGGCACGCGCGGGTCGTGACGCCAGAGCTGGCGGCCGCTCGTCGCGTCGAGCGCGACGACGATGCTCCACGGCAACGTCACGAACATCACGCCGTCCACGACCAGCGGCGTGGCCTCGTGGCCGCGGCTCTCGCCGGTCGCGTACACCCAGGCAGGCGCCAGCCGCGCGACGTTCTGCGCGTCGATCTGCGCGAGCGGGCTGTAGCGCTGCTCGCTCCAGGTGCGGCCGTGCGAGAGCCAGTTGTCCGGCTCCGAATTCGCGGCGGCGAGGCGCGCATCGTCGACTGCGCGTGCCTGTGGCGCGCCTTGCGCGGCCTGAAACGCGCCCTGCGCGGCCTGAAGCGCGCCTTGCGCGGCCTGTGGCGCGCCTTGCGCGGCCTGTGGCACGCCTTGCGGCGGGCGTCTCCGCGCGCTCGGCGGCGCCTCCTCGCGCGCGCCGGCCGGCGCGCAGAGCTGCGCGAGCATGAATGCGAGAGCGACGCCGTGCGCGGAGCGCTTCACGCCGCGAGCTTCGTGAAGCCGCGCTCAGGCGTCGAGCACGTTCTCGCGGCCGCGCGCGCGAAATCGCTCACGGATCGTGCGTCGATCGTCTGACGTCAGCGGGCGATAGCCCGATTTCGTGCGCAGCCACACAGAATCCGGGCATTCCCAGCGCTGCCGGCGTAGCTCTCGCTTCAGGATCTTGTTCGTCTGCGTCACGGGCAGCTCGCTGGCGATGCGCACGTAGCGCGGCGCCTGCTTCGTGCCGAGATCCGCCTGCTGCACCAGAAACCCGGCGAAGCCCTCGGGCTCGAAGCGCGCGCCGGGGCGCAGCACGAGGGCCGCCATCACGGCGTCGCCCACCTCCTCGTCCGGCACGCCGTAGACCGCAGCGAGCGCGACGTCCGGGTGCCGCACGAGGATTCGCTCGACCGGCGCAGCCGCGAAGTTCTCGCCGTCGACGCGCAGCCAGTCGAAATCACGGCCGGCGAAGTAGAGGTAGCCCTGCGCGTCGCGATAGCCGAGATCGCCGGTCCAGAAGATTTGATCGCGCACGCGCGCCGCCTGCGCTTCGGGATTCTTGTAATAACCCTCGAACGCTGGCGCGCTCTGCACGTTCGCGATCTCACCGATGGCCTCGTCCGCGTTCAGCAGCTTGCCCGCCGCGTCGAAACGGGCCGCCGGCGTCTCCTGCCCGGTCTCCGGCTTCAGGATCACGGTGCCCGGCGCGCCGATCCCGAGCGAGCCAGCCGGCATGCCGGGCACGCGCGCGATCGATACCGCGCCTTCCGTCGAGCCATACGAGTCGATCACGTCGCAGCCGAAGCGCTTCGCGAAGCGCTCGAGATCGTGATCGGCGCCTTCGTTGCCGAACGCGAGGCGCAGCGTGTTGTCGGCGTCGTCCGGCCGCTCGGGGGTCGCCAGCACGTAAGTCAGCGGCTTGCCGACGTAGTTGAAATAGGTGACGCCGTACTTGCGCACGTCGGGCAGGAAGCCCGAGGCCGAGAACTTGCGGCGCAGCACGATCGTCGCGCCGGCCCAGACGGCCGGCGCCCAGCCCGCCATCAGCGCGTTCGAGTGGAACATCGGCATCGCCTGATAAGTGACGTCGCGCGCGGCGATGCCACGCATGCTCGCGAGCGTGCGCGCGATGCCGCCGAGCCGCAGCTGCGAGCAGATCGCGGCCTTCGGCTGCCCGGTCGTGCCCGAGGTGAAGATCAGCACGTAGGGTGCGAGCGGGCTCAGCTCGATCTCGGGCTCCGCAGCGCCCAGGTGCGGCGCGAGCAGGTTGCGCCAACGCGCCGAATCCACGCGAAAGCGCTGGTCCACGGAGATCGGCAGCGAGAGGCCTTCGAGCAGTGGGGCGTAGCGGTCCTCGGTGATCAGGACCCGGCAGTCGGTGTGCGCGATGTCGCGCTCGAGCTCGGCACCGCGTCGCGTCGGGTTGATGCCGACGATCGTCGCGCCCGCGTACGCCGCGGCCGCGAGCAGGAACGAGAACTCCGGCACGTTGTCGAGCAGCACGCCCACGTGGAATGGCTCGCCCGGTGCGCGCAGCTCGAGCAGCAGCGCGGCGCGATCGCGCGCTGCCTGATCGTGCTCGCGCCAAGTCCAAGACGAATCCTCGAAGCGCAGCCCGACGCGATCATCCTCGCGTCGCGCGCGCCAGAGGTCGCGGACTGTCGGCGGTGGAGTCGTGAACGCAGGAGGAGCAGCGGCGGCACCCATGGCGCCGTCGTTAGTTCAGCGCTTGGACGGCAACAAGCGGCGTGCGCCGCGTTTTGCGCCCCCGTCGTGCGACTTTCGGCGGGCGCGAGTCTTGGCGACTCGCTTCGCCGCGAGGTGGTACGTGAGCGCCGCCTCGATACACGCAGCGAGCGCTGCTCGAGGCAGCGCGCTCGCGACGTCGAGCACGACCGCTCGATTTCCCTCGAAGCGAAGCCGCTCGGAGAAGCGCTCGCGAAAGCGCTCGACGAGATTCGTCTGGCAGTGAAAGAGCAGCGCGATGCGCGCGGGATCGGAGCTCCGCCAGCCGAGGCGGATCGTGCTGCCGGCGCCCGTCTCCAGCGTGAGGTATGCCGGCTCGCCCCATTTCAGCGCCTCCTCGATCGCGCCGACGCCCGGCGTGCGCGCCGCGGTCTCGAGGATCAGCTGGCGCAGCGCGAGAAGCTTGCGCTGCGCCCGGGCGGGCACGGCGGCGAAGACATGCGCGACGGAGGGGTCTGCGAAGGGTGTCAGCGGCGATGCGTCAGCCGTCATAGTTCGCGACCACGCGGCGCACGCGTCCATCGGCCGCGAGCTCCATGAACTCTGCGGTGCGGGTGCCGCGCTGATTCTGGTAGACCACGACGACGCTCGCGACGCCCCAGGCGACGCGCTCGATCGAGAAGCGCAGCTGCGGGAAGGCAGCCAGCCCGCGCGCGAAGTACGCACGCAGCGCAGGCTTCCCGACGACCGTGCCGTCCGCCTGACCGAGCAGCTGAACGACGACCGGCGAGGTGAGCGTCGCGTCGTCGCGGTAGTGAGACAGGATGCGCTCGAGATCGTGCGCGTTCCACGCCGCCGCCCACTCCTCGGCGAAGCGCAAAGCCTCCTTCTCGCTGAGCACTCTCAGACCTCCCCCGCATGGTGCGCGCCTGCGAAGCGGAGCGCGGCGCGCTGCCGCGCGCGCTCGGCTTCGAGCTCGCGATCGCGCGGCGGCGCCGTCGTCACCAGCGCATCGAGCAACTTGCGCGCGACCTCGGTCGTCTCGTCCACCGCGCGCGCGAACGCCGCCTCGTTCGCACGCGACGGCTTGCTGAAGCCGCTCAGCTTGCGCACGAACTGCAGCGACGCCGCGCGAATCTCGTCGTCCGTCACTGGCGGCTCGAAGTTGAAGAGCGTGCGGATGTTGCGGCACATGAGGCCTCCAGGGCTGCGCCGAAAGTTGTACCGCGCGGCGGCCGCGCCGCAGCAGCCTGGTTCGACTCTGCTGCCAGATCGCGGCGAACGCAGCCGCTCAGACGGCGAGCTTCACCTCGCGCACGCCTTGCAGGAACACCTTTCCTGCGCGCGAGACGGCGCCTCGGCCGAGCCGGGACGCGATGAACGAGACCACGATCGCCCGCACCAGCTCGGCGCCCGGAAAGGTTCCCATCACGACGCTGGGCGGACGCTTCGCGAGCGCCTGGATCGTGTCGATCTCCGGGCCGTGCTCCGGCTCGACGCGCGCGGCGGCCGCGTCGAGCGCGGCCGCGTCGGCGTCTGCTCGCAGCGCAGGCATTAGGTGATTCGCGGCGACGACCGCGTCACGCAGCGCCACGTTGATGCCCTGCGCGCCGACCGGCGACATCGTGTGCGCGGCGTCCCCGATCAGCAGCACGCCGGGCCGCGCCCAGCCGCGCACGCGATCCGTCTCGGCGTCGAGCAGGAACGGGCGCGAGATCTCGCCCGCGTGCGCGCGAATGTGTTCTGCGAGGTCCGGCGAGACGTGCGCCGCCATCGCGCGTACCCACTCCTCGGGCCCGCGGCTGCGCAGCTCGCCGAAGCTGCCCTTGCGGATCACCCAGGCGATCTGGAGCGCGCCGTCCGGCGCCGGCAGCGCGATCAAGAGATGTGCGCGCCCGAGGTAGCCGCGAACCGGCCGCCGATCTCCGTAACAAGCCGGCCAGGGCAGCTTCGCCCACACCACGTCGAGCGGAGCGCCGATCCGCTTGACGGCAAACTCGCCGCGCCGCCGCACTGCGGAAGCGCGGCCGTCCGCGCCGACCACCAGCTGCGCCGCGATCTCGCGCGCACCGCCCTCGCCATCGACGCGCACACCGGCGACGCGCCCGCGCGCGTCTCGCAGCAGCTCGCGCACCGAGACGCCGCGCAGCAAGCGGAAGCCCGCGTGCTCGCTCGCGCGCGCGACGATCGCTTCGAGCAGCGCCGGCTGCGAGACGATCAGCGCGCGCATGCCGAGCGCGAAGACGTCCGCTGCCTGCGCCGAGGTAGCGAGCTTGCCGTCGCGATAGAGCGCGAGCGAATCCGGCTCGCGATGCGGAACGCTCTCCAACAGATCGCCGAGCCCGCACTGCGCGAGCGCCGCGACGCCGCCCGGCATCAGCACCTCGCCCCGGAACTCGCGTGTGAAATCGCGCTGGCGCTCGATCAGCGTGACGGCAACGCCCCGCGCGGCGAGCACGTACGCGAGCGTCGCGCCGGCGGGTCCGGCGCCGGCAATGAGGATGGGAAGATCGGACATCGGTGCTCGGCGTCCTCGAGGGCTTCGCCCGCCAGCAGGCCGAAATTCCCACGCTCAATCCGGGAGCGCCACCTTCGCCTTCCCGCGCTTCGACGCCGCGTACTCCGGCCCGAGCAGGCGCTTCGGATGCATACCGTCCACGTAGCCGATGAACGTCGGCTCGAAGATGTCGTAGCCGAGCAGCTCCTGGACCCGCTCGGAGTAATTACGGGCCAGCTCCGGCGGCACCGCGAGCACCATGTTCTCGATCTGGCGCACCCACGGCTCGCAGTACTGCGGCGTGATGCCGAGCCGCGTCCCCGTTCCGCGATGCGCGCCGCCGCGATGCAGCAGCGTGCCGGCGAACAGCACAGCCGAGCCGGCGGGCATCGTGACCTTCACGGCCACGCACCAG